>Ga0208405_1000120_pt1 | contig 13070 bp, 14 predicted proteins | sample ETNtaG_32_FD_185766 | JGI IMG/M metagenome (GOLD analysis project Ga0208405, IMG submission 185766) | Marine microbial and viral communities from oxygen minimum zone, Eastern Pacific Ocean - ETNP201302PF84A (SPAdes) (version 2) | ecosystem: Environmental > Aquatic > Marine > Oceanic ... | reverse complement strand
AGGGTTATGTGGTGTATTGTCAACCAAATAATATGGTCAAAAAGTGTAATAATATCAATCACTTACGCCACCATCCCTATGAATTTATTCAATAATTGTCTGTTTACTGTCTTAGCACCACTCGCTTTTGCAAATGCTTTTGCGATTTGATTCGATTTTGCACCTTCTTTGATTGTCAATACCTCGTCCTCATGACTATCAATTGGGCCTCTTGGTAAGATATAGAACTCATCATACCCTTGAGATTTACAAACTAATACTTTATCTTTTTTAAGTTTTTTCTGAGCATCTAAAATCTTTTGTTCATCATCACCTCTAGACCAACCCATTTTTCTACAGATAGTGCTAATGTCAACTCTACCATGTTTACCTCTACCCTCGATGAAAAATCCTACAATGTTAACACCAGGTAATTGTTTTTTAAGTAACTCTAATAGTGTTTTAGTTTGAGAACAACCTCTATAGTATCTGCCTTCTACTTGAGCAAGTTTAATCATTCTCTTTTTATCTGAATAAACAATATCATGATCGTAAGGTAATGATACTGGTTGAACTGATTGATTTGTATAATATTCTTTAGGGATGTCATAAACATAATCACAAGCATGACTATCACCATCAGTTAAGAATATGACATTTGTTTTTTGAACTCTAGTTTGTTTTTGAAACTCTTCGATAATATCAGCTGCACAAATTAAAGCATGATTAAGTGGTGTACCACCTAGATTATATTCCTCTTTAACATAAGAAGTCTCATAAGGAGTTTCATCATTATAATTTCTTCTACTATTCCATTGTGAAGTCATCTTCATACAATTTTTAATCTGAGTCTCTTGTTCTTGTTTAGTCATGTTTGAACTAAACAATTCAATAAGTTTTAAACCTTCAATACACATATCACCAAGTTTAACTTCTTGTTGATATTTGTTAGTGACTTCCTCACCATATCTTTCAGAGATTCTATGTTCTCTATCAGAGAAAGCAAGTACTTGAAAAGGTATCTTTGTTCTATTACAAAACCAAATCAAGTTGTATAATTGTTTCATAGTAAATTCCATGTTATCAGCCATTGAACCTGACCAATCAACATACATAACCATTCCATGATTAGTTGCACCAGGTATAGTAGTAATTTTTGCAAACAAATCATCGTTGTATTTGTAAGTATGTAATTTACTCATATTAAGAACACCTGTTTTAGAAACTGTTGCTCTCTTATACAAGTCAGCTTGTTTTTTCATTTCAAATTCTTTGACCATATAAGAAACTACTTTTTTGTTATCATCAAGCATCTTCTTATATGCATTGTTAAAATAATCTTCTACATGAGAACCATCATTAGAATAATGTTCTTTTAAATCAGCAAGCATTTTTTTGTATGATACAATCATACTTTTTAAATTTGTCTTTTTAGGAATATTAACGTAACTTCTATCTCTTGCTTCAGTATCGTTATGACTATCCATTGCTGATTGATATGCCGCATCTGTATGAGCAACTAAATCACCTTTAGCACCAAGTCCAGCACCTTGTCTACCAACTGAACCTTGATCTTTGTTTTTTTCTATTTCATCTTTTGGAATTCCGCCAGTATCAGCATCTTGTTCACCACCGTCACCATTTTCTGATACATCTGAATCTCCCTCTTGCTCTTCAGTATTAGATGATGAAGAGTCTTGACTATCAGACTCCTCATCTTCTTGTTTAGGAGCATTATTAGGAACATTAACTTTTAATTCTTTTTCTTTTTCTTCCTCTGTTTTCTTTTTATGATAACCAGAAATCTCAATTGCAAGTTTAATTACATCTTCAGCAGTTTTACATTTTGCAACTTTGTCAGCAAGTAATTTTTCTGCAACAGTAAATCCTACATCAAGACCAGTCTTGAAGTAAATATTAATTTTGTCAATAACGTTAAGTTTAGATAAATCTTTGTTTTTGATACCAAAGAAATTTTTGTCTAGTAATTCTTTGTAACCTTGAGTGAAGTTTTTTACAGAACCAGGATATCTTTTTTGTATCATCGCTTCTATTCTAGCGTCTTCGATAACGTTAACAACAGATTTGTCAATACCTTCTTTATGAACTTGTTCTAACATATCTAAAGGAGTCCACAATGAGTGGCCAACCTCATGACATACAAACATGTCATATACATCATTAGATATTTCTTGTTTGAATATTGGTAATACTAATTCTCTTTTTTTAACATCAAAAGAAGCAGTACGAGTTTTTTTGTGAACTACTGAAATGTCCTCTTCAGCAAGTAATTTTGCGATTGTTGACTTTTTCATTTGTGATATAACCTCTCTCATATAAGCTAATCTATCAGGTAGGGGTGATATTGTCAAGGTATAAAAAAGCAAGGAAAATCAAGGGTTTTTGGGGGATACTAACCCCTACGGACACCCCTTCGCACCGGCTGAGCGTCCATGCTAGCGTGTCGAATCTAGATGATTCTATGTCGTTTTAGGACTTTTGCGAATATTCGTATATTTTGGACGCTATAAACTTATGTCCTATTTCATTGGGATGTGCATCCTCAATACTAACTCTATATTTCTGCCCTAGAGATAATTCGCATAATTCTTTCATGGAATATCCACCAATGTTTTCTAACATAGGCCATCCTATAAAATTCTCTATTGTTTCTGATAGAGGATGTTTAATTATTTCAAACGCCATCTCTTTCTCTGGGCTAACTCCCTCTTTAAACCAAGGCATTGGTGGAAGTCCTTGACATGCAGTATAAGGTATCTCTAATTGTTTTAGAGTTTGTTGTAGTGTGTGTATGTAATTAAAATTAGTTTTAACCAATTGTTCCATACTAGGATATGAGTGGTTAAATGCTCTTCTATACCATGCTTCTGTTTTTGTTGACCAATCATTTTCATATCTTGGTACAAACGTTTCATACCATCTATCGTTATCTGAATTTATTAAAAAATCTTGTCTTGCCCATTCTGACCACATAACATAAACATGTTCTATATTGTCTATGTTTTCCCAAACTGCCTTTAAAGTTTCATGAAATATCGCTTGATTACCAAATCCACACTTTGCAGTATTAATAACTTCGAGACCATGCATCTCACCTATGAGAGTAGGCCACATCTTAAAGTCTAAAGGTTTGGGTTTTGCTGACTTTGGATAATTCTTATCAGAGAACGAACATCCACCAACTATAATTTTTTTACTCATTTATATATTCCATTATCTTATCTGCTATAAATTTATGTGACTCTTCGTTTGGATGTGCATCTATAGAACTAACACGATAAGCTTTACCAAACTTTGATTTACACAAATCCTTTACAGTATATCCACCAATACTTTCAAACAATGGCCAACCCATAAAGTTTTCTATCTTTTCTAAAAATGGATGATCTATTAGTTGTTTATCCATAAAGTAAACACCTGGGCCTACAAGTGCAGTATATTTTATATTTAATTTTTCACATATAGTTTGTAAAGAATATATATAATTTATATTTGTATCTATTAGTTGTTTAGTGTTTGGATATTTTTGTTTAAATGTTTTTTCATACCATGTCTTATCTGCGGCGTTAGGATTAAAGTTTCCGTCATCATCGTATTCAGCATTAGGATTAAAAGTTGTATATCTATAATCATCTTTGAGGTTTAATTCAGTAGATGTTAAAAAATCTTGTCTTGTCCAATCAGACCACATAACAATAACGTGATCTATATTATTGTTATTCATTATTGCTGTCAAAGTTTCATGGAATATTGCTTGATTACCATATCCACACTTGGCAGTATTAATAACTTCACAATTAAGTTTGTCACCTATTATTTCTGGCCACATTTTAAAGTCTAGTGAATTAGGTCTAGCTGTTTTAGGGTAATTCTTATCTGTAAAAGAACAACCACCTACAATTATTTTAGAATACTTTAACGCCATATTTTTTTTCAAATCTATCTGCATCTTTATGAGAGTTACTTATTGGTTGACCTTTGATATTTAAACTTGTGTTTAGTAACATTGGAACACCTGTTAATTCGTAAAACTCTTCTAGTATAAGTCTTAATATGCTTATGTTATCTTTCTCTACACATTGAACTCTTGCTGTACCATCAACATGTGTAACTGAATGATAGTCATGTTTTGCTTTTGATACAAACTGCATGTATCTATTCTTTCTACCTACGAAATAATCATCAAAGTGTTCTTCTAATATCGCAGGTGCAAATGGTCTAAATTTTTGTCTTTGTTTAATCTCGTTTACAGTATCCTTGATATCTAATCTAGGGTCTGCTAGTAAACTTCTATTACCTAATGCTCTAGGGCCAAACTCTGCTTTACCATTTGATACACCACAAACTCCATGTTCTACAATATACTTTGCAATTTCTTTTGGTGTTTTGATTTTTCTATGTGTGGTATGACCAAGATATGGGTGTTGCCAGTTAATCTTTTTCTTTTCAACTAAAGCAGCTGCACCAAGACTAGAACCTGCGTCACCTGGTGATGGCATAATCCAAATATTAAAACGATCTGGTATCTTACTGTTTGCAACACAATTTAGAGCACAACCACCAGCTAATATTAAATTATTATACTCACAATACTTTAGTAATTGTAATAACTTTGTTTCATATAAGTTTTGTACACTAGCTGCTAAATCTCTAGGGTGTGCTGTTGGTAATAGTCTTCCTACACCTCTATGATTATTTTTATGTAACAGATATTCTAGATCATAGATTGGTTCGCCAAACGCAGCCATACCCATAGTGATATATTCATCTTCGTTTGGTTTTAATCCTATTCTTTGTGTAATCGCTGAATACAATAATCCTAGTGAGTAGGGATAATTCCATGACTTAATCTTTTTCATCTCATTATCTTTACACTCCCAAATACTAACAGTATTCCACTCACCTATTGCATCTATTACAATAACATTACATTCATTGAATGGTGAAGTATAATAACCAGCGGCCGCATGTGTTTCATGATGACCGAAATAGTTATCATATTTTCTTTTGTGTGTTTGCCACTTTTGACCAGCAAATAATCTTCTAGTATTTTTTAAAAAAGGTTTTTCGTAGAAGTTAATTGTATCATACTTGAGTGGTATTAGTTCGGTATCTAATATTGGGTCATTCTTAATTTTAGTCCACCTCTCACCATGAGCTGCATATAAAATATCTTGACCATTTAATACAGTAATGGCCGAGTCATGAAAACCTTCAGATATTCCAACATTAATCATCTTCTAGTTCTCTTTGACGTTGCTCTTCTTCAAATCCCTCTTGCAACATCTCAGAGGTTGTTTTTTCTCTTTCTAAAATATCATTCTCATAAATGAAAACATCTTTATTATTTTCTTTCTTTTTAAAGTAAGATAAAAATGTTGACCAATATAATAGTATGTAAAGTTTTAATTTGTATAGTGTCATCTTGCTATCCTTGAGAAGTTTTGTACTTTTTCAAATCTAATACTATGTCTAAACTTATCTGCTAGTTGGTCACCTTTGTGTGATATAACAAAAGTATTTTCATCGCCAAGTGTATTAAGTATTCTTAAAAACTCATCTGTTCCTTGACCATCTAGACTACTATCAAATATTTCATCTAGTATTAGTAAGTTTGTATTAGTGCTGTTTTTCATTTTTGCTACTGCTCTCCATGTAAACAGTAAGGCTAGATCGATACGCATCTTTTCGCCTTCACTAAAAGAAGCATAATTAAATGTATCTCTAAATCTAGACTTAATTGTTTCATTAAAGTTTTCATCTAGATTAAAGTTTACATAAAAATCCATTGACATGAGATACTTATTAATTAATTGATTCATGATTGGTAGATATTGTTTAATAATTTTAGTTTTGATACCAGTATCATTTAACATATCTCTTGCAGCCATGATATAAGTTTTATCATCTTTTAACTTACTTCTACCATGTTCAATCTTTTTACAATCAACTTTCATTTGTTCTAATTTATCTACATCTTTTTGTGATACAGAACCTTGTTCAAAGTTTTCGATATCCTCTTCTAATTTTGTATTGTATTTTTTAAGTTCAGAAATAGAGCTGAGTATTTCTGCTTGTCTAACTTCATTCTCTCTTATCTTTAATGTTACACCAGTAATATCCTCTAATCGTTTGTTAACAATCTGTAACTCTTCTTTGAGTTTCGTTGCACCTTCAACGATTTCTTTGATTTTTGTTTCTTTATTACCAACCATCTTTTCTTTATGAGATTGTTGTATGTCTTGTTCACAGGTTGGACACGAATCATTGTTTTTAAAAAACTCCATATCTTTTGTTAACTGTTTGTGTTTTTCAGTTAATGTAGCACGTATATTGTTAAGTTTACTTAATTTGTCTTCTATTACTGACTTGTCATTGATTTCACCCGCTAGATCATCGCTAGCAGTCTCTAAAAGGGCTTTTTCTTTCTGTCTGTCTGTTAGTATCGTAATATTGGATTCGTATAATTCTTGTTTCTCTTTGACAATCTTATCCTTGTTCTTTTTCATATCATCGATATAGTTTGTCTGCATGGCGATCTTTTCAACTGCCAGTTCAAATTGATAATCCATATCTTTAATATCGTCTTGTAAATCTTTTAATTGATTTTTAAGTATCATATTCATCAATGAGAATATCTTTATATCAAGTATTTCCTCTACTACCTCTCTTCTATGTACTGCTTTTAATTGCATGAAAGGTATAAACGTTGATGACCCTAGAATAACAACTTGGGTGAATGATCTGTAGTTTAATCTTAATACATTTTGCTCTAGATACTTTTGATAATCTCTAGAGTTTGCCTCTTGGTTAATCATGATATCATTTTGATAGATTTCAAACTTGTTAGGTTTAATACCTCTAACAACTTTCCATTGATTAGTACCAATTCTAAATTCTACTTCAACAACTGCTTCTCTATCATTAACAGTATTGACTAATTGTGATTTACTGATTACTCTAAATGGTTTGCCAAATAAACTAAAACATAATGCATCAAGTATTGTTGACTTACCTGCACCATTCTCACCAACTATGAGTGTTGTATTCTGTCTATCTAAATGTATCTCTGTAAAGTTGTTACCTGTAGATAAAAAGTTTTTCCAACGTATCTTTTCAAAATGTATCATAATTTGTATTCAAAGTTTTGTGTTTCTTTATTGATGTGTACTTGTTTTGCACCATTACTAATATGAAAGTGTGTTGCCATTGTTGTCAATGGTGATAGTGTTACCAATCTACTAAATTTATTTTCTATAGTCCAATCTCTTAATTTTTGTATGATCTCTCTACCTGCACCTCTTTTTCTTGACCAAACAGTATATGCAATAACTATCTCACCACGTTGTCCGTCTTGATTTGCAGCTTGAGACATGTAATCCATTTCTCTAACTGTATAAGGCACTTCGGGGCATAACGCAATACAAACTATTGCTTCTATTTCATTATTATATTTTAGACCAAATATTTTTCTACCATTTGTAATTCTAAATCCTAAAGTAAGTTCTGGTCTAACTGGGTCTTCAGATACATCAATGTCATCAAGTTCTACTAACTCTGTACCTTTAACCCATTTAAAAAAATCGTTTATATTATCTTTCCACTTTTTCATAATTCATTTCCCCAACTATCCCAACCTTTTCGTTCTCTTCTAGCAAAAAGTTCAACATAAGGACCATCTAATAATTGTTCTATTCTATTATATACGTCATCTGGTTTCCTACTATGTTCTTGTCTTTTATCAATGATTAATTGTTTTACTGATTTTGATATTCTTTTTGGTTTACCTTTTGTCGCAAGTAAACACATTTCTGGGTTCGCTCTAGTCCAATAACCTAAACCTGTAAACATACCTAAGTCATTCTTATTTTGTTTTGCCCAAGTGAAACCTACTGTTTTGTATTTGAAACCCCACGCTTTAATAACTTCCAAAGCTTCTGGTAACATTGGGTCAACACACCACATAAGTAAGACGCAATCATCATCAGCCAAATCCCCAACAGGTAAATTACAAATGTCAGAAATAGACATGCAATTATAATGCTGTGTAGCATTACGTCCATCACCTTTTGGACTGTAACTTTTAAAGTGCCAAGGTGGGTCTGCATATACTACCTTATACTTAGAGTTCCAAGTCTTGAGCTTCATTATATAATCCTCGCATCATACCTTTCAATCTATCTTTATCTAAATCGATTTCTAATTCATCGATATACTTATTCAATAGAGTGTTGGTATCTTCAGCATATTTCACTATATCATCTGATACACTATCTGCTTGCATATCAGAAAAATCTTCGACTATTTTTACTTCGTGTGCGTTTGCTTTCATTAACCTATCAACAAATCTATCATACTGATATAAATCTTTTTTGTTGACTACAATTAACTTAACAAATTTCTTTTGATACTTTGATACATCTTCATTAGCATAATCTTTATCTGTATCATCGTAATAAATTTTTTCAAACATCCTAATAGGATTTACAACTCTTTCTAGCTCTAAAGTTTCCGTATCAAAGATATGAAAACCTTTTGGGTCATTGTGATCGTTCCAATAAATCTCGTATGGTGTTCCTAGATAATATATTTGACCATCATCTGATTTATGATGAAAATGGCCAGAGAATACTGTATGAAACTTTTTAAATGTATCTTTGTCATAACCAGTTTCACTAAATTGTCCTTTATGCATTTGGAAACCTTTGATCTCTAGATGACCCATACATATACCTGCTTTTGTTTCATCAATCATACCCATAGAGTAAACATAGTTTTGTGGATTAATCCATGGCATAAACAATATATCTAATCCACCAATATTAACCTCTGTTGCATCTTCATATAAATGAAACTTACTACTTGTAGTTTGAATTAATTCTTTTAGTGAATTTACATCATTTGTATTTTTGTAATAGATATCGTGATTACCTACTAAACAATGAAAGTCAATTTTTAAATGATGTAAAGGAAATATAAATCTTTCTCTAAATTCTTTAGCTGTTTTATAGGAAACATATTTACGTCTATCCATTAAATCACCTAAGTGAAAAACAGTTTTAATATTATGTTGTTCTAGATATGGAAAGAATATACCTTCGTAAAATTCATAAAAGTAGTCACTAAAGAAATCACTATCGTTTCTAGCACCAAAGTGCGTGTCTGTTATGATTGCTACTTTCATTATACTATGATATCTGTATTTGGTTTTATGACACCTGTTTTCTTTTCGTCAATCTCTTTCTTAATTTTCTTAGCTAGTTGTATAGTTTTTGGTGCAAGTTTCTTTTCTTGTTCGTATATCTTTCTTACTTTTTCTTTTGCTCTATCTAATTTAAATTTAGATACAAGTTTAGTAAAATCTGTTCCGTTCATGTGGTCAAACTCATGCTGAAATACTCTTGATGGCATATGATCTAAATCCTCAATGTGTTCTTTACCATCGTTATCTGTATATTTTACTTTACAAGTTTTAGGTCTTGATACTTGTAAAAATAATAATGGATAAGTTAAACAACCTTCACTTAACATTATTGTTTCTTCAGAAAACTCTAATATCTCTGGGTTCCAACATGCTCTTGCTTTACCATCTTCCATGTCTTGATGTCCACCCATAACAAACATTCTATATGGTAATCCTACTTGATTTGCTGATAGTCCAATACCACCAAACTGTTTCATTGCAACAAATAAATCTTCAGCAATTTTAGTTCTTGTAAAACCTTCTGGTAATGTTTCATCTTTAAATTCTGGCAAAGGATTGTTTAATATCTTTGCTTCTGGTGATATAAGTTTAAACTCTGCTTGCATTTTATTCGTCATCCATAAACTCCTCAAGTCCTTTTCGGCTTTTCTTTTTTTCTTTTGTTTTATACACAGGTTCGTCTGGTACCATTACCAAAGGATTAAATTGACCATTAAACGTATAAGTGTTTGGGTCGCCTGGCATTTGTTCATGTGTCTTATATTCGCCACCATCAATCATTTTATGCTTAATGTGTTGTTGTTTTTTTTCTTTTTGTATTCTACGTATAAACGCATAATATATTATTTGTGTAAAATATGCAAATGGATTTTTTGATTTTGATGGGTCAAAATTATAGATGTACTGTAAACAGTTTTCTATACCATCTGATATCATTTCATCTTTGTAAGTGTAATTAATAAAGTTTGGTCTGTTAGATAATCCGTTTGCAATCTTTAATATACACTCACCAATGTATTCTGGTACTTTTGGTCTTTCACCAACATTTTCTGCTTCCTCACAAGAAACTTTAAACTTTTTCATTGCCTCAAAAAGTTCTTTGTTTGAAACGTAGTGTGCTGTTGATTTTTTTCTGGCCACTTTTTATATCCTTTTTAATTAACCATTCTACTTAAAAATGGTGTAATTGTCAATAAAAACTTTGATTTAATGAATTGTTTCGTCTGATGGCTCTTCATAATCTAATCCGTATTCCTCGTCAGCTTGTCTTTGTAAACTGTCAAGTTGTTCTTTATGATAATTGTCAATTAAACTTTGGTGTTTTTCTTTTGTCATAAATCCACCATGTTGCTCTGCCATTTTTAATTGTTTTTCGTAAAATGTGCTTAAACCTGTGGATGTTTTTGCCGAGTAAAGTATATGATTGTTTTTTAGATCAACTGTATCCTCTTCAGTATATGGTTTTACCCATCTTATTAATGCTAAGGAATCAATAATACCTGATTGTACAAATCTTGGTATCGTGTGAATTTTAAGAGGATTTTTAATTGATGTATGCGTGTCCGTTTCGTTTGTTATTTTACAAACGATTTCCTCACCAGTTGTAAGTTTTATTATGCTTGTGGTCATAGGCTTAATGTGTTAACCTTATAGTTAAACTCTTCCTCATTGTATATATTTATTCGTTCTTGAAAATGCAATAGTGTGAAGTTTTTGCGATTCTTATATGTGAGATCGTCTGCTATGTCATATAGTTTAACTGCGTCTTTTTGTTCAGACTTTCTTAAACCACGACCAATTGATTGTAAAACTTTTATCCTAGATTTGTATGGGCTTGCAAATACAACATTGTGAAGATTGCGAATATTAATGCCTGTGGAAAATACTCCGTAACTAGCAAGTATAAGAATTTTATCTTTTTCCTCAGCCAACGCTCTAATCTGTTCTCGCTCATCTGTTCCTACTCCACCATGTACAAAGTGTACTTCTTTGTCAAGGTCTTTCATCATATCATTTAAAACCTCGCCATGTTTCTCTACAAGTTGGTAGAGGACAAGTGTATTACCTTTTAGAGTTTTACAAAGATTGTAAATAAATTGATTTCGTTTTTTATTTTGTACTAGGAAATTAATTTCATCGATGTAATTAAAATCCTTACATTGTTTACTTATATTGTCAGCGTGTTTTAATACAATACAATCAATCGCCAACTTGGCAATTGTGTCATCATCCATTAAAGCTTTGGTTGTTGTGACTTGTTCTACCTCACCAAACAAACCTTCTAATACTAATCTATGTGTTTGTGTTCCGTCTAGTGTACCAGTAAATCCAAAACGATAAGGACAATCTTCTAGTTTAGTCATAATACCTGTTAGCGATTTTGCTTTAAATAGATGTGCCTCGTCACCTATTACACATTGATACCTTTTAAAAAACTTTTTGTTTTCTTTGTATATTGATTGCCATGTAGATATAGTTATTGGTTTGGTGCTAATTTTATCGTGGCCAGAGTAAATTTTGTGAATGTGCGAATCATCCCAACCATAAGATATAAAATCACTTGCCATTTGTTCTACTAAAGAAGTTGTTGGTACTAGAATTAAAATATTAATACTAGACAGTTGTAAGTATCTAACAATCGCATAGATGATCGCTGACTTTCCACTCGCAGTTGGTGATACAAATAATCCTCTTTTAGTTTCTAATGCTTTTCTAAATGCATCAAATTGATAATCATATAATTCAAATGGCATCTTTAAACTATTAACAAATCCTTTTGCATCCTCTTCATCAACCCAACGCATTACATCGCCACCTGATATTGTATATTCTATTTCGTTCTTTTCACAAAATTGTTTAATATATGGTAAGAGACCCACGTAAATCTGACCAGTCTGTTTCGAAAATAATCTTATCTTACCATCCCACATTCTATTACGTACAGTTGGCATAAACTTTGCCCCTGGCACCTCAAAGGTAAAATAATCTGATAACTCTTGAGAGATAGCTTGATTAGTGTCTATATGTAAATAGACATCATTTTTTTTGGATATTAACATTATAATTTTTGCACTACTGCAATATTTTTTTCTTGACGAATGAATTTTGCTTGATTAAATCTTGTACATAGATCATCAACAAATTTAGTAACACCTTCTTGTAAAGCATAATCGTGAAATAACATATAACCATCATCTTCTAAATTCATCCAAATGTTCATAGTGTCTCTTCTAACAGCTGTTATTGTATGTTCACCATCAACTAATACCATACCAAATTTTTCTTTTAGATTTACTTTTTGAGAGTCTTCTTGAATAAATTTTAATCTTTCAACATAATCTAAAGGAAGATATTTCATAGTGTCTTTTAATTTAAATTTTAAATCAACAGAATAAACTAATCTATCCGTATCTGCTGTTGCATCTAATAAAATTACAGTAGAACCACCTTGACCTATCTCAAGAATATTGCCATAGGTTTTAGTTCTTACAAAATGATCGAGGAAAGTATATTCCTCATCATCCATTTGTTTTATTGGATTAAACCATTCCAGCTTCAAATTTTCGCCATTCAATCGCATTTTTTATATCCCACCCTCTAGATTGAATTGACCGTTGAACTCCCTCTAAAAATTTTACTGTTGTTTCTAGATATATGATTTTATTTTTGGAGTCAATAACTTCTTGGTCAGATTCAATGTATATGTTTAAATCTGTTTTTAAAACTTTGAGATCAAATGGTTTAGATGCATAGACTTTAGCGTCTGACTTTCCACCATAGTATTCCCACTTGTCTCGGTATAATTTTGTATATTCACCTTTTGCTTTTGCTAGTAGAAATTCAAAATTAGTTTTGTAATCTAGAT
>Ga0208405_1000119_pt1 | contig 13124 bp, 14 predicted proteins | sample ETNtaG_32_FD_185766 | JGI IMG/M metagenome (GOLD analysis project Ga0208405, IMG submission 185766) | Marine microbial and viral communities from oxygen minimum zone, Eastern Pacific Ocean - ETNP201302PF84A (SPAdes) (version 2) | ecosystem: Environmental > Aquatic > Marine > Oceanic ... | reverse complement strand
TCCAATCTTGAAGAAGCGTTAGAATTAAAGAAGCTAAGCGATATCCATAAGTGCATTGTTCAAATCGGTCATGTTGAGCGTTTTAATCCTGCGTTCCAGGCGGCTCAAGCGCAGCCCATTGATCCGATGTTTATTGAATGTCATCGACTCGCCCCTTTCAATCCAAGAGGAACCGATGTCTCCGTCGTCATGGATTTAATGATTCATGATCTTGACCTCATTCTGTCCTTGGTGAATTCGAATGTTGAAAAGATTGATGCAACGGGAATCTCTATTGTGAGTGCTGCTCCGGATATTGCCAATGTCCGACTCACCTTTTCAAACGGTTGCGTTGTTAATTGCACAGCAAGTCGAGTCTCTATGACGGCAATGAGGAAAATGCGGGTTTTTCAAAACCAAAACTACCTCAGTATGGATTTTATAGAAAAGTCTACGGAGAGGATTCAGTTACATAATACGAGCCCTGTCGATTCCAAAAGTACGCCAATTAAAATCGAGGGCCACCAATCCAAAAAATATCTAGAATATGAAAAATCCGAACCCTCGAACAATAACGCAATCATGGAAGAACAAGCCAATTTCATAGATGCGATGATTACGGGTGCCTCAGTGCGTGTTCCAATTGAGGATGGCATTCGCTGCCTCGACCTAGCACTTCAAATTGATGAATGCATTCAAGAATACCAAAAGCATTATCAATAAAGTACCTTTAGAGCAATATGAGGCAGTCATATTTTCTTATTACTCTACATTTCCTTGGCCTGACCCTTGGTTTTACCTCCTGCCAGGAAGTTCCCAATGATGGACTACCCTCCTACATCAAGATAAATCAAGTCAGCTTTTTTAATGAAGACGGAGTTATTGACACATTAAGCGGAATATACGATGTATGGGTGCAAGTTGAAGGGGATGATCGAGGGGCTATTGGATGGCCAAATACCGTAGCCGTCCTTACCGAAGGAGAAAAGCTCATCTTATTAGAGCCCGGTATCTATAAAAATGGTGATTTCCTTCAACGAGAAGTATATCCCTTCTATGATATTGTTCAAATCGACACCACACTTACTCTGTACGACACTCTCGTCCTCAATCCAGTCTTTACGTATGCACAAGGTATCCAATTCAGCCTGCGAGAGACCTTCGAAGTTTCAAACAACTTCAGCAACCTTAATGCGGAAAGTCCTCCTATACCATTATCTGGTAAAGCCGGCGTTATTCATTTAAACTCCTCCTTAACCAATGCTGAATGTGCTATGTTAAGTGCAGTAGGCCTTCCAAGTGGTCAGCGTATTTTTCTAGAAATGCATTACAGCAGCACCAACGACTTTGCGATTGGATTACGAGGAGAAGAGAATGGCACTGTGTTAGCTGATGCCTTTGTTTACTATGCTCCGCCGACACAAGATGGGCGATGGGAAAAACTCTACTTAGACGTTAGCAATGATATTGGCCAAATCGATGCAGAATCATACCGATTCTATATACAAACCTCACTATATCCCGATTTAGATAATAGTTTTATTGCTATCGATAATGTTAAACTAGTGCACTTTTGATGCAAGAAAATCAATTACGACATAGAACATGGCGCATGACAAAAGTATTCCTAGAGGCTCTTTCAGTCAGTGCATCATGGATTTTGTTTTTTTTCTACAGAAAATTGGCCATCGATGGATTAGCCTTCCACGAAGGACTATCCTCATTCCAAGATAAAAACCTTTACTTCGGCATTCTTGCCAATGGAATCCTTTGGATTATAGTCAGCTTCATAACAGGTCGTTATGATAAAGTTTTTGTCGAAGGTCGGCTTGCTAAACTTGTTAATCTATTAGCGGCCACACTATTATCCAGCTTGGTGCTCTACTTCGTTTTGTTTATCGACGATGGAATATCGACTCCGAGCGATTACTACCATATCCTCTTGGCCTATGCCTGCCTTCAGTTAATCCTTGTTAGCCTATCCAATGGAGTATTTAGGATGTTACTAACCATACAGTTTTCCCAAGATAAATACCACACAATTGTGCATAATATTGGAGGAATTCAGGAGGAAATCAATTCAAGAAGAGAACGAGGAATTCTATATCGTGATGCAACAACAGAAGTTTTTAATTCCGTAGAATGGAAAAACGAGATTCATGGGCCAAGCCAAGTCTGGCGGGTTTTCGAGCCCATGGACTTAAAGGCCCTCAACGTTGAACAAATCAATGCCCTCGTAAAGAATCAAGTAGAGCTTCGGCTATATCACAGATCAAGTGAAAACTATCCTTTTCGACAATCGATGGACTATTCCCTAGGAAGATATTACTGCGCCCCGCTCACACCGCACCTTAGCGGATGGCAGAAAGCTAATAAACGGGCAATGGATATAAGCCTGAGTCTTTTGGGGCTGCTCCTTGGCATTCCGTTGTTTGTGCTCTGTATTATTGGAATAAAATCTACTTCTAAGGGTCCTATACTCTATACACAAGAACGCATTGGCTTACATAAGAAACCATTTCGCATCTATAAATTTCGATCAATGATCATTGATGCGGAGAAAGATGGCCCACAATTGTCGAGTGAAAAGGACCATCGAATCACTTCGTGGGGACACAGCATGCGTAAATGGCGACTTGACGAACTTCCACAGTTATGGAACGTGCTGAAAGGAGATATGTCCCTTGTTGGACCTAGGCCTGAGCGTGCCTTTTATGTGCAACAAATACAGGAAAAGGAAACACTGCACGCCCGAATCTACATTACCAAGCCAGGATTAACATCACTTGGAATGGTGAAGTTTGGCTATGCGCGCAATCTTGAAGAAATCATGGAACGCATGCGATATGATATGATTTATCTCGATAATCAAAGTATATTTTTTGACCTTCAGATTCTTCTCTTCACCATTCGAACCGTAATCCTCGGGAAAGGAATTTGACAATTCGGCATGTTTTTTGTATTTTCCGACACCGAATGTATCAGCGTTCTGAACACATATCGACTTATTTTTTTCTTTTAGCGCATTCATTTTTTCTGCGCTTCTAACCAAATCATCATAATTCAGCATGGCAAGACCTAGCACACGTGAAAAGCGTCTTAAGGACGGATATTATATGGAAGTAAGAAACAACGGCGGAGAACGGGGAATTAAAATCCGCAGAGAATCTAAAGAGCAAATCGACAGCGCAATGGAAGAATATAAGCGCACGAAAGAAGTTGCTTATCTCGGTCTTGTTAAAAATGGGAAATTCATTGAAGGACCCAATGCTGTAGTGAAGAAAAGGAGAGCTAAATCCACCACTAGAAAAAAGAAGAAAAAGACAACAAAGAGTAAAGCGTAATCGCGTTGAACTCTAGCTCTCTGAGCTTTCGCCCAAACTTTCGATAAAGGATTCTGTCATTCCTACAGAAGAGAATCCCCCATCATGAAATAGATTTTGCATCGTGATTTTCCGAGTGTAATCGGAGAACATAGCCAGGCAAAAATCCGCACAGCTCTCAGCATCGGCATTGCCTAATGGACTTAGTTTGTCCGCAAAATCAAAGAAAGCATCAAAACCACTTACACCGCTTCCTGCAGTGGTCATCGTTGGACTTTGAGAGATTGTATTCACTCGAACGCCATTTTTAGCTCCCCAATAATACCCAAAGGAACGAGCAATGGACTCGAGCATCGCCTTAGCTTGGGCCATATCACCGTAGCCAGGGAAGGATCGCTGGGCAGCAATGTACGAAAGCCCTAAAATCGACCCCATTGAGTTAACCATATCTCTTTGATAGGCCACCTGCATCACCTTGTGAAAACTTATGGCAGATATGTCGAGCGACTTCTGCATCCAGTCATAATTCAAATCAGTGTAGGCTTTCCCTTTACGCACGTTGGGAGACATACCAATACTGTGTAGGATAAAATCCACTTTACCATAACGCTCGGCAGCCTTATCAAACAGGCCATTTAAGTCTTCTAGATTCGTAGCATCTGCAGGTACTACCTCCGTATTACATTGCTCTGCCAAGTCTTGAATCTTACCCATTCGCAAGGCAACAGGGACATTGGTTAATAGAAAATCAGCTCCCTCAGCTTTCGCTTTCAGTGCCACTTTCCAAGCGATACTTTGATCGTCCAATGCTCCAAAAATGATTCCTTTTTTTCCTTCGAGTAAACCGGCCATTGTTGTTTGAATTTTGTTACATCGAAGGTAGGCAATTTAGCTCAATAACTGATGGACGGCATCTTGAGCAGCTCTTGGAGCGATGGCAACACCCATTCCTCCCATACGCCCAACCGTTAGGACCTTATCCTCTAGGAACTTACTTAGCAACTCCTTTCGCTGATTCTTTGTAAAAGCCATTATTCCAGCCCAGTGCTCCGCAACGGAGACCTGCTTACCTGGGCAAATATGAGTGGTAAGGTAATCTTCTAAATAGCGCTTGACTTCCTTTGTGCCATTAGTATTTTGAGTTTCTTCTTGCTGACGGAAAGCATCTCGCCCCCCTCCCAAAAGAATGCGATCACCCAGTGTTCTAAAATACATGTATCCCTCCCGAGCATGATATGTCCCTGCAGGTAATCCATGACCGAAAGGTTGGGTTAAGATTACCTGACCTCGTCCAGGCACAGTATTCTCGCCTAACTGACTCAAGCCGGCATTGTTTGCCAACAAGACAAATTCTGATACAATCCAACCAGAAGCCGTTGGAATATGCCATATACCCTTCTTTTTAATCCAATGTTTACGAGGGGGAATAGCTATTCCGTTGAGAAAAGCTATGGGTTTGCTTTGCAGGCTCGTAAGCAAACAGGCATGCAACTTTCCTGGATGCAAGCCAGCTTCACCTGCGATGCTGATTCCGTAACATAAAGAATCATTGATTCCATGAGAAGGAGAGAAAACTTCCTTGAACCCAATGTGACGCTCTAGTTCGCTATTTAACAAAGAAAGCATGTCCAATGTCTTCTCATAGATAGAGATCTCCTTACTATGGAAGACTTCTAATCCCCCATCGGGAGCATAGTCAAAATCTTTTGATGAAAACATCTCAAGCCATAATTGAATCCCTTCATAGCGCATTTTGACGCGTGCCAACGCTTGCTCAATTCCCTCGTTCTCAATATCGGTCAGAATCTCTGTTGGACTTCCAAAACAAGCAAATCCCGCATTTCGAGTGCTTGCCATACTCTGGCCATAAGATTGCTGATCAACCACCGCTACACGCAATGAAGGATTTTTAATATAAGCGAAATGAGCGGCACTAAGTCCTGTAAAGCCTCCACCAACAATGAGTAGATCCACTGTTGACAGCACGCGATTGGTCTCCCAATACGAAGATTGCATTGTCATAGGCCTATTGTTTTGATCCTTCAGAAAGTAGCGATTCGGCTACTTCTAAAACTTTGGTGTCTCGATGATTCCCAATGAGTGACGCTACCGCTGACGTGCGCGCCTTTCCTTCTACTTCCTCGATAGTAGTCCAAGTACTGTGGTCATCCATGGCCTTCTCTACGAGATAATGCTTATTGGCCCTTGCTGCGATAACGGGTAAGTGCGTAATCGTAATCACTTGTTGGTGTTGTGCAATGGCAAGCAGCTCTAGCCCAATTTGATCAGCTACCTTTCCTGAGACGCCAGTATCAATTTCATCAAAAATCAAGGTACTTAATCCATGGGCTTGACCTAATATAGAGCGCACTGCAAGCATAAATCTCGACCGCTCCCCTCCTGAAGCAACCTGTTCAATTGGTTTTACCTCAAATCCTGGATTGGCGGAGAAAAGCCAGGTAAAGGCATTCTTCCCAAAAGGTCCGAAATCCTCCCTTTCTTCTAATCCAAAGACTACCCTAGCCTTAGGCATAGATAAGGTCTTCAACCGCGACACCAAAGCCGCTGAGCGCTCAGCAGACGCCTTAACACGTCCCTTGTGAATTGTCTGTGCCAATACATTCATGGATATACCTAAGTCATCGATTTGAGTGGAATACTTCTTAATGTTTATCTCAAAGAGTCCTTGATTGTGTAATTCTTCTTCCCACGAGGTAACAAGTACCTTTAATTCTTCAATGTCCGAGCACTGATATTTCTTTAGGAAACGATGGCTAGTATCAAGAGCTTGCGATACTTTTTCATATTCCTCTGGACTAAACTGATAGGATTCAGAAAGGTCTTCCAAACTAGATGAGCAGTCTTGAATTTCAATTTGAGATGAACGGAGCCTCGCAACAAGGGATGAAAGTTCTTCGTCATGTTTCGCCACGGAATCAAGCTGCTGAATCACTTGAGCCAAATGCTGTATGATCGAAGCATCAGCGCCTTCGAGCAAGTTCCGCGCCTCTTCCGTAACACTATGCAATACCTCCGCATTCGAAAGGATGGTGAACCTGGATTCAAGTTCCGCTAAGTTTTCTTCAAGAATCCCACTTTCATGAATGGACTCAAGATCACGCTGTCGGCTTTCTAGGAGCGCCTCCAAAGAATCTCGCTTATCAAGCAAGTCTTTTAAAGCCTTTTTAAGCTCAACATACTTGGTGTACTGCACATGATATTCCTGCACCTTAGATTCATGAGCAAACCCCAGATCCACCATCTCTCGTTGCAGTTTAGGATTAAAAAGAGCTAAGGTTTCATGCTGACCGTGGACATGAACAAAGGCCTTACCCAGGTTCTGTAATTCTTTAAGACCGACCGGTGTATCATTGATAAAACTCCTTGACCGTCCATTTGATGTTACCTCCCTCCGCAAGATGGTTTCTGAATAATAGTCTAAATCTCTGGAGGTAAACCATGATTCAAAAGAAGTTGGCAAGGTGAGCTCAAGTTCTATAACACATTTGTTACTCCCCTCCCGCACATCATCTTTATCTGCCCGAGCCCCTGTTACCAGCGCTAAAGCACGTAACATAATGGACTTACCTGAGCCAGTCTCCCCTGTGATGACATTCATGCCTGGATGAAACTCAAGCTTCGCAGAGTCTATTAATCTAAATTGGTCAATTGATAAAGTCTTTAACATGCAAAGACTAATTTATTTGAAACGACTTCTGTACTCCTCAATATTATTGGGATCAATGGTCACAAGTGCGTTAAGGGCTGCAGACTTGATATCGGTTTTTTCTTTAGAAAAAAGATTTAACCATTCCAACTTTTTTGTATCCGACAACAACTGCATGATGGGCAAATTAGGAGCATCCTCGCCCACCTTTGAAAAGCTAGCCATGCCATTTAATACGGAAAGCATCGCGGTATCCTTTGACTCAATCATCCGATCTAATCCTAAGCGATGATAGGTATAATTGCCTTCCCGAAAGGGCGCATAACGACTATTTAACACATTATTGATAAGCCAGTAGCGGTTTTGGTTATTATTATCAAACGATCGCCAACCCGAGAATCCAGAAGTCGAAGGAACATTATTAACCAATTCTTGTGCTTTCTGAAAATAAACGTCCCCTCCATTTTGCTCATAGGAATCATAATCCATCCCCAAGATAAAATATACATAGAAAGCAAGGGTATGCGTAAGGTTATTGATAAACTGATTCTCATTGAAATCCAATGGATCAAACTGCTTGTAGGTAAAGACTAAATCCTTATCAAACCGATTGATGAGGGTCGAGTTATAGCTCGTATTATAAACCGGTCGGTTCGCGATAACTGTGAGCGATGCACCGTATGTGTTATTTCCTTTTTCCTCAAGAATATTGATAAAAAAACTGCACTCAATTTTTTCGAAATCTTCAAAGTTATCACTGGACCATTTCCTTTCATTAAGGAAGGATGCAACCGCTTGCTGTAATTCTTGAAAGACCTGAGGATCCACACTGGTTGCGGCTTGTGCATTAATCTCAACAGTAGCACGCAACTCCTGCGCCATCAAGGCAGTAGGTGATAAAGCACCTAAAAGAAAAACGCAAAACGCGGTTATGCCTAGTATCCTCATCATACAGCAATTAACGCAAGAAAGGTTGAATGATTTCACAAATATCCTGAGCAACTTCACTTTTGGGCTTTACTCCGAAGGTAGTAACATTCTGATCGCGATCAATCACAGTTATTTTATTGGTATCCACATTAAATCCTGCTCCGGCATCCGTTAGCGAATTCAACACGATATAATCAAGATTTTTGCGTCTGAGTTTATCTTTAGCATAGGCCATGGCATTATCGGTTTCCAAGGCGAATCCAACCAACCATTGATCCTCCCTTTTTTCTCGGCCCATAGCAGCAAGGATATCTGTGGTAGGCACTAATTCAATAGTCAACTTCGCTTCTTGTTTTTTGATTTTATGGTCCGCTACAATTTTTGGCATGTAATCCGCTACAGCCGCGGCCTTGATTGCACCATCAACCTTGGGCCAAAGTTGTATGACCTTATCATACATCTCCTGTGCCGATTCTACACGATGAAAGTGTAGATTTTTTGGGATGGGTAATGAAGATGGACCCGAAACAAGCGTGACCTCGTGACCACGTGATACAAGTTCTGTAGCAATAGCATAGCCCATTTTTCCCGAACTTCTATTACCAATGAACCGAACGGCATCAATGCGCTCATAGGTAGGACCTGCTGTAACAAGGATGCATGCCACGTTTAGGAAGCTTTTGCGGATTGGCTGAGTACATCTTCTGCGAATGCTGTGATGACTTCAACATCTGGCAAACGACCTTGACCTTCTAAACCGCTAGCTAAGAATCCCGTAGCAGGTTCTAAAACATGCACTCCATCTTGCGCTAGTTGGGCAACATTGCGCTGTACAGAAGAATGCCTCCACATATCTAAATCCATAGCAGGAGCTACAATCACTGGACACGTTGCTGATAAGTAAAGTGCGTAAAGCATCTCATCACATAGACCATTGGCCAATTTTGCTAAGCAATTAGCAGAGGCAGGTGCAATGATCAATAAATCGGATTCCTTGGCTAAGCGTACATGATTATGCCAAGTGCCTTTGTCGTCCCACATACTTTGAAGAACGGTATTTCCAGAAACGGTGGATAGGGTTAATGGGGTTGTAAATCGGGATCCCCCTGAGGTTAACACTACTTGGACATCGTAGTCCTTTTGTTTAAAGCAACGTACGATGCTTGGTGCCTTATAAGCAGCGATGCTTCCTGTTACACCAAAAAGAATTTTTTTATTGCTCGCCTTGTTCGTCATGACTCGCCTCGCTGCTTTCCTCACGTTCGCGGTAGAAAAGCTCGTCGCGCTTGAATTCCTCTAAGGCCAGAATCGTAGGGTGGGAAAGCTTTTCGTAATACTTAGAAATCTCAATTTGCTCTCGGTTTTCTACAATTTCCTCAAGCACTTCAGAGGTAACAGCAAACTCTTCAAGTTTACTATTTAGTTCTTGTTTGAGGTCAATCGAAATTTGATTCGACCGATTAGCGATAACTGCCAAGGAACGATATAGATTACCCGATTGCATTTGAAGCTTGTTCAAATCTTGGGGTTGAGAGCTTTCTGGCGCCTCTAAGCCTTTAAACTTGCGAATTTTTTCCATACTGTAATGTTACGTTTCGTCTAGAAACGGTCGATGAAGGTACGAGAATAATCTCGAATTTTCTGGACTTCACGTGCATTTTTGCTTGAACCAAAGGAATCCAAGTAAGAATTGCTGATATTAACCAAGTCTGTATGCCATCGATACTTCTGATTTTCTTCACTCGAAAGGGCCAACTCGTAGTGCGTTTGCACGTTGATATAGGCAGCTCGTTCCAACAATTCCTGACGCTGAGATTCATAGGACTCATTACTATCCATCCAAACCGCTTTTTCCAAGGACTGAATTGCTTCATTGACAGAAGGCACCCGCTCATCAAGTGGTCTTGTGTAAATCATATTCACTGAAGCTGAAAGAACACCCAGCTTGGACCGATAGATAAATTCATCGCACTTACTAAACTCTGGATGCTCTGGATAGAGCGCTTGAACGAGCTTCAACTTATCAATGGCAATCTTGTAGCGCTCGCCCTGCTTATCGATAAAACTGCGCTCGGCATATTTGTAATACGATATCGCCGCTAAAAAGTATAAATCCGATGGGTTCTCAATATCTGGAAATTCCAAGAATAGGTTTTCATAGGCAATGGCAGCGGCTCTGTAATCCCTCGTTCGATAGTACAAATTAGCTGCCTCTAAGGCCTTACGCTCCAACTTATCGCGTAATAAATCAATTCGGTTATTACATAGCTCTACACGCTCACTCGTGGGATAAATATTGATAAAGTTTTGATAAGCTTGTAATGCCTCGTAGGTCGGCGTTTGATCTAAGGACCACTTAGGACTTTGAGCATAGTAAGACTCCGCATGCATGAAGAGACTTTCTTCAGCAAACTCACTTAAACTGTGTTGATCATACAACCTTTTGAAATGAAAGCCAGCCATAATGGCATTATCCATTTCATATTGAGCCTTGGCATAGTAGAAATAAATTTCAGCTCGCTTATTCGTGCCTCGATAGACGGGTAAAAGCTCCTCAAACAAGGGAATTGCCTTAAAATATTGACCCTTCCCATAATAAGTCATAGCTAATGCTAACTTATCCTCAGGACTTTTACTCTCCAATGACTTTTTAGACAACGCGCAGGAAGAAGTTAAGGTGAGGAGTACGAAGAATATCAACGTAACGTGCGTCAATAAGGGGCGATATGACATAATATTTACAGTTCCCACTCGGCAATAATACGGAGAGCGTTTTGAATCTCAATTTGATTTTTCTCACTCACAGGAATAAGAGGAAGACGCAAATGACCTTGAATAAGACCCATTGATTCTAGCGCACACTTTATTCCGCCAGGATTATTTTCCTCAAACAACGCCTCAAAAAATGGATTGAGCACGACTTGCAGCTTTTGCGCTTCATTAAGATCAAAGTTCAGCGCAGCCCGAACTAAATGCGTAAAGGACTTAGGAAAGGCGTTTGCTGCAACGGATATAACCCCTGTGGCCCCCAAGGCAATGAGGGGTAAGGTGAGAAAATCATCCCCAGAAACAAGTGCAAAATCATCTGGGGCTTGCGCTATAATCCGCATAGCTTGGGATAAGTCACCGGAAGCTTCTTTAATTCCAATGAACTTTTTTGAAGCCTCGGCAAGACGAATCACCGTCTCTGAATCGATGGATTGTGCCGTGCGAGAAGGAACATTGTACAAAATGATCGGCTTAGGACTCGCTTCAGCTATTGCCATGTAGTGGCGGAAAATTCCTTCCTGTGTGGGCTTATTATAATGCGGACTACTTGACAGAAAGCCATCAACGCCCTCCTGATTTAACAGAGGAATTCGTTGGATTACCTCTTGTGTATTATTGCCGCCCAAACCAGCAATTACAGGAATACGACCCGTAGCAGAACTAATTATTTTATTGAGTACAACCTGCTGCTCATCCATGGATAAGGTAGCGGTTTCACCTGTCGTGCCGAGAGCGACTAAGTAAGAACAACCTCCTACAATGCAATGATTAACCAACTGATCAAGCGCGGAATAATCAACAAGTCCATCCTTTGTAAATGGGGTGACTAAGGCCACACCCACTCCTCTTAAGTCATTACTCGTACATTGTCCCATAGTGATTTTTTTCAAGCGTTGGCTTCTACAGAGCCTGTGTTTTCTACTTCGATAAAACTGCCTATCGCTTCATATTTAGCATAGCGATGCGTTTTTCGTTCTTCCGGTGTCATTTCTCTCAACTGATTTAAACAGCGTTTGATTTGTCGCTTTACATTTTTAAATGTTGCCTCGCGGTTTCTGTGTGCTCCGCTTGGTCCTTCTTTGACAATAGTATCTACAATCTTCAAGCGTTGCATATCATGGGCGGTAAGCTTTAGCGCCTCAGCGGCTTTTTCCTTATGCTCAGCAGATCGCCATAAGATCGTGGAGCAACTCTCCGGGCTAATCACCGTAAACCAAGTGTTTTCAAGCATCATGATTCGGTCACCCACTCCAATACCGATGGCTCCTCCTGATGCCCCTTCACCAATGACTATCGAGATAATAGGTACACTGAGGTTCAGCATTTCCTGCAAATTCTTAGCGATAGATTCCGCTTGGCCTCTCTCTTCCGCTCCAATACCTGGATAAGCACCTGGAGTGTCAATCAATGTAATAATTGGCCGATTAAACTTTTCGGCAAGTTTCATCAATCGTAGAGCCTTTCGATATCCTTCGGGCTTGGCCATTCCGAAATTGTGAAATTGGCGCTCCTTAGTGTTCGAGCCTTTTTCCTGGCCGATAACCATTACAGGATCTCCGTCTAAAAGAGCGAAACCGCCTACCATCGCTTTATCGTCGCCAAATTGTCGATCGCCATGAAGCTCGCAAAAATCCTGAAACAAATTCTTAGCATACTCCAGCGTTTTGGGACGATCTGGATGGCGCGACAATTGAACGCGCTGCCATGGAGACAAGTGATCAAAAATGGCTTTCTGCATTTGATCAATCTGCTTGTCTAATTGGGTAAGCTCTTTGTCAACATCCTTCCCTTCATTTTGACGATCTACCAAATCCTCACGTTGATTATCAAGTTTGCGTAAGGATTCTTCAAAATCTAAATACGTTCGGTTTTTAGCCATAGTTCGAAACTACAAATTCAACGAGAAACGGAATTGTTTTCTTATCACAATTCATCGACAATTTCTGTCACAAGTCCACTTGCCTCAATACGAAAGGTTTTAGGCGACTATAAATCGACATAGGAAAGTACTTACTGATGCGAAATCACAGGCCGCTGTTCGACACGAGTCATCCCTTGTGCAATGCATTCTTGAATCTGATTGAGCGACCTTTCTACTCGAAAATCAAGTACCTGTTGATTTTGCATATCTTACTATTGCTTACAGAAAAGATCAATTATGAGTATTTACAGAAAAAGCCTAGTCAAGAATCGTTCACTTTGGGCAATCCTTGGACTTTTATTCAGCGTACAAGTCTTTGGACAATCTCCCATAGACACCGATAGACCGACGCAATCTGAGAGTGCAGTTGTTTTACCTAAGAACATTTTTCAAATTGAATCAGGTCTTGGTTTAAGCTATAGCGGTGAGGCCAACCAAAGAATACGCGAAATCTCTATGCCCAACGTCCTCATGCGATTGAACTTGTTCAAAGGTGTTGAGTTGCGTTTAATCACAAACCACTTACAACAATATC
>Ga0208405_1000116_pt1 | contig 13227 bp, 14 predicted proteins | sample ETNtaG_32_FD_185766 | JGI IMG/M metagenome (GOLD analysis project Ga0208405, IMG submission 185766) | Marine microbial and viral communities from oxygen minimum zone, Eastern Pacific Ocean - ETNP201302PF84A (SPAdes) (version 2) | ecosystem: Environmental > Aquatic > Marine > Oceanic ... | reverse complement strand
CAGTATTAACGGAAATCTATTCGCCATTATATCGTTAAAGCTTTCTTTTTATTTATGTGAGGTTGAAACCGATAGTATGTTTAATACCACTACGATCTTGTATAGACATAGTTCTTCCATGTAAATCAAGAGTTTGTGCTCCTGATCTTGCACCCACTGTTAGAGTTTTTAATGGTGTTGTATTTGTCGTGGCGAGAACTACACAAAAAAAGTTAGCACCAGATTGTGGTGCTGATGCAAAAGTTATTTGGTCATCATTAATTGTGAATGATGTTAAAGGTTCTTGAATAACACCACCTAATGATACTAATAATGTATAAGGATTACCAGGAAAAAATGCCTGACCACCAATCGTCAAGTTAAAAATAGTTTTACTATTATTAAATTGTGAACTTACATCATCAAGTTTCGCAAACGCACCTGACGATTGTTGACGACCAATATATGCCATCTAAATTTTAATCTTTTTTTCTATTTATAATCAAGATTCAACTGGTTCTGCAGGAGCAACCTCTGGTGCTTCCTCTGTAGGCATTTCTACTCCTGTTTGTTGTAGATATTCAATGATTCCTTGAAGTTTCAAAAGCATCTCTCTTTTATTCTTTGCCTGTGCTTCAAGTTGATTTATTTCATTCACAAGACCTTGTGCTTGCTCTGTTACAGACTTTAAATGATTTTGTTGATCAGTTGCCATTATTAAAAATATATTTGACTTAATTATATATCAAGGTTTTCAAAGTGTCAAGTGTATGGTTTTTATTGTTTATGTTGCAATACCAATCACACCCTCTGCATAAGCAGCTTCAATTACAGCAGTGCTTCCAACTGCAGTGATTGCCTCTCCTTTATTAATTTTATAATTTGTATAAAGAGTTTGAATTTCTTTTGTTGCGATTCTTGCACGATTTGTGAGTGCGTTGTTAACCCATTCATTTTGATCAGCCATTACATACTGAAGTGCTTTATATTCACCTGTAGTAATACCGACTGTGTAACTTGTATGCATAATTTTAAAAACTTCCTTCCATTTATTTATCCTATCATGTATCCACCAAACTGACCATAGCTATTTCCATCTACTTTCATATTATTAGCTGTTCTAAAAACTTCAATATAATCATTTACAGCCATATTTGTAATTATCTGCCCACTGAGTAGATGCCATCCAGCATTTTGTGCATAACTGTAGATATGACCACCCTCTGAGCCAGTAAAGTCTGCACCATTTTTCTTAAATATAACTGCTATTGTTCCATCACCATTATAATCAATATTTGAATAGAAATAAAAGAGATATCTTCCAGCAGCAGGTGCAACATACCTATCATTTGCGTCACTAAAACTACTTCTTGTATCAATATGAGCAGCTCTCATTGCAACTTTTACACCAGAATTTAAATATGAGTTTACATAATCAATTCTTGTCGCAAAAATAGGTTGCAGAGGTGTTGTTATAGTTCCTGATGCGTCAATAGTCATTTTTTGAGTTGGAGAACCACCAACTGCTTCAGTCCAGAACCCTATATTACTATCAGTATTGCCAGCAGCTTTGGCGATAAAATTGAAATATCTTGGATATGGATTTCCTGTATTATAGGTATCAAGAATGATACCATTCATATCATCTGTAGTGTAACTTGGAGCACTTGCAGTGCCTCTAGCACTCAAACGGAACATACTATTGTATGCTCCACCTCCTCTTGTAGAGAAATCTATATGTCCAGTTTCTGACCCATTTGTGACAGTAGTTGCTTTTGTTTCTATTTTACTAAAAAGTGTTGTATCACCAGCACTATCTTTTCCACTATATCTTAATTGACCAATAGTATCATTTGCAGCAGGAGATGCAGAATTATGCATTAGTTGTATTTCTGGTCCATTTGTTCCATTTTCACTTGTCGTTATAGTGAGAGCTTGATATGAAGTTGCGTTAACAGTTACATGACCACTTGAGTTGATGCGAAGTTTTTCACTACTATTATATGCAACAGTCCAAGGTTGATTATTATACATATTCTGTTTAATCACACCACCTGTGTTCTGTATCTCAAAACTTGAAGTAGAACCACTATCTTCAAGTCTTATAGTTGCTGCACTACCCGTATCAATTTCCAATCCACCACCAACTCCAAAAGCAGCAGAACCACTACCTATTTTTACATTACCATTTGATGTGATGCGAACTCTTTCAGTTCCACCGTTTGTTCCATTTGTAGAGAATTTGATATAATTATCACCATGATTATATGCTACTGAACCTGCTTCAGCAGTACTATCTTTAAACATTATAACTGATGTTGCAAAATCATTACTTGTTTCTAGTATTAATTCAGAATCAGAATTAGCATTTGCTTCGGCAGCGTGAACTGTTAGTTGTGCGTCACCAGTTGCTCCACCATTAAAAGTTAAGTTTGCCTCACCCTCTAATGTATTTGCAGTCCCTGAACCAGTTATAATTCTGTTATCTGCGTTATTGTTTATTGTTGTTCCTGTTACTGTTTTAAATGTAGAGTCTCCAGCAAGAAATGTAGAGGAACTTGCAGTTCCAGAACCTAATCTTGCAGACGGAACTGTTCCTGATGATATGTTTGATGCATTTAAAGCAGTTAAGTTTGCACCATTACCATAAAAATGTGATGCAGTTACAATACCAGTATAAGTTGCTTGTCCATTTGTTTCAATTGTGACACCAGTTCCAACTTTGATACCCTTTGAGTTAGTAGCTAATCTTTCATCAGTTCCCGTGGTATCTTTAAATATAACTTGGTCAATGTTGAATATTAAATCACCTGTTCCTGATCCAGACTTATTAATCAAGGTATGACTACCATTATGAAATATGGAGATATCTTGAGAATTTCCAAACTGTAATCTATCACCATCTAATAATCTTACATTATCGTTGAATGTTGAGACTCCAGCAACACTTAAATTATCTAAGTTTGTATGACCATCTACATCTATATCACCATTGATATCTAATGGATTGGCGAATGTTGAGACACCAGCAACGTTCAGTGCATTTAATCCACTTATCTCTGTACAAGTTACAATTCCAGATACAATGATACCTGTGTCTGTGTACTCAACAGTACTCAGACCCGCACGATTCGCAATTTTATTAACTCGTATCTCGGATGTCATTTATATCTTTTTGATTATTTATTAATTAACAATAAGTTAATCTGCCTCTGCTGGTGTATTTCCAGCAGCGACCCATTCAAGGTATTCCTGGTAATGTCTATTTTCTGGATGTTTTGGTATTACCATACCTTTTTCAGCAAGGATGTAATTTTGTTCAGTACCATCCTCATTTTTCATTTTTTTGTAAGCGTAAGCCATAGTTAAAATTCTGCGTCTAATGTGTAAGCTAGAATACCAAAAGCATTACCAGAACCACTTGTGTAGTTGCCAGAACTTTGGTCTTCAATATGTCTGAGTAAAAAACCTTTGGTTTGCACCTCTGTTGTATTATTATTCCAATCAACCTGTTTACTTCCAACAGCGATACTTTCAAGGTGAATATCACCTTGATTAGTTGACCCATAAATTGTAAGAGTTGGAGGAACTCTCATTTCACGCTCAAAGTTTTGTTTAAAGTCATAATAGCTATTATGTTTACTAAAACTCTGTACACCATCAGCAGAATGCCAAGTAGATGTTTCTAATGAGTAATTAGCTCCACGGTTTTGGTCAGTTGATCGTTGGTAATATCTTTTACATTCCCAAAGATTTTGATCGTAACTTTTTAATTCAAACGGAGTTGCTACATTTCCAACTTCAAGTTGAACTCCTGTAATATCAAAGGTTGCATTATCAGCTGTCCACCAAGCATCAGAATCGGTAGGAGTAAATTTGGTTGAGTTATAACCCATCCATGTATTTAAAGGACCATTACCAGAAGTATAAGAAGTTGGAGAATACAAATACCAATAGATAATGAAACCTGGACCTTCATCATGGTCAAAGTTCATACCAGATGTACCAGGAATTGATATTTCTACTTTAGTCCACGTATTAGCAGTTAAGGTTCCTGTTTCAAAAGAGCGTTGCTTAAATGGGCTATCTTGACAAAACACCATTCCGTAAAAGTTTTTACTTACACTAGATTTACACCAAAAAGATAAAGTAATATAAGAGTTTGGATTTTGAAAATCCCAACCAGAATTTCTCATATATTGTGATTCTATTGTATAAACTATTCTACAATAATCACTAGAACCAGTTGAAGTCTGATTACCATTCTTTACTTGAAAACTATGTGATATACCTAGTTTAGATGGTGCATCAGATACAGGATTATTTCGATGTTCTTGTGTAATCTCTTCATCGTGACCAGAATAACCAAGATACCATCTATCAGTTGTTAATACACCGACACCAGTAGTCTCTCCAGTAATACCTCGATATTGACACACTGAGCAATCACCATTAATTATAAGATTTCGATTGGCTCGTAGACTTGTTAAGTTTGCACCACTACCACTGAAACTTGTTGCAGTACAAATTCCAGTTACGACAGCTCCCGTATTTGTTGTTTCAAATTTCTTATTACCACCAAAATTTAAATCTATAGCTCCTCCTGAATGTGTTCTTAGATAAGTAGTAGTCGCATTATTTTGAAGATAAAAATCATCGGCATTAATAACTAATGCTCCACCTCCAGTCTCTTTTATATAACTATTTCCACCTGAATGATGCCACATTTGGAAGTCATTACTTGCTCCTAATCTCACATATTTACCATCACCTAAGTCTAAATTAGTTCCATCAAAAGTTAAGTTTGCTTCACCATTTAAATTGACACCACTACCACCAGTTATAACTCTGTTGTCTGCATTGTTTGCAATGGTTGCTTGTGCTGGTAATGATGTTAAGTTTGCACCACTGATTGCAGGTAAAGTTCCAGTCAGATTAGCAGCAGGGATACTTGTAAGTGATGCTCCTGAACCACTGAATGTTGTTGAAGTTGTAACTCCAGATACAATAAGACCCTTCTCAACGGTAGGTGATCCATCCGCTAATTGATTAGTTATCTTGTTGGCTCTTATTCTGGACATATATCTTTCTGATTATTTATGATGGTTTCGTTGGCCAAGTAAATGATGATTCATCTAAATTTCCATCAGCATCTAGTTTTGGATTTGCACTTGATGGAAGATCTCTAAGTGCTTGACGATATGATTCATATGTTGTTTTAATTCCAACAGGAACATCACCTAATTGAGACCAATCTGTGCTTAAAATTCTTTGATTTCTCTGCAGTCTTAGTAGAGTCATTGGATATTTTGTTATTTCTTCGTCATACTTCGTTTTAAAGGTTGTCCAATCTATAGTCATATCACCCAGTATACCTTCTCCTGTATCTGTCGTAACTCCCACAACTTTTTGAATACTATTTTTATATGAAGTTTCATCGACAATACTTTTAGAATCAAGAATACGAAATTCACTGATTCCTAATCCTACAAGTGTGTTTTGTAAAGGTTCTAAAAACATTTTTCTAATTAACTAATGTCGTACTCCCAAATTTGCAGTACATTATTACCGTCGTGATACCAATCCCAACTGATACCCGAAACTGATTTACCTTGAGTCTTCAAATTAATTGAAGTTCCAGCACAAATAAAACTACCCATTAGGTGAACGGTACGATGATGTCTTGCTAGTCCACTGCCTCCAGTATAACTATGACCATCATGATTACCTAAGATACGTTCGTTCTTGACAGTATCAGTCCATGATCCACCACCCTCTTGTCTTTGAATTTTCCAGTAACAATCACCATTTGAGTTTCCAGCTGCACCATTCCACATCTGAGACTGATGGTGTATTACAATTCGATTACCTGCTTTTTTAGGAGTGTAGCTTGAATAAATTGTTCTCAAATCAACATAGCTAGTGCTGCTAGTAGCTGAACCAGAATAAGTAGTAACCTCAGTATAATTTACAAGTGGATAGAATTGGGTTCCACTTTTATATAGTTTACCATCACTACCAATTTTAAAAAATGCATTTGCTTTCTCTCCTGACTGTGTTCGATATGAAGGAGATGCTTTTCTACCAATAATATATTCGTCTGAACCTGCATAAGGTCTTCCCGAAAACCATTCTACATTCGTTGGTTCATCATGCATTACAACACCAAGTCCTCTATATGCATTTCCCGCATTACTATCAGAAGTAGCAATTAAATCGACATAAGAGTGGAGAACACCATTACCAACACCTTTTATTTGTAAATATGGAGGAGATGTTGTACCAGTGCCTCGACCCTCAATTTTTAATTGAGATCCATTAGTATCAAAAGTACTCGTATTAATACCAATTTTAGCATAGGATGGATCAATACGAAATCTTTCTGTCTGATTTGTGCCAAGAACTAAAGGATAAGACCCTGCTGTTCTTAATAATCCACCAGTTGTATTTGCTCTAAGTTGTACTTCTTTATTACCAGCAGTTTCTTTAGCAGTTATTGTTGGATTAGTACTTTTATCAATCAAAAGATTACTGCTTGAAAAAGTAACAGTACTATTGTTATATGATAAATTTGCCTCACAGTCTAATTCATTCGCATTATTTGTCCCAGTAATAAACTTTGTTGTTGCATTATTGTTTATTGTTGTTGATGTTACTGTTGCAAATGTACCATCACCACGATAGAACGTTGAAGTACTCTTGGTTCCAGTTCCAATTCTTGCTACGGGTACAGTTCCTGATGCGATATTAGAACCATTTAAATTTGTTAAACTTGCACCAGAACCAGAAAATGTCGTAGCAGTAACAACACCTGTTACATTAACATTCGTAGCTTGATGTTGAACAGAAGTTGTAATACCAGTGAGATTTAAATTATTAATACTTCCTGTGACTGTGGTAACTCCAGCTACAACTAATCCATGAGAAACGGTAGGTGCTCCGTTTGCCATTCTGTTTGTTATAAGATTAGTTCTTATTCTGGACATATCGCTTTTTGATTATTTATGATGTCAAGAAAGTTTTTGCCAGAACATATAGTTATGACCATTACCATCTCTCTGAATACCATTACCAGTAGTTTGATTGCTTGTTCTAAACTGCTGGTATATTGTTCGACCACTGGCTACATTTATAACCCAAGATAATGTAATGTTGACATTGGTATATAATGAGGTCTGCTGCTCCCACATCATCCTTTCTGAATTAGAGATACTTGAACTTGCAGTATTATCATACAATCGGCATTGTATATACCCTGTTGTATTCCACATACGGACTCTCATGCTTGACTGTAACATATAAATTCCTGCAGAAGGAAGAACCCATTTATAGTAAGTAGAAGTAGTCGCATAAGAATTTGTTATATCAATATTACTAATTTGAGTTATAGTATCATACTTAAATGCTGTACCCTCAGCTCCCAAACAAACAGTTGCTGTAACAATACCAACTGCAGACACGTTTCCACTAGATGCGATACGAAGTTTTTCTGTAGTATTAGAACCAGAACCAGTACCGATTCTAAAAATAATAGGGGTAGCTTGTCTTGTAGAAAGATACATTCCACCACCCTCTACACCTACCAAACCTCCTATATGATTATTATTTCCAGAGTCTCTAAACTGTACTTCACCACCTGCTGTGTTTGCAATAACAACAGTGGTGTAGTTAGTAGAGTTTCCTATTGTTCCACCTGGTCCAAATCTTGCGTTACCATTTTCGTCGATGCGAGCTTTTTCAACATCATTGATACCAAATCTGATATCAGAACCTGTTAATCCTAAACTCTTATAAGCAGAAGTGGGTCTATCATACGCACGAATACAAGAAGTGCTATCAAAACCAGAACCAGTATCAAATTCAAATCCTCTATTTGTTGAACTATTTGAAATAGAGAGACCTGCTACGGAGGGGTTAAATCCACCTATAGAAACTTTACCATCTGATGTGATGCGAAGTCTTTCACTTACATGATTTGTTTGGAATATTAATGCCTTTCCACTTGCTGCTCTGATTACAGCATTACTACTTCCATCAAAACTTAAATGTCCAGTATATCCTGTATTACCCCATACAACTGATGCACTACCATTACCATATAAGTTTGTTGTTCCATTATGTGTTGTAACACCAACGATGTTCACATTATCTAACTCTGTATGACCATCTACATCTAAATCACCATTACAATCAATTCCATTTCTTGCTGTTATTAATCCAACTGAATCTACATTAGTTACATCTTCATATGTTATCGTACCACCGATTGATAGTCCACCTGTGATAGTGGTCATTCCAGATATTACAACACCATTCTGAATTGTTGTTGCACCATTTGCTGCTGCGTTTGTAATCGAATTGACTCGTATTCTACCAGCACTTGCACCACCACCAAAGTTTCCAAAGTCTGCTAGTCCTAAAACATCAGGTATTAAATCATCTCCCTCTGCAATAATTAAATCAGCATCACTATCAACTTTTATATCTGCATATTGTGTATATGCTTTTGATGCAGACGCAGGAGGATCGACTGTAATTGTTGCACCAACACCAAGAACCTGATTAGTATAATACAGTTTGTTTAACGGATCTGTTTGAGTACTGCTTAATGCAGTTCCTAATCCAGCAGGTAAAGAAGTTAAATTAGAACCATCACCACTAAATGATGTTGCAGTGATAACACCTGCATTTCCTAATTTTATATTACTTCCTACATCTATAAAATCATCTACATCAGCATATGCTACATTAAGACCAGCTGAGTGTAAGTCAGATGTGCCTGTTTTGAAATTAGATGCTGAAGATATACCAGTTGTATTAACGTGGTTATGAATATGAATATTACCTGCGTGATCTAATTTTAAAGCTTCACTTGTATCGTTTATATGCAGCGTAAATTGATTATCAATCCCAGTAGGAGTGGTGATACTCGTTATACCTGATATACTTTTTTGACTAATCTGTGACATAGTTTTATTTATTAGACGACAACATAATTACCGTCAATGAAGAGATTACCATTTATAGTAACTGGACCTGCCATTAGACCATTAAATGCAGTTCCAATATAATGATTATCATTTAAAGTATTATCGTGAATTATCATTCCATTACTTATATACATTCCTTTTGCCATACCATTACTTACAGCAAAACTGTTTCCCTGTCCCGTATGATGATGACACCAATAATAAAGTAATGCAGGTGCATCAGCAGGTATCGTCCATACAACTTGACGAACTGTAGCAGCATTAAATCCACTTACATACTGTGCCATTGTTTTATTGACACCATCTAATTTATATGTAACACCCGTAATATAATGACCGTGACTATTGTGATCACCACCAGGTCCGAGACTGAACATCAATGGATGATTTGCACCACCATATACTTCATTACTATTATCAGACTGGTCAAAGGTATAGGTATGACGTTTATTAAGTTCAAACAATGCAGGTTTCTCCACACCATCTAAGTAAAATACTCCTGTTGATTGACCTCCAACTGTATCTGTTCCGACTGTGACAGTAATTGTTGTGTCAATAGATGATGCACCGATGCCTTGTAAATCATTATCATCAAGACTGCTTGTATGAACACCAATTGATTTGTTGGTTGCAATACCAGCTGTATATGTGCTCCAAGTTCCACCAGCACCAGTTCCTCCACCACCTTGAATACTAATATCAACAGTGGTTCCATTGACTGCAAATGTATTTCCTGTTCCTATGAAATTAAGTTGTGTAATTCCAGCACCAATCTGAACACCACCAGACTGAATACCAGTTTGAGATGCACCTTGAAGAACTCCAACACCTGGTAATATCGCACCCGTGCTTGTCGTCTTTAATTTTTCTAATCCATTAAAATATAAAGTTACTGCATCACTTTCAATTCCGTTAAGTATGTTTTTATTATCAGCAGCATTTCTAAAACGAAAATGATCTGCTGCTATCTTTAAAGCACCAGAGCCTGTATGTTTAATAAAAGAATTATGACTATTACTTGGACTATGGTATATCTGTAAATCTCCACTACCTGCTGCATTTCCAAATTCTGCTTTCTTTTCATCAGGTAAAAATATTCCTTCTCTAAATGTACCAAGTCCAACTGAGTCTACGTTCTTGACATCTTCGTATGTTAAAACTCCACCAACCGTGACATTACCTGAAAAGTTTGCAGTGGTTCCTGATATTGCCCCAGTAAAAGACGAAACACCAGCAACGGTCATTCCTGCATTGATATCAACAGCGTATGTGTTGAATGTTGCAGCAGTTCCAGTAATTATATTATCTGTGGACGCTATACCAGTAAGTCCAGCACCATCACCTACAAAGGATACTGCAGTAATAATACCTGTAGATTTTATATTATGACTGTTTATGTTGGATGCGGTATGAATACCTGGTCCAAGTATCCTAGTAAATGCCATTTATATTTTTCTTAATTATTTATGATGGCTTTGTTGGCCAAGTAACATCCCTAATTCCTGGATCATAATTTCCACCTATTGTTGATCCTAGAACTGGAGTTGCACTTGACGGTAAATCTCTTAATGTCTGTCGATACGTTTTCCAATCAGATGGTATGGAAGTTTCATTCTCAATTGCTTTTGTGACAACCCAATCACTTTCCGCTAGTCTTTTATCTCTTTCGACTCTTAATAATCTCATTGGTTCATCAGCAATTAAACGATTCACTTCGTTAATTACATCTGTCTCAGAGGGTTTGTTTCTAGAATCAAACCACTCTATTGAATTGTAATTGTTATCTGTAATCGCAAACTTTGCGTTTGGAACTAAACTAAGAATTGCACTATAAGTATTCATGGGTAATAAACCTCTTTTAATATAATTGATGAAGATACATTGTTTTGATTGTCACCAGTACCACCAGTCGAACTATTATTATTTAGATGAATATAGTTACCGTTGTAATGGCCAACCACAGACATCATAAAGTTCACAGTTCCAGCATTGTCCACAGGGGGTGTTAAGATAGTCCAATCAGCGGTGGAATTACCTGCATTTTGACCATCAATGTAACCACCTCCACCACCTCCTGCCCACAATAAACTATTTTGAGTACGGATGTAATTTTCTACACCATACGAATCGTTGTTATTTAAATTACTAGTTACATACTCACCAGCAGGAGCATCATTTTTTCCACCATTCCAATACACTTTGAAGAAGTTATATCTCCAAGTGCTTTGTTGTCCACAATGCATACAACACTCAACTAAGATACGATTACCTGCTTCAACTTCTATCTTCGCACTTCCATCACCAAGAACTCCTGGCATCGCAGATTCTTTATTTTGAATATCAGTATTGGTATAAACACTGCTATAATCATATGCCTGAACCTGTATTATTGAACCTGGTTGTGCAGCATCTATAAAATAATCTCCTGCAACATTTGTAACCTTTGATACAACGACTTCACTCATTGGGATACCTCCTGTACATACATTGCTGATAAACAACTACCTTGATTACCACTGCCAGATCCAGAAGTACTATTTAAATTTAGATGCAAATAACCACCACTTTGATGACCTATATGATTTATTTTAAAATAAACAGTTGAGGTTGTATTTAAAGAACCCAAATAAAATGAACTCTTTAATGTTCTTGCAATTCCATTGGTATTCATATACAGTACGCTAGAAAAACCACCATTGAATTGAACCCAACTACCTGAACCTATCTTATAGTAAGTCCTGAAATAATTAGCTCTCCAAGTTGTTTCACCACCAATTTGCAATACAGCTGTGAATAAAAGACGACTGTTTGAGAAGTATGGAGTGATACCAGCAGATCCATCACCTAAAGCACCAGGCAGATCGTATAAAGAATTTTGTGATGTATTATTATACTCTGAAGTATAATATGCTATCCTCTTTGATTGTATAATCGCACCAGATTTACGAAAGAGAACTCTATCGTCTGCTGGTCTAAGAATTGCATTTGTTTTTAATGTACTCATTTTATGAATCCTGCCAAATTTCAGATAAAGTCATAGTCGATGCAACATTATATTCATTTCTAGCTTCATTTGAACTATTAGAATTAGCTTTATTAATATGTAATCCATCTCCACTATTATTACCAGAGAAAGTTATTCTAAAGTATATATTACCCTGATAAGCAGGATCAAATATTGCCATATTACTTGTTGATCTTATCATACCTTCAGCATTACTATTCCATTGATATGAATTCATATTTGCATCAGTCCATTGTGTCCAACTTCCACCCTCTCCTAATTTATAATAAAAACGATATAACATATGAGTCCAAGTGCTTACTTGACCTGACTGAATTGTTGTCTCAAGCATAATATGATTTTTGTTTGAGTGAGTTGTAATTACAGCCAATCCATTTCCAAGTATGTTAGGCATTCTTTCCTCACTATTCCCAGAACGAACGTGTGTATCAGTGTACATATAATTACGAACTTGTATTATAGTTCCGTTTTTAAAACCATACTGATTACTTGAAGTATCTTGTATTTGATTTACTTTTAAAGTAGCCATTAAACTATCACCCAACGAGCACCGCTATTTACAGTGACTGTTACACCACTATTTATTGTTATATTTCCAATCGTCATATTATTATAACTTGTAGTTATTGTTTTATTTGATGCAATTGTTGTTTTATTACTAAAGAATTGTGTACTATTTCTAAACTCATCTTGTTTTATACGAATTTTCTCATTAGATGAGTTTACCGAACCCATATAAAATGTAAAATCAAAATGTGAAGATGTATTATTTCTTAAATATGTGGTATCATTACTACCGCTTGTATCTACACCAAATACCATTCCTTGTCCACCACCACTTGAATTCTGTAGATTTAACATCTCTCCAGAGTTAGATGATATAAATTTCACTATAGGTTGGGATGTACTATTTGTACTATAGAGGTGCATCCTTTCTTGTAGACTATCACCATCATTACCATCATTTATTTGTATTTGAAAAGCTCCTTTTTGATCATCAGAACTCCCTTCATGATTTGCCTGTAGATGAACTAAATCACTAACCTCACCACCACTTTGAGTTCCTTGAAATCTTACACTACTCCATCTTGAACCACTACTATCAGCAGCGGAGGTATTTCTGATAGTAACATAATTTGTGCTATTTGTTCCAGCGACGAATAATTTTGCATTATTAGGTCCAGTTACACCACCTATCTGAACTCGACCACCTGAGTCGATGCGAAGCCTTTC
>Ga0208405_1000115_pt1 | contig 13232 bp, 6 predicted proteins | sample ETNtaG_32_FD_185766 | JGI IMG/M metagenome (GOLD analysis project Ga0208405, IMG submission 185766) | Marine microbial and viral communities from oxygen minimum zone, Eastern Pacific Ocean - ETNP201302PF84A (SPAdes) (version 2) | ecosystem: Environmental > Aquatic > Marine > Oceanic ... | reverse complement strand
GATTGGTTCGCATACTACAACATGACCAGTAAGATCATCATGTATTTTTGACTTGACGTTAGTTCCAACTTTGATCATGATGTAATTTGTTTGTTATACTATTATTATAGCATTAAAATACCCCCTGTGAAGGGGGTATGTGACAGTTTGTTATAGTGTCTATCTCAATAGAGGAAAGTTCTGATGTTCTGATATGATTTTGGTTACAAAAAACCGTAGAGTATATCTTGGTTGATCAGCGTATGATGTACAAGTATGCCATTGGTCACCAGAATAGAAGACTAAACGATTATATTGATTCTGCACTCTCATCGTCTCTTCATACTTATCATAATGATCCTGACATATTTTCTCAATACCATCTACATCTTCACCTGCATGATATTTTGCTATGGGTTCTAAAAGAGTTCTGGGACTTATCTTATAACTACTATCTTTTAATTTATAGAATGATGTTCCTGTATCTCTTGGTGCATCACGATTTAGATATATGAGACCTGCACATATTGAATGTTGAGAATCAACATGTATTATGCCTTTGTTAAGAATACCCTTGTCCTTAGATTCTATTCTTTGGAACTCCATGTCAATCTCATAGTTGACAGGTCTCTTCAAATCCCAATAATATCCTAAGATCTTTGAAACAATAGTATCAAATAGTTTTCTGTCTATTTGATGTATTTTTAATTTAGATGCTACACCAGGATGATTTGTACGACCTGGATTTCTATATTCTGCTTCCCTCGCTAAATTATAAACATAATCAGGATCGTTAAGAAAATCATCAACTACAAGAGTTGGAAATAATTTGACTACATTTTCACCACGTTCCCATTTTATAGGATTTTTCATAAATTATGATTTACCAGTTGGTTTATTCTCCCATATGATATCACCATAAGCATCTACAACATATGCATGAATGTAATGATCAGCATCAGGGCACTCTGATTCTAATGGAAACCATGCACCAGCGTTAACACCAGCAGATGTTTCTTCATCAAATGAAATAGTATTGAATATTCCACCTTGTTTAATTATATCCATTACATAATCATCAACAAAAGATGTATAGTATGTTATAACAGTTGCTTTCTTAGTTGCATCTAGACTATTATATTTGTTTAGATTAAAATGTAATAGTGTTTTTTGATATCTTTGTGCATATGATGCGACAAGATCAAATACTGATAGTTCATTACCTTCTATAATCATGATGACCCCATATTATCAATTTCATTTTGACACTCTGTGAGTAATTTATCTAAAAATGCTTTCTTTTCATCTAAAGTATAGGTGAACTTTTTAAGTGCTTCTGTTTCTTCAAGTGATTTTTTAGTATTATTATATTCAGTAACGAAAGTATCAAAATATGCTCTTTCAGTCCATGACTTAGTAAGTAAGTAATGTGCTATCCTATCTTTATATCTCTTAAGATAATGAGAAGCTAATGGTAAAAACTGATCATCTGTTGCTAGATAAGCATTACTTGGATTTTCACCCTTATATATTTTATTATAGAAATCAGGTGAAACAGGAAACTTAGTACCCTCAACATTAGTAGAGAATTCTGTTGTTGTAGGTATGTCTCTTAATTTCTGTCTATATGTTGTATACAATGCTTTTGTGTCAGCATCAACAGGAGAATCTTCCACATATACCCAATCAGTCTCATTTAGTAAGAAATCTCTTGCAAGTCTTACTGATAATGGAGAAACAGCATTTGCTTTAGCATACATCGCACCAAGTTCATTCTGGAACTCTGTATTTTCAATGGCATCAATAGCATACCATCCTTCAACTAACTTGTCTTTGAATGTGTCAGCAACAGAGGTGGCCACCTGTTCCATCTCATAGTCTTTCCATTCGTTAGTATTAGTCTTAAAGTTCATGACATACTTTCTACGTTTAGCAGTGTATGTGCCATTAGTGTAATAATAGAATGCAATTAGTTTATCCTTATCAGTGTCCCATGTAGGATACATTAAAGGAACTAACGTGTCAGTCCAATATGTTTGTGGTATTGGTTTAGGTATACCATTATATGATATTTCCTGTCCAATGACATTTAATTCAACTTGTAACACTGGTTCGCTTGCCATTTTCCTAGTATATCTCCAATAGTATTTAGAATGCTTTGATTAAGTACTTACATGTAACGTAAGGTGTAAGCAGAGGAACAGAATAATCAGGATCTATGGTTGCCTGTGGTTCTACTTTAGTTGTTGATTTTAACGTCAAAGTGGCATCACTACAACCTAGACCAGAACTATATGTAATACCAGGTCCTTGTTCTCCCTCTACATTATAATCTAAGAAATCAACAGTATTTCTTTTGATAGCACCAGCTGAAGGAACGAACACCAATGTTGTTGTTTTTTCTCTAAAGTAATAAAACTCACATATACCATAGTGATCAAATTCACCACCAAGAGAATGATCTTGACCACCTTGTTCTGATCTTTGCTGATAATATCTTATTTTTGTACCAGGTGCTTTCGCTGCTGCTGGTAATGCTACAGCATATGTATACCATAAAGTATTACCTGATGTACCATCATGTGCTTGACCTGTTCCACATGCAGGAACGATCATACCAGTAAGAGGATCAGTTCTTGTTGCTGATGGACTGATAATTGTGTCAATATAAATCCAGTTTGCTGAACCTGCCAATTGATATTCTACTCTCAGTCCCTCCTCTGGCACATCCCCACCATTGACACCATTACCTCTACATGCTTTGATTCCAACATAATTTACAGCACTAGTATCTTGTGCTTTTAATACTGCAAATCTATCTCTGTTAGTGGATGTACCTGCACCACCAAACAATAAGAAGTTTGTGTATGCAGATGGACTACCAGATAATGTTAATGTAGTCACTGATACATTAGAAAAAGTGGATGTAATATAAGATCCAGCACCTGCACCATGTAATAGGTAAATATATGGTTGTTCTGTATAACCTGTGTTTGTACCAGCAGCAGTGCTAAGAGTAACACTTGTAACTACACCAGATGTAACTGTTGCTGTTGCTGCTGCGTGACCAGTATTGTTTTGATTATATCCATTAGATGAGGTTGTACCATCATTAGACTTACCACCACCACGAAATAGCACTGTTGGTACTTGTGTGTTAGGTAGTCTAAAATTACCACCAGTCCCTGTGCCTGTACCATCAGATTTTATGCTAATATCCCATATTGTTGCAGTTTGAGATCCAGATTCAACTACATCACCTGTAGTTATTCCAGTTACACCTCCAGTATATCCAGTTATTGTTCCAACTCCAATTTTTGCATATCCATCTGTACCATTGATCGTTGATCCTGAGTTGTTTCCACTAGCACTTACACCACTACCACCAGCACCTACAGTAATATTAATTGTTGCTGGATTTCCTATGCTAGTCCAATCAACATTTCCATCCCATTGTGCTCCTGAACCACCTCCACCACCAGCTGCAGTCCATTTGTTAGCATTGTACTCAATAGTTAATTTTGCTGACCCATTGGTGTCAGTATGTTCTGATAAGTTACCAGATGAGAAATAATTAGTTTTATATTCAGAAATACCCTGTTGTCCACCAATACCACCTTGGTGACCACCCCAACCACCAGGAGTTCCACCAGGACCACCAGGTGCTCCACCACCACCATAACCAGTACCACCACCGATAGTTCCACCAGAAGAGACACCTCCTCCACCAGCTCCACCGCCACCACCGACACAACCATATTTACCGCCTGTTCCACCAGAACCAGAACTTATTGTTCCAGATGAAGATCCTTGAAGACCAGTATATAAACCTGCACCGCCAGGATATGCACCACCTGCCTGACCTGGTGCACCAGTATTAGGATCTCCTTCTCCACCATCAGCACCACCGCCACCACCGCCACCTGCTCCAGCAACGATTTGTGTACCTCGTTTTAAGACAGTAACAGCTCCACCACCGCCACCATGTCTACCACTCGCTCCCTCTCCACCATATCCACCATTAGCATTAAGAGAATTAGTTCCACCATTTCTACCAGATGCACCGCTACCAATAACAACATTCCAACCAGGACTAGGAGCACCAAGGAAATCACCAATTTCACCTGCATCAAGTTCAAGATTTACCTGACCACCATAACCACCTTTATTATTCTCTGTGGTTGAAGATCCTTTGCTTACTCCATCACCACCCATACCACCTCTAAGTTCAAATTGAACTAATGTCAATCCACCAGTAGGCAATCCAGTAAATGTACCATCAGTCGTTCTTGTTTGAGTATATGTACCACTCAGTCCACCTAATAACATTCTATCTCCAGGTGATCCTCCACCAGTTCCAGTATTACCAATTGAAGGACCACCAGCACCTCCTCCACCAGGATTTGTTGGATTACCAACTTCAGGAAACTCAGAACCTGCTCCCTGTGATCCACCAAGTCCGTTTGATGCTATTGTAAGATTAGAAAGTGTACCTGTTTCAGATGCTTGTCCACCTAAACCACCAATTCCACCTGTTGTTCCAGAACATGCTTCCCCTCTTTTTCCACCACCTGCAACAAGAACTAATGCACCTCCTGCTGTTATAGTGGAGTCTTGACCATTAATACCTACTATGTTACCTACTGCACCTGACCCTCCACCACCAACGAGAGTGTATATCAATTTATCAGGAGATCCAACGATACTAGAAAGTGCTATACTATAATTACCTGGCGTTGTAAACTCAAACTCCTGACTAAAATCATATATTGGTGTACCACCAGTAACTACTTCTCTTCCACCAATTTCAGAGGAAGAAGTAAATGCTAACAAAGTAGGGTTTCCAATAGAGGTTTGAAACTCAAATGATCCTGAATTTGAAGCACCAGATGCAAGATAGTATTGATCATCATATGGTATTTCAGAAGTAAAACCTGGTTGTGGTTTAAATTCAGAACCAGTAGCATTTGATATATCAGGTATATCTTTTAAAGCACCAACATTTTCATCACCACCTTTATAATCCATAAAATCATATGTGGCTATGGTATTATTTGTTATTGGATTTCTTAATAATGCATGAGAGTGTTGTAAAACTACACCTCCACTTGGAGTCCATTTTTGAACTCTACCATTTTTAGATTGATATCCTTGAAGATATCTATCACCATGACTTTTACCTGACCATTGTTGAACACCAGGAATACTATGTAATACTGTATGACTATGTTGAAAAATAGAAGGTAACTTCTTTTTTTCCATTGTTACTGTAACCTTCTGGCTTCCTACAATAGTGCAACCAACTGTCTCAACAACATTATCATATCCTGTTGTTGTAATTTTACCTAATGAAAAATAATTATCTTGTTGATTTTGATCAAGATACCAAGCACCACCAGTAGCACCAACTGTCATTGATATGTTACCAATAGTAGGTGAATTCTGTCCAAATACAGGACCATTACCAACAATTTTTTTAGTAACAGTATCAGGAACTTTAAATGTGCCTAAATATGGATCTCCCCAAAATTCCATCACATTAGCTTTAGTTATATTTTGAAGTGAACTTCCAGCAGCTCCACCACCACTTATTCTAGCAATTAATATTGCACCAGATCCACCAGATGCCATTGAAACATTTGGAACAGTTGTATATCCTGATCCTGCATTTGTAACACCTATGGCTAAAATAGCACCACTACTATCAACTTCTAAGACTATAGCGGTTGCTTGTACACCATTAGTTAAATTTGGTGCATCAATTGCTACAACATCAGATGTTGCATATCCTGATCCACCATTAACTACATCAATACCACCACTCGCTCTTCCTCCATAATGAGTACCAAGCACTTCAAACAATGCAGGATAATCTCCAATATTATATTCAGTACCATCACAATATAAGTACCCATCATGAGTATATGCAGGATCATCACCACCAGAATATGCATTGCCATTAAAATCCTCTAACTTATGAAGATTAGTCGCTTTATTAACAAAAAAATGATCATAACTATTTGCACCAGACTTTAAGTTTGGTACTATGGAACCAATAGGTGTGGTATCCTGATAACAATCAGTATAAAATCCTCTTCTAGTATTTCTATAACTTTGTACCATGATTATATCTTAATTAAATACTCCATTACAATAAATGGTTGAACTGCTGAATCAATTGATATAGATTGATCTACTCCAATATCAAATGTTGTTGATAAATTTTCAGGATCAATAGTAATAGCATCGGTCTTTACTCTATATGTATGATCACCTTTTTCCAGTCTAACTCTATGACTGTGAGCAGTTGGTAAAGTGCCAGCTGGTATTGCAATATCAGCAGTATCTGTTGCAGCGTTTTCAACATCAGGAACGGTTACAGCAGAAATAGAACTTTCATTTGATTGAAGAGGAACAACATCTGCTAAGGAACTTCCAGTAAAATCTGTTGGCATTCCAGCTGCACCAGTAATATATGTTGGTGGCACTGTCATAATAGAATTAATACCACCTGAACCAGTTGTAATACAAGGAAGTAAAACTACTTTTTGTTTACTAATAAACTGAGTAGTGTTACTCTCATCAGGTGAACCTGCGATAGTTCCTCTATCTACTTGAAATTGTGCATTATTTAAACAACCAAATTCAAATCCAGATCCAGATCCAATACGATAAGGTCCTGTTGCTTCGTCTGCAATACAACCACCCCAATAAATTGTTTGGTTACCTAATCCACTACCTCTAAGTGGACTACCAGAATCACTAGTACCTGAGTTTGGGTTCCATGCCTGTAATAATTTACATGGTTCTTGTCCACTACCAGGTGGATTGGCAGCACTATTCTGTGCTCTTGTTGCATCCATCCATTCTTGAATAGCAATAGTAGATCCATTTTTTAATCCAGTTTGACCTGTTGATTTTGGATGATCATTATCTATTTCTAATATAGTTGGTTGTGCTCTCAATCTTGATCTAGATGTTGAACTAAAATGCAAATGTGGATGTATCTGGTTTTCCTCTACAGACTCAACTTCTGTATAATGAGTAGCACCTGCATATGTCCAACCTGGTTTACCCTTAATACCAACTTCTTGTGATGGAACATTTATAGTTCCACTGTAAGATATGGTAACATTATTAGTTCCAATAGCAGCTTCTGCATCTATTCCAATACCAGACCTACTTTTTTCTGTATTAGTACTATCATCAATTTTTCTCACATTATTGTAAACACCAGCATTAGCACCTGTTGTAGGTTCAGGATACTTAGAACCTAAATCAGGAACCATAAATTGATTGTCATTAATAGTTTCAAAATCAGTGCCATCTAAATTTTTTTTCATGAACGCAGTATTAGTACCAGTTCCTAAAATAGCAGCGAGTCTCGGATAATCTTCTGCAAGATATTTTGATCCATCGCATTTTAAATAACCAGCAGGTAAAGATGCTATATTACTCGCTGTATCGGGAGTTCCATCATACGGAACTGGCCAAGCAATAACCTGACCAGTTATATGTCCATATTTTGCTCTTTCTTTTTGATAAAGTACTGCCATTAGTATGCCTTGATAATGAATGTCATTGTTAACGAAGGTTGAGTAGTATCTACTGCTATATTTAATGCATTGTCAATACTCTGTGCTGTCAGAGCAGATCCATCAGCGTTGACTGCTGTGTGAGATGGAGGTCCTACCATAGTTCCTATAGTCTGTCCTATTTCAAAACTACTATGATTATGAGATGAAAATGCTTGTTCTAAAGGATCTTTAGCAATTGATTGTGTATTTAACGTGGTAGGATAAGTTCCATCTCTAAATTTAAGTGTTGTTACTGCTGTTCCCCAACCAGGCACTTCCTCAACATCACCTGAACCAACCTGTTGATTCAATGTTAATTCATAATTACCACTAGCAGCTGAATTACTTGTATCTGGAATCCATTGCATTGACTGAATATAAGTTCCTTCAGCCATCCACCTATACTTATTATTATTATCTGCTACTGTAACATACATTAATGGACGAATTCTATCCCATTGATACCAAGCATCAGAGCCAGTACCATACTGTTGACTAATATCAACACCATCTGGTAAAGTTACTTTAAGTGATCCTTCTGTTATTGTGACATTACTAACTACAAAAGAAGGTCTTTGTTCTGGAGAGTCTTTCAATCCATCAGATCTAGTAGGTGTTGTACCACCATCAGGAGTGTAACCATAAAAATTTGCTCTATTTAAGTCTTCTAGTGGTCTAGGAAACATACCTGTTTGAGCAGGTACAGCATGAGTAGATACAGGTTCGGTGTCAACTATTTGAGCAGTCTTTCCTTGTGGAGGTATGGTTTGTTTATATGATTCTGTTTTAGGTCCTGAACCTCTATTTACTCCTCTCCAATTACTTGCACCAGCTGGAACTTGACTCCAATAATTTGAACCTACATTTGTGGTATCAGTCACAAATTCAAAATGTGATGAAGTCATTGGTAAGGTATGTTCATAAGTAGCATCTCCATAATAAGATATAGGAGTTGAACCATTTTGCCAACTATGTGGTTCAGCTTCTGCAAATGAACAGTTAAAAGGTCCGTAAGTTCCACCACATGTATTAGTAAATGCAATACTTCCTGTCATATCAACACCAGAATCAGTCTGGAATACCATAGGTCCTTTCTGGTTTGCCTGAACTGAAGGTATAGGTTCACCATGACCGTGTGATGGTGTATGATTAATTCCCAACTTACGATTTAATGTATATACTGACTCTAGGAAATCAGGATTAGTGAGAGTAAAATTAGTATATTTAAAATATAAATTACCACTAAGATTTAAAGTAAAATCAATATCAGCGTCAGCAGACCATGATGTTTTAATAGCATATGTTTCACCTAACCCAACAACTAAATCTTTTATCTTAGTTCCTTGATTGTCAATGACCTCATTAAAAACATTATTTTGTCCCTGTTGATATTTAATATCATATAAATTAGCTGGTTCTAAATCAAGAGGTAATCTACTTGATAAATTAGGCAATCTAAATGTTGCAGTATTAGATCCGTTGCTAGGATCAACATATGGAAATGTGTAATGATTTCCATTACTTTGTGTCATATCACCACCATAAGTATCACCTATCATAGATGCTAACAATGGATAGTCACTAGCATCTTTTGTGCTACCATCACAAACTAAGTAACCTTTGGGTATATTAGATGGAAGAAATCCATTTCCACCATCTCCCGCCCAAGGTAGAATTGTACCTATCTTGGCAGTTTTCATACTTTTAAGGGAATCGTAATATGATGCCATTTATAACTCCGTTAACCACCATCCTCTTAGTGAAGGTGGAATTGTTTGTGCGTTTGAAGAACCTTCAATGTCAACACTACCAGCGTAAATTAAACCGAATGATGCATTGCGTGTCTGAATAATTAACTCTCCAGAGTCCCATGTAGTTGTATTTGTAACATTAGCTCCTGCACCAATCTTAGTTCCAATTGTGTCACCTTGAATTGCAGTTGCAACATTAGCAACTTTAAGTGCTCTAAGAATTAAACTTGTGTTATATGTTAGGTTACCACTTAGTTCAACAAATCTAATCATATCACCTGTTTGTGCATTTTCAGGTAAATATAGAACCATATTTGCACCAGAAGATGCATTGATTAGATAGTTGTTGTTAACCTGTAATGGATTAGCTTGTTGCTGTCCAATACCTGTAGCAGGGTCATATGCAACATATGTATGTCTTCTACCACCATTTCCTGTCCAGTATTTTTCAATACCAAATGAGTCAATAGCATTGTTCTGATAAATTCTAAAGTCTTTTGGATTTGCAGCTGCAGAAGCACCAAGGTTATCAATGTGGAAGATCGCTTCAGAAGCAATTTCTGTGGCGGAAATTTTTCCTTTTTGATAGAATTTCTGACCAATATATGTGTCACCAGTAAATGATTCAACTTTAAATGACTCAACACTAGGACATTCTCCAAATGCTTGACAGTCTTTATATTTAACAGAGAGATCACCATGAATAGTACTAGAACCATAAAGTTGCATACCATTTGTATTTGTTACTGCATCTTTAGTAGATCCATCACCTAGGTGACCATCATCATTAGCAATAAAGAGCACTGGTGTAATACCATCAGAACCATACATTCTGAAATTACCACTGGTTAATTCAAAATCACCATTGCTTCTAATAGCTCCACCACCAAATAGATTAATTATTGGTGTGCCGACAGTATTTGGATTTCTATATTGTTTAGGTAACTTGACCGCAAACTCTGCATCAAGACCAGCTGTAGCACTCCAACCTGCTCCACCATGAACACTATCAGGTAAGAAGAATTCTTCTCCGATTCTTACATATTGTACATAATCTAATTTTGGTTGAATTAGATCTGCATTTGTCAATTGAATCTCAAGTCTACGATCATATGTGTTAGGTGTTCTTGCTTGCATTGCTGCTGCCCTTGCTGCACGTGTTGCAGGTATATCTTGCATCAATGTCGTTGTTGATGCATACTTTTTAATCTTAACAATTTCAGCACCTATATTCCATGCTTGTGCAACTGTACCTTCTATCTTATTAGCAGTTGATCCACGACCACCGTTAGGATAGTTACTATTTGTAAGAAAATTTAATCGTTGAATAGTACCACCAATTAAACTTGAAGTAGATGTAATTTGTGCTATTTCAATTGCATTTGTACCATCAAAGATAGCGATAAGATCTCCAGTAACAAATTTGAGATAATTAGATGCAACGGTTATCTGACTATCAGCAATTCCTACATTGGAAGCAACAGTTGTTATAGGTCCATCTGCTTGAACAGATTCAGGATCATGTCTGTAAATATGAACAGCATCTTGATTCTTAGTATATGCAGCGGGTGCAGTTCCAAATGCTTCAGATACCATGAAGACTGTACCATGTGAGTTACCAATCTGTGTATCACCTGTACAAGTATCAACCTCAAAGGTTGTAATACCACTACCATTTGTTATAGTTAACTTCTTATTGCCAGCTGCATTGGTATATGGTGTTGCACAAGTACCATTAATGGTGAGTGCTCCAGTATATGTCTGGTCACCATTGACAGTTACAGCACCAGTTACTGAGTCAACTTCAAAGACTGTTTTTTCATTGGCGGTATCACAACCATTTTTAACTGAGAATTTTTTAGCAACCTGTGATAATGTAGATGTTAATTTTAAAATTTCACCATCATCAAAGATGTTATCAGCTGGATCACTTAAATCTCTACGTGATAATATCACATAATCATTTACATCTAAACTACCACCAAACTGTGCGAGATATATGTCATCTGTATCAAGAGAGTTAGCTACTGTACCATCAACATCTTGAGTTAACCATGTGGCATCAAACTGAACATTACACTTATAGATAGCAGTTGTATCAGGATGTTGATAGTTAATAGAACTAAATGTTCCAAATGGTTGTCTTTGAACTTCAACATAGTATGGTGTAGTATTAATTTGTGGTAAACGAGTTACTCTGACAAATTCAGGAGCTCCTCCAAGAAGAGCTCTGTAAAGAACCTTTGTAATACCATAGTTATCTACACCAGTATTAGTTGGTTGGTATAATCTAAACGCTACACTAGAAACTTGAGCACCACTCGGTATGTCTATACCATAGGTGGACTTACCAGCAGGAACATTGTTCGGATTGCCCTGAATAGGAATAATCTCGCCAATGCTAGTCCATGTTGCACTGCCTAGTGTAGGATCAGCATCCGTAGAATATTGAAGCCATAGGGATTCTGAAGTTACATCACTTTGTCCAGCAACATCAGGATATTCACCACCATTATTATCATTACCAACAAAAGATTCAATTTCAATTCTTTCTAATGGAACACCATTGTTACCAGCTGCTGATGCGTCTATCTTAGGTAAGATAACGTAACGCCCATCATTAGAGGATCCATCCACTTCAGTAGAGAACCAAGTGTAATCAAGACCACTATTGTTAAATCCACCACTATTACCAGTACCTGCACCAGTATGATTTGAAGATGTACTTGCAAGTCCTACACCACCACTGGTTGCTAATAAGTTAGAACTAACACCCATGTCAAGAACAGCACGAGTATCATAACCTTCTGCTGTATCAATAAGTAGGATATCATTCTCAGTATAATATTGAGAACCATCCGCAGCATAAGGAGTTTTCTTTATTGGTAAGTAATACTTATCAGTACCTGTTAAATCTGGGAATGTAGCAACACTTTGACCAACAGGAGTAGCTTGGAAGTTTACTTGTCCTACATTTGATGCGTTACCACCCCATTTACCAGCACCAGCTGTATCAACTTGGTTAAACTCACCTGTTGCAGCAGTGCTACGAAGAACATCAATAATATCTACATTTTTATTGAATGTATTATTACTGAGAACACCAGAAGAATGAGGTTCAATAATAGTACCTGCCTGTGCTCTTAGTGCTTTGAATGAATAAGAAGCATAACCACCACATAAAGTAATATCAGAGTTACCTCTTAAATATCCATCAACAAGGAGGTTATTTCTGACTGTGGTAGTACCACCTTGACCTGCAATTGTTATTTCAGAAGAATTTTCACCAAATCTAATTGTAGAAGTTGCACTATTACCAGAGAAAAATTCAACAGTTCCAGCAGTAGATTCTAACTTAACTAAATCTGCCAAACCTCTTCTAGTACCTAACTGGAAATCTCCAGCAACCTTAAGTGCCTTAGTATCAATTTGTACGAAGGAGTCAGATTCAGTGCTTGCGTATGCACCACCAAGAGTTATCTTAGATCTATTAGTATTAGGTCCGTCAATGGAATCACCAATAGTAATCTCACTATCACCACTTGCATTACCAATCTTGATATTTTGTGATCCAGTTGTTACATTACCAATTTCAATGTTTCTTGCAGATCCACCAATCAATAGACCTTGAGTTGGTCTGGTTCCAGTTGTTAGACCGACAAATGTATTGTTATTGAACAGTGTTGCTGTACCATTAGTAATAGTTGTATTAATATCAGCACTATTAGCACTACCTGCACCACCACCATTGACTGATATATCGTCTTGGAATATAGCACTAGCAGTAAATTCAGAAGTTCCAGTAACAGTCAATGCACTGTTCATATTTGCTAGAGTTGTATTAATACCAACTCTTCCATTATTTGTAGTAGAAACTCTAAATGTTGCTGCTGTTTGTGGAGCAGAACTATCACCACCAACCATG
>Ga0208405_1000113_pt1 | contig 13269 bp, 5 predicted proteins | sample ETNtaG_32_FD_185766 | JGI IMG/M metagenome (GOLD analysis project Ga0208405, IMG submission 185766) | Marine microbial and viral communities from oxygen minimum zone, Eastern Pacific Ocean - ETNP201302PF84A (SPAdes) (version 2) | ecosystem: Environmental > Aquatic > Marine > Oceanic ... | reverse complement strand
TCTACACTGGTATCAACTCACAAGGTGACTTGTATATTGGTAACAGAAGAATCAACGCTATCACTGGTGAAGAGACATTCATCGACAGAGCAACACTTGAAGATGATGGAGATGAGGATGATACACTAGGAGGATTGGTCACTACATTTGATACTCCTGTAACATTCAACCAGAATATTACAGTAGTTGGTGGTGATGGTGAGTTAGTAAGTAACTTTGAATCTCCTGTAGTTATATCAGTCCAAGATGAGGATCTAACACAATCTCGTGATGTACTCATCATACGTTCAAATGTAAGTTCTGTTGATCCAGTCACACAATTAGAGCAGGATTCGGGTCTTAATAGAACTGCTTTCAGTCCTACAACTGAAGGTGATATTAGAATTAGTAAGAACAGAATACAATCTGCTGTATTCCAGTTCAATGCTAGAGGTAAGGGTCAGAGATACTTATTCCAGACACATAGTGTAAGTGGTGTTGCTTCTAACATTACACCAAATCAAGATGATGTAGTTACTATTGATTCCAACACAGGTCTTAATACTGGTGGAACTTCAATTAATATTGCACAGTTTGTTACTTATGATGGTGTAGATGCAAGACCAGGCGATGTATTGTTCAAGGGAGCTGAAATTGGTAGAAGTGGATCCATTGCATGGGTTCTTTCTAACTACTTTGCACAGATTCCTAGCACCAGTATTGATAATGTTGTAACTGATGGATCAAATGTTATTAAATTAGAGTTTAGAGACTTTAATAGTGGTGTTGCTCTTACAAACCAAGAGATTGGAGTTACAGATTCATCACAGATTAGATTCAAGAACTACCCAGATGCTTCCTTTAATGGATTATCATGGCAAGTCTATGAACCACCTGGCGATCCATTCGCATCATCAAACAACTATGTACATTTCCAAATTATTGATCAACAACCACAAGGAACTGAACCATGGGAAGAAATACTTGTTGACAATAATGGCACAGCATTAGATCCAGTTCCTACTGTCGAGTTTTCTAACTCTAACTTCAAGGAAGTTGGTGTATTAGGTGCTGAAGCATTAAGGACTTCAACAGAAATCATTGGTAATTATAAGTTAGGAATCAACACAGTTGCAAGACTTCCACATAGTGCATATACAAATGCATGGGTTGGAAATGAATCTGATCCTCGTGCAAACTTAGATGTTGTTGGTACAGCATTTATCAGTGGTAGAACAACTGGTGACTTCTTATTCCATACAAACTTTGCTGATCGTGATAAGACTGCTGTTGATAACGCATTCTTAGTTGGTGGTGATAGTGCAGCACCTAACGATATTTCAGTATTCAGAATCGCAACTACAAATAGTGGTCGTGTTGGTATTAATGTAAGTAATGCTAATTTAGACAGAGCTTTAGTTGTTGATGGCACATCTAGATATACAGATGATGCTAAATTTGAACATGATATCGAAGTTAATGGTGATGATGGTGTAATCGCTGAGATTAGAACATCACAAACAACTGGTACATTTAATTTAATTACTGATAATACCTTTACTGGTACAATTAACTTTGGCAACAAAGTTGAGACTATCAATATTGGTAATACAACTGAGGAAGATCAGTTTATCAATATTGGTAAGGCATCATTACATAGTAATATTGATCTTGGTGTAACACCAGATAATCGTCCATCTGATAATGCATTAACAATCAGTAAAGTTCAGATTGGTGGTGCATATGATTCAACTGAATCATTATCATTCACTAGAATTAAGAGTAAATCATTCAAAGTTGATGGTGATTTTGTTTTAGGTGGAAGAAGAACTATTACTGATAGTGTTAGATTATCAACCACTGCAGGAACTGTTAGTTTCTTCTCAGACTCTGGTTCTGCATCTACAATTAATTTTGCTACCAATGCATCTGAAATTAACATCGCTGGACAGGGTGGTACAACCACTATCAATAACCAATTAAGAGTTATTGCTTCTGCCAGATTTGATGGAAACATTACATTATGTGGTGGTGTTGCTTCGTTCTCATTCTTAGGTGATAGAGCACAACTCGGATCAACAGTATTTGCTCATGATGATGGTATCTTAAGTGATACTTTATTCAATAAGAATATTGACATCTTGAACGTTCTTGTTATAGGAACAACTGCAGAAGGATACAACGAGGTTGACACCGCTGGTAGTGGTGATTGGGGTGGTGCTGTTTATCAGCAAGAAATTAGCAACATTGGTGGTAACCCAGTTGTTGAACCACAGACATTACCTAGTTTGGTAGGAACTGATCTATATTACTTACCATTACTTAATGCTCCTAACAAAGCAAACGGTGATCCATACTTTGTTGAAAATGATTATATTATAATCAATAGTTCAGTATCTGCTAGTGGTCACCCAGAAATAGTACAGGTTGTAGAACTAACCAGAACTGCTGTTGCTCCTTACTATGTTAAAGTTAAACGTCAACCATTAGGAACATATACTGCAGTTCTTGACAATCATCCAGATAGAACAGTTATCTATAAAGTTAACGTACAGTTTGATGCTACATGGACAGAACAGGCACTTGATAACACAGGTCCTCAAGACAATGTATACCTCTCTGAATTTGGTGGTACTTTAACAGACAATGATTATGTAATTATTGATCGTGAAGACACAAATGGTGATGGCATCTTTAATCAGGGTGAGGTTATCAAAGTTGTTACTCCATTATCTGCTGAAGAACAGAAGTTTACAATCTCTAAGGACTGTTCTGATCCTGCTAATGATGTATTCGTTGTTAACTCTGTCACAGGTGACACTACAATACTTGGTAATACTACTATTAACAATAGTCTTAAAATTGCTGGTGGTTGTGGAACAATATCAACAATTGAATTTACTGGAGATATAACTGCTGGAACTAGACTTATCACAAATGTTGTTGTAACATCAGTTGGTAAGACAATTAATGATCTTGCAGTTGGAGATTATCTTGCAAATACCACTAATGAATCTCAAATAGAATTCTTACGTGACACATCTATAGTGGCGATTGATACAGTAAATGCAATCATTTACATAGATGAGTTTACTCAGGGTGCTCAATCCAGTAACATTACAATGGAAGCAAGAAGAAATGAGAAATTCTTGCTTACAAATGGTAATTCAGTACCAGTCTATCAGACTGATACATGTACTGGAACAACAATTGTTGGAAATCATTTCGGAAGAATTGATATTGAATACTCACTAGGTGGTGACAACAATGTTTACACAAATACTACAGCATTACCAAATGCATTTGATGCTGGTATAATTGCTAGAGCATATAGTTATTGGGTTGATCCTAAGATTGCATCCGCAGGAGGTCCTGATACAAATATCAGAACAACTGCTCAAGGATCTGGTGGTTTCGTACAAGTTCCTGTAAATGGATTAGGTGTTGGTGATGGTAAATTTGCAGTCAATAATCTAGTATTCATAGGTACAGTAACTGCTGCAACAACTGGTATTGGTGACTTTATAATTGGTAAGATCACTCAAATAATTGAAGATGATCCTGCTAACCCAACAATTGTTGTTGGTGCACCTGGTGATGGTCTTGATACTAACCAACCATTTACTCCATCTGACAATGTATTTGACCAAGGTAATGTTGTTAGAAGAGTTATCAAACATGATGAGTTTGCTAACGTCTTAGACATTCAGACTAGAACAAGAGTTATTTCTGGATCTAGTTCTACATACTGCTCAATGATTATTGATAGAGGATATGTTGTACAACAGAAACTAGACTACTTAGGATGGATAGCTCTTGCTAATGATCAAGACCAAGCACAAATGTTTGTCAAGGTTGCTGGTAGAGTAGAAGGAATCGTTCATACACCATCCATGAACGAGCAAATAACTCTCGGTAGTATTCCATATAGAAGAGGTGATCTCACAGTTAGTGGTAACCTTAAGATGATTGGTGGAACTTTCCAGATAATGGATTCAGTCAATCAGACTCCACTATTCACATTCATCAATGATGATGGTCACGCTGATCACCAAGGTTTATTCAGATGGGATGCTGGTGTAGTCGCAAGAGGTGACTTCTATCTATTCAAAGGTGGAGATCCAGAAAACGTTATCTTTAATCCAGATACAAATACTCCATCATTCTCTGTTGATAACCTTGGAAATGTAACTGCTGAGAAATCATTGACTGTAGAGGGTGTTGCTACCACAGTACCATCAACATCATTCAAACAATTCTCTGTACAGAATTTAGGACCTTCTGGAACAGAAGAATTCACAATCAAGCAGGACAGTTCAATAGATGCATTTGGTTATCTAAACTACACCACATCATCTGGTGCAAGACATACTAGATACGTTTCATCTGCATCACCAGAGGCAGACTTAATATTGCAACCAAACATCGTGTACATGGTAAATACTACAGCATCTAGTACTTTAGTATTGACAATGCCAGCAGCACCACAAACTGGTGATGTTGTAAGAATCACTGATGTGGGTGGTAATTTAAGTTACAATACATCACTTGTATTAAGAACTCCAGAATCATCTGGACATAAGATACAAGGAGATAGCACAGGAACATTATTGGGTGGTAGGATAACTCCATATCCATCAGGTGAATTAGTTGTACAGACACCAAATGCTGCATTTGCTCTTGTATACTTAGGTGCTACTGATAATAACAATCAAGTCGGTATTCCAACTTCAGTACAAGGTTGGTGGTTAACGGAGGTCTAATTAATGGCAAACTACAATAGAATCAAGTCTGCCAAGGCAGTTCCTGTTGGAACTATAATACCTTGGACTGGATCGGCAAGTTCATCTGCTGTTGTAGATGATGCTATTCCAAGTGGATATGTTGTTTGTAGAGGACAAGCATTGAGAGCTATTGATTATCCATTACTAGCACAGTTGCTTGGTAATACTTACGGTCCTTATCAAGAACCACAAGGACCTCCAGTTGGTATTCAAAATACATATCCAAATTATGATGACGATGATATATTTTTACTACCAAATTTGAACAACTGTCAGTTACAAGATCTTGAGTCATCAAGAATAGATCCATCTACCTTACCAATAATAGGACAGTATATTACAGAGTTTGGTAATGATGCAACTCCACTAAGTTTAATTACAGGATTTGTTGATGTTAACTTTGCAGTTACTGGAGTGAATGATTTAGCAGGGAAAATAACTGGTATTGAACTCAGTGAGCCTGCTTTCTTCGACACATATAGAACTATACCAAGAAAATTAGGTGTTGACCATACACCAGCACATACACATCCAAGACCAGTTACGGGTGGTGTAACGGGTAGTTATCCATCAACTTCTCTCGCTGGAACATTTCCTGAGGTATTCATACCAGGTAATTTTGATACTCAACAAGGAGATTGGACAACTACAACTCCTGATCCTATTCCTCCAGAACAAACAGTTGATTTATTTGATCCTGGTAACATACAGTTAACATGGTATGATAATTTGGCGGACAGTCTAGTTACTTGTGATTCATTCAATGACTTTACAGCATCATCACAAGTTATACCACAAGCAAGATCAGCTTCTTCACCAAGAAATGTTCCACAGTATAACAATATTATTAATGAGTATCAAGATGATTACTCATGTGTACCTAATCAAGATGTTCCTGCTGTGTCTGCACCATTTCCTCCAGAAGGAAGTTACAATGGATTTAGAAATTACTATTCTACAGGAAATGTTAGTGCTGCAAGAAGACAAGGACCTTATCCTACAACTTTAAATCATAATGGAGATGCATGGACATCTAACTCACTTGCATCACACAATCATTTCACAATAGATTTGTCAATGACTACTGGACAAATGAGAATACCTAGTACCGTTCTCATAAATAATATGACAACAGGAACTATAGCACCTGTTAGTGTTGACAAAGCTTTGAGTGTACAGATTAATCCTAACACTCCATCTCTCACTACACTTGTCATAATGAGGGCATTCTAAATGGCAGTATTCTACAATAGAGAAAAATCTAAGATAGGAACTACTACTGGAACTATTATTCATTGGTCTAAAGAATTGACCAGTAATGATCCAGAAAATACCAGCACCAGAGATTTATTACCAGCGGGTTATCTAAGGTGTGATGGCAGCATTTATGCAGCAAATATTTTTCCAGAATTAGCAACTATATTAGGAGTAGGATCACAATCAAGATATAGAAAATCAAACGTAACATTATTAGATAATCAATTTCAACTCCCAGATTTTGGATCTAAAAAATTAAGAGCATCTGCTGGATCAAACTTGGGTCTTGAAGTTGATTTAAGACTTTTAGATGATAATGAACAAGACATTACAAAATCTGGTGTTGGATTAGAAGTTCAGAGTAATATTGGAGAACAGTACGAAATATTATATCAAGGTAGTTTCTTCTTGCCATCACAAGTAATAGAAATTACAGGTCAACCTGGTTTTACTAGAACTACTGGTAACTACACAGAAGAGATAGATGTTTTGCCTAACGCATTCTTACCACATGCACACTTCCATGATGGCACTAGAACAAGAGTCAAGTCAGGTATAAACAACGAGTTCGCATCTGTTGGTAGAAACTTTTACTCAAGAAAAAGCACATTATGTATTGTACCTTGGTATTATAATACAAAACAAGATTTGTGCCAAATGGGAGCAACTAGAATTAGATTGCAAGGTACATCAATACCTGACGGACAATCTACATTTAGTTTGTTATTTGTTAGTGGTACTTGTACAAGATATATTTACGGTGGATGTTTACAAGGTTGTAATTATTATATCCCTCCTAATAACTATTGCTTAGCTCCTGATCTTTCTATAGGAAGTCCTATTGTAACAGGTGCATCATCATATGTTTCTGGTCTAATCACACAATATGGTGGAGAATGTACATATCCAATGTGGTCTGGAAATTCATTTGGTTGTGATTCAAGTGAAGGATCTGCTCCAGCTGATTCATCATCATGTGGTAATGTTCCTTATACTGGGACAATATACTCAAGATGTATTCCAAGTGGTTCTCTAGGTGGTATTGTTTGTGCTGGTATGCCACAAGGTAATAAAGCGGGAAATGTTTCCATACCATCTAACTACACAGATCCTAATTTATCATTTGATGTTAATAAAGATACTGAACAACCTGGTTTTTCTGCAATATCTAATGTAACTAACGAGGTAGCAGCATTTGGTAATGATGGCACACACAAACACTTCGTTAACTTTGAAGCACAACCGCATACATATCAAGTGAATACCTTACCAACATTCATTCCTGCTGGTAATTTGACATCTACTATTAACATAACAGTTAATCAGCAAAACAAGGCTGATCAATTCATTCAACCTTACATTGTTCAAGAGTTTCTAATTAAGTTCTAATGACTGTATCATACAGAGATAAATTTAACGCATACAAGCAAGAGCATGAGAATAATTATGCTGCTATTGGATCAGTATTTCCAGTGCCAGTAGATTCTTTTTCTGGTGTATTATCTTCCAGTAACGGTGGTGCGGGTAACGGAGGAGAGATAGAAGAATACTCATATAAAGGTTATTTGTATTGTGATGGTAGAGAGTTAAACATAAGAGATTATCCACAATTATATAAAGTTATTAGAAACACTTATGGTGGAAACACTGCTAAAGTAGTAACTACTCACACTCAACCAGGTGGATTAAGAAGAATATATTGGATAAACAATAAGTTGTTTTTCAATTTTTTAGAAGATCCATCTGTAAATTCTACCAGTAAACTACCATATCCATATGGATGTAATCTTATTCTTAAAGATGATGGTGCTGGTCTAGGAAGTTTACCATCTAATGTATTTGATTTCACAACAATTCTTCTCACCAAAGCTCCAACTGAACAAGTTGCTATACTTAACCAACCTGTTGGTGAGTTTGCATATGAAATAGTATTTCCACAAGATGTAGATCCAGCACAGTTACCACAATCTGATGTAAATATTACTACAGGAACACACCCCACATTACAGGTTAATAAATCATTTGCATTTAATGATACACCACATCAAATAGGAAAATTTAATTTACCAGATTTAAGAGATAGAGTTATTGTTGGTGTAGGTGACGTAGATGGTGCAGGAACACCAACAGTAGAAAATGCATTGATTAATACTGTAGGACAAACTGGTGGAAGATGGTACATATCAAAGGATGATCTTCTTGATGGTGGTACGTTTTTTAATATTGGTAGTGTAAGAACGACCAACTATACAAATATAGTAGCAGATGTATTTACATATCTCACAGGTTCAGTGGACTTTAGAGTAGGTCCTATGGATGACTACATCTTTAATAGACCAGTAGAACACGCACACTATATTCTATCATCACAACCAGATGAAGCAATTGATAATGAAAGAGGTGGAGTTCCTGTTGATGAATTTGCTACAAACTATGCATTAACGAGAGCAAATATCATAGCATTCCAACCAGCTACTGGTGGTGGTCTTGCCTTGGGACACTCACATGGTTTAACACGTGAACCATTACCAGATGCCACTATCGCTACTTTTGGTAATACCTCTGGTATTGGTGGTGTTGATCCTAATCAACCAGCTGACGTATATTATGATGTTAGTGATTCAACAGTATCCTCTACTGCTGTTTACATAAACACTGCATTAGAAGATCACGGACCTGGTGCAGGAGAGTGGGAAGGATTTACAAAACCAGGCATAGCACAAGGTTCACAGTATCTTGCATTTGGATATAAAGCGGGTGGTAACTTAGGATTAGCAACGAACCCTGCTTTTAGAAGTGTAAAATATACTTTGGATTTTACTGGTTACACAAAGTTTTATATTTTTTGTATAGCAGGGAACGATAATAATGGTGGTGAAAGACCAAATGATAATGGTGAGGGATTATATGTAGAATTTTCTGATGGAACTGTAATACAAATTTTACCATCATATCAAGAGTATAAAAACAACAGTGGTATTCCAGCTGGTCAAAATGCATTTGACTTATATGATGCGTTATATGCAAACTGGAAAGAATTTGAAATTGATATTCCAGTAGCATTACAAGATACTCCTAATCAAGATGTATTATTAAAATGGACAAATACTGGTGGTTCAGCAGAGCAAGGAGCTAGCGTACCAGCAGGAAACGAAAATGCTAATGACATGTATGGTATACAAGGTATTGGATTACGTGGAGGTATTGCATCAACTCCTCCTAGCACACCTGGTGTATATCCTGTAACTGGTAGTCCAAATGTAGTAATATCAAATATATCATATGACTCAGCAAATGGATATGCATTAGTTACCACTGCAGAAGCACATGGATTTGATAATGATGATTATATTCAAATATCAGGGTGTCTTCCAGAAGAATATAATGGAATATTCCAAATAAACCCTGCACAATTTACTACTACTGGTTTCAGTTATATACCAACGACTACACCATCAGTTAACAATGCACCACAGGTTGGTGTTGTCAAATTGGCACCAGGTACATTTCAAGATGTAACTACAACTCCTCCTCCCAGATTATATCCTATAGACAGTAATACAACTATTGGTGGTAAAGTAGATGTGTTTACACCACCAGGTGAAGGAACACTATTCCAAAGTGAAAACATAACAACAGCAACAACATTTACATTACCAGCAGTGCCAGAGTCAGCAGGACAGGTAACAAGAATTGACGTAGCATTAAAAGCACCAGGCGGTGGTGGTGGAGGTTCTAATATATCTGGAGATGCTGGAGGATATGCATTTTGCATACTTGAAATTGGTGGGCAATCATATACATGCTATGCATATGGTGGACAACCTGGTATATCTGGATCTCAAGGAGGTGCTGGAGGTGCTGGAGGAACATTCCTAATTCCAGCAGATTTAATAAACAATGATCAAGTAAACATCGCTGGAAGTACAAATGGTGCAGGAGGTGCATCAGGTGGACAAGTAGGTCCTGGTACAGCATATGGTGGAGGTGCACTTGATGGTGGTAATGGACAAGGTGGTGTTGGTGGTAATGGATCAGCAGGAACATTTAACACACAGAATGATACAGGATATGTGTTACAGAGTGGTAACTCATGGACAGCACCTGGAGATGCAAATGTTATTAATAGAATAGTTACCGTAAAAGCTGCAGGAGGTGGCGGTGGAGGTGGTAATGCTACAGCAAACTCTGGTTGTGAAGCAGGGGCAACTCAACCACCAGGTTCAGCACAGAATCCTAGTGATGGAACTGCTGTTGGTGGAGTTGGAGGTGGCGGTGCATTAATTACTGCTACATGGAATAATCCTGGTCCTAGTTCATTAACATGGACAATTGGACAAGGTGGACAAGCAGGGAAAAACGAGAGAGATGGATATGCAAATGGTCCTGGTTATGAGCAAGGTGCAGTATCACAGGGTGGTACTGGATCATCATCTGGTGGAAATGGTGGACTAGGTGCATATGGTAATGGATCCACAGGTGGTGGTGGAGGTGGTTGCACAGGTGTGATACAAGATGGTGCTCTTCCAATTTTTGGTGCTGGCGGTGGTGGTGCTGGCGGTGGTGCTGGTGGAGGATACAATGGTGGTGGTGTAACTGACGGATGTTATGCTGGTGGAAATAATCAAGGTGCTGCTGAAAACTTGAAAGCACAAACTACTGCACTAGACTTTTCTTCTAACGGAGCAAATGGAACTCAAGGTGGTTGTACTGCTGGTGGTGGCGGAGGCGGTGGCGGAGGCTGCGGTCAAGGTGGAGTCGCTAACGGTGGTTTAGGTGGAACAGCTGGTGTTGGTCACAATGGTAATGGTGGTGGATCAGGTGGTGCACGTGGAAGATCTGCATATAGATCAGATGGATTAGCAGGAGCAACATGGTCAGTAGCAAGTAATGGTGGAGCACCAGGAAATAATGGTGGTGCAGGGTATGTAGAAATAAGAGTCCAAGATGAATTACAGTTTGATGCAAACGTTGGTGGTGGTGGAGGACAAGGAGCAACAATAATACTTGAGATAGCAAATATAAACACTGCCATAACTGCAGGATTACAAGGTGCTGGTGCAGGGGGTGGAGAAGGTTCGACTGGTGGAGATGCGGGTAATGTTGTAGTAGAATACAGAGGAATATTACCTGGTGGTGATGTTGAAGGTACAGAGTCAGCACCCGCAGGAGATTATTATGAGTGTGATCAAAGTGGTGTACCTGGCGGTCCTGCTTTTACAAGTAATATTTGGAAATCATCTAGTGCAAATGGTGATGCTAAAACTAATGATTTGAAACCAGTCGTGCCAGGTAATGGTCAAGGTAATAATGGTGGATTTTCAATGATAACATCTGCCAATGGTGAACCTCCAACATATGGAAATCGTTCTACAAAATATCTACCATTTGCAGGATCACAAACAAGAGAATATGTTTTAGGTCCTTTAGACTTGACTATTTGTAATAAGATAGAGTTTTCTGTGATTAATGGTACTGGTTTTAATGGTGGTGATCAACCAGAAGAAGATTTATTATGTTATTGGAGAGCAACTGGATCATCAACTACAAATTTATTAGGTGCTATTGTAAGTGCTGCTGGTGGTACTGGAGTATGGACAGAATATCCTCTTCTCATACCAGAGAATGGTGACATGAAACAAGCAAGCATTGAACTGATAATTAGACAATCAAGAATTCTCAATCAAGATGATAATGCAGATGATTCACTGGATAATTATGGTATTTGTGCAGTCACATTCTTCTATGATCCAGTAACAACGTCAGTGTTTACACCATCAGATGGAACTACATTATCAGGTATTGATTATGTTGATAGAAATGTAAATGTAGTCGAGTCTGGATTAATTGCAAATGAAGGAACGTTTGAGATGAGTTCATCAACACCTATTACAGTAACATCGACTGCAGTTCCAGAAATTGATATACCTTTGGTAACTAAATACCATAGGGTAAAGTACCTTATTAAAGCGATATAAAGAACAATGAACGAGTATTCATCACACGATGTAGCGTTATACGTAAATGCCATCAATAAAACAATGGCAAAGAATGGTGTCACTAAAACCATTAGTGATGCGTTCTGGACATCTGATATTGTTCCTATACTATATCCACTATGGGATTCAGATAGAGATAAATTAGAGAGTTTCATTCGTTATAATGATGGTGTATCTCTAATGAATAAGAATAAGTATCAAAGAAATCAAAAGACTGGTGCTTATAAATGGGTATCATATGAGATGGACTTGGCAGGGTTTGAGAAAAGTGATGTAGATGACTTATATACTAGATTAAGCGATAAATTTGTCGAGTATAGAGGATTAGATGATACTGACTTAGAAACTCAACTAGCAGCACAGTTTGCTAAAGAAGAATATACAAACTGGACAAAGATTAGACTAATCAGAAATTTCTTATTAATGGACAGTGATTGGACACAGGTCGGAGACGCACCTCTTACTGCAGATCAAAAGACACAATGGACAGCATATAGAACAAAACTTAGAAATATACCATCAGAACAATCATCTATACCAGCGAGTGAGGTGAAATTTCCAATCACACCTACAAAGTATGCAGATATGTTAGCAGAGAATGCATCACTAGGTGAGTATCTAGCAACTAACTCACAATTCTATTTCTTAGGTCAATCAGTATTCCGTAAGTTTAGTAAGAGACTTACAACATACCTAGCGATGGCAATAACAACTGAAGCAATTGATGGATTACCACAGAACAGAGTATACTCAGAGACTGATACACTAGATGCTATATTAACTGCTATTGATAATGGAGGATTAGGTTAATGGCGTTGATTTCAAGTGAACCACAGACCATAGGTGATATGGCAGCACGTGTGGCAGCACTAGAAGACAAATATGTTGTAGTGATTGACAACACAGCATATCACTCAATGACTGCTGATGAGAAGACTGCAATGTATAATTATTACAAGAGTGTAGATAGTAATGGTGATCCACAATGGATTATACCAGAAGCAGAAATAGATGAGGTATTTGCACAGAAACATACATTTTATATTTTTAAGACACAACAGTTAGCAGTTGATAATTGCTACGACTGGTTTCCACAACCACAGAATTTACCTAACTCAGCACATAGAATACCAGCATATGTTGTAGCACCTAACGGTACAATACCATACGAGAACGCAGATCCTACACCACCTGGTTGACAACCAGAAAACTTGTGATAGAATAGGCGTAGTTATCACTTACAGATGAAC
>Ga0208405_1000110_pt1 | contig 13431 bp, 6 predicted proteins | sample ETNtaG_32_FD_185766 | JGI IMG/M metagenome (GOLD analysis project Ga0208405, IMG submission 185766) | Marine microbial and viral communities from oxygen minimum zone, Eastern Pacific Ocean - ETNP201302PF84A (SPAdes) (version 2) | ecosystem: Environmental > Aquatic > Marine > Oceanic ... | reverse complement strand
AGGTACAAGAAACTTTCCAAGTCAAGATTGAAGCATTGTCTAGTTTGCAAGACTCAGTATTTGCGGGAGTTGAATCCGAAGAACTCACGGTACGAATCATTGATAATGACATCCGAGGAATCGAATTGGCTGAAGTATCTGAGGAGACTATTATTGGAACCCCTGCTGTTGTATTATTTGAACAAGACGCAACATCTCATACAATAAAAATTAGATTAACTTCTCAGCCAGAGGACGGAGGAACAGTCATTTTGACTGTCGAAGACGAATCTGCCGTCATTGGTGAAGATTATGTCGTTGAAATTAACGGAGAAGAAAATACTCAAATGTCTTTTGATGAGAATAACTGGAATCAATTTCAAGAGATAACTTTCAAAGCAGTTGATGATAGTCTGTTGGAAGGCTTGGAGCAGTTTAATATAACAATAACTGCTTCGGGTGCTGATTACGAGGGCGAGAATATCCAGAGATCAGTTGAATTAACTGTTACTGACAATGAAGTTGCCGCAATAGTCTTGCTAGATACAGAAGACAATCAGATTGACGATACACCAAACTTTAATATTAGCGAAGATGGAACCACAGCGAGTTTTAAACTAAGACTCGCCTCGAAACCTTCCGATAATGTTCAAGTATCTTTCATTAATCATCCTGATACTCCTGTCGGCATCGGTGAAGAATATAATGTTAATATTAACAATGTTCTCCTACAAAGCCCAATTACTATACAGCCAGAAAATTGGGATACGCCAATAACAGTCGATATTCAGGCAATTGATGACTCACTGGTTGAGCCTGATGAAAACTTTACTTTAACCATGATTGCCAACGGTGGCGGGTTTGTCAATATTTCAAGAAGTGTAACGATTACTATAACTTCTGACGATACAGCAGAAATTCAAATAAACAATAAGCCAGATTTTATCGACTTGGACGAATCAAATACGGCAGCAATAGTAACATTGAGTGTTCAGTTAACTTCGCCCCCCGATGATGGAGAATCGGTAACGCTTACAGTCGTCGATGAAAACGGAAATTCCTTTACAGAATTTTCTGCAACAAGTGTTGAGTTCCAAAAAGACAATTTTGATATACCGCAGAACATTGAATTTACAGTCGTTGACGATTTCGTTGCAGAGGGAGAGGAGACTTTTACTGCAAGAATAAAAGCATCTAACAGTGTCGTGTTTGCTGACGTAGTGTCAGAAACATTTACAGTTCGAATTGCGGACAATGATACTAGAGGTATTGAATTAACAAGTGAAGCAGGAGACACTATTGTAGATGGTCACATTATTACGCTGAACGAATTTGAAGACGGCGAAGTTAATATAAGAATAAATGTTAGGTTAACTTCACAGCCAACGGGAGAAGTTACGCTAAATATTGCAGCCGACGATGGCGCTGACGTGATTAATAACGAGTTTTCTATGATGATTAACAGCACGTTAAACGAAGACACACAAGTGGTTTTTGACGAGACTAACTGGAATCAATTTCAGCAAATAATATTTAGCCCCATTTCCGACAACGATTTAGAAAGTGATGAGCAATATAATCTGACGATTACTGCTTCTGGTGCAGATTACGAAGGACAGGGTATTCAGAGACAAATAGCAGTAATTGTGGAAGATGCCACGGTAATTGAAATTATTGCTACTCCTCTTACAATAACTACATCTGAGGAAGAAACAAGTGGAACTATTCAGGTAAGTCTTTCACACGCCACTTTAACGGATGATGTTACAATAGTGATTGATGGTATTAACTCAGCAGAACACATTGCATCTCCTGAAACAGTAACTTTTACTTCGAATGACGATGTTTCTACTCAAAAGAGTATACAATTCACAGGCGTTGCAGATCCTAATGGTTTGGATGATGAAGATGTTACATATTCAATTACTTTAAGAACAGTTTCTGATGATGCCCGATTTAACGGTAAAACAAAAGTAATACAGTTAACGAACGCCAATCTTGCACCAGCAACATCAGCAACCCAGTTTAGGTTCACAGGACTTGAGGTTCAACAATTTGGCTCCAATATTGGAGAGGATACAGTATTTGTGTTTGATGTAGAAGGAATGAATGAAACTAATTTTGATAATTTTATGAACTACACCGAAGACACATTCTGCATACTAGGTCCAACCGCCACTTTCCAGCTTCGAAGCGGCTTGGGACAATGTTCCGCAAGTTATAATGAGGACTTTTCCAGATTTACAGTTACCGTGCCTACTGACAGAATACCAGTGGTGACTCAATCTACCAAAAACGCATCAAGTGATGGTTTGGGATGGCACTTATTTCAGTGCGCTTTCGGAGCAAGTACAACCCTTCTCCGTCAACGATTCGCACAATTCACTTTCAGAGTACACCCTCAGACTTTTGAGATTGTGACTGAGGTGTCTCTCCCAGCGACCACACCTGATCTTGGTGTTATTGTCAATTCACCAAATGGATTTTTTATCTTTAGTCCTCCCAAGATCCCTGGAGCTTCTACAGCCGACTCATTCGTGACGAATCACACTTGGCGTAGGTCAGATGGCAATGGCGAGCGACCAAATCAAGGTATCAAAATTGATTTTCTTCTAGAGGATTATCAGTTTGTAGATGTATCGGGTCAGACGGTAAATCAAAACAGAAATCACTTCCTTGATAAAGTTAAAGAGTCTGGCGAGATTGGCTATTTTGGGATGGGCATCGCTAAATACAAGAAAGATGGAGTTTGGAAGTTTATTAATGCGGCACAAATCGACGATACTCATTATATGCATGGAGATATGACTGCTGATAACGCAGTAAATGTAACCAACAACGATACACACAAAGTATTTGCTAATATTGAAGATTCAGACGCTTCGACAATTAGCATGGGCTGGTTTAGGCACAACGATGAAGACGGACAATCTGGGGTAAGTCAGCAAGAAACACCAGATGCTGATTCAGAGATAATTATGTATTTTATGCCAAAAGCAACCCATGTCACTGCTATTCATGACGTACTTATATCACCCGTATTCTTTCAATATGCTGGAAATATCGCCTATGCGACAGATATCAAAATAGTGATGAATACTTCAGACTTGTCATATCAGATATTTAGAAACTCGAATGTCGGCGCAACTCCTATTTGGGTTGCGGTTGAGGACTGTTATCTATCTAATCAAAAAGTAGACGCTCCTCTGTTAACAGATTCTAGGATTCTTCTTACAGATGTAGATGTTAGTGAATTCAGCCCAGTGGCAGGAGAGACTTCAACATTAAAGTTCAATTTCACTGGCATAACTGAGGAGAATCTAGATGAATACTACATGTTGAGTAGAGGCATAAAAGCCCTCTCAATTAGAAAATCTGATAACTCAGTGGCATCCTACATTGATGAGTTTGAAATACCAGTACATGTCAGCGATCATCGGTTTGATAGTGATTATCAAATATGGGACTTTTCAGGAGCAAACCCTCAACTTAAAGTTAAGTACACTAATACGAAAGATGTTTTAAAGAGATCAACTGGTGAATATCAAATCGACGCTGTGGTTGGTTCAGATAGGCAAAGCAATAATACATCTATTTTTGGTATGAGACTTGACATTTATGAGCCAACCCCAGGTAACTTTCAATTAGATCAAAATAAGTATTCTCTTAGTGTTAATGACATTGCAGGCTTTTTCAGAGAACAGAAAGAGTTGCCTTTCACACCACCATTTATTACAGACGAAGTGGTTGGCTATCACTCAGATTTCACATGGAGCACTGAAAGCCGCTCGGGTAGAACTGGAGTCGCTCAGGCTCCTGCTTGGGAATTTTCTCCGAATGATATTGCTGTAACTAAAATTCATGCTGATGGATCTGTGAATGACTCTTTTGCAAATTCTATTTATTCTAGCTTTGGGAAAGCAAATTCCACGACAGGCACTGTTTTAAATGGATTGGAACGAAATGTTCAAACTAATGCAGAGCACCATATCTACATATTAGATATCGTCGATGATGATAGGATTAGTATTGCGAGAAGTCTAGTTGAAAATGACACATTTATTCTTCAATTCGACTCTACTACCACTTCTCATGATTGGAATACAGCAGTTAGTCCTCCTGAGCTTACCGTGGGAACATCTGGGATTGGTGTCTTAGGAACGTTCACCGAATTTTCACAAGGTTTTGTAGACTTTGGAGATAGGATCGAAGCAGCATTTCTTATTCCTCAATTAGCGAATGATATCCTGATTCAAGGGGTCAGCGGTATTCGAGGAAAGTTCAGGCTTTCAATGCGACAGGCAGGTGAGTGTAAGGCAATAGGAAAGAATGATGATGGCATTGACTTGCTCGCAGAATCTCTTACAGGTGTGAACATCCTCCACCCTGACTCAAATCAGCGTGTTCATAATCAAGGAAGAACAGCTTATGCGTTTGATATAATGCGAGATTTGCGTTTTTCTGCGGCTAAAATTACAAGCGGTGGCGTAACCAGAGTATTTAAAAGTTATGAATCATCTTCTGGCATAGATTTTTTTGAAAGACTTGACGAGGAAATTGAGTCTGGTGCAGATGCTGTGTTCTCCGATGATTCGTTTGATTTGAATACTGTTTATCATACTGAAACGGAAAAGATGTACTTTGGATTTGTGGAAAGAGATGCTAATGCCAGGAATACCTTGACAGGAAGAAACCAAGAATTGGTATTGCCACCAGATAACGATACGACAGTGACGTTTTATATGATACCTAACACTTTGCGTGCAGGGGCGAAAGCATTATCTTTATATTCTTCGAGAAGAGCATCAAAGATAGAAATTGATATGAACGACGGTGCCCCTGAGAACATGGAAGTTAGGTTTTACAGGAACTTAAGCAATTCAGAACTTCCATCGGATTGGAAGAAAGTAGACAAGTTACATCTTGGTTATAGAGAGGTGGAGGCTCTTAGAGAAGTGCAGCAATTGCCTGATGAAATTAATATTACAGGTATTGATGTTACTGGCTATTCTACGTTGAACGGAGAAGATTCTACCTTAAAGATTGAACTTTCTGGTGTGAACCAAGCAAATCTTGAAAAATACGACTCCTTGGAGCCAAGAATTGTGTCGATACGTCATCCTATAAACTCTTCACTGATGAAAAATTATTTCCACTCAGATTCTGGTGAAGCAGACTTGTTTCAGACTCAATGGGAGCAAGACTTTTCATCTTTAAACATAACTTGGAACAACTCTGAGGCGATACTTGATGGGGCAATAATTCGTATTCAGTATGGCGGCACAGCAGACTCATCAAATGAAACTGGAATTAAAGTATTTACAATTCAGTTCAGCGAAGATAACACTACGCTTCTTAATAGAACGTCTAGCCATCAAGATTCACCAAATGAACGTAATCTTATAAGCCATCTCCCAGAAAGAACATTTTCACTGATTCCTCCTGTGATGAGCGCAAGTGCGCCAGTTCTTAAGTATGATCCTTCTCATTTTTGGCAGGGTACCTCCACATCTTCTCGTAAACAGATAGGACCGATGTGGATGATTCCGATTTCCAATGTATTTCATTCAGGTGAATTTTTGAGAAATGTTCCAGCAGAGATAACTGATAGTGTTATAAGACTCGATTTTCTTGCCAATAAGGGTGAATATTCTCCATTTGCAGATATTTCAACTGCAATGGTTTGGACAACCAATGGTGTAGAGAAATATATTCATGGTCAGCGTTCGACAAACATTAGTGCGCTCTCTGTTGCAAATAATCAACACCCTACTCCCGCCACTCCTGAATTGGAAGCGGAGATAACAGATAATGGAAACCGTGTGAGTGAGAACTTGGACCAAAATTTTAGTTTTAGCAAAAATCAAGTTGCGGTACCTTGGATGGTAGCAAAGCCAGAAGAGTATGAAGAATCACAATCCTTTATTCATATCGGTGCAGCAATTTTGAATCACAACAATGGAAATAGCATAACCATTCAGCCTCCCGATAATAACACCACAGTTACATTTTACATGTGGAAAGATGAGAAGATTAGGCATTTCATGACAGATGCTTCGACACCTACACAGTCTCAGTCTGAGATTAAGTTGGAGATAGAGATGGGTGACGGAACACCAGAGAACATGACTATCAAAGCATATAGAAACTCTAACCCTGGTGGCGCTTTGGACTGGGTAGAGGTAGATAACCTTTTCTTCGGCGGTCACGACGTATCTTAAACTTCCCAATAAAATAACAATCAAAAAATGAGTTTGGGACTATTAAAGACTATTTATTAGAGAAAAGAAATGCCCTCATGGGCTTTGTAATATAAATTCATTTTTATTCAAGGAGAAATAAAAAATGTCCGTAAAGAGTTTTAAGTTTGTATCCCCAGGTATTTTTGTTAACGAGGTGGATAATTCGCAGTTACCAAGACTGCCAGAAGAAATGGGACCAGTTATTATTGGTCGTGCAGAAAGAGGACCAGCAATGGTTCCAGTAAAGATTGATTCATTTTCAGAATTTGTCGAAACATTCGGTGAACCAATTGCAGGTGCTCAGGCTGATGATGCTTGGAGACAAGGAAATAGACTTGGACCAACCTATGGAGCCTACGCAGCACAGGCTTATTTGAAGAACGGTTCGCCTATTACGTTCGTTCGTCTTTTGGGCGAGGCACATCCTGACGCCCTCGCAGGCACATCAGTCGCTCAGGCAGGGTGGTCAATGACCAAGGCTTTTGCTTTGAAAGTAGACGACAGCGGCGATGCTGCTAACAACGGAGAAATAGCAGCAATTATATATAGTACTGTAGATGATCCCCAAGCCGTACAAGCGGAGATGGCTGGTGATGACATCAAGATTTCGATCAAGAAGAGTGATGCAGCGATTGTCGGCACATCAGGATCTCAAACTTTGAAGGTGGACAGTGCATCAGCGTTTGCGGCTAATAATCAATCTTTTCATATCGCCAAGACATCATCTGCTTCGATTGAAATTGGATTTTCTGACAACGGCAACATCTTCGTTCGATGGTGATAAGTTGACAATCGGTACTGCCGACATTGATCTTGCTGCTGACGTTGCAGAAACTTTGATTGTCAGCAGACTTGCACAAGAAATTAATAGACTTGGCAATGCTGTCGCAGTTACTGCTTCCGCTTCTGGTGCAGATTTGATTCTTGTTATGGATGATGTCGGAGTAGTCGATATTAGTGGGGAGGCTGGAACTGCTTTCGCTGCTAATAATTTGTTCGACGCATCTGGTTTGGCAGGTTCAACTCTTGATGATGAGCCATCCGAAGGAACGCCCAATCAACAAGGTGCAGTAAGTACAGAAAGTTACATTGTAAATTTTGATAGAAATTCAAAGAAGTATATTCGAAATGTATTAAACACTAATCCTACTTTGACGAATAGCGGAATTACAAAGAAGACAGAATCTTATTTCTTAGGGGCAACTTATGATCAGCATATTGAAGGTACAGTGACAGCAAAAATTAATAGTGTCGCAGTCAATGCGACTTTAAGTGGTAACTTAAAGGATGCAACACCCGCCCAGTCACCTTGGGTTTTATCTCAATATTTGGGAAGCCAAGACGATTTGGGGCAAGCACTTGCACCTAATGATTTAACACAGCTTTTTAAATTTCACACTCTTTATTCTGGTGCATGGGAGCAAGGAAACTTTAAAATCTCTATCGTTGATGTTAAGCCACCTTCAAACGATTTTGTAAAGTACGGAACTTTTACAGTTCTTTTACGTTCAGCAGAAGATAACGATGCTTCACCAGTGGTTTATGAAAGATTTTCAAATGTTAATCTTGATCCTACTTCATCTCGATATATCGCAGCAGTGATTGGTGACATGAAGATGGTGTGGTCGCCAGAAGAAAAAAGATATAAGCACGAAGGTGAGCACCCAAATCAGTCTCGATATATTCGAGTTCAAATGAACTCTGATGTTGATCAGGGTGCAGCAAACCCAGAACTATTACCATTTGGTTTCGCCCTTCCTCATCAATTCTCGGGAGGTCCAAAGTTTGCATTAAGAGAAAATACTAAGGATGACACAAAGATTTCTGACCCAACTGATGCTTGTTTCGGCATAACCACTGACAGACCAGATGCTCCTGGCAGATTTGATGAATCTTATGTAGACATGGTGAGACCTCTTCATGCTGATACTGATATGTTTAGTGGAACTGATTTGTTCTCGTTAGATTTGATTAAGAGACAAGGTAAGAACGATGCCGAGCTTGGAGCAGGCTCATTTCAGGCAGGAACCTCGTTCAATGGCGTCGGCAAGAGTTATGAAAACGTCTTAGAAGCAGGTTTTGATAAATTTACATTACCTCTTTGTGGTGGCTCAGATGGACTCGATATCACACAGATTGAGCCATTTTGTGATGACTTTATGCAACAGACTGGCGCAGATTCAGCAGTTACTAATTACGCTTATTACTCGATTACAAAAGCAATCGACGCAGTTTCAGATCCAGAAGTTGTTGAGTGTAACTTAATGGCAATTCCTGGCGTTGCGGTCCCAGGTTTGACTGGCAAGTTAATCTCTACTTGTGAGGCAAGAGGGGATGCACTTGCAGTAATTGATTTGCAAGAAGACTATAAGCCAAGAGGCTGGAATGACGCCGATGAAAAGAACAGGTTGCCACAGGTTTCAGCAGCAGTTTCTGCTTTAAAGGGCAGAGGAATCAGTTCAAGTTACGGTTGCGCTTTCTTCCCTTGGGTACAGGTTAGTGACGAACTTAGTAACCGAAAGATCTGGATGCCACCATCAGTGGTAGCACTTGGAACAATGGCTTCATCGACAAAGAAATCTGAACTTTGGTTTGCTCCTGCTGGTTTCACTCGTGGTGGACTTTCCGCAGGTGCAGGTGGTCTTCCTGTCTCGCAGGTTAGAATGCGTCTTAACTCAAAGGAAAGAGATGCACTCTACGAGGCAAACATTAACCCAATCGCACAGTTCCCAGCAGAGGGTATTGTAGTGTTCGGTCAGAAGACGCTTCAGGTTACTCCTTCGGCACTTGATAGAATCAATGTTCGACGCTTGATGATTCATGTAAAGAAAGAGATTTCAAGAATGGCAGCAACAACTTTGTTCGACCAGAATGTAAAGGCAACTTGGAACAGATTCAAGAACAAGGCAGAGCCTTTCCTTGATTCAGTTCAGACTCGTTTCGGTTTAACAGAATATAAGATTGTTCTTGATGAAACAACGACAACGCCAGAGTTGATTGACAGAAATATTATGTACGCAAAGGTCTTTTTGAAGCCTGCTCGTGCAATTGAGTTCATCGCAATCGACTTTGTTATTACTAACACAGGCGCATCGTTCGAGGACTAATAAAATAAAACTAGGCAGGATAATAAGATTCCTGCCTAGTTATTACAACATTACTTTTTTATAGGAGATTAAAATTATGGCATTTTGGTCAGACGCATCAGGGTACGAACCTAAGCGAGCATATAGATGGATTTTATACATCAACGGAGAAGACTTGGACAACATTGAGGATTTGACTATCCCTGCTTATACAATCAAGAAGGTTTCGAAACCATCTTTTACTGTAACTGAATCTTCACATCAGTTTCTTAACCACACATACTACTACCCAGGAAGAGTAGAGTGGAGCACAATTTCTTTTACACTTGTGGACCCTGTAAGTCCAGATGCTGCTGAGAAGTTGAACAAGATGATTTCAAACGCAGGATATGTTCCTGGCGGGTCACCTGACGACTTTGAGACAATGAGCAAGGCTAAATCAATGAAGGCACTTGGAAAGGTAAGAATTTCTCAACTTGATGCTGATGGTGTCGAAGTTGAAGAATGGACTCTTCACAACACTTGGATTAAAGATGTTAAGTTCGGTGAACTAGATTATTCTTCTGACGATATGGTTGAAACAGAAGTCGAACTTCGTTTTGATTATGCTACTCACGAATCAAACTAGGTTCTTAAAAAAGTTCTTTACATTCCGATAATTTTATTTTATAATAAACCTACCATAATAAACGAAAGAAGGTGTTTATGAGAAATAACGAAGACAGAGTGGGGGCTAAAAAGTCTCCCTCTTCTCCTGCTGCAACGCAAGCAGCAGCCACTGGTCCAACGCCATTGGACTTTACCAGACCTACAACCATTGTGTCTCTTCCATCAGGGGGTAGATTCTATGGAGAGGGTCACCCACTTCATGGTCAAGATACAGTCGAGATTCGCCAGATGACAACAGCAGAGGAAGAGATTCTAACTAATAGAACTCTTCTTCAAAAGGGTGTCGCACTGGATAGATTCTTGGAAAGACTAATGATTGATTCTAAAACAAAGGTTGATGACCTTTTGATTGGTGACAAGAATGCAATATTGATTCAGTCGAGAATTGACGGCTATGGATCAGATTATACAACAACCGTTGCTTGTCCTGCCTGTACCGCTACGGCAAAGCATTCATTTGATCTAAATGAAGTTGTTGGCAATACTGGTGTTGAGTTTGTTGATACAGACTTAATAACAAGTACGGGAAACAACACTTTTATCACAACTCTTGATAACGGATGGGAAGTCGAGTTTCGTGCCTTAACAGGCGCTGATGAAAAGAAACTTGTTCAATCAAATACGAACAGGAAGAAAGCAGGGCTGGAAGAAACTCCAATTCAGGACCAGTTGCGAGCGTTGATTGTTTCAATATCAGGTCACACAGATTCTGGTACTATAAACAAAGCAGTTCAACATATGACTGGTAGACAGTCAAGAGCGATTCGGGATGCTTATGCCCAAGCAGTACCGAATGTAGAAATGAGGGGCGAAATCACTTGTGGTCAGTGTGGCACGACTACTGAATTGGAGGTTCCGCTTAGTGCGGATTTCTTTTGGTTTAAGTCCTGAATATATGGAGAGAGTCTATGAGGCATTCTTCTTTTTAAAGTATCATGGAGGGTGGAGTTTCATGGAAGCATATAATCTTCCAGTCGGACTTCGAACTTGGTTTGTTGAAAGATTAGGCAAACAGATAAAGAAAGAGAATGAAGCCATAGAAAAATCTTCTAAAAGAAAATAAACCAAGACCAAGCGTAAAACCTTGGTCTTTTTTTTGGTCCTATAATTATGTTGTAAGGTTGTCGGGAGAAGAAAAAAATGAGTAAAAATGAGAAAAAAAGACAAGAGTCTAAACGAAACCTAAAGCGACTAAAAAATAAATTAAACAAAATGGACGAGGCGAGAGAAGTTTCAAAACAACCTCAGTCTTGCCTCTCTATTATCATTTCTAAGTTATTTAGAAAAACAAACTAATTACCAGAGAATACTTTTATTACGAGGTACTATAATGAACGAAAATAATGAAATTACTCCAATTGAAATTGATTTGACTGCTGGTAGAAATAATCAAGTAAATGAGATTTGGTTACAACTCTTTGGTTCAGCAATTCAGACAATTCTTAGAACAATGTTTGGTGGAAGTTCTATACCAGTAAAGATTAAGGGAAATAAGGAAGAGATTGCTTCTTTCGCCAAGACTATTGGTCGAGAGAAGAAATATATGAAAGCCGTTGCAAAACACGGACTAAATGACCCAAGGGTTTATAAAGATAAATTCAAACTAAGAAAGGCAATTGCCAAGTTTGAAAGAACAACGGGTATCAAGTATCCGTTCAAGGGATAAGACTGAATAGATGGCAGAGAACGAAGGCGGCAATAACAGCGGAAACTCAACCTCAACCGCACAGGAAATACAAAATAGGTTGCTCGCCTCGGAGCAGTTAAACCTTTCTACCCAAGAGCAACTAAAACTTCAAAGGGACTTAGCAGACACCTTAAAGTCTCAGGCAGAAAAGATAATAGCAACTCTTGCGAACAAGCAAGATATCACAGAAGAAGAGCAGAGACAACTTGATGCCGCAAAGTCTCAACTGCAAGTCCAGACTGAGGGACTGAAAGTAACGGAAAAAAAACTTGAATTAGAAAAGCAAGCAGCAGCAGCACTTGAAGAACAAGAAAAGATTCAAAAAAGACTTGGCGATGCCGTAGGCGGTCTTGCCAACAAGTGGCGAGGTGGAATCCTTGAATCAATCCTCGACACTGGTGTAAACACAGAACACCTTGCAGAGCAGATGGCAGAACTTGCCAATCCAATAAACATTGTAGGCACAGCACTCTCGATGATAGTTCAGTCTACGATTGCAGCCGTAGTCCAGGCTAGTGATTTGCGAGCACAATTTGTTGGCGCAACAGGAGACATTGCGGGATTTCAGTCAGAAATACTAGATGGCGCAGGCGTTGGCGCTTCTCAGTTCGGTGTCGGCATGGCAGAGGCGACCAAATCATCTTTGGCGCTTCGAGAGTCAATGAACACGTTTACTTCTCTTTCAAAAACAACTCGAAGAGACATGGAGCAGACTGCTGCCTCTTTTGAAAATCTCGGCATCTCTTCAGAAGAATCAGCCAGGAACATGCAAGCGCTTCAAATGTCATTTGGAATGACAGGCGAACAAGCACTTGAAACACAAAAAGATTTTGTGAAAATGGCAGGGGGTATCGGTGTTCCGATGAATCGCCTATCAAAAGACTTTGCAGCAAATGCTTCTTCTTTCGCAGCGTATGGGAAAGCAGGAACAAGAGTATTTATAGAATTATCCAAGACAGCAAAGCAAACTGGTTTAGAGATGAATCAGTTATTATCTATCACTCAGCAATTTGACACTTTTGAAGGCGCAGCCGATGCAGCGGGCAAGTTAAATGCTATGTTGGGAGGTCCATTTTTAGACTCAATGGAACTTTTAACGGCAGAGTCGGAAGCACAAAGAATTGCAATGCTTCAAAATTCCATTCAGATGTCTGGCAAATCTTTTGACTCTATGTCTAAGTTTGAAAGGATGGCAGTTGCGAATGCAGCAGGTATCACTGACATGGCACAGGCTTCAGCAATTTTTAGTGAAAAAGCAAGAGCGATGAAGAAATCCACGGATGGTTTGGGAATGTCTCAGGAAGAATTGAATGAAATCCAAAGACAAGCAACCACTGTTTCTCAGGACTTTGGGCTTATTATGCAACAAATGGCAGTGTTTGTTGGACCACTCGTAAGTGCATTAAAGTTTGTTACCAAGTATCTTAGAATAATGTTCGACGCAATTAATGACCTTTTAGGTGGCTTTGGACCCTGGGCTAACGGTATTCTTGTCGTCGTAGGAGTCCTCGGTTTGCTGTACGGAGCACTTAAGTTAGCGGGAATGGGACTAAGAGCATTTTTCAGTGGAGCAGAAACACAAGGGAACGGTCTTTTTAATACTTTCAGACAAATAGGCTCAGGTATTAGCAGAGTCGGCGTAGGCATTGGCAGAGCAATGCGATCAATGTTTGGTGGAATTGCATCTGGTATCAGGTCTGTATTCTCTGCTATAACTAGTTCAATCGTTCCCATGTTGACAGCAGTAGGGGCTGGTATCAGAGCGATG
>Ga0208405_1000109_pt1 | contig 13441 bp, 12 predicted proteins | sample ETNtaG_32_FD_185766 | JGI IMG/M metagenome (GOLD analysis project Ga0208405, IMG submission 185766) | Marine microbial and viral communities from oxygen minimum zone, Eastern Pacific Ocean - ETNP201302PF84A (SPAdes) (version 2) | ecosystem: Environmental > Aquatic > Marine > Oceanic ... | reverse complement strand
ACTGCTCCATTGCTGATGATTGGCATGGTTGCTTTCATAGTTGATATTCCAGGAGGTTTCACTGATCCAGCAACTGTTCTTCCAGTTCAGATATTTCTATGGATTGATAGTCCAGAAAGAGCATTTGTAGAAAAAACTTCTGCGGCAATCATTATATTACTATCTTTTTTGATGGTAATGAATTTTGTTGCTGTATATTTAAGAAAGCGTCTTGAGCGGCGTTGGTAATTGAGGGTAAAAAATGGCTAATACAAAGTTATCTCGTCCTAAGTCATCTGACGAGACCAATGCAAAAAATTATAGTGAAGCATTCAACGCTGATAACGAATTATTAAACACTGAGACTTACTCAACAATTGGAAACAACTTAGTTGAAGATGCAAAGATGTCAGTTCGTAACGTCGATGTATTTTATGGCGATAAACAAGCAATCTTTGATGTAAATATGGATATAAAAAAGAATGAAGTAATTGCCATGATAGGTCCGTCTGGTTGCGGCAAATCAACATTTTTAAGAACATTAAATCGGATGAACGATACGATAGATTCATGTGTTGTTAGAGGAGAAGTGACCATGGATGGTGAAAATCTCTATGATCCAAAGCTTGATGTTGTTGAGCTTAGGGCAAGAGTGGGAATGGTATTTCAAAAACCAAATCCTTTTCCTAAATCTATTTTTGAAAATGTAGCTTATGGGCCAAAGCTTCATGGATTAACAGATTCAAAAGTAGATTTAGATGAATTAGTAGAAAATAGCTTGAAAAAAGCAGGACTTTGGGATGAAGCAAAAGACAGACTGCACCAACCAGGTACTGGATTATCCGGAGGACAGCAACAAAGATTATGTATAGCGAGAGCAATAGCAATTGAGCCAGAAGTAATTTTGATGGATGAGCCTTGCTCCGCATTGGACCCTATAGCTACCGCCAGAATAGAAGAACTGATTGAGGAGTTGAGTCAAAATTTTACGATTGCAATTGTTACGCATAGTATGCAGCAAGCAGCGAGAGTATCGCACAGGACTGCATACTTCCATTTGGGCAAATTAATTGAAGTGAATCCGACGGAAACCGTATTTACAATGCCTGAGCATAAACTAACCGAGGCATATATAACGGGTAGATTCGGGTGAAATACATATTATGTTAAATTAGATAAATATTCTTTGGAGAAAAAATGACAGAGTTATCATTTGAAAATCATATTATGACCCAGTTCGATGAAGAGTTGGAGGAGATCCGTACGCGTTTGATGGAAATGGGTGGAAAGGTCGAGCAACAATTGAAAAACGCGATCCTATCTATACACAAAGGAGATAGTAAATTAGCTAAGGATGTTATTGAGCAGGAAAAGTTTATCGATCAGATGGAGAAGGATATTGATGATTCTTGTATTTTAGTAATTGCCCGGAGACAACCAGCTGCAAGCGATCTTCGTCTAGTTATGGCTGTGACTAAAGCGGTGAATGATCTTGAGAGAATTGGAGATGAAGCAAAAAAAATAGCTAACCACTCAATTATTTTGTCTGAGAAGGATAACGCAAACAGCGGATATCCTGAAGTGAGGCATATAGGGGCGTCTGTTTCAAAAATGTTATCGGATGCTTTAACGGCATTTGCGAGATTTGATTCTGAAGCAGCTCTCAGAACTTTTAATCAGGATGAGCAGATCGATCTTGAATATAAAACAGCGCTACGAGAGTTAATGACTTATATGATGGAAGATCCTAAAAGTATTACAGACGTTATAAATATTCTTTGGGTAGTGAGATCTCTGGAGCGAATTGGTGATCATGCTAAAAACCTGTGCGAGCAAATTGTCTTTGTTGTGCAAGGTAAAGATATAAGGCATGGTTGAATCTGCTCAATATGAGTTTTCAAGATCTCAAAAGGGCCCTTTTTTGCCATGAAATAAATAATTAGATGGGCAAGATAAATGAATAAGGGATTTTTATTACCCATATTAATTTTTTGTGTCGGATCATGCTCAGCACAGGAGTTAACGGGTGTTTACCAAGAACGGTTTGAGGCGATCGCCTTAAAATTATGGACTAATCCTGAGCTGGGCTATCAAGAGACTTTGAGCTCTGAACTTTTAAAAGGAATCCTGGAAGATGAAGGATTTTCTATAATCGGTAACTTAGCAGATATACCAACTGCTTTTAGAGCAGTTTACGGAGAGTCAGGTCCAACAATAGGAATACTGGGTGAGTTCGATGCACTCCCCGGGCTTTCTCAAACTAATTCTCCATTTCAAGAAAAGGCATCTAATCCAAATGGGGCTGGTCACGCATGTGGGCATCATTTATTTGGTGCTGGTTCTGCATGGGCAGCGGTCATGATAAAACAATGGCTGATAGAAACAAAAACACCTGGACGCATTATATTTTTTGGAACACCTGCTGAAGAAGGAGGATCAGGAAAAGTTTACATGGCACGAGAAGGTGCTTTTGAAAATGTGGATATTATGTTCCATTGGCATCCCTCTTCATCCAACCAGGCAAATTCCAGTACCTCTAATGCCAACAAATCAGGTAAGTTTACTTTTAAAGGCATATCAGCTCATGCTGCAAGCGCTCCTGACAAAGGTCGATCTGCATTAGATGGCGTTGAAGCCATGAACATGATGGTCAATATGATGCGAGAGCATATTCCGCAGGAGTCCCGAATACATTATGTAATTACGAAAGGAGGACTAGCGCCAAATGTTGTTCCTGATCATGCAGAAGTCTACTACTATGTCCGTCACCCTGATCGACTTGTTGTAAAACAGTTATTTGAAAGGGTAGTAAAAGCTGCTGAGGGTGCTGCTATGGGCACTGAGACTAAATTGAGTTATGAGGTTATGCATGGAAATTATTCTTTAATGCCAAATGAAACCATTCAAAAATTACTACATTCACAACTCAGCGCTTTTGGTGGAATTGAGTATACCGCTGCTGAGCAGAAATATGCTGAGCAGATATATGAAACACTTTTTGAGCCCTCCTTAAAGCTCGGAGATGAGAAAAAAATTATGCCTTACAAACAATCTCATACATATGGTTCGACTGATGTTGGCGATGTAAGTTGGTTAATTCCAACTGCTGGCATAAGAACAGCAACATGGGTTCCTGGCACATCTGCTCACTCGTGGCAAGCTGTAGCAGCAGGAGGCATGTCAATTGGTTTAAAGGGTATGAAATTAGCAGCAAAGGTTCTGACCGCTTCAGCTACAAAAATATATGAAAATCCCGAAATTATTGTTGATGCGAAGCAGGAGTTAGCTAGTCGAGTTGGTGAGGATTTTAAATATGAAGCGCTGCTGGGAGATAGAGATCCCCCACTGGATTATAGAGTCAATTAAAGTTTACAACTTGGGCGAGTGCTTACCATTTTGTACCAGCGGTTGAGGTTTTCATAATCCTCCGGTATGGGTTTTTTAACCCACTTTGCAAAATCGATACAAACGAGAGCACTAATATCCGCAACTGAAAAGTAATCATTAACCATGTATTCATTTGACTCAAAATGGATCTCGAGATCAGAGAGAAAATTATCCAGACGTAACAAGCCACGCTGAGCAAGCTCAGGTATTTGGGAATAATTATGAGGCCCAGGCATCGCTCTGTTTTTCATACCCGGTGTTGAGTTGCGGAATGCTTCGGCAGCTGCCATAAACCCATCAAGCATAATTTTCGTGTTCGCTCCGTCAACCAGAGCACTTTCAATTGAATCTCGACCATGCAGAGGATTCTCTGGTTTGATATCTTCAAGATATCGACAGATAGCATTTGCTTGAGCAATGGTTGTGCCATTTTCTAGCTCAAGGAGGGGCACCTCGAGATTAGGATTTTTCGCTCTGTATTCGGGCGTCAGATGCTCACCCTTCATCAGATTAACCTCGATTGTCTCCACATCGATATTCTTTTCCGCAATAAATATCCGGACTCTTCTTGGACTAGGTGCTGTGGAACAATCATAAAATTTCATAAATTACTTTCCTTTAAAACTGGCTTAATAAAATCGATATTTAGGATTTTCATTCTATTACTTATGGATGCTTTAATGCCTTTAGGATCTAATCCAACAGATGCAAGTTGATCCTTAGGATCAGCATGATCGATGAATATGTCCGGTAGGCCAAGTTGTAATATTGGTATGGTCATTCCCTCTGAATTTAAAAATTCAGAAACAGCAGATCCCGCACCCCCTGCTATCGAGTTTTCTTCGATTGTTACAATCAATTTGTGCTTAGAGGCAGTATCAATTAAAAGAGCCTCATCTAATGGTTTAACAAATCTCATATCGATTAACGTCGTATCAAGTTCTTCTGATAAATCAAACACTGAGTGCAAGAGAGTTCCAAAATTTAAAATAGCAACATTGGCTCCATGCCTTAAAGTATTTCCTTTTCCAATTGGTATTTGTTTCATTTCCTTTTGTATATTTGCACCAGGTCCGCTTCCACGTGGGTATCTGACGGCTGCTGGTCCTGAGTGCATAAAGCCAGTGTAAAGAAGTTGTCTCGTCTCATTTTCATCTGACGGTGTCATAATAATCATATTAGGGATACATCTCAGGTAACTTATGTCATAAGCTCCCGCGTGAGTGGCTCCATCTTGTCCGACTAGGCCTGCTCGATCTAAAGCGAAAAGAACATCTAAATTTTGCACTGCTACATCATGGATCAATTGATCATACGCCCTTTGTAGAAAAGTAGAATATATTGCCACTACAGGCTTTATTCTTTCGCATGCCATTCCTGCAGCAAGGGTTACCGCATGTTGCTCGGCAATTGCTACATCCTCAAATCTATCTGGAAACTTTTCAGCAAATGTGTTCATGCCAGAGCCTTCGCACATCGCTGGAGTGATTCCTATTAATCGATCATCTTGCTCTGCCATATCGCATAACCACTCTCCAAATACATCTGAGTACTTAGGGGATTTTTTCTTTTTAGGTTTGGAGGTTTTGTTAGTGTCTACATTAACAGGATCTATTTTTGTAAGTGCGTGATATGCTACAGGATCACCTTCTGCTGGACTAAACCCTTTTCCTTTCTGCGTGATTACATGCAGCATGACAGGTCCCTTGATGTTTTTGAGTTTTCTCAATGTGCTCGTGATCAAGGGTAGATCATGACCGTCGAGGGGCCCTATATAATAAAAACCAAGTTCCTCAAAGATGGTGGCAGGAGACACCATACTTTTCATGTATTCTTCAGTTTTTCTCACGAACTCCTTTGTTTGAGGCAATGATTTAAGTGCTTTTTTACCCGTTTCCCTGAGTTGAGTATAAAAGCGACTTGCCCACAATTTCGAAAAATAAGTCGATAATCCACCAGTATTTTTTGAAATCGACATTTGATTATCATTGAGTATCACTAACAAATCTTTATCAACGTGAGAGGCATGGTTGATAGCTTCGAAAGCCATTCCAGCGGTCATTGCACCATCGCCAATAACTGCGACAGTTTTCCGCGGGTTCTTTTGGTGATCAGATGCCAGTGTCATCCCTAATGCAGCGGATATGGAAGTGCTTGAGTGACCTACTCCGAAAGTATCATATTCACTCTCTGACCTTTTTGGAAATCCAGATAGACCTCCTTCTTGTCGCATGGTATCCATTTTGTTTCGGCGACCCGTAATGATTTTATGTGGATAGGTTTGATGTCCCACATCCCAAACAATCCGATCATCAGGTGTATTAAAGATATAGTGAAGTGCGATAGTTAATTCGACGACACCCAAACCTGCGCCAAAATGACCACCCGTCTGACCCACAGAGAAGAGAAGAAATTCTCTCAATTCGTCGGCTAGAGTTTCGAGTTGCGACTCATTTAAATCTCGCAAATCTTTGGGCTCATTAACCAAGTCAAGTGTAGGTGTTTCAGGAGTAGAAACCGGTATTTCAGTGAATGATTTTGCCATTTTGATTTAACTTAAAGAACTACAGATAGCTGATATTACACTAAAAATAGTTTTAATATGCACGAGATATTATAAATTTTGCGAGCTCTTTGAGTTCGGACGCTCTTTCGTCAAAACCACTAAGAGACTCAATACTCTCACTATAAAGTTTTGATGCAATATCTTTTGATTTATCAAGTCCGAGAATGGAAGTGTATGTGCACTTTTTGTTATGTGCATCTGATCCTTTTAACTTGCCCATAGCTTCAGTTGAACTCTCAACATCCAAGACGTCATCCTTTATCTGAAAGGCAAGACCAATTTTTTGAGCGAAATTCTTCAGCGCAAATTCTTGCGAATCTGTCATTTCCTGTGTCGTAATAGCGCCTATTAACACACTAGCCTCAATGAGTGCGCCAGTTTTGCAGCGATGCATTTCGTCTAATTCCTCACGACTTGAAGGTTTATATGTCGTATCTAAGTCTAGTGCTTGTCCTTTCACCATACCCGAGCATCCAATATTATTAGACAATATTTTTATTATTTTTAAGTGATTTTCATAACTCAATGATTTGATGTTTGAGAGTGTTTCGAAAGCCAATGCTTGTAATGCATCCCCAGCAAGTATCGCTGTTGCTTCATTATATTTGATATGACAGCTAGCGATACCTCTTCTTAAATCGTCGTTATCCATTGAAGGTAAATCATCATGGATTAGTGAGTAGACATGCATCATTTCGATTGCAGATGCGGCTACAACAGTTGCCTCATTACTTGATGAAATCGAGTCTGCTGCGGCAATGCAAAGCAATGGGCGAATTCTTTTCCCACCATTGAGCATTGAATAACGCATTGCAGAAAATAAGTTTCCTACTTTCTGAGAACTTTTTGGTAGGAGCTCATCAAGTTTGTTATTGATGGACTTACGGTGATTTTCAAAGTATTCATTCATTATAAAAATACTGAAATCAGATATCTTCAGAGTTAAAGTCTTGTTTTACTAGTTCTTCACCTTGCTTCGTTAATATTTCAACTTTTTGCTCTGCATTTTTAAGAGTCATTTGACAATTCTGTGCTATTTTTACGCCTTCTTCATAGGCTTTTATTGAGTCTTCAAGACTAAGGTTGCCAGTCTCCAGTTGGGCTACCAGGTGCTCAAGTTTCTTAATTTGCTCCTCAAAATTTGCGGAGTTTTTATCTTCGCTCAAAATGATCTGCCTTTTTTGTTTTTACAAAGTCTACACTACGAATGACGACTTGTGATACCTTAAAATAATATTAAACGATCCTGAATATTTAGAACATTTAAATAGTTTGAGTGAAAATAATGAGTATGAGAACAGGACACACAAATTTTACATAGCTTGGCCATATTTTCCAGAAGACGCCATGTTCAGCATTATCATTACCGTTTTTTATCTCAGTGAGTATTTTGTTTCGAGAAAACACCCATCCTGCAAAAATACATATCAATGCACCCAGAAGTGGTTGAGCTCTTTCGGTCGTTAATGTAATGACAAAACTAAATAAAGACTGAAAGTTCAAACAAATAATTACGCTTATTGAGAATATAATTGAACTAATAATGTAGGTAGCATTTTGGCGCTTTACTTTAAATTCCTCAACAACATACGAGACAGGAACTTCCAACATTGAAATTGATGAGGTAATTGCTGCAATAGACATTAATAGAAAAAATATGAATGCAATTAATAAACCTGAAGTTCCCATGCTTTCAAATAAGGCGGGCAGTACCTGGAAAATTAAGTTAGGACCTGCTATTAAATTACCCACATCATTATAAATACTAACTCCATATTCTTGAGCGACGAATAGAGCAGGTAATATCAGAAGACCTGCCAGAAAGGCCACGCCAGTGTCTGCTAATGTTACAAGTATTCCAACTTCAGGTAGATTTTCATCAGAACGGATATATGAGCCATAAATCAACATTGTTCCAACGCCAAGAGACATTGAGAAGAATGCTTGTCCCATTGCGTTTACAATTAAATTAGAATCGGATAATTGGTTAAAATCAGGCACAAGATAGTGCTTTAATCCCTCAATAGCCCCTTTTTGGAAAAGAACATAAATAATAAGAAGAGCCATCAAAACAAATAGGGCTGGCATAAGACGAGTCGACCATTTCTCTATACCATTCTCAACCCCTTTGGAAATAATTAGGGCTGTAAATAAACTAAAGCATCCACACAATACTATGTTTCTTGAAAGATCATTGCTCACTAACCACCCTGATAGTTCGGTGGAAAAGGATTTTGTAATCGGCTCAAGCATGTGAGCAATCATCCAACCTGCAACAATCGCATAAAAACTCAAAATTAAGCCAGCGGTAACCATACCTGCAATTCCAACACCTCTTCCAAAATATTTAATCGTTTTATTTGAAGATATTTCGGTTAGAGCATTTACCATGTTTGATCGGGTGTGACGTCCAATAATTAGCTCAGCCATTAAAGCTGGATAAGCTAAGAGAAATGCAAGAATCAGGTACATGAGTAAAAAAGCAGCACCACCATTTTCAGTTGCATTCGTTGGAAAGCCCCAAATATTGCCAAGACCAACAGCAGAGCCAGATGCAGCAAGAACGAAAGCTAGCCGACTGGAAAAAACACCTCGCTCCATTTCCTTATTCCTGTAATCGAATTATTTACTGAGTTAAGTTTAGGTCAATACTTAGAAAAATTCGAGAAGATCTGAAGTTGATAAAACAGATAATTTGGACACTGAATCCTAGATTTTTAATTAATGAAGGTGATTGTGATAAAATAGTGCTCTGGGGGCGTTCTGGATTCGACGCGGATTACAAAACCTCTGGTGCATGTCGAGATGGTGGCGAATCTCGTAAAATCAAAGTCACAACTTTATAGTTGCCAACGAAGACAACTACGCACTCGCTGCTTAAAACCCAGTAGGGTGCCGTCTGACTGGAGCCGTGCTTGTGCGTCCAGAGCCCTTTGGGGCGTTCAGGCGTCATATTACACAAGATCGTGAAAAAGTTTGTTCGGGGCCGCTTCATTAAACTTTTACCGAAATCGCTCTTAGTGTTCCCTGACAGTCGGGTTACTGAGTGTTAAATTTAAAGACTGATCTAAACATGTAGAGCCACTGGCAGCGGATTGGCGGACGCGGGTTCAATTCCCGCCGCCTCCACCAAAATAAATTTATTGAAATCTGAGAGTAGTATTTTGGATAATCTTTGGACTACATTAATTGAAGAGTCTGGACCTATTATTTCAGGACCATTTAGAATTCCTCAACAAATGCTTGCAGAACAAGAATATGATGGTCATCTATCTATTCACGACGATGCGCAAGCGGAGTCACTCGGATTTAAGGGCGCTCCGATTGAAGGACCTACGCATTTTTCGCAATTTGATCCTCTACTGCATAAATTATGGGGAGATGACTGGTTTAGATTTGGTTGTATAAGCTCTCATTTTAAATCGATGGTAATCGAGGGTGAGGCGGTAAAAGCATACGTTGATAAATCAGATGCTGAATCCAATAATGTAAAAATTTGGGCTACTAAAGAGAATGGTGAAATTGTTTTAGAGGGGAGTGCTAGCCTTGGCCCTGATCATCCAGAGAATTATGTACAAAAACTCTTAAATTCAAGGCCGACGGCGAAAAATCTTGTAGTTTTAGAGCATGCAAAAATTGGAGATCGCTCAGCTGCTGAGAAAAACGTGAGTATTAAATTTAATCAGCATCTTGGTAAAAACTATCCTTTTACTCTAAATCAAAAGTTAAAAAAAATGACAGAGAGTTGTAAATGGTATCTTCCTGAACATGGGCAGGGCTCTCCTTGGAGTAAACCCATCTTGCCAATAGAAATGATAAATCCTTTTGTAAGTTTTACACGATCACTTCTTCCCCGCGCAAAACAGCCATCCATAGGTCTATTTGCAGATCTTGAGGTGAAGTTAATTAATGGACCAATATTTATAAATGAGGACTATATTTTGGAACGTGAGATTGTTGGTCTTGGCGAAAGTCGTAGGACTGAATCAGTGTGGATAAAAACATCTATCCTCTCGTCTAAAACTTCTGAACTAGTTGCTACTGTGCTATTAAATAATGCTGTTTTAAAAGATTCATATCCACATTATGAGAGTGAAAAGAAGTTACTACGGGGCGATTGATCGGATAAAACTTACAACATAAAAAAGTAAAATCTGACTCATAATTAAATTTTAAATTCATTCTCAGAAAGTTTAATGTAGTGCCCACTTTTTATATCACCTAGGCTTAGTCTGCCAATTTTTTCTAGTTCTATGGTATTGAAGGCAATATTTGTAGAATTTAATTTGCCTATGAGTGCAGCGCTTTTTGCGTGAACTGTTTTTAGTTTTAAAGTTTTTTCATTCACCCTCTCTGATGCAATCGAGTCGTCCTGTCCTTTTAACAAGTCGTCCAAGTCAGCATTATCAGCCATATGTTTTAAATGAATTTGGTATTCACAGATCTTTTTTTGTAATCTTTGCCTCATTTTGCTCGCCCATCGAATATCATCACTTATTAATACTAAACCACTAACTTCTGGACTAAGAATATTTGCAAAGTAACACTCATTCTCTTTGATTCTGCAATCCAAAAGGTTTAGTACAGTTTTGTAGTCACCATCTTTTGTTGCACATACATAACCTTTCGGTTTATTTAAAATTATGAATTGGTGCTCAATAATGGAAATTGGTTTTCCATCAAAGGTAATTTGGTTTGAATCAAGAATCTCGAAATCAGGATCACTGATTATTTTTCCATCAACAGAGACGCGTTTTTTTCGAATAAAATACCCTGCTTGGTTTCGGCTCATCGCAACAGCAAGTGTAAGATATTTTATAAGACGCATAGGTGATGCTTTTTGATTATTGTTTGGGTGAATTTTATCAATAATAACACCATGTCTGTTTTAAAAAGTAGTGTGGGTTAGTTGGGTGTTATAAACTTAGGTTTAAACTAAAGGGAATTTTTTAGGGATTACAATGCAAACTAAAGCATTAGGTAAATCTGGGATTAATGCATCAGTTATTGGTCTCGGAACTTATTATTTCGGAGGTGGTGATGGCACCGCGCCTCCCAAAGCTCAAGATATTATGAAGATAATCCATAGTGCACTAGATGAGGGTATTACCTTAATGGATACCGCACCATCCTATGGTTTTGGTCATTGTGAACAAATCATAGGTAAAGCGTTAAAAGGCCGAAGGGATCAAGCAGTTATTGCAACAAAATGTGGTCTTTGGTGGCAGGATCAGCGTGGATCTCCAAATGGGCAGAAAGATGGCAAAGACCAATATATAAGTTTGCGCCCAGATACGATCAGAATCGAAGTGGAGAATAGCTTACGATATTTAAACACAGACTACCTAGATTTATTGCAAGTTCATAAACCAGCAATACCTCCCGAAGAGACACCAATAGAGGAGACCATGGGTTGTTTAATGGAACTCAAAAAGGAAGGTAAAATTCGAGCAATAGGTGTATGTAATGTTTCACTACCTCAGTTGGAGCGTTACGACAACGCGGGCGATCTAGCTACGAATCAGTTCCGTTATAGCATGATCCACAAGGATCCAGAGTTAGATATTCTTCCTTACTGTATAGAGAACGATATAGGTTCAATTACCTACATGTCGCTTGAGCAAGGACTTCTGACTGGAAAGATTAATTTTGAAAGAAAATTTGATGATCACGATTGGCGAAATAGTGCAGGGCAATGGCTCCCTTGGTTTAAAAAAGAAAATTTAGAGCGATTATTAAATATGTTTTCATTGTGGGAAGATCTGTTGGATAAGTACAGTTGTTCAATTGCTCAGCTCACCTTGGCTTGGTCGGCAGCTCAGCCAGGTGCAACCCATATTCTATGTGGTGCGAAGTCGGTAGATCAAGTTATCAGCAATGCAAAGTCAGGTTTTTTCACCCTTAGTGATACCGAGATAAACAGGTTAAATCAAGATATCAATAATCTGGGCGATCCTATTTAATCAAAGAGCTAGATTTAATAATAAAGCAGATCGCCTGTATCACATAACCATATAATACGGTCAAAAGAGCTACACCTGCGGCAGGTCCAATACCTGCTGGATCTTCAGCGACATTTTTAAGTATTAAGACAGCACCGATAAGAAAACCTACCCATCCAAAGGTTACCGCACCTTTGGAAAAGAACTCAATTTTCTCAGAATTGTTACTGCCCATTAAAGCAAAGCTGATGGCCCCTGCGAGAACAATCAAAATAGAGGTCATATTAAAAAATATTGGAAGCTCAGAGGGTATCAGTAGCAGTATCGATGCTATGAGCACTAATGATGCGATTAGTTTAACCATTTTGTAATCCTTGCTTAAAATATTTACGTGACTTTCAAACACTATTGCACAATTTACAGCGATCTTAAAGATAAAAAGGGTGATAATTTTTATTTCATTTTTTTAGTTGAAGACTGGTCTCAAAAAAATGAGTAACATTCGAGAATCTTATCTTGGTGAATAATCAGAAAATTTGATTACTTAAATCAATTACACCTGTAAATGATAATCACTAAAAATATTTAAAACGGAGCTTTTCTTGTCAGAAAACAGTTTTTTTAAATCGTTGCTAATACGAGATTTCCAATTTTTATGGATAGCGAGTACCTGCTCTGCATTTGCAATGCAAATGCGATCCATAGCACAAGGATGGTTGATTTATGACTTAACTAGCTCCCCATTAGCGCTTACGTGGGTAATGTTATCTTTTATTGTTCCTTCTGCAATTTTTTCATTGGTTGGTGGTGTCGTCGCTGATCGGGTAAGCAAAAAAAATATCATGATCTATTCACAATTAATCAATGCAATATCGACATCCATTCTTGCCTACATAGTGTTTGTTGGTGAGGTAACTTTTGAGCACTTTATATACTTTGGTATTCTAAGTGGTGCGGTTGGCTCTTTAAGTATGCCGGCTAATTTTTCTATCGTTCCAGAAATTGTAAGGAAAGAAAACTTAATTAATGCCACTGCACTTCAAACATCAACATTTAACTTATCTAGTATTGTCGGACCAATTCTAGCAGGGAGTTTAATAGCACTTTTCTCGATTGGTGAGAAAAGCTCTTATTACAGTGTAGGGCTCGTGTTTTTTGTCATTACATCGCTTTTGTTTATTGCAACATTTCTAACACTGTTTATTAAACATCATGGGAAACCTGAAAATACTTCGAATACCTCGACATTAGAGGACTTTAAAGAGGGATTCAATTTTGTATGGAACGAGAAAACTATTCTTGGTCTGATGCTAATGAGCCTGCTACCCTCTGCATTTGGAAAAGCATCAAACTTTCTTCTGCCCGCGTTTAACCAAGATGTGATATACGGAGGACCAGAAGAGTTGGGTATTTTATCTGCGGGCATGGGTGTAGGTGCTCTACTAGGATCTCTTCTTCTGGCAAATCTGGGTGATTTTAAGCGAAAAGGAAAGTTAATGCTGGGCACTGCTTATGGATGGGCTTTAGCGATATTGACCTTCGCCTTTACTGGAAGTTTAACCATGGA
>Ga0208405_1000105_pt1 | contig 13647 bp, 18 predicted proteins | sample ETNtaG_32_FD_185766 | JGI IMG/M metagenome (GOLD analysis project Ga0208405, IMG submission 185766) | Marine microbial and viral communities from oxygen minimum zone, Eastern Pacific Ocean - ETNP201302PF84A (SPAdes) (version 2) | ecosystem: Environmental > Aquatic > Marine > Oceanic ... | reverse complement strand
TATCCTTGTGTTGCGTTATCTCGTTTAGGAGTGAACAACGATCCTGCAACGTAAGGGAATTGTCCTCGAAGTATTGCTTGAGTTTCTTCCATCTCGCTTCTGAGAGATGACTCAAGTTCGAGAGCTTTTTGTTCATTAAATTGCCATCCATGTATTTCTTGTTCAGTTAATATCTGGGAGACTCGATGTTCTAATTTACACGAGTCATCAAGGGGCGGAAGTGTTCGCATAATTTAGTTGTTACTTGTACGTCTTGTACGCAATAATCTTGCATCTCTTGTGACCATGTTTTCCAGTCACTTGTTTTGCCAAACTCACCTTTATATTCTCCTAACCTATATCCATAAGCTTCTAAGGAATGTCTGCCATACAGTTGTAAAGGCATCCTCTCTATATTTCTTCTCTTATCAATCTCCATTAAGTTTGGATGATATAACCTAGATAAGACAAGAGTATCGACAACATTATTACAAGGCTCAAACCAAGAATAAGTTTTCCGAAGAACAGGTATATCGTAGCCAATAATATTATGACCAACGATGACATCAGCATGGGTGAGCCAATGCAAAGCTTCCGTGATCGGGTAGCAGTCATCACCTTGATTATTAAATACGTAGGTTTTTTCCTTTTGGGAGTCGTATATGGCGATGCAATGTATCTCAGAAACGTCATGTAGTAATCCGTTAGTTTCGCAATCAAATACCAGCATTTGTTTTTCCGACATATGTTTTATCTTTAAACTTTGCTTTCTTTTTTGCTTGTTTTGTAGGTGGTTTTGGTTTTTTCAGCTCAGAAGTCTGTGCTGGGATTGAAAATTGGGTCTGTAGTTTCATTGAATTTACAGGTGGTTTTGTTGTACTTCAATTGAGCAGCTACACCTGTCTCTCCTGAGTATCTGTTCTTCAATACTCTTAAAGTCGAGACATCATCTGGGTTTTGCTGATCGCGCTCTAGAGCTAAAACTGTGTCAGACAACTGTGAAATTGAAGCCGATCCTCTCAGCATTCCAATTGATACCTTTTGTCCGTCTTCTATTGCTTTATCTCCTTGCGCTCTTCTTAAGTGAGAAACTAAAAATAATTTAATTCCTGTACGTTCAACCAGACTCCTTAAGTTAGTCATGGTTTGATCTATCATTCTTCTCTCATCTCCATCTAATCCACTAAGTAGTATGGATAGGTGGTCAAGAAAGATTACTTTTATATCCAGTCCGAGAGCCATATATTCAATTCGACTGTAGATAATATCCGCAGATAAACTACCAAAATGGTCGTATAAATAAAGGTTCCAACCAGAGATAGTGGAATCGTAAGCATCTTTTAGGGTGGTATATTCGTGTTCGCCAAGGTGTAGGGCTTTACCCACAGCTACTGACATAAGTCCTAGTGCTGTTCGCCTGTTGGATTCCTCCAATGCGATGTAACCTACTTTAGTTCCTGTATTTAACAGCTCTGTTGCGAGCTGTCTACAGAACGTAGACTTACCTTGCCCAGTGCCAGCTGTAATCGTTGTTAGCTCACCATAGCGTATGCCATGGGTCATAGATTGCAGTCCAGGAAAGGGATATGAGTGATTACATGGTGGGCTGGGAGTAGTTACTTGTTCTAGTAACGACTTCCCATCAACGATGCCATCTGGTTGATAAGGTTTCGCATCCCAGATCGCACGTCTAATAGAATCCTTGTCATTGGCTTGGAGCGCATCTGACGCATCTTTATATTTTTCCAAACGAGCAATCTTAACCTTCCCAAGCGGGAGGATAGACGCTGCCTGTTCGGTAGCATTTCGTCCAGCTTCGTCATTATCGAAGAAGAGGACGATCTCCTCATAGCCTTGTAGTAAAGGTATTTGTTTCTGAAGATCCTTTTTGGCTCCCGCCGCCCCATGTGGTAGCGAAACCATCGGCCAGTTCTCCATCGCTTCATAGCAGCTCGCAGCATCTAGTTCACCTTCAGTAATAACAATACGTTTACCAGTACTAGGGAATAGATGCTGACCAAATAAGGTGTCAGTGGAAACTCCTTCATACTTAAAATTCTTTAATTTGTCTTTGGTTTTGAATCCTTGAAGGCATCCAGAGCCATCGAAATAAGGGAAGCGTAAGTGTGTTTGGTCTCTATAGATTTTGTATTTTTCGCAGGTTTTTTCGCTAATTCCTCGTTTTTGCAGCCTTTGGGCTGATCCTTTAAAACTAACATTGTTTTGCATGTGATGAGTGTGTTGTTGCCCATCTCCAGCCTTCCTAGTATGACAACTAAAACAGAAGGTATGACCGTCCGTATACACCGCTAGTGCATCGGACGAGCCACAGTCTGGACATGGATCGTGTCTTATAAATTCGCTTTCTGTCATGTCAGCCAATCAAGTGGTATGGCGTGAAAAGCACACCATTTAATTCCATATCTTTTGCACCATTGTGCGTAAGTCGTCTTTGATTTTTTACTTATCTTCTTATAAGGGTCTTGAAAAACCATTCTTAAGTCTATACCTGGATTCTCAGCTATTACCTGTCGAACCTTGCGCCTATCTTCAGGTCGCCAAAAGCCCTTACTTTCTAGACAAATACCATTCTTTAGAACGAAGTCAGGTGTGTATTTATGAGCGATAGTATAAGAAAAACTTGTACCTTCATATTCATAATCAACACCCAACTCACATAAAAGATCAGAGACTTTTTCCTCTAATCCTGATTTGAACATTAGAAGTCATCATCTATAGCGATTTCTTCTGAAGGTGTGACGTTTGGATCATCAGCCTTGAAGCCTTGAGTCTTACCAAATAATTCAGCAACACCGCCTTCATCTAAATCTCCTGTATCTACACCAGCTCCTGATTGTATTGAGACAATCTGTACTCCAGACAACTTAAGTGATGTGCCATAAGTAACGCCATCTCTAAGTATGTATGGTTTCTGATGAAATCCAATTTTAACTTTGGAACCTTCATAAACTGGTGTATCTTCATTTGTAATTGGTGTACCTTCTGTATCTACAACAGGTGGTTTCTTATCATCAGCCCATGAAAATTTAATAATATATTTTCCATCAGCTACTTCTTCCCAAGGTTCAGGTCTAAGTGTTGACCTCTTTGGATTCTTAAGCTTTGACTCTGCCCATTTAAGACAGTCAGCTCTTTCAGTCTCAAGTGCATCAACTATGTCCTGACCAACAATAGCCTTTAGTGAATAGCCAAATTTACTTGGTCTTAATATCGCCTGATAACCTTCAAGGGTTACAGGATCCTTTGTTACGTGTATGTTTTTCATTAACAGAAAAAATAAGTGGATTCAATCACGGATTCTGGTTGTAAGTCTCCAATGATCGGTGGTTCAGTCTTTGCATTAATTGATTTTGCAAAGTCTTTTAAAAAGTCATGCTCTGCGAAGAGGTGCATGTAAGTGTCCCGTACCAATGTGGACAGGTGAGTCATATCTGTAGCTCTACATAGAACTGAATCATGTATCAGACTAATAGGTGCATTAAACTTAGTAGCACTAAGATGTAACAAGCTGGCATCCAATGAGTGGATTAAGTTTGGAGCTGTTGCATTTTTGTGATGTCTAAGATCTACACCCTTTTCTCCATCTAATACTTTTATCTGACAACGACCCATCAAATGTAGTTCCACAACCTTGTGGTCATGTTTCATAAGTCGTTGGTTAACCCTAAATCCAGAAGGAGTAATCCAAGAAATCTCTTGTGCTCCATCTTTTATAGTCTGTGCTACTTCTTGCTCAATCCATCGCATAACCTTCATAGGTCCTGGTACGACTAGCTCCATGGCATCTCGTACAGCTTTGACTATTTGGGTTAATTCATCTTTATCAACCTCAATATTCACATCATCAAAAGCATCTCGTATATACTGTCTGTTACTAAAAGGTTTAGCGTTATAAGGTATGGTCATAACACATCTTTTAGTTTTCTTTCTATCCCAATAAGGACGTAATCTTTCAGGTATATTTGGTTTACTTTTTTCTGCTATAACCGCATAAGCATCTTGAGGTTTATTGCTTGGCATTACATTGACCAAACAAGCTGTGGACTTATCCCTTGCTAGACCAGCCAGTATCTGTAGACCTGAGCATGTAGCATCAGTTGCCACTGGTAGACCAGTAGTCTCCTTACCAGTCATAACTACGTCATAGTATTCCTTACACGCAGCTAAGAATTGCCAAGGTTCATCAGCTGCTTCCCAGTCTCCAATATTATTAATTGGATCTGTAGCAACTCTAATAATTAATTGTATATTCTCTGCTTTAGCAACCCAATCAAGTCGCTCCTCCATAGTTGCTTTATCAAGACCATAAGTAGTAGATACTTGAAAAGCTAACCACTTCATCCCATCCTCAGTTATAGGTGCTTCATCAGCAAACCTAATTAAACTTTTTCCAAAGTCTGTGTCTTGAGGAGTTAAGAAGCTAGGTATAGGGTAAGCTCGTCCGCGATAATCAAATGACCATGGTATGTAGTAATCCTTGTCTTTAAACTCTCTGACACAATTCATTGTCATCCTAGTTCTACAAGATATTCTCCATTCGTTCGCGTTCTTGTTCTTTGCTATCGCTGTATCTTTTCTCCATTGCTTCCTTCTTTCCTCATTGACATCAATGTCTAAAGGTTTGGGAGGGTCTGGATGATTTATGACAGGGCGAAACTTTCCAACCTCAATTTCTTTACATTCTAATTCCTCCGCAACCATTACAGTAAACGGATTTAAACGGTATTTAACCTTCTGTATTTCATTAAGAAATTTATAGGTTGTTTCTCCCTGTATACATAAGGGGTAGCCACGTCTGACCATTTCATGGCAACGTGTGAGGTCATTAAGGTAATATCCTCCTTCATGTGCAGGAGACCAATCTCTTGGTTCAATGAGCATCGGCCACGCTAGAGGACTAAATAATTCAGCTAATCTTATTATTTCTTCCTTGTTTTTATGAAACTTATCTGTTGGTTCTAAGAATTGTTGCTTCTTTCCTCGATGCATAAAGATAGTCCTTTGAAACCAACCTGAAGACTCCATAAGGCAGTCTAAAAACCAAGTACCTACTTTGATACGTTCAATCCTGTTCCATGATTTCCATTGTTCTATTTCATCATGCTTGGACATCAATGTCTGCATGGATTTACGCTTGTATTCTGTACCTTTAGCTTGATGCCAATAATTCTTCTTTAATGTCTCAAAAAGCCCTGGAGCACTGGTTTCATAGTATCTCATTTGGCTTTCTGCTTCTAATGCTGAACCGATAGATTGAACAACATTAGCGACCTTGCTGTTCTCTTTACGAGATGAGAAGGTCTTATCAAATACTATCTTTGCTGTTATTGCTGCCTGTGATTCTGAATCGAGAGCAAACAAATATGGTAACAAATGTAAGTGTCTTCCTATTGACTTAGCTTTTCTATCATCTTTTTTAACGTCTATTGCTTTTACTAAATAAGGTAAGAGTGTTTCTATTGAAGCTGAACCAAAGGTGGTTGCGGACGCATAGTCCTTTTCTATCAGTTTCTTAGTATTAGATCTGATACGTTCTAATCCGCCCCTGATTTGCTTTCTTTCAAACTTCTCCTGCCTTTCTAAATCAGCAGTTGTAGGCATGTGATGAGTGTGTTAAATGTGCGCTAGATATAAGTTGGATATATATACGGATGTGGATAGGTTATAAATTAAGTAAGGGACTAGGTTTTACCCTAATCCCTATATGTGCTGTACGCTAGTGTATTTATATTTTAGTTAGTTTTTAAGTCCGGCGCGTCTACCAATTCCGCCACACTCCCAAGGGATTTGACCATATTGATTATAACAAACGCGCTTAACATAACAAAAAACCGTTATAAAAATACTTGTTTAACGACAGCGGTGGACACGCTAGATATTGTTGATATCATGCTGCTTACCTTCATCGGTAGCATGACCATATCCTAGGGTTGTCGCTATGTTTGCATGACCCATCATCTCCATGAGATTTCTAGGTTTTGTGCCACCAGCGAAATGCCACGTACCAAATGAATGGCGTAGGCTGTGAAAACAATATCCGTCCTCGCTGGCAAGGTTAATTGGATATCTGTTTATTACCTTTTTAAAGGCACGTAGTAATTGATCCTTATCCGTCCAGTCGTAACCAAATACTAAATCTCTCGCACCAGCATCTCTAGTACGTTCAACAAGCATATGCTTTAACGATGAATGGATAGGAACAGCACGATACGTACCAGTCTTGGTAGTATCTTCTCTTCTTGCACCTACATGTATGCAGTTTTGTAAGAAGTCAACGCGAGCTGCTGTTAACTTAAGGATCTCTCCTTGTCTCATGCCTGTGTAGGCTGCGAAATTAACAATGTCAGCTAAGTCCTGTCGTCCATGTGTCTCCACAGCTGCGGTAACAATGGCTTCGACTTCATCTTTAGTAAAATGTATGCGCTGATATTTATTCTCTTTAAGTTTTTTCCATTTAGGAATCTCAAAGAAAATTAATCCATGATCTTTACAGTGATTGAGTACTGTTTTTATAGAAGACAGACATCTATTAATAGTGGCGTTAGCACGTCCATCTACCTTGAGATGTTGTTTAAGTTCATCTATTAATGGGATAGTGATCTTTTCTACAGGGAAACCTAGTCCTCTGAACTCTGTGAAATAGTTGGCATAGGTAATGGCAGACTTTGCGCCAGTCCCATAAATCCAGGAATCACGTGTGTTTATAGTATGTTTGAGGCAATTACCCCAAGTCGCTTTGACCATAAAGAATCTGTTTAAGTTGGTTTACAAGTATTCGACCTTTAGGACTTAACTTCAATATCTGCTTCCTTCTGTTGGTTGGATCTCGATACTTGATTAAAAGTCCTAGTCCAGCCTTATTCAATCTATGAAACTCACTGAGCCAATCAGTATTACGGCTACCACTTGCGCTTGAGAAAGCGAGTGCCTTTTCCAGATCGACCTTAGCGCAGTCGTCATGGGAAGCAACATATAAAAAAGTAGCAATAACTTGGGCAGGGATTTCTTTATCATGCGTCCGGAATAGCTCCACAGCTTGGGCAAGCTTTTGCATCTGAAAGTCCGTCACCACCCTCGATGGGTCTTGGTTCGTCATTAGATTTTTTAATGGATGGACAACTATATTCTACATTTAATCTCCCTAAGTGGAGAGATAGATCACAATATTTGTCTTCATCGATACCTAAGTATAAGGAACCGATTGATAAGAGTTGCATAAAGGCTCCTAAGAATTAGTTAGTTAGTGGGTACATTTACTTATTGTAGTGTCTATGTCAACGTCATCTTGTACTTGTTGATACATAAGGTTAAGCAATTCATCCTTATGTGGATGTATGGAGATATCTCTTAACAGTGTGTTATATCTCCTTGAGTATGTGTTCTTATTCATGGGTTATTAAAATCTGATAGGTCTGAGGGTTTCAAATGATACATGCCTTCCATCGTGCACATATATATTTCCTTGTTTTCATGCATACATTTAGTTATGCAGTTCTTTGCACCTCTCTCGGTGTTGTAGTACTTCTCTGAATATTTCCCGTCCTTATCTTTCATACGGATTATCGCAAATACTGATTCAGGTATCTGATAGCCATATATCTTCCAGTCTTCAAACTGTTCATATGGCATGGAGGTGAAGTACTTATCAGGTGTATTCCTTATTGCTTCGCAGCTGTTAGGGAAGTACTTCTTTGTTGAGATTCTGCGACCTCTGTTTGGTCTTTTCTTCATAATGGGTAACTCCCTGTAATAGGTTTAACATCAATTAGCTCAAAACCCCTGGTATCACACCAGTCCTTGGCTTTCCATGCTGCGTCCTCATGATCGTCAGCTTCCATGAGATGCCAACGCCAATCCGACCAATGCGGAAGCACTTTAAATTCAACTTGATAAGAGTTCATAGCAATGCCTCGATGAGTGTGTAAAGATACCTGTCTCTTTCGAGGGGTTTACTGACTGTCAGGCGTAGTCACTCTGTTATTTAGTTGTGTTGAATGATTCAATTAATTCCTTGATTCTCCACCATTCAGTAGATAGATAAACAACTTGATTCAGTTGTTGCATCAAGAACTGTTGAGTTGTTGATGGGTGAATAGTTATTGTCATAAGTAATGATTTGTGTCCTTAAATTGTTCAAGATGTTTCTTCAACTTCGCTGGTTTAATTCTCACGTCCATGTATAAAACGCAATGCTCTGCTGCTCTGCGCACCATGTCGTCATCCCAGTCGGGTTCAGCCTTGCGTATAGCTGCTGAATAGTTCAGTGTTTGTTTAACGTCAATTGTCATAATGTTTCTGGTATGTGAAAGTGTCCTGATACGCTCATCTGCCATTTGAAGTCATACATGTCGCCGTATTCAGTGTGAACTCGTTGCTCAACAACCTTGGCTATGGCTTCTCTGTCTGCATAAGTAAGTAGGTCAGCTACGTTAATGTCCTTAGTTTTCATAGTTGTCCTTGTCTCCTTGCTTGTGTTTCCCTAAGTGTTGGACGTACTGGAAATAACTCTGGCTCAGGTTTAAATGAGCTTCTAAGTATTTCCCATCTCATAGCTTTGTCCTTAAGTTCGGTTAACTCCTTGAGTACATCGTCATAAGATGTGGAGTTAACAAGATCAGGATTAGATTGCATAGCAACTTTTTGTACTTCAATAACAAATTGTTCTTTGTCCATAGTCAGTAAAGCCCCGCTCATTGCGTGGGCAATTGGATGGGAGGGAGTCGAACCGTCCTTGTGTCCTTACATCCTTGGTTGTGTCCTTGTGTCCTTGGACAAATAAAAATAAAAAAATAAAAAAAACTTGGAATATTTCCAGGCATACCAACCCCTCGATCAGGTGCGTCCCTGCTTGATGAGTGTGGAAATGAGTCTTTAAGTAATAAGAATTAAAGTGGACTTACACGATTGACACAATTAATGCTGTCGTTAAACAGGCTTACATTAGTGTTACGATGCCACTAATTAATATTTAATTAACCCCACTGTGCCGCCATTGCATCGGCTATACCTTGATAGGTAGTAGAGCGGATCTTCCACCTATCGGGTGAAGGTGGTAAGTAGTGAAGACGTTGAGTTACCTTCTTAGGTAGTCCGGTCAAGTCCTTAATATCTGTAGGAACTAATGGATCTAAACCGCGTAACCATAAGCCAGTCTTCTTAGTTTCAAAGTGTCCATACTCATATGGTTGAACGTATTGTGTTGGCTTGCCTAGTCTTGACTTAGTACTAAGCACACCTACTGGATTCTCTATGCATATCCGAGGGATACCGCAGTAATAAAGACGCTCAACAAATTCAATAGCGCGTTGCTGTCTTCCATCCTTGATCTTGGCGGGGAAGTGAGCCGCGCCGCTGATAGCTAGATCAGTACAAGGTGGATGAAAAATAGCTAGATCCCAGTCACCATCCATTACTTCGAGGATGTCTCGTTGTATATGTTTGGGGTTTGGTCTATCACTTGGCAACAAGTCACAGCTCCATGCGTTATGACCACGAGCGGCGAAGGCATCCCTGACTACGCCTGAATACTCACAGCCTACAAGAACATTTAATCTTTTCATAATTGGATAAGTTACTAATGTGGATAAGTTAGTTATTAGATAAGGTCTTATTAACTTCCTTTGCCTTATTGCCATGTGCTAAGAATGCAACAACACAAGTACGCTTTGACTGTTGACATAATCCGCAGTCCTTACAGGTTACATCCCTAACTTGAGCCGGACATACAACAACCTTGTGTCCATCAGGAGTTTCAGTTGGTACATCCTTAGAGTTATCAACAACACATACCGCAGGCAAACCCTTACTAATTGCAGTGTCTGCATCCTTTAAGGATTCAGTACTTGCATTAATAGTAAACCCATTGTTATTTGAAAACTTCATAGCTTCCACGTTATGGGTTATTAGTTTGTGATGAGTATATGTATAACCTCTACGTCCCTTGTTAGCTTGGACTAGATCTTTTAATAGATCTAATCTGATATGACCCTCAAAGTGTGGCATGTCACCGGCTTGGTTATGTCTCCATATTTGATTAGGTTTTAAGTCCTTAACAAATTTAGTTAAACCATCCCAGTCTGTGCCTCGCTCCTTGTTGCTTACTTTCTGCCAGTGTTGGCGTAAGTGGAAGCCTGACTTCGCATAACAACTACCACCATAGAATGGACATGTGGTAGGACAAGTACTCTCTTCGCTTGTTGTGACTGGCATTTTGCCTGTCTTTTTATTTGAAGAAAGCCTTGTTATATGTACTTGAACCATGAGTAAAATAAAAGGCTACTCTCATTGAGTAGCAATAGATGTGGACGGAATCGAACCGTCCATGCAACCATTCATCAGAAGTTGATATACCTGTTGGTATAAGGTGAGAATGCACATTCTCTGAATGTCAGCGCACCAGTCTGGACGTTGTATCTATTCTCTCTACGTGAGTTATTAACTAGATCTTGAACCCAAAAGCCTAAAGAAATAACATCATTAAACATAAGGTTTAAGATCTTAGTCCTTGCAACGTTTTTATAGAGGTAAGTACGTCCATTCTCAAATGTGTATTGAACAGTTTTATTAAATGGATTTACTTTGACCCCATAAGATGCGGCACATGTACTGGTACGGTGAGCAATTTGAAACATAATTAATAAAAAATAATTGAACAAATATCCGACCTTGTATTACATACAAAGATGGATAAGTGGCAGACGTGGACTTGAACCACGTTGTAAGCCTGACTTACTGCCTTGCTTCCCGTTTGTTTTATTCCCATTCTCTCCCTGTGTGACGGCGGGTCAGGTCTACATCCTATCAACGATGCGGTGTTATGTTTTATCCTCGAATCCTGAAGGGACACCGGATTATCGAGCTACTTAAACCGAGAATTTGGTTGTTATGTCTTGGAGAGTAGTTTGTAGTTTAGTTTAATCTATCTCTCTCACCCTAAAGGGAGAGATAGTTAAATTAAACGTAAAACAAACTTGCTCTATGTCCCCATTCTAGCAACAATTGTCCTCAAGTGGATAGATCAAAATCAACAAATCTTCTCGAATCGGCGAAACTCCAGGTATAGTCTGGGATCTCAGCGAATGTAAAGAAATTGTGAAGAATTAGCTATATCGCCCTAACTTGTGGTATGTCAGTCAGTCTCAGGATTGTATCAAAGTGTTAAGCAACAGGTCGCATTAGACAGGCGAGACAGTATAATCCGCCCGCCCGCGGTTGCCTGCGTTGTTTGAACCCGCGCGCGCCTGCGTTAATTGATCACACATACGCACAGGGAGCGAGCGAAGCGAGCGGGAAGCCTTGGTATGACTGGCTTCTCGCTGGATTAGGTATCTAGCGCGCGCGTTTCGCACCCCCCTGCGGGGGTATTTCGCGTCCGTACTATATCGATAATAGACTTCACAAATTTATGCCAAAATCTATGGCAAATTGCTTAAGACCATCATCTGTAAGCTTATGCCTGAACATTTGATCAAACACTTTTACTGGCAAAGTACATATATGAGCACCAGCCTTATAAGCATCCTCTGCTTGCTTAGGAGAACGTATTGAAGCAGCTAATATCTGTGTCTTAATGTTGTGAAGACAGTAAACTCTTGCAATATCCTGGATAAGTCCTCTACCATCCTCTCCTATCTGATCTAATCGACCAACAAAGGGCGAAACATATGTAGCTCCAGCCTGTGCACACAGTATTGCTTGGCTAACACTGAACACTAAAGTCATATTAGTCTTATGACCCAATATGGACAGTTTCTTACACGCTTTAATACCTTCAACAGTACAAGGCAGCTTAATAGTTGCTACATCTCCGTACTTTCGACCATACAATATGCCATTAGCTGACAACTCCTGTGCAGTCTCTCCTCTTACTTCAATAGAGAGATCCTTGACACGCATGTCATACAGTTCTTTATAGACCACATCAGGGTCTTCATTACTCTTCTTTATAAGAGTTGGGTTGGTTGTTACACCATCTATTATCTCGGTTTTTAACCTATCTTGTATATCTGTAGTAATAGCAGAATCAAGAAATATCTTCATTTAATATCTCCAATACTAATAGACCCATCCTCATGCTTCACTATTTCAGGTGGGTAGGATTTATCTTCTACCTCAGTTAGGTAGTCTTTTATTGCAGTATCAACAGTTTGTTTAGAGACAATATCTATGTATCTCTGTTCTATGCCAATCAAGTAACCAAGTATTAGCCAGTTGAGTGGTTTCCAAGGAGTCTTTAGACTCTTGTATAGCTTTCTAAATCTTTCTAGTTTAAGTCTAGGCATATATAGTGTTATTAATAGAACTCTCTACTCTGAACCCTTTAGGGAAGTGGAGAGTGGTGTTTTAAAGGAATATCATTCACGGATATTTATTAAAAGGGAGCCTAAGCTCCCCTTACAAGGGTCCACCCTTCCCCTGTATACATAAGGGGTAGAGTTAAAACCAGGTAGGGACTGACTTCCCACCAGCTTTACCTCTAGCTTGTTGTCTTTGGTTAACGTCCAGTCCAAGTACTAAATGATTAGTCATTGACTGTGGGTCTTCTATAAAGGCTTCAAGCATATCGTTCCAGTCTTCTTGTTTACGTAGGTTGATCTGTTCCTGTGCAGAGATTGATAGAGAGTCTGTAAAGTATTTAACCCCTTGGGCTAGACAGTCTAATCTGTCATCATGTTTTACAGCGTATTTCTCTCTACACATCCTGCTCATCTGGTAAAAGAGCATATAGAGGAGCCTACTTTCAGGTGGACTGTCTTGATTTGAGCTGTAATCCCACTCAATAACCCCACGGTTAACAACAAGACGATGCTGGTTAAAGACAGGTTCAAGCGCGTCAATGATACGGTCTTCTTTACGCACATTTGCTCGCACTTCTTCAATGAGCACCCTTTGTTTTGTCTGTTGAATATGTTTTTTAAATAATTCACTTACTATTCCGTCTCCAAAGTTTGTCTCTACTACAAGTGTTGTAGCGTTGTATTTTTTACAGCCTTTTAATATATCGAGCAAGGTCGAATCTGAATACCCATCCCTGTAGGCTCGCACCTCATGTAGGTATAGAAAGCCGTTCTTCTGGGAGATATAACAGGCTGCTGTTTCGTCTGATCCTCGTCCAGAGGGGTCGACTGAGCAGATTGTTTCCGAATATGGAGTCCACTCTCCCTGTAATTGCATGGGTGAGTAGAAGAAATCTCCTGGTAGTCCGACTGTTGGCAGATCTTTGATGATATTTTGTGGATCGGAGCACCATATGACATTATCGGGTGCTTCAGTAGGATTAACACTGGTAACAACAAGGTCAGACATTTTAAGAGGAAACTTCTCAGCATCACTGAGAGATGTATCCAGCATGAACTGAAGCATGAAGTTGCTACGTCCCATGGATGACTCTCTTTGTAGGAGGTCATCGTCATCAAACCTGTCAGGGTCGGTTGAATCACCAGATTGTGCGCCATGATCTATGTCTTCTTGTAATTGGGGTGCTATTAATCCTTCGTATGGTGTAATGTCTTTGGGATATCTTGCCGGCCAGACAAATGGTCTATAAGACCGCTCTGCCAACTTACGATAAACAGTAAAAGTAGTCTGAGGAGTCCCGAGATACATAATACGGCTATCGTCTTTCGGCGTAAGGATTGACTCGGCTTC
>Ga0208405_1000103_pt1 | contig 13742 bp, 10 predicted proteins | sample ETNtaG_32_FD_185766 | JGI IMG/M metagenome (GOLD analysis project Ga0208405, IMG submission 185766) | Marine microbial and viral communities from oxygen minimum zone, Eastern Pacific Ocean - ETNP201302PF84A (SPAdes) (version 2) | ecosystem: Environmental > Aquatic > Marine > Oceanic ... | reverse complement strand
AAGAACTTGATACATCTAGAGTCCCACCAATAGTAGAATTCCCTGTTATAGTTGCAGTAGCACCACCAACGTCACCAGTAGCGTTTAAGTCACCAGTAAGGTTAGCATCTACAGCTGCCAAGTTTCCACTTAAAGTAGCAGAAGCAGCAGTAACAGCATTGCTTATATCGACGGAATCAGCACTTAAAGAACTGGACACATCTAGAGTCCCACCAATAGTAGAATTCCCTGTTATAGTTGCAGTAGCACCACCAACGTCACCAGTAGCGTTTAAGTCACCAGTAAGGTTAGCATCAGCAGCTGCTAAATTACCTGATAAGGTAGTAGAAGCAGCAGTTAAAGACCCACTTAAAGACGCTGAAGCAAATTGAACATTATCATCATTGTGTAGTTCAGCAATTTTCCTCACATCTGCACCTGAGATAGCAGATAATGAACCAGAACCTGACTCATCTTCTGATCTACCCAGAATTGTACCAGAGGAAACATGTGCTAGATTCGAAAGACCCACCGAAAGAGATTTTACCTGTGATGAGGCTCGAAGTTTTAATGTCATTTTTACTCCTTGAAAAGTAAATCATATAACATAATTTAATATTTTCAAGTTTCACCTTGAATTATATATAATACTTTTGGAGTATAAAACTAAAAAAACTAAGTTTTTATATAAACTATTCTGATAATATCACCAATATCTAAGATTAAATTTGAAATATCCACTCTATTTGGTGATAAAAAGGTATAATTTGTTTGGTGGACATTGACAATACCATTAATATGAAATTCGGATAATTCATAATATTTACTGTCAGCTGACGCAGATAAGTCTATATAAGAGTTATCTAAATCATTTTGAGTTATTGTGAAAACATCTGCTTGCATACTATCAAAAGATGCAGAAGAACCTATATTTGCTGGATTTATGAATTCAAATTTCTTCGAAAAATTATTATATGATAGGACGTACCCATTTTGAAGATTTGTTTTATTAACGTCATCCATATCCAAAATATTAACAGCACCACCACCAGCAGAAGACGAAGCTATGAAAGACATTCTAGTGACTTGCTGTGTAATGTGATTTCTAAAACTTGAGAAATCGTCAACCATTTTACTAAGTTTATCTTCATACCCATCTTTTGTTTTTTGTAGAAGATCTTCATACTTACTTTCAAGGTCTATTATTTTTTGGTCAACCTCTTCTCTGTAAGAAGTGTCAACACTGGTTTCAACCTTAGTGGGAATGTTTCTCAATTCAGACTGATCAATCTCAACAATTTTATAGAAAGAATTTTCTTTTATAATACTTTTAGATTCTTCCAGACTATCTTCTATGGAAATTTTATCTTTACTATCAGACTCGATGGAAAAAATATCAGATTCATTTTCTGGGATTTGCTCTCTTTCTTCCCTAGTTAATATTTTTCTACTACTAAAATCCTTCTTCAACTTGTTTATAATATTATAATCGTAAGATTCATCTTCTTTAAAATGTTCCTCGAAAATCAAGTCATCAACATTTTCCAAAGAATCTAAACAAATGTCAAAAATATTATTTTGTTGTTGAGAATTAGGTGTAGTAGCATCATTTTCCAAAACTTGTAGTTTTGGAATTGGTTGATGGAACTCTTCTTTAAAAATAGAATCAATATCTTGTATTTTATTCTCATTCAGATTGATAGAAAAGTTTTGAATAAGTTTAAAATGATTTCGGAAATCTGAATCGTTTAATTTTTTTACAGAATTCAAATCTATATTGAAAGACATTCCAAGATTAGGTACAAACTCCTCTTTAAAAATAGAATCAATATCTTGTATTTTATTTTCACTCAAATTGATAGAAAAATTTTTATTCAAATCGAACTCTTTATTAAAGATTTCATCTAAACCATTCTCATGGGTTTCATTTAATTCGACAGAAAAATTTTGAATATTGAAAAGTTCCTCAAAAGATTTATCAAAACCCTCTGATAAAATCGATTCAACTATGTCGAGTTTGAATTCAATCATTTTTCCTCATCTAATACTTTAGACATTCTTTCTAATAATTGTGATACGGTCTTAGTATTTGAACTATTTATACTTTCAGAGTTTGAAATCAACTCATTTTCGTCTAAAACTGTTTGTTCGTTTGATTGTTCAGAAGGTTTATTATCATCAGATAATTCCGCACCAGCATTTCCAAAATCATCAGGTGTTATTTCACCTTCATTCTCTTCTTTATCAATTTCTTTTTTCATAGCAGCAATTTCAGCATCACTGAATTTGAACACATTATTATACATCCATCTACGAGATAGATATTCCCCAATATAAGATTCCGCTTCGGTTGCTAAATTAAACCTCTCCCTCAATAATTCCATGGTCTTGAGTTCAGAGAAATAAGAATTGTTGGAGTAAACAAATTCAATCCTATCTTTGTTTTCTTCCCACTCTTCCTTACTCATTATACCTTTCATAACGAGTTGAGTTGATAGAAGATCATAGAATATGTCAGAGAATCTTCTTCTCAATCTATCAATAAATTTAGCAAACTTGACTTCATCTCTTGTTATCTCACCACTTCTACCCATGTTGAAAGCAGTTTCCTGTTCTAATCTGGAAGTTGGGATGTTCAATGCTTTGTATAATTTCTTTTTAAAATATTCAACATCTTCCATCTCACCAAGATTCTGACCGGCGGGTAGAGTTGAAATTTCAGTTCCTGACTTTCCTTCTCTTCTTGGCAACCAATAATCTTCAGTCATAGTTGTGAATTTTCTGTCATCTTTCACTTCACCTGTTGATGAATCATAAACCAATTTATTCCTAAACCTTCTCATGATATCTTGAAGATATTGCTCTGCTTTTGTTCTTGGGAGATTGCCCACATCAATATAGAATACTCGTCTTTCGGGTGCTCTAGAGATGCGATATATCACAACACTATCCTCTAGCATTAAGAGTTGATTTAACGTCTTCATTGCCTTGTGAAGGTGTGAGAGAACCTGTTCCTTTTCACTATCGAATAAACCAGAATGAGCATACGCAATATTCTCAATAGGTATTTTTATATTGGTATAATTTGTATTTGAAGATGTATATCCAGGGTTATAATTTGATTGTTTAGTGTACATATAATACTCTCTAACATCAGTAATATATTGAACACCAGTTTTCTCATCTGTCTTCTTAATTATCTCCTTAACTTTTTTAATGTTTAGAGAATCCAACCTTTTAACAGAATGAAGACCTTTACTCCTATTTTTATTTGGAACCTTTTGATAAAATATCCTACCATCGATATACCAAGATTTGAATATTTCAAAACCTTTAGATCTAAACTCTAAAACATCAAGAACATTTGAAAATTCATCAGCTACTTTTTTCTGAACTGATTTTGACCAAGCAGTTCTTTGTAAATCAACTTTAACAGTATCTTCCCTTTCATCACCGACAATTGAATCAACAACAATATCATTAATTGCTTCATCAACCTCTGGTTGGAAAGCCATGTTCCTATATTTTTTTATTAAGTCTTTCTCATTTTGAAAAGAACTGTCATAGTTGAGTGTAGTTCCAGAAGTAAAGAAAACACCAGCACCATCTTTATCTTGTGATATTTCAACAATCTTTGAACCGTCCTCATTTGGTTCATTTAATATAGGTGGTAGTGGTTTTTCATCAGTCTTCAAAAAACCGAATAAATCAAATTCATAACCTAGAAATTTTGGCATTATATTCTCCAATAATATAAAAAAAGAGTCCTACTATTATTTAGTAGAACCCTTCTTTATAGTTATATAAACTGTTATTAACTAGTTCCGTTATTACCTTTTGGATAATTCTGACCAGCAACTTCCCACCAGTCACACGAAAAAGTTACTTCAAATTCTTCAAGATCTTCACTATCCCAAGACAAGTCAATCGCAGCAATTTCAGTTGGGAAAATTCCCTTGAAATTATATTCTCTCAATTTAGAACCATCTTTGGATAACTGAGTTACTTTTCCTGTAGTCTTGTAATCAAGAGGATTAACTATTTGAGCATTATCAACATGACCGTTCATAAAATTCATCCAATTTTCCAAATCATTTCTGATAGCAAAATCTTCATCATTGATTACAGTTACAGTCCAGTCTTCAAATTCTGGTCTAATCCCAGCAAGTTTGACTTTCCTACCCATATAATCAACTTCAAGTTTGTTTATTGAAGAAGCAGGAATTTGAGATGCTTTACACAAAAACTGAAGTTTCTCTCCAGATGTAGCACTAATGCCATCTGGATAGTCAAAAGTTACTTTGAAGAGAGCAGAACGTGCACCCCCACCTGTCAAATTCGATTTAATATTCTGTATTGAATAAGCCATTTTTCTATTCTCCTATCTTATACCGAACCAACAACTTCACTAAATTCAACGTCTGTTCTAACAGCAACAAAATTTAATTCAATAAAGTTAATACTTCTGGCAGGTTTAATGTAAATGTCACCTATAAATCGATTTTGATCTATAACTTGACCAGTATTATTAGTTTCATCACAAACAACTAAGAAATCAGTGATTCCTTGTCTTCCTTGAACTTCTTCCAAGAAAGGAATAACAGTACTCTTGAACCTCTCTCTGGTAAATTCAGTATTCAATTCAAACAAGAATGACCTAGCAGTTCTTGAAATAGTCTTTCTCAAAACAATGAACAATCTTCGAACATTGATTCTATCAAATGCGGAAGGTCTTTTCAACATTGTTCTGTCACCGTAAAGGATTGCCCCTTCTCCAGGAAAAGTTGTAACTGAATTTATACCTAGAGGATAAAGAACATCTCTTTCTGCTTTCTTTGATTTCCAAGCAAGTTTGATAACATTCTTCAAAGACCTACCCCCTGGACTGAACCAAGCAGCTCTTTCGATGTCAGTTTCTGCCATCAATCCAGCAGTATCCCCATTACAAGGAACCCATCTATTTAAGTTATTATACTTATCAAATTGATATTTCCAGTTATCATCCATAACCATGAAACTACCTTTTAAGTCTTTCAATCCACCAACATTCAATGTTTCTCTAAAAGTTTTCACATTCTCCATTGGTTCTATTGCGTTCACAACATCATCTTTCTCAGGTGAAATAACACCTAGACAATCTTGTCGTGAAGATGCGATTGCGAATATTTTGTTTATAACTGAAATATCAGCAGCACCAGCTAAAAGAAATGATATATCAACTAATTCATCATCTTCAAAAAGACCTAAAGCTTTCACTCTATCACCTTGAATTGGAGTTCCATCATTTCCATGTAAAAAAGAATGTGTCGAATTGATTGAATCATCAGTTGCGGGATCACCATCACGGTCATGGGATAGCATTAAAGCTCCTGCATCCCCAATAATATTTGAAACTGTACCATCATCACCATATTCAACAACCTGTTCTGCTAGTTTTCCCCAATCCGTCATTAAAGCATAAGCACCTAAACTCCAAACATATTCAGAGGAATCATTTATAACTTTTTCATAGTATGTTGAAGACCCATCTTCAGATTTCCCATCTGAAAACTTAGAAAGGAAAGCATATTTTTCTAAAACAGTTCCCTTCTCACCAGAAATATAACCATCTTCATCTACAACAACAATGTGAAGTTCATCATAATCAGGTCTTTCTGAAAATAAATCCTTATATGGCCAAGCATCGTATGTTGATCTGTCAGCAAGACTAATTTTCAAACTATCACCCAGACCCCCAGGATATTTTGCTGCCCACTCACCATTAATAGTATATGTTTGTGATTCAAAATGGTCTAAATTTTTAATTAATGCAGAACTCGGTGCATCTCCGTTTTGTAATGGATTACCTGCAACTGCATTTCTAGCTCCAGCTGCAAGAGCTCTTGAAACATATAATGCTCCAGAATAAGATAAAAAATTCTTTGCTGTGAACCAATCAGAAGCGTTGGCATTGTTTGGTTTTCCAAAAACATCAACCAAGTCTAATTCATCTGTCACTAATACTAATTTCTCTGCTGGACCCCACTGGGTATGCATAGCAATACCACCTTCTGTAGATGCAACAGCAGGTGTAACTGTTGTTAAGTCTATTTCTCTCGATATGACTCCTGGACTTAATAATGATGCCATATTTTTCTCCTTTTTATAAAAAAATAAAATTATTTTTCAATCAATGATATTTATAAATTAATGTTTTTTCACCTCACAACAAACCAGACGGTTCCATCAGAATCTGTAAAACTCTCTTCCTCTTCACCATTTACAACAAACCCTGGAGGTAAAGTCGATTCCATTATCTCTTGCTCCCTTTCTTTCTCCAACTTTTTTCTAATGTCGGAGTTTGTAAGTTCTTTGAAATATTCTTGATTTGACACCCAACCAAAGATTATCAGACACATAACTAAATCATCATTATAACCCTCTTCAGCCTCATAACTGTTTCTTTTTTGTACAAAAGTGGACAATTCTGTGATAATATCAACATCATGGATCAATAATTTATCAGACTCAATCATAGTTTTCAAGTTTGCCATACCAATTTTTTTGACGTTACTTGTCATTCTGACACCATAATAAACATTACCACCAAAACCAGAAGAAATTCTTTGACCTTTTCTTCCACCATGTTCAGTCATGATAAGGTCTTCATATTCTAAATCGTTATATAAAATTGCCCCGACTTGTTCCCCAATATCGTTAACCTCAACCAAAACCATTGCCTGATTGAAGTGAGTTGCGGTTTCATATATCGTATTTGGGAACACCATAGGAGATATTTCATTGTTCTGATACTTCGCCACAACATTATATGGAAACTCTGATACATTTATTACTGTAAATGCTGAATAGTCCTTCCCAATACCTCTAGAAACGTCCACAGTGACTATGTACTGGTTTCTTGGTTTAGGTTCTTCATAAATTGCTAAACCACCTTGATACCTTTTAACTGGCCTCTTCCAAACCATATCTTTTATTTTTGTAGTTGATATCAAAGTGTTTGATGAACCTAAAAAGTCACATTCATATTCTTGTTGAAATGCTTTTTCTCCAACATTAGCAAGGGTTTCATCCGCCCATGCATCATCTCTAGTGGGAACTGCTCTCCAATTTGCTTCAAATAATTTGTAATTTGATCTACCTTCTTGAGCTTCAATCCACATTCTATAGAAGAAGTTCAATCCATTTGGAGTTGAAATGATAATGACTTTTGTATTCTTACCGGAAGATATCGTTGGATATACAGCAGTGAAAAAGTCAGCAGCAACATAATCTGGGACAAAGGCAAACTCGTCCAAGAATACTAAATTATATGTTCTTGAACGTCCAGCATCACCAGAAGTTGATGACGATGTGATTGAAGAACCATTTTCAAGTTCTATACTATGTTTGTTCCAAGTAACAACACCTTGTTGCAACCACATAGGAAGTTGTTCGTATGAATATTTAATTTCTTTTAGAATCTTTTTAGATGTATCGAACTTATTTGCAAACATACCGACACGATAATTATCTTTGAATAAAATAGACCAAAGAATGAACGATTCAACACCAATAGTCTTTCCAGACTGTCTGGCACATTTTGCTAGAATAAACTTCTCATTCACAAACTTATTGATCATCTCTCTTTGAAAATCATAGAGTTTGATTACTTGAACACCGGAGTCAATGGTGACAATCTTCATGTATTTTTCAATAAAATAAAAAGGGTCTTGAGCGCATTTAACATATTCTTCCACTTGTTCTTTTGTAAATTGGATTTGAGCTCCAACTTTTTTAACAAGTGGGTTTCCTTGAAAATGTTCTATATCTTGTTCGGGAGTTTCCATCACTTCCCTTTTTTCTTATAGTCTGTTGTATAGAAACCAGAACCTTTGAATATTATTCCAGAAGTGTGAAACAGTTTTTTCAGAGTCTTCTTCTCACATTTAACGCAAGTTTTCAGAGGTTCGTCATTTATGCTTTGGATTCTTTCAAACCTGTGGCCACAATTTGTACATTCATATTCATAAGTTGGCATTTATTCATCCTCATCATCTTTATCAATTTCTATCAATTCTTTATCTGACATTGTATTGTTGATAAGTTCTTGTAAATCAGCAGTTGAACCGACATAGTAAGTATTGTTCTGTTGATTCAGTTCAAGTTTATCCATATTTTTCAAGTTCTTTTCTGGTTCTGCAATGATTTCAATCTCATGAAGTTTCTTATTTACATCCATCAGTTTATCAGAAGCATCAGAAACATTCTTAACAAGAGTTGCTATGACTTCATATGCTCTTGGTTGTTGAGAACTCTTCGCAATCTCTATCAAGTCTTCCAAAGCTTCGTTCCCAATCTCCATAGCATTTTTCAGATTCTTTCTCGCAAACTTATAATCTTTTCTGCGACTGTCTTGCATTTCCTCTGAAAACTCATCTTGAACTTCTACTATATCATTCTCTTGAACTTCTGTCAAGTCTTTTATTTCAGAGTCTTCTGGTAGAATATCCAACACTTCTTCTATGTCTTTGAAATCGTTTGACATTAGATACCTTCTAGGAAGTCTTCAATAAAACCAAAATTGTCATCTGCTTCAATTTGTTCTTTTGGAACTGATTCAGATTCTTTCGTTGTTGGTTCACCTTGATCTGTAAGTCCAGGTTTTGTAATAGATTTTGATTTAACACCAAACTCTTGTGCTTGCTGCACTTCCTGTGGGGTTACTTCACCAGAATCCCCTGTTGGAGTTGAGATAATATCAGTCTCAACTTGTCGAATTAACCCAGAATCTTTTACTGGTTTGAATATATTCGTTTTAAGAGTGAAACTTAGTGTCCACATAATAACTCTTCTATCTTCAAATTGACCTTCATAACTCTCTTCTAAGGAAACATCATTAAGTAGTACAGGAACGTCATCAACTACACCCATATCATCATAGATTAACTTCGAAGGGATATTTAAATAAGGACTGAAGAAAGGAACTATTTGCTCTATAATCTGCAAACCTTCATCAAAATGCTCAACATAAACATTCAAAGAAAATCCAATATTGTAAGGAACTGGATTATGCATAGATTTTTCTTTATCATCTTGTGTTGTATTATATCTAACACCAAGAGAATTAAGTTTTCTTTCCGAATCATAAGAAAAGGAATTCATTTCAAAACTCATTCTTGGGAGAGTTATTGCAGTATTTTTATTAATACTACCGTCAGCATTCTGAACTTCAATTTTAGAAAGGAATTTACTTCTTGGTGCATAAGACAGAGGAACTTTCAGTTCTTTGACGGTATCACCAGATGAAGTTTTCCTTTTCACTGTTATATCATTGAAAAGAGTTCCAAAAGTAGCAACACTTTTAAAAATAGTTTTGTGGTAAAAATATTCATTATATAGAGCCATAACAAATATATTTATAAGACTTACTAATAATCTTCTTCGGAGAATGGATTATTTTCTGTAAAGTCAATTACTTTGTCTGCTTCTTTTTCATAGTCAATATTATCAGATAACGGATCATTTGGTATGTCGAGTTCAACATCTTCATAATTGTCTGGTAAATCTATCTCATAAGATGCTCCACCATCACCGACCACATTTACACCCTCAACAAACTTACCAACAACATCAATAAGTTCTAAAATGTTATTTCCCCATGAAGCAACTCTACCTCTTGCATTAGTTCCTTGAACAACATTCTCACCCACAACAAAGTCTGTTCCGTTTCCGTTTGTAGTTGTAAGTTCAATTGAATAAGCATTTTTATATTGGATATTGTCAATATCCTCAACACCAGTATTGATCATCTGATTAGAATACTCAAAGAGCTCCAGTTTCAATCTATATACAAACTTTTTACCAAGAGTGTAGAATATTTGCTCATCTTCAACAAACATAACTTCAAAGAGTTGCTTATTGAAAGGAAAGAAAATCAAGTCACCCTCTTTTGGTCTTCCTATATTGAGAGTGTCAAATCTGTTTACCATTACAGTCAGTTCTAAGGTATCACGAATTTCAACACCAAACTTGGATAAGAAGTCACCTTCACCACCAAATTGTTCAACACTATCAACGAACATTTCGATGTCATGAGTTGCTGTAAACTGAGAAATTTCAACATCTTTGAAAAGTGAATCTATTTTTTGAATTTGTCTTGGTAAGTAACTAACATCAATTCCGTGGATTTTGATTGACTCTTCCATTAAATCATCATACAGATCTTGTTCTGATTGTGAAGAGTAGTTTTTATTAAAATAAGGATTAGTTGCCATAATTACCCCATGTAAAAAGTTGGAGGTTCTTCGTAAGTATTTCTTAACTCTTCCTCAAGTTCTCTCAGTCTTGTTTGAGATTCTGATAGGATATCTGCACCATTGAAAGTTACACCCCCAGGCATCTGAACTCCAGAATATTTACTCAGATTGTGACCCCACTGTTCTCTAAACAATTCAGTTGTATATTCCCTTAACCACCTATCAGACCAAACTTGTGTGTAAGTGTTTGGGTCTATTATTTGATATGCTTGAATTACAATATAACCACCAACTTCAATTTTATCCCAATCCATATCGATATAAAGTTTATCAGTATGTCTTCTATACCTAAGAATTTGTTTTCCATTTAATATTTGATTGATAAGATTTAAATTTTCTTGTGTTGCTGTATAATATTGCATTTGAGATGGTGTTTGATTAAAAGCGTATAGGGCATCCCAATTCATGTGAAATTGAGCATCAAATAGTATTTCATTTGAACTACCTGTATTCAGATCTAATATCTTCTCAATAGAAATAATAGCATCACTCATTGTAATGTAACCATTATCTTTATCTGTTTGAGTTACTTCATGTTGAATTATAATTCTCTCGATACCATCATAATGAAAATCATGATACATTTTAAGAGCATCATCAATTCTATCTTCTAACTGCTCATCAGCAACATTTATCTCTATTACAGGTTTGCCAAGTTTCCTTAAACAAAACTGTTTTAGTTCTTCTCTATTTGTAGGATTAGCCATCTCTACCCCTTTATAAAAAAACAAAAGTTTGGCGAAACCTCAAAATTATTTCCGCTTTAGTCCTACCAGACCCGAACGATTTGTGAAAGTATATTGGTAGCCATACCGTGCTTTGTCGTTCCTTATACAGAATTAAGCATACTTATCTTTAAAAATTAATAGAATGAAAACTTCTTAAAGTGCTAAAAAATAAAACATAAAAAATATAAGAATGATTTCTTTTAACGTTAAAGAATTCAACTTATTCTATATCACTTATATTTATACACTGACAGGTTCTTGTAGGGCAATTGCTCTCAAATTTCTTGCTTTGGGTACATTTACACTACTATTAGAAGATAAAACTATCTTAATTGAATACACATTAAAATTAGGTAATGTTTGGTTATGCACAAGTTCAACACCATTATGGTTAGGATCTGTACCAAACACATATTCTCTGTAATCATTATTGTATTCAGAAACCACATACTCTGGTGTTACTTGCTTCATCAAGTACCAATTCCTATCATCAAAAATAACGGAATCACTTGTACTGGCAACTTTATAATAAACATAAACATCAGTTTCTGCTGGTTTATACAAATCAAGATAAACTCTTATGTCCTTAGATTCATATGATGATTGTAAGTTTACCCTCTTTGAGATATATACAGCATCAGCAACACTACCGGAAGGTGAAGTTTCACTATCAGCAATTACGATCGCATCATCAGGTCCAGCGGTGTTACTTGTAATATTAACACTATTTGTCATATCTTTAGGTGAGGATAGGAGAGTGAAACCTGTGATAGAACCACCAGTTGCTTGAATTTCAAAAACAGCTTGTTTAGAATTATCATGAGAATCTGTCAAGAATAATTTTTCACCAGTTGAAAAACCAGTTCCCCCAGATTGTATAGTCAAATCAGAAGCATCATACTGAACAGCATCAACAATATTCCTAACTGTGATTAAACTTGTTCTCTCCATATCAATAACAGGAGAAACATCAGTATTAGAAGATGTTGGAATCTTTGCCTCTATTTTTAATGTTGTATTCCCACCAAAAGATTTACTATTGGACAATTCAATATTTCTATTTTCATGAAACTCAACCAAATTAGAAGTTCCAAGTTGGTATTTAAAAATTGGGTTTTGACTTCCAAAAAAGTTTTTCAGCATTGAAACATTAAATTTGAACAAGTCAAAACTCTCAGACTGTGATGGAACAGTGACATTCAATATTGCTGTTGATTCCAATGAAGTGTTAAATTGACATTTATTCAACCTAAACATTATAGATTCATTATTAATAGCATCCCAAACACCAGAATTGTGAGAAGAGAATAAACTTCCAACTAATGGTTGCTTAGATATTTTTGGATTTAGTATATCGGAACTTCCATCTGTATTCAGTGTAGAATTCCCTACAACACCACTCCAAATTTGATATTGACTACTATTCGTCTTTACAACTATTGCATATTCACCTGGAATCAGATAAACTGGAGCATCAAAAGTGAATCTTGTGTTCTTATTAGAGTCTTCTGAGGCATCTGGTCCTTCTGAGACAACAACCTGAGAAGGGTTCAATATAACTTCCGAAAAAGGAATTACAGTAGATGTGGAAGGATAACCATTAATAGTTGGTCTAATCTCAACCATAACTGGTAAAGTATCATCCTTAGACTTAAAAAACAAATCAACAGACTTCAGAAAAACCCCATTTCTGTTGGATGCAGGATCAACTATAAACGTTTGTGATAGAGGGTCTTTCCAATCTAGACATCTGTTAATCGATGTCAACTCTCTGGAAAATACATCTTTCGAAACAGAAAGTTCATCACATATATTAGACCTTTTGATTAATGGTAATCTGGTTGAAACAACATAATTTTCTGGGTCATCCATAAACCCTTGAGAAGTGTAGCTACTTTCAGCTACCGATTCCGAATTGCTCAGATTATTATCTTCATTATCAATCAATCTTAAAAGTCTTTGACCTGTTCTGAATTTGCTAGTTTCTGAACTTGGAATATTTAAAACCCCACACAATAAACCTGAAGCATCAGATTTTAATTCTGTTGGAGTTGTTATTGTACTTATTTTTGCTTGAACTAGAGAAGTTCCACCATTAATAGTTTCATCATTAGAAAGTGTACCTGTTAATAATTGAACATATATCAACCCACTACCATCATTTGCATTTTTAACCACTCTAGCAGTTCCACCATCAACACCAGTTATAATTTCACCGTCATACAAACCGTCATTAAAAACTTTAGAAGGGTTTGTAACAACTATCTGAGAGCAAGGTTCAATATCAGGTGAACTTAAAGCAGTGTCATCAAAGAACCCATAAAATGTGGTCTTTGGTTTTAAGTTGGTTGCTATGAAAATAACCTCATCAGGTCTCATGAAAGGTACAACGCTGGTGTCTATTTTCTTACTTGTTAAATCTCTTTCAATTCTATTTGGTAATCCAGAACCTACAACATTGATCTTGTCAACAGCATCAAATAAATAATTTTGAGTCTCTCTATTTTGCAATCTAACAACATTTGATTCGACCAGTGAAGATGGGTCTGCTTCTTGATTCGAAACAAAGTTTTCTCTACCAGTCCATAAGTCTTCCCAATCATTCCATTGAGTTCCAAAACCTTGTGCCAACTCTGAAGAAACACTTGTTGATAAATTTTCCCAAGCATCATTTTCACCAGAATCATTAACGTTGACTCTGGGTTTTAAATCTTGACTGAACCACATATCAGAAGAAGGG
>Ga0208405_1000101_pt1 | contig 13986 bp, 10 predicted proteins | sample ETNtaG_32_FD_185766 | JGI IMG/M metagenome (GOLD analysis project Ga0208405, IMG submission 185766) | Marine microbial and viral communities from oxygen minimum zone, Eastern Pacific Ocean - ETNP201302PF84A (SPAdes) (version 2) | ecosystem: Environmental > Aquatic > Marine > Oceanic ... | reverse complement strand
ATTGCTACAGTTGCAACGGGAATACCTCCAGGCATCTGAACAGTTGATAAAAGCGAATCTAAACCGTCCAATGAGCCGTTAATTGGAACCCCAATAACAGGTTTTAATGTTGTAGCAGATACTGCACCCGCGAGGTGAGCTGCCATTCCAGCCGCGCATATAAAAGCTGCACATCCGCGCTTATCCGCATCAGTGACAAAGTCATGCGTTGCCTTTGGAGTACGATGCGCAGAAGTAACTTTTACTTCGAATGGTATATTAAATTTACGTAATATCTCAAAACTGGCTTCCATAATCGGTAGATCTGAATCGGAACCCATAAGAACAGAAACAAACGGCTGTGACATAAAATTTTCCTCTCAAAAGAGTGGAGCCTACCTCAACAAAATTGCATGTGCAACCATGGAAGTGAATAGTCCGTTTAATCTGTGATTTGTGGCATCGACTAATCACGGTGATATATAATGTCTGTAAATTTTTAGCAAATTTAATTAAAGAATGGCAATTCTTCCCATCTTAAAATACCCGAATTCTCGACTCAGAGAAAAAGCGAAAACAGTGGAAGTTTTTGACGAGACAATAAAAGACATTGTAGCCAATATGATAGATACGATGATGGATGCAAAAGGCATAGGGCTTGCTGCAACTCAAGTTGATATTCACTTGAGAATTGTCGTAATAGATATATCAGAAGATTACTCAAGTCCAACTATTTTTATTAATCCAGAGATGAAGATCACTGATGAAACACCAAAATCATATACCGAGGGGTGTTTGTCAATACCTGGTATCCAAGAGCCTGTCGAGAGACCAACAGAGGTTTTAGTTAATGCATTCGACCAAGAGGGTAATCCTTTCGAAGAAAAGTATACCGGACTTATGGCAACGTGTATCCAGCACGAAATTGACCACTTAAATGGAAAGTTGTTCATAGACTATCTATCGCCTTTGAAGCGACAACTAATTCGTAAACAAATAAAGAAAAATAAATCAAAATAATGGTGTCTTTTTGAAAATTGTTTTCGCTGGTACACCAGTTTTTGCTGCAGCTCATCTCGCCAAAATCTTAGATAATGGAGAGCATGACGTCATCGGAGTTTATACACAACCTGATCGCCCATCGGGTCGAGGAAAGCGGGAATTGCCGAGCGCAGTAAAATCATTAGCCCTCAAAAGTAATCTTCTTGTTCATCAGCCCTTATCTTTTAATAACGCGGAAGAGGTCAAAGTTTTCAACAATTTAAAGCCAGATGTAATGGTGGTGGTTGCTTATGGGATGATCTTGCCAAAATCAATATTACAGGGTCCTCAACTTGGTTGTATTAATGTGCACACATCACTTTTACCAAGATGGAGGGGCGCTGCTCCAATTCAAAGAGCAATTCAAAATGGAGATACAGAATCTGGAGTATCGGTCATACACATGGATGAGGGACTAGATACTGGACCAATACTGGGTTCAAAGAAACTTAGTCTATCCAGACGAGAGACAGCTCAAACATTGAGAGACCAGATGTCATTAATTGGTCCCACACTGTTACTAACCGTTCTATCACAAATTGAAACGGGTGAAATCTGCGCTACAAAGCAAGATCCTTCTCAGGCTTGCTACGCGAAAAAAATAATAAAAAGTGAATGTAAAATTAATTGGATCGAGGATGCGATAAATCTAGAGAGATGCATTAGGGCATTCAATCCAGACTCGGTTATGTTTTCTGAATTTAACCGCCAAAGAGTAAGAGTTTGGCAAGCGAGTAGTATTGAGACATCGCCACTCACCAAAGATATACAAAGAGTTGGCACTATTCTTCGTGCAAACGACGACGGGTTACTAATAAAGTGTGGTAATGGAGAACTTTTAATTACAGAAATGCAACTTCCAGGAAAGGTCAAAATGAAGGTAAGTGAAATCTTGAAATCAAAAAGAGAATATTTCTCTGTTGGAAGTATGTTTGAATAATAAAGTTCGACGAAAAAAAGTTTTATCCTCAAGAGCGATTGCAACACGTGTATTATCAGATGTACTTGGTGGGAAATCTCTCACTGATAGCTTAAATAATAATCACACATTAGTAGCTGACGATGAGTACTCACTCTTCAAGGAGATCTGCTTTGGTTGCGTAAGGTGGTATTTACAAATTGAGCAGATAATGAAATTTCTGATGCGAAAATCTTTAGCAAAGAAACAACCTCAAATACACGCGCTAATTGCAATTGGCATATATCAATTATCAAGAATGCGAATTAAAGAACATGCAGCAATTAATGAGACTGTCAAAGTATGTGATGAACTCAAAAGAAGTTGGGCCAAAGGATTAGTTAACGGTATTTTAAGAGAGTTTCAACGGAGCAAATTTAAAGCTTTTAAGTCTGAAAATGAAGATATGGCTTTCAATTCAAGTCACCCTAATTGGCTAATTGACATGTTTGAAAAATCTTGGGGAACTTCAAAAACCATAGAACTCATGGAAAATAATAACATTCCGGGGCCGCTAACGCTTCGAGTTAATACAAAGTTTACAACCAGAGAGGCTTATCTTGATGTGCTCGCCAAAGTGAACATAAAAGCGAGTTTCACTGCATATAGTGATAAAGGAATACAGTTAAAAAAACCACTGCCTGTTGAGCGAATACCAGAATTTAATGAGGGTGCTGTCAGTGTTCAAGATGAAGCTGCACAACTTGCTCCAAGTATTCTAAATTATAGTGAAGAGCACTTAATACTCGATGCTTGTTGTGCGCCAGGTGGAAAAACATGTGATATTTTAGAATCAGAACATAAACTTGGATCCCTGTTATCTGTTGATTCTAACGACACCAGATTAAAGAAAGCAGAGGAAAATGCTGCTAGACTAGGACTGCATGGAAATTTTTTAAATGCAGATTTATGCAAGATTGATGATTGGTGGGATGGTAATCAGTTCGACAGAATAATGTTAGATGCTCCATGTTCAGGGACCGGTGTCATCCGAAGAAATCCAGATATAAAACTTCTCCGAAAAGCTTCTGATATCTCTAAACTTGCAGAAAAACAATTTGAAATTATGTCAGCGATTTGGCCAACACTTAAACCGGACGGAGTCCTTTTATACATTACCTGCTCAGTGTTACCTGAGGAAAACGATCTGGTAATTGAAAAATTTATAAAATTTCAAAAAGATGTAAAAGTCTCCCAAATTGAAATTAATTGTGGGATCTCTACGAAGTATGGCAAACAGTTATTCCCGGAAAAAAATGCACATGACGGATTCTATTATGCTAGGCTAATTAAGGTATAATTGCGCTAAAGCTATGAAAATTATAATTATAGGTGCAGGCCAAGTAGGTTCGACACTCGCAGAGAATCTAGCGAGAGAATACCACGACATTACTCTAATTGATCTTGATGAGACACGCCTGCAGTTTATTCAAGATCATCATGATATAAGAACAGTGGCAGGAACAGGATGTCATCCTGATATTTTACTATCTGCAGGCATAGAAGATGCTGACATGCTTGTATCTGTGACAAATAGTGATGAAATAAATATAGTGGCTTGCCAAGTTGCTCATTCAATATTCAATACTCCAAAAAAGATAGCAAGAGTGCGCGCAAGAAATTACTTTATTAAAGATTATAAAGATTTGCTTTTTTCAGATTCTAATATGCCAATCGATGTTCTAATAGAGCCCGAGCAAGCTGTAACTGACTATGTGAGAAAACTAGTGGAACAACCAGGCGCTCTTCAAGTGCTCGATTTTGCTGATGGCGTGATTCGAATGATAGGGATGAGAGCGACTAAAAACAGTCCTCTGGTTGATCAAAAACTCAAGACACTTAGGGAACATATTCCCAAAGCAGATGCAAGAGTAGCCGCGATCTATCGAAAAAATAAAGCTATCGTTCCTTCCGGAGATACCGTGATCGAGGACGGAGATGAAGTGTTTTTTATTGCAGCGAAGAAAAACATAAAAAAAGTAATGAGTGAGCTTAGGAAAGCTGAAAGACCATACAAGAGACTTATAATAGCAGGGGGCGGTAATATTGGTTATAGATTAGCTTCATCGCTCGAAGACTCGTTGAACGTAAAAATAATAGAGGTAAGTGCGGAGCGAGCCACATTTTTATCTGAACAACTTAACGATGCCGTTGTTTTAAATGGATCTGCATCAGACCAAGAGCTTCTGTTAGATGAAAATATTGATAAAACAGATGTTTTCATTGCGCTTACGAATGATGATGAAGTTAATATTATGGCTTCTCTGCTTGCAAAAAGACTCGGCACAAAAAAAGTTATGACACTGATAACGAATCCAGTTTACGCTAACCTAATGCAAGGTGGAGAAATTGATGTAGCGATTTCCCCTCAGCTCGCCACAACAAGCTCAGTATTAGCTCATGTTCGAAAAGGAGATACTGGGGTAGTACATTCGCTACGAAGAGGTGCGGCTGAAGCCTTGGAATTTATTGTCCATGGTGACGTTAACAACTCAAAAGTTGTTGGAAGAGAAATAGGTAATTTAGTAATGCCAACTGGTACCACAGTCGCTGCTCTGGTGCGAGACAGTGAAGTAATTATCGCTCATCATGATGTGATCATAAAAAATGATGATCATGTAATAGTCGTGGTTATCAACAAGAACAAAACGAAGGCCGTGGAAAAACTTTTTGCGGCTGATGCAAATTTATTTTGAGAAAGAGCTCTTATGCACTTAGCTTTTGTTTCTAGAGTTCTAGGTCTCATGTTGATGGTTTTTAGCACAAGTATGCTAGTGCCGATAATTTTTGCCACAATATACCAAGAGAATACCCTTCCAATGTTCTTTCTCGCTTTTACTATCACCATGATAGTAGGGTTCCTTTCATGGCTTCCCGCAAGAAATATGAAAGTAGAGATCCGAATTCGAGATGGATTTATAATAACGGTACTATTTTGGTTAGTATTAAGCACATTCGGCGCATTACCTTTTGCTTTATCTCAGGAAACGAATCTATCTTTTATCGATGCACTCTTTGAGTCTATCTCTGGTTTAACGACAACCGGAGCAACTGTTTTTACTAATTTAGAGGATCTTCCAAAGTCAATTCTCTACTACCGTCAACAACTTCAATGGCTTGGAGGCATTGGCATAGTCGTCATAGCAGTTTCCATTCTTCCAATGATTGGCGTCGGTGGAATGCAAATTTATAAAGCAGAAACACCTGGACCTATAAAAGATACTAAACTTACTCCTAGAATTGCAGAAACAGCCAACGCACTCTTCAAAATTTACGTTTTTCTAACTGTTGCTTGTGCTATAGCTTATTGGGTAGCAGGCATGAATTGGTTTGATGCGTTGTCTCACAGTTTTTCAACGATCTCAATTGGAGGCTTCTCCACCTATGATGAAAGCCTTGGCCACTTTGACAATAATGCGGTTTTAACAATCGCCTCAATATTTATGGTCGTCTCAGGATTAAATTTCGCACTTCACTATACTGCTTGGCACGCTAGATCAATTAAATCATACATATCAGATCCTGAAGCAAGATTATTTGTTCTTGTCATTTTATTTGGGATTTTAGTGACAACATATTTCCTTTATACAACAGCCAGTATGCCCAATGAAGAAATTCTTTTTGTGGGTGTTTTCCAGCTCATTTCAATATTGACTACAACAGGCTTTACAACGACAGAATTTCATTTATGGCCGAGCTTTTTACCATTTTTTTTAATCTTACTTTCATTTTTTGGGGCCTGTGCCGGATCTACTGGTGGTGGAATAAAAATGGGCAGAATTCTTATTATGTCTCAGCAAGTAGTAAGAGAAATTTATCGATTAATTCATCCGAATGCGGTGCTTCCGATTAAAACAAAAAAGCACAAGATTCCGGAGCGTGTAACCGATGGGATATGGGCATTTTTTGGAATTTACTTCTTTATTTTTTATGTAATGGTATTGCTCCTTCTAGCAAACAATCTTGATTACATAACAGCCTGGTCAGCAACAGCAGCATCTTTCAATAATTTAGGTCCCGGTCTTGGTGCAGTTGCAGAAAATTACGCCGATCTGAATGCAATGAGTAAAGCAATCCTCTGCTCAGGAATGCTACTTGGTAGGTTAGAAGTATTTACTTTATTAGTAGTGTTATCACCTACCTTCTGGCGAAATTAATACAGTCCAATCTATTTTCGGCGAGCTTCATAATATGCCTCCTCAGATATCGCATGATAAGCTGCAGCTTGCTTTTGAAAGGATTGAATTGAATTCGCGATTCTTCGAGCAATTTCAGAGTCAGATGCGATCTCTTCAATAATCTCCTCTGAAATACGTCTTAACTCTCTGACAACATCATCCGGCAACTTTTTTAATTGAACACCATGTTCTTCAATAAGACTTACAAGAGCCTCATTGTTTCTGGCGGTGTATTCATCAAGTACATCTTGATTTACTGCGCGGGCGGCTGTTTCCACAATTGCTTTCAAATCTTCGGGCAATGTCTCAAAAGCATCTTTGTTAACTAATAACTCAAGCGCTGGGCCAGGCTCAGACCAACCAGGGTAATAATAATATTTAGCTATTTGATGAAAGCCAAACGCAAGATCGTTATAGGGACCAACCCATTCTAAAGCATCTATAACGCCCGTTTGCATGGCGGTATATAGCTCTCCACCTGAGATAGTGACCGCTATTCCACCGGCTCTGGTAATCACATCACCTCCCAACCCAGGAGTCCGCATTCGAAGTCCTTTAATATCTTCTATCGATTTTATCTCTTTATTAAACCATCCCGTCATTTGTACACCAGTGTTGCCAGCCGCAAAAGGAACAAGGTTAAATTCCTCGTACAGTTCTCGCCAAAGCTCTAGACCTCCTCCATAATGGATCCAGCTACTCATTTCTTGAGCATTGAGACCAAAAGGTATCGCTGTAAAAAATGCTGCTGCTTTCGACTTTCCCGTCCAATAATAAGCTGCGCCATGGCCCATTTCCGCGGTTCCTTGTGATACAGCATCAAACACCTCAAATGCGGGAACCAGTTGGCCTGCACCAAAAACTTTAATTTTTAATCGACCAGCCGACATTGCTTCTACTTTTTTTGCAAAATTTTCTGCTCCTAAGCCCAATCCAGGATAGTTTTTAGGCCAAGTAGTGACCATCTTCCATTCAAATTTTTGTTTGGAAGTATCTACCGATCCACTGAGATTCTTTTCTTGATTATCTTCACAACCAAACAAAAGAAGTATCCAAGTTGCTAAAAGTAAAAGCTTCATAAATCCTCCAATTACCTTTTGTTTATAAGGACTGCAAATTTGCAGAAGCTAAAATAAGTATCTTAGTTCCTACTTGTTCAAAACTAACATGGACTCGTGCTCTGGGTCCATTTCCCTCAAAATTCAAAATAACGCCCTCACCATAAACATGATGACTCACTCTTTGGCCTAGTTCAAATCCAGTTAAGTCGCCTGAATCACTGATTCTTGAATTTGTTGAAAAACTTGTTGGTCTTATCACCGTGTTTTTCAATCTAACTTCTTTCATGAACTCTTTTGGTACATCTCTTACAAATCTTGAAATCGGATTAAAATGATCAGTACCGTAAAGATTTCTTGTCTCTGCACATGTGAAATATAACTTTTGCATTGCTCTCGTTATACCAACATATGCCAGCCTTCTCTCTTCCTCTAAACGTCCAGGCTCATTCTGTGACATTTTGTGAGGAAACAGATTTTCTTCCATACCTGCCATTATAACCATAGGAAATTCGAGCCCTTTGGCACTATGAAGAGTCATTAGTTGAACAGCATCTTGATCTTCGTTAGCTTGCCTTTCGCCTGCCTCTAATGAAACCTGATCTAAAAATTGAGCTAACACTGGAGTATCTATACTTTCTGGAGTAAAGTTCTTGCAAGCACCTACTAATTCCTCCAAATTTTCAACCCTTGATTGACCTCGCTCACCTTTTTCACGACGGTGCATTTCTATTAGACCACTCATTTCGATCGAGTTTTCGGCAAGTTCTGAGAGAGGTAATGCCTCGAGAGTATTAGTCATCTCATTTATAAGATTTAGAAATGCGGCTAACGCATTTGCTGATCTGGTATTGAGATTTTTATCCACGATCATTGCTTTTGCGGCTGACCACATCGAAATCGAGATACTGCGCGCGTGCTCCCTGACTGTATCAACCGTTCTCTCTCCAATGCCTCTTGGAGGAGTATTCACTACTCTTTCAAAAGCTACATCATCATGACAATTTAATATCAAACGCATATAAGCTAATGCATTCTTTATTTCTAGTCTTTCAAAAAACCTCTGTCCCCCATAAACTCTATAAGGGATATCAAATTGTAGTAAAGCAGATTCTATTACTCTTGATTGAGCATTGGATCGATACAAAACTGCCGCATCCTGACGGTTATTACCTTGATCGATCCAAGATTTTAAGTTTTCAACAATATACCTGGCTTCATCGTTTTCATTAAATGCTGAATATAAGAATATTGGTTCACCTTCACCTAAATCTGTCCAAAGATTTTTCCCCAATCGATCAGCATTTCTTTTAATTACAGCATTGGCTGCATTTAAAATATTTGAGGTAGATCTATAATTCTGCTCTAGTTTCACCACTTTTGTTTCTTTGAAGTCACGTTCAAAACTTAAAATATTTTCGACTTTAGCACCACGCCAACCATAGATTGATTGGTCATCATCACCGACCGCTGTAACATCAGAGAAAGAGCTAGAGAGCGTTTTTAACCATTGATACTGCACTGAGTTAGTATCTTGGAACTCATCGATTAATATGTGTTTGAATCTGTTTTGGTAATGCGCAAGAACACTCGGACAATTTTTCCACAGCTCCAACGCTCTCAACAGTAACTCTGCAAAATCAATAACACCTAGACGATTACAAAGTTCTTCATAAGATCGATAAATTTTCACCATTACTGAGAGGTATGGATCTTTGTCTTCACGAATGTTGTCGGGTCTGAGTCCTTCATCTTTTTGTGAGTTGATCCACCATTGAGACTGACGTGGGGGCCACTTTTGATCATCCAAATCGAGTGCTTTTGTAACTCTTTTGATAAGCCTTAATTGATCGTCACTATCAAGAATTTGAAAATTTTCAGGCAATTTTGCGTCATTCCAATGCATTTTAAGCAGTCGATGAGCGAGGCCATGAAAAGTCCCAACCCACATTCCCCTGAGTGACTGTGCCAAAAGTGTTTCTATCCTGTCTCTCATTTCACCCGCTGCTTTGTTGGTGAAAGTAACAGCAAGTATTCCAAATGGTGAAATGTTCTCCACCTGAACTTTCCACGCAATTCTATGAACTAGCACCCGAGTTTTTCCGCTTCCAGCACCTGCTAACACAAGTAAATGCTGATTATCATTTGTCACAGCTTGTTCTTGTGACTCATTTAAATTCTTAAGAATTTCAGTAACATCCATGAGTAATATTCTATCAGTTTAAAGAAAAAGCCGGCATCAATATTTGAGAGCAAAAAGATTTCAAAATAAAAATTTACTACAAAACTAGCTTTTATCTACAAATTCTTGTAAATTTTTTACAAAGTGGAGATATGTAATGAAACCAGCTCAATTGACTCAGGTGATAGCAGATAAAATTCCAAGCATGCGAAAGTCAGAAGCCAAAGTTGCCAATTTGGTGCTTCAAAATCCTCTCGCAATGGTCGAAAAAAGAATTGTTGATATCGCAGAAGATGCCGATGTAAGTGAGCCGACTGTAGTCCGTTTCTGCAGAGCCGTTGGCTGTAAAGGTTTTCAGGACTTCAAATTGTCCCTTGCACAGCAACTAGCCGCAAGCCCAAGCTTTGGGCAAATCGCAGTAAAGGATTCTGACTCTACAAAAGAGTTAAGCCAAAAAGTTTTCGATTCAACTGTAGATTCGTTACTTAAAGTGAGAGACAACCTAAATCTTAAAAATATTGATAGGGCAATAAGAAAACTCAACGAGGCAAAGCGAGTTGAATTTTACGGATTTGGCGCTTCCGCAGCCGTAGCAGCCGATGCTCAACATAAGTTTTTTAGACTAAGAATTAATTCTGTTTGTTATTCAGATCCACACTTGCAAAACATGTCAGCTTCATCACTTGGAAAGGATGATGTAGTCATCGCAATTTCACAATCAGGAAAAACTCAAGCACTGATAGACTCCATTAAATTAGTGCAAAAACAGGGAGGAATTGTAATCGGTATTGCGCCCAGTTTTTCACCCGTCGCAAATCAATCAGATATTCCTCTCGAAATAGATGCAGAAGAAGAGTTTCAGATCTTTACACCGCTTTCTTCACGAATTGCTCAGCTGACAATTATTGACACATTAACCATTGGTGTCGCTCAAAAGAAAGGTGACGACTTAAGGGATCACCTTAGAAGATTACAAATTGGTCTAAGGTCCTTAAGATGTGATCAAGAAGCTTGATCACATCTAATTCTTTAAAAGCTAAAAAGTATATTTTACTTCAGCGTTAAACTCACGGCCTGGCTCTACAAACATCTCTAAATTTGGATCGTTAATTGTCTTACCTGATACGGTAGTCCAATTCCAAAACTTTTTATCTGTGATATTTGATATTCCAAATTTAAGTAAAATATCAGGACTAACTTGATAACTACCAAAAATATCATGAGTGACTCTGCCACCGAGTTCAACCAAATCATTACAGCCACCCCGACCACAAGATGGTGGAAGATTACTAGGGCTACTAGCCACTAAGGTTGATAGACTATTAATCTTAATTTTCTCATTAGAGGATTTCCATGCTAATGATAAAACGGCTTTCGATGGACTTATGTTAATTAGCTTTTCACCATCACTGGTTCCGAAAGTCCGGTTTGCGCCAAGTTTAAATAGCAAGTGGTCAGAGATCGCCGTCTGATAACTAGCCTCTATCCCCTTTATCTCTGCATCATTCAAATTCACATATTGATAAACAACGATACCTTGAGGTGTTGCACCGGTTACTGCCGTATCAATGAAATTCTCATAATCTGTGTCATAAGCTGCAAGAGAGAATTGATGACTATCTATGTTGCCCCGCAGGCCTACTTCATATCCAGAGCTTTCCTCTGAATCAAGATCTGGGTTTGGTGCAACACTGTAGTAATATGCAAAGTTAGTGAACGTTAAATTAGCACTTTCATAATCTGGACTTCTAAAACCCTCTGCATATTGCATATAAGCCGATAAGCCATCTGAAAGATCATACATTAGTCCTATTTTTGAGGAGATTGCACTATCGTCAATATTCGCAAGATCATACCTTGAGACATTGCTATTATTAAATAAAGCGTCAGGGGTCGGCTCTAAATCGTAACTATCGTATCTTAAGCCCAGAACAAAAGTGGCTCTATCTGTAATGTTTATGCGGTCATTGGCAAATATACCAATACGTTTAACTTCAGTATCTGGAAAAGTTTTATTTGGAAATCTATCCGCGCCAAAGATACTCGTTGTCACACCCGACATTGCGTCAATATTCAACTTTGACCGCGGACGTTGCGTTTCGATAGACTCGTTTTCAAAACCATAAACTACGTCATGTTCGTGTCCAAAAATTGTTTTAAATGTATTTGAAAGTTGAGCAGAAATACCAGTTACCTCTTGATTAAAGTGATAATTTGAGATTTCAGTTGCCATGCTGGTTGGGCCAAACTGAGGTCCTCGACCAAAAGTTTGTTTTTCCTTAGTTGTCATTTGAGATTGCTCTGTCGTTTGTGAATAAAACTTAACAGATGCACTCTCTGCAAAAATAGAGTTGATTTCTAAATCGATATCCAAAGAATATCGATCTCTAAATCCTCTATCCTGACCAAGTGATGAAGAGGTATTAACTATCGCAGGGAAGAATGACATTCCGACGTCTGTTGCCACATTCCAATCACCGCTCCAATTTTGCTCATCTGCCGTCAGAGTAAAAGAAATTGAATCATTCAAATTATATTTTAACTTTGTAAATAAACTCTCTTGTTCACCGTCAAGACCATTTGCTGACATGGTCACATCATCATGCAAATTTCTCTCACTCAAGCTGTGGTCTACAACTTGCACCATGGCTTCTAAGTCTCCATAAGCTCCTGCAGCGAGAATGGAAAATTTATTTCTATCAGACGAAGAGTCATGTCGTGCACCTGACGAAACATGAAACTGCTTTCCATCTAAATAATCTGAGGGATCTTTTGTGGTGTATGCCACAGCACCCGCTAAACCGTCTGAACCATACAATGCTGAGCTTGGACCTTTTAAAACCTCTACACGTTTTAACAAATCAATTTCTACGACATCTCTCCCATATCCTGTATATGCGTCAGGTACTCTTGCACCATCAATTAAAATGTTCACTCTTTTACCACCTAATCCTCGAATGGAAATACCCTCGTTATACATGCGTCCATACGCAGATCGGCGCTTAACTCCAACACCAGGAGTTGTTGCGAAAAGCTGTTGCATATCGTTAACCATGCGCGCTTCAATCTCTGCTTCAGAGATTGAAGAAACAGACCCAACAACATCACTTTTAGCAATTGGTTTTCTACTACTTATGACAACAACCTCTTGAATTGTTTTATCAGCTTGTGATGATTGTGCAAACGCATCAGGCAAACTCAATAAGCCTGATATAAGGATTAGGGAGCTAGCTAAAGTGTATTTACACATATATAAGTTTATAAATTTCATAACTTGAGTCCTTTTATTAACAAAAGTAGGATGATAGAATGAATGCTAATGATAATGATTATTATTAAGATTCGCAACAACCTTTTATGAAGATACGTATACTGACACTATTAGGTGGCTTCTTGTGGTTTACCCCAGTTTCATTGGTAAACAGTGCTCAACTATGTCTTGAAGCTGACGATCACTCGAGAGTGACAGCCGCTGGTGGGTCCATAACCGAAATAATCTACTTTCTAAAATCTGATGAAAAACTTGTTGCAGTGGATGTAACGTCCAACTATCCAATGGAAGCAAAGGAATTACCGTCTATTGGTTATGTCCGAGCTCTCTCGGCGGAAGGCATACTCTCACTGAATCCGAGTGTCATCATCGGTGAAGACGACATGGGTCCAATTGAGGTCATAGATCAGATTAAAAAATCAGGCGTACCAATCGTCGCTATCGCTGAGAATCATTCAATCGAAGGTATTATAGAAAAGGTGCGGTGTGTTGCCACAATTATTGGAAAATCTGAGTATGCAGATGAAATATTAAGGGAAAATGTATACCCAAAAATTTCCGAACTTCGAGCTCACACTTCTAAAAAATCGCGTGTATCAAGAAAAAAAGTGCTTTTCATACTTGGAATGCAAAGTGGATCACCCTTAGTAGCAGGCAAAGCAGTCTCAGCCGACGGCTTCATTTCCATGATAGGCGGAGAAAATAGTATGAATGATTTTGAGGGATGGAAGCCCGTAAGCACAGAAGCGATTATAAAAGCTTCTCCAGATATAATACTCATTTCAAACAGAGGTTTAGCCGCTGTTGGAGATAAAAAAGATCTTCGGAATCATCCTGCTCTCAAATTGACTCCAGCTGCAAGAAATAACGAAATATACGCAATGGATGGCATGGAGATGTTGGGCTTTGGGCCACGAACCATTAATGCTGCACTAGAGCTCTCAAAAAAGATAAACTAATCAAATGGTGAAAACGCTGATACCCGAACAGGGCTCATACTTATTTGGTACTAGGAAACAATTATCGATATTGTTTTTCTTAACAACAGTTTGTGTAGTCGCCTTTTTTTTAGCCATTTTAAATGGCAGTTATCAAATATCACTGACAGAAATCTTTTCGGCTGAGCAAGAGAGTATACAGAAAGTAATCATTAACGATATTAGGTTACCTAGAGTGCTCCTTTCCTTGTTTGTTGGAGCTAGTTTGGGCATGTGTGGAGCAGTTCTCCAAGGTTTATTCAGAAATCCACTTGCAGATCCTGGTCTGATTGGTGTATCCGCTGGGGCTGCATTGGGTGCAGCAATAGCAATTGTAGTAAC
>Ga0208405_1000100_pt1 | contig 14226 bp, 13 predicted proteins | sample ETNtaG_32_FD_185766 | JGI IMG/M metagenome (GOLD analysis project Ga0208405, IMG submission 185766) | Marine microbial and viral communities from oxygen minimum zone, Eastern Pacific Ocean - ETNP201302PF84A (SPAdes) (version 2) | ecosystem: Environmental > Aquatic > Marine > Oceanic ... | reverse complement strand
CATTTATATCCTTTCGGATCAGAGGATAGTGAGTGCATGCAAGCACCAAGCCCTCGATGGACTCAAAAGAAGCATGGTTTAGATAATCCTGAACTACAAGTTCGCTTACTGGATGATTATAGTATCCCGCTTCAATCATTGGAGCAAGCAATGGGGTTGGCAAGCTATATACCTTCTTATTCTGGCAACTTGCTAAAATCTTTTGTTCAAAAATGTTGGTCTCTATAGTGCGAGATGTTCCAATAACTCCAATATGTGTAGCTGACGTATTGCATACTTCTTGAACTACTGGATCAATGACATTGAGCACAGTAGCTCGGTTGTTAAGACGTTGCTTTAATGAATCATAAGCCACCGCACTTGCGGTATTGCAGGCAATAACAAGGATATCACACCCTTCTTCATGTAAGAAGCTAGCCATAGCATGACTAAAGCGTTCTACAGACTCAGCTGAGCGATCACCAAAAGGAAAATGTTCGGTATCGCCAAAGTAGATAATGTCGTGCGAAGGAAAGGTATTGCGAATCGCAAAAGCAAGGGGCAGTCCACCTATGCCCGAATCAAAAACACCAATCTTCGAAGAGCTCAACCTACCTTATTGTACACCTAAGTGGGCCTTTACCTTACCAGTGATATCGTCACCTTCAGGATACACATAAAACAGCGACAAATCCGTAACATGGGTATACCCATTTGCCTGAGCGACGGCTTGTATAGCCGCATCAACCTTTGCAGAAATAGGCTCCATAAGATCATCCATATATTCTACAAGATACTCCTGAGCCATTTCCTCAGCCATTTGAATACGTGTTTGTAAATCATAAAGCTCAGTTTCTTTAGCTTCCTGAGTACCACTAGATAGGGTTCCGGACATTGCTAATTCTTGAAATTCTTCTGCCTTAGTCTGATATTGAGCGTAAAGAGTTTCAATCTCTTGCATTTTACTAGCCTGTTTTTCTGAGATTTTTGTTTGTGCGGCACTATATTCTGGCATTTCTAAAACTATAGCCTGTTGGTCTACCAAACCCATTTTACTAGTCTGTGCAGTGCTCGTTAACGTAAAGCCAAAAACCATGGCAAGAGGGAGAATAAATCGTAATGCTTTCATTGTAAATTATTGTGGTGTAAAGAAACTATTTTTCAGTTAATATAAATTCATTTGGACACAGTATACCCAAGCCTTTTTAAGATATCGTCACTTTTGTTGTATCGATCAGATCCAAATAATACCATCGTAGTGGCCGAACGATCGAGTATAAAGTCATACCCCTTCTCTTCAGCGTACAGCTGAATCTCATCATAAATCTTGTCTTGAACAGGACGAAGCAGGGCATCTTTTTCAGCAAAAAGCGCCCCTTCAGGACCAAATTTTTCTTGTTGATAGACCTTTATTGAGCGCTCCATATCTTCGATTTCTTGTATTTTATCAGCCTTCATGCGCTCTGTCATAAGCACTTGTTCTGCCTGAAAAGCTTTGTAAGCTGAATCGACTGAGAACATCATATTCTGTATCGTTGTTCGCCATTCCATAGCCTTGGCATCCAATTCTTCCTGGGCACGCTGAACTTCTGGAATCTGACTAAACATATATTCCATATCTACGTAAACGAAACGCTGTGCACTAAGTCCATGAGAACTTAAAACAACAAAAAGTAACCCTAGTAATTTTCGCATATTTTTTCTATTGAGGTTCAAATCCTAAAATAATCCGAAACTGGCCATACTTCTGAAACAAGTTGTCACCCGTTGCGGCATCCAAGTCATCATCATCAAAGCCTATGCCATAATCAAATCCAAGCAGACCAAACATAGGCAAAAAGACTCTCAAACCCACACCAAAAGAGCGTTTGAGATTAAACGGTTGATAGTCTTGGATCGAATTCCAAAAATTTCCGCCTTCTAGGAAAGCCAACGTGTAAACAGTTGCTGATGGGTTCGAAGAAATCGGATAGCGCATCTCCATGATAAACTTATTAAATATTGGCGCTCCACCACTTGGCGTGATGACATTGTATCCTCGTAAACCGATTGGATCCCTTCCCAAGAATCTTGTTTGCTGAAATCCTTCCCCTCCTAGTTCATAACGCTCAAAAGGCGTAAGCCCGAGGGATTTATTGTATGTCCCTAAGAATCCCATTTTTGCCGCAGTATACAATACCAGCTTTCCAGCTAATGGCGTATAAAATTCTGCATCAAAGCGTCCTTTATAAAATTCTACCCACCGGAAACGAATCTCATCATCTAAGGTTGGATCACTAAAGTCAATATTTCGTCGTCCCTTAAACAACAGACTGTAAGGCAAGGTTGCTTGCAGGGTTAAGGATATGTTTGAACCTCTACTTGGAAACAATGGCTGATCAATAGAGTTTCGCGCAATCGTAGTAGAGAAGTTGATATTATTGGCCTGACCATTAGTAAAGCTAAAATCAAAGGTGTTAAAGTTATCGAGTTGATAGCGCTGAAAGTTTAATGACGTTTGGACGATGAAATAGTCATCTGGCCAACGAAGGCGAGTACCCAGTGCTACAGAGCCTCCTGTAGTGACTAAACTTCCCTCAATGTCGCGATTAATATCTAAATCATTGAGACGCTGACGAAAAAAGCTTAGAGATAACGAGTTGGGCTTACGACCGCCAAGCCATGGTTCGGTAAAACTTAAATTATACGATTGAAAGAGTTTACCATTGGACTGAACACGAACCGTTAAGTTTTGTCCGTCCCCAGAAGGTAATGGCGACCATGCTTTCCCATTAAACACATTACGCAGCGAGAAATTGGTAAACTGAACACCGAGCGTACCCACTACTCCATTTCCTCGGCCTCCCCACCCTGCTGAGAGTTCTAATTGGTCAGAAGGCTTCTCAATAACCTTTAAATCGATATCCACAGTTCCATTTTGAGGATTAGGTCGAGGAAGAATCTCCATTTGCTCCGGATCAAAATACCCGAGATTAGCCAGCTCTCGTTGAGAACGCATTAGCGCCGTTCTACTGAATTTGTCGCCAGGTTTTATGTAGAGCTCACGACGAATGACTTTCTCGTTCGTCTTTGTGTTTCCGTAGATATTGATTGCGTTAATAGTCGCTTGTGGCCCCTCATACACTTTGAGTAACAAGTCAATGGAGTCCCCTTCTACCCGTTGTTCGATTGGAGTAACATTGAAAAATAGATAGCCATTATCCATATACAATGAACTTACATCATCGCTATTTTGGCTTTGGAATAACCGCTCATTGAGCAGGCCTTCACTGTACACTGACCCCTTCTTTATATCTAGGATTTGCAGTAGAAGCGAGTCGGAATACTTTGCCTGACCTGAAAACGTAATGTTTCTAAAATAGTATTGATTCCCTTCCTCGATTTGCATTGCAATGAAGACATTCCCATCGGGTAAGAACACCGCCGTATCAAAAGTGATTTTGGCGTCGAGATAGCCATTGTCTCGATAACGCGCAAGCAAGATCTCTTTATCATCCTTGTAACTTTGCGGAGAAAATTTTGAGGATTTAAAGATGTTGAGATTAACAAATCGATCACCATATTTAAAGGCTCTACTCGCAGAAAAATCGGTAATTACATCTAGCGCACCAAACGCTGAATCTATTTTGTTTTTTGGAATATTGAGGAGCTCTTGAAGTTCAAATTTCACGCGCTCACGGGTATTTTTCATGCTTCGCTTAATCTGGCGACTGGTCATCTCCATATTACCCTCAATCTGTATTTCATCGATACGAACCTTTCTTCCTCGATCGACCTCAATACTCAATAAGACACTATTTGCCATGATGGTATCCTCCCGCTCTGTCATAGTAACGACCGGCTTGTAAAAGCCCTTATCTGTGTAATACTTTGAAATTTTATAACGAATCTCATTTTTGTCCGACTCCTGAAGCACCGAGGCAATCCCTAAATTTAAAATCTCTCGAATCTCTTCAGCATCGCCTTTTTTTACGCCTGTAATCACAAATCGTGATAGACGAGGTCGTTCGGTAATCGATAACCTTAAAAAGACTTGATTTCCTTGCACAGAATCTATATAAATGGAGACACCTGCGAAAATTCGCTGGTCCCAAAGTCGCTTAATCGCCATGGCAAGATCATCCCCAGGAAGGGTTATTGTCGAACCAACTGGAATTTCAGCAAGATTTAGCAGAACACCTTTATTCAAATTACTTCCCTCTAAAACAGCACCAGCTACAACGTATTCTTTAGGGTCACTAAAGTCCCATGGATTAATATCCAATGTAGACTCTGTACTATCATTTTGAGCCCACACCATGCCGCCTAAAGACATCCATCCCAAAAGAAGTAACCAACGCAAACGGAACCTAGACATCATGAAGCATCACTTGAAGTTCCAAACCTACGGTTTCTACCCTGAAAATCTCGCAGAGCATTCCATACGTTATACTCATTAAAATCAGGCCAAAAGGCATCATCAAAAACGTATTCACTGTAGGCCGATTGCCATACAAGAAAGTTACTTAGTCGCTTTTCCCCACTTGAGCGAATAAGGAGGTCAGGGTCAGGCATATTAGATGTTTGAAGATGTTGGCTAAACGTTTCTTCATCAAAATCTTGGAGGTCCAATTCCCCATTGACAGCCCTGCGTATTAAGGCCTTCGTTGTTTCGACAATTTCCCAACGGCCGCCGTAACTCAACGCTACATTGATGACCATGCCGGTATTCTCTTTGGTTTGGTGCACAACCTCTTTGACGGCATCCCTTGTTGACGAAGGAAGCTGTTCTATATCACCAATTGTCCGCAGAATAAAGCCCTCTTTCATGAATCCTTTAAGTTCACGCTTAAGGGTAAGCATTAACAAGTCCATTAAACCACTAACTTCTAGAGCTGGACGCTTCCAGTTTTCGGTACTAAAGGCATAGAGTGTAACATACTTTACACCTGCTGTAGAAAGAGCTTTTACAACTCGTTTAGCAGCTTCAACTCCTTCTTTATGTCCTGCAATGCGCATTTTACCCTGTTGCTTAGCCCAACGACCATTGCCATCCATTATGATGGCCACGTGTTGAGGGACTGTTTTCGGGTTAATATCGTGGGGTAATTCCAAGGAGGGAGCGTTCAACGGCGAATTTAGAAAATCTATGGAAGTCTAGAGATTTTAGGACACTTTTCGTAGGATAAAAGATAGGTTAACCAAAATCCTCCCATAAGGTAGGCATCTCGTTTACTAGACGTTGCACGCTGAAATCCCTCGTCGCCGATGGGTGCACCGACTTCGCCGGATCGATCCGAGAGAGCAGCAGCCACACCGCTACCCCCATCAGGTAGAGAAAGCGGACTGGGGTAGACTCCTCCAACATCATCTAGATAATCGGTAAATGCTATCCTATGGACATACTCTATACCCACATTAACTTTTCTGCTCAGATTATACTTGAAACCAAAGCCTGTAGGCAAAATGGGTGTCACGAGTTTATATGGCTTTACATTGGAATAACTTAGATCATTTTGACCCTCAGTGCCAAGGGGTTGCAAATCATACCATTCCCCTCCTAACTCAGCCTGAGGATTAAAGTAGGTGAATCCTAGTCCGATAAACAGATAAGGGGAAAAACGATAGGACTTCTTACTCATTGAAAATTCAAGGAAATTAAATTCCAGCCCTCCGCTAACCTCTAAAATATTAGTCCTAAATGAAAGGTTTCTTCTAGCATTGAATGCATCTCCGCTTAATCGATCTGAATAATAGAGTCTACCAAATGTCATATTCCCCCGGAGAACAAAACGATCGTCTACGTTATATTTTACCATTACCTGAGCATGCCATCTTGGAGCATTAAACCGAGCCTTAGGATTTAGATCGCCGAAATACTGTGTATTCCCCAACATTAAGCCCCCTTCAATATTCTGGGCGGAAAGTGACCCAAAGCTTGCAATCAAAAGAAATATGGCAAGAATAATAAAACGCATAAAAAGATTTAAGGTAAGGGTCTAATGACTAACGAGTGATGGAGATAATTGTTTTAGCCATAACTATTTCTCTTATCAATACCCCAATAAAGCTTATCGCGAATCGCTCCTGTAAAGTAGTCATTTTGCAGCCTACAGATTTTAGTGATATAGGGCGAACTTGAAATTTCCACATGACGCGAAATATCTAAGAGAATAGAGTGCGTATCTAGTGTTGCTAAAAATTGAGGGTCACGGGCCTCTACTTCAATAGCAATCTTCACACCTTTATCTAAGATTAGCGGTCGAATATTGAGATTGTGGGGTGCTATGGGTGTTAACACAATATTTTTTGTCGATGGATGAATAATTGGACCACCACAACTTAGAGAATACCCTGTTGAACCCGTAGGGGTGGAAATAATTAAGCCATCTGCCCAATAAGAGTTTAAAGGTATCCCATCAATCGTTACATGAATCGTAATCATAGAAGAAGATGACGCCCGTTGAATTGTAATATCATTAAGCGCGTGCGGAAAACGGCGAATCGGCTCACCCTCAGGATTAGTCCAGAGCAACATACTGCGCTCATCGATTACCAAGTCTTTCTCTTGTAGTCGCTTGACTGTATCCGCTGTAAACGAGGCTACAGTGTCCGTAAGAAAACCAAGCCGGCCAAAATTAAGGCCGAGAATAGGAATCGCCTTATCTCCGATCCAAGTTACAGCCTCGAGCATAGTCCCATCACCTCCAAGACTTAAGACATAGTCAATGGCATCATCTGGTGTGTTGATTTTAGAAACGTTGTACTGTGTTTGAAGGTCGTCCTGAATCATGTATAGTGACTCGTTTAGTAGAACTTCATGACCTGCATCCAATAAAAGTTGAATAACATTCTCAAATTGTTCCATTTTTTGAGCAACAGAGGCTCTGCCAAACAATGTAACTCTCATACGTAGATTTTAAGTGTCTAAAAATCGCATTAAACTTTGATATCGATCCTTTAGGTAGTCGTCAGGCTGCTCACCTTGATAAGATCGTCTAACGACATAATCGTATCGCTCCAACACAGCAAAAATTGGATTGAGCTCCTCTGCTACCAAATTTATGGTAATACGAAGCGGGCTATTTTGCTCTGTATGGTTATGCATTAAGGTCCCTACAATTTGACCTCTATTGGATTCAATCAAACGACATAATTCAGCCATGCTAAAACCTCGTGCTTCTGCCTCAATAGCAATGATGTAAGAAGTTCTGTGAAAGGGAACAAAAGCCATTAAACTCTCAAGTGCGCTAGAACGAGTAATTAGTCCACTGTATGCAAGGGAAGCATTATCTACAACAGGCAGGCAATCTAAATCGTGGTCCAGCATAAGCCGTATCGCTTCAAAAACGTGTTTGTCTTTTTGAACAAATCGGGCCTGAAATCTACCGCTGAGCATTTCAATTGCTGTATCCTCCGATAGCTGATCAACATCTTCCAAACTCAACATCGTAATATAGTTGCCATCATCTCCAACTACGGGAAGGACCTCTACATCTTGTGCTTCCATAATCAATCTCGCCTCACGAGCAGTATTTGCAGGACTCAGCGCTTCAAAAGAAGGGTCAATATATTCGGCAACGTACATTACTACAATGACGTTAAAAAGTCCATTAATATTTTATTGAATTCTTGAGGCTTTTCCATCATAGGAGCATGACCACATTCATCGATAAAACTCAAGGATGAATTAGGCATTAACTTATTGAACTCTTCGCCCACAAAAGGAGGAGTAATTCTGTCGTCGCTGCCCCAAATCATCTTTGCGGGCATGGTAAATGCACCTAAATCGTCCCGCATGTTATGACGGATAGCACTTTTTGCCATAGTAATAATTCGAATGGCCTTGCCGCGATTATTGACCGTCTCATAGACTTCATCGACTAGTTCTTTAGTCGCCGTCTTGGGATCATAGAAAGTATATTCCGTTTTGCTCTTGATATATTCATAGCTCTCCCGGTTGGGATAGCCATCACCCATGGCATTTTCAAAAAGCCCAGACGAGCCAGTTAGGGTTAGGGATTGCAAACGATTAAGATTTTCCTTTCCATAAACCAACGCAATATGCCCTCCTAAACTATTTCCTAAAAAGTGCGCCTTCTCTATTGACAGTTGATCTAAGAGTTGACCAACATGATCCGCCATTCCTCGAACGGTAGATTTTTTTAACGAAAGAGAATACAAGGGCAAGAAAGGGAAAATGATTCTAAAGTCCTTCTTGAAGTGGTTTATAACCTCATGAAAGTTGCTTAGTGCGCCAAACAAACCGTGTAAAAGGATCAAAACATCCCCTTCACCTTCATCGATATAGGTAAAATTCCCATCCTGTATTAGATTGAAACCACCATTTTGCGCCATTTCTAAAGCTTTTTTCTCCATTTTTTACTCTTCTATCCACAATTTGTCCAGCCTGTCTACACTTACCTAGTCGTATTATACTCAACAAGTTATAAAAAGGAAATGCGCTAAAAGCCCCGCTGTAGGCGATTTATGCACATATTGTTTCCCTTACAGGACTTGAATTTACGTTCTATACTTCTATTTTTGAGTCAATTCAAATTTTATCTATTATGAACAAAGCACAATTAATTTCTAAAATCGCTGAAGATTCAGGTATTACTAATGCTCAAGCTAGCAAAGCTTTAGGAGCAGTTATCAATGGAGTGACTTCAACTCTAGAAAGTGGCGATAAGCTAACTCTTGTTGGATTCGGCACTTTCTCTACTTCTGAGCGCGCTGCACGTAAAGGACGTAACCCACGAACTGGTGAAACGTTAAACATCGCTGCACGTAGAGTAGTACGATTCAAAGCGGGTAAAGACCTTGCTGGCCGTGTAAACAGCTAGAAAATCTCTTTTCTAAACGTGCAAAAGAGTCCTTCGGGACTCTTTTTTTTTGCTCAAAAATTTTTAACTACGGCGCGAGACGATGCATAGACCAACTATCCTTACTATCATCTTTTGCGTAGATAATGCGGTCGTGCATTCGGCTTGGTCTTCCTTGCCAAAACTCAATAATATTTGGCACCACAGCATAACCACCCCAGAACTCGGGACGAATCAATTCATCTGAACCCGAAGAAACCTTAGCAAATCGCTGCTCCAAATCGTCTCGGTTCTCGATGATTTCACTTTGGGGAGAAGCAATTGCAGCTTGCTGGCTTGAAAGAGGCCTAGATGCAAAATATTCGTCCGACTTGATATCGTCTAACTTAAAGGCTACTCCTTCAATTCGAACCTGACGTTCTTGAGCTTCCCAATGAAATAATAGAGCCACCGAAGGGTTATGCTCAATTTCTCTTCCTTTGCGGCTCTTATAGTTTGTATAAAAGATAAATTGGTTGTTCCACACTTCCTTTAACAATACTTTCCTTAATGAAGGCTTGCCATCTGAGGAAACAGTAGCTAACCCCATCGCATTGGTCTCAATGGAAGAAATTTTCTCAGCGTCCTTGTACCATGATGCAAAGAGATCAAAAGGGTTTCTTGGAATCGTATGCTCTTCCAATTGATGCTGGTTATAACTCTTTCTTGAGTTCTCTAAATTTAAATGCATAGTAAACGTCTTACAGGGTTATATCTACCCTTAACGCTTTTGTGACAATTAGGTTTCCAGATTGTACTGCAAAAACAAATCGCACAATATCTCCAGGGACAACAGGATTTAAACTTCCTCCTGATGGTATAGGTAATGAAAACTGAAGTTGGTGCTGATTTCGTGGAGAGGAGAAGCCAATTCGTTCAGTGATTTCATCTAAATCACTTAGGGAAAGATTCATTGGTGGCTGGTTCGACGTATCAATTTGATACCCTACAAAAACGCTGTCAATTACTGAATCTAGACTGAAGTAAGCATCAACCTCTATTACATCATTGACCGTCCGTGTAATGGATGTCGTATCTGGCGAAACAAAATAAATCGCTTCATCGGGTGTAAATACCACGTCGTCATCGCCACAGGCGGCGACAAACAGACTCATTGCGAGTAGAAAGTATCCTACAATTCTCATACTAGTCTTTTCCATTGATCATATACAAAGGAAGCAAGTTCTTTCACATAACGGTCAGAAAAGTCAAATTGTATACCAGCCGCCTGATAGATTGAGGGAACATCTTTTGTATAGCCTAGCGCTAAAGCATTTTTGTACTGCTCTATTGTCTTCTTGGGGTCCTGGCAATAGTTACGCCACATAGCAATCGCCCCCAACTGGGCTAAACCATATTCGATATAATAAAAAGGTATATGGTATATATGGAGCACCCTCTGATAATTGACCGCATCAAACTTCTCTAAACCTGATGTATCAAAAACGTGACTTGTAAAACGACGTGTAAGATCAAGCCACGCCGCATGCCGTTCTTGTACAGAATGCCCCGGATTAGTGTATATCCAATGTTGGAAACTATCAATCCTAGCCACGGCTGGCAGTGTGGTTAACAATCCCTCTAAGTGATTTCTTTTCGCGCGCTTTAAATCGTCAGGATTGGGATAAAAATGTTCCCAATGCTCCATGGTAAAGAGCTCCATCGACATAGAGGCGAGTTCAGCAACCTCTGAAGGCGTATCCTTCATCCAGTCGTGACTTAACTCATGAGATAAAAATGAATGCACCGCATGTCCTGCTTCGTGTACAAGGACTCGAACATCATATTCGAGACAGGCGTGATTCATAAAAACAAAGGGAATACCCGTTTCTGGCAAGGGCATGTTATACCCGCCAGGCGCCTTACCTAATCGAGACTCAAGATCAAGACGGCCCATTGTGTCCATCTTACTGATACATTCTCCGAAAAAAGGATCGACATCTTTAAGTGAGGCAACTCCTCGCTCAACGAATTCCGCTGTCGTAGAAAATGGTTTCAGTGGTGGATTTCCCCCTGAATCAATCTCAGTATCCCAAGGCCTCAATGCACCATATCCCAGATCCTGTTTGCGTTGCGCTTGAATCGCATTAACGATTGGCATGACATGTTTCTCTACCGCGTCAGCATAGTCATAACAGGCTTGGACCGGCCATGAAGTGCGGTGCATTGCCTTGTGCTTATAATCTCTAAAGTTTTCAAAACCCGCATTGCGAGAGACCTCCTGACGCATATCAGCAAGCTCTGAATACAGCTTATCCAACGTTTCGTTGTCTTGATAGCGCGCTTCGGCAATGGAGCGCCAAACTTTTTCTCGAATCGAGCGGTCGTCTGACTCTAAATAGGATTTGGCTTGCTGAAGTGTTTTTGTCTCACCATCAATATCGACGGACCAATTTCCACTAATGGCATCGTATTCACGAGCCTTTAATTGGATTTGCGTCCCGAGCGATACATTCTCGTCACGAAACATTTCGATATCGGTTGAAACCGCGTGAATATAGTTATTGCAAGCCTCATCATTTAAGGGAAACCTGCCCTGTAATTCATTGAACTTTTGATTGAGTGTATGACTGTATTGTGCCCATTTTGGACGAATCTCAGTAATAATAAACTCTCTTTCTTTCTTGGCAACCTCGTCTTTTGTATCCAATGACGTATGGATATATTTCCAGCGAGCAATTTCCTCAAAGACTACCGTTACCTCATTGCGATCTGCCAACCATTGTCGGAAGTCCTGTTCGCTTTCGACTGCGCGCTGCTCCAAGTCTTCAACAAAGGGCTTAAGACCATCCCATGCCTCCAAGGTAAATACCTCTGGCATAAAATTTCTTGGTACGGATTGTATCTCTTCTGCGTGTATCATAAATGTTTTATTCTTTGTCTTTTGAAGACTCTTTAACTTCTTGATCCTTTTGTGATGGGACTTCTTCTGAATCTGTTGAGGAAACTTTTTCTTCATCCTCGTCAAGTAAATGGAGAAGATTAGCATCCTTGAGCTGAGTAAACCACAACAATACTTTTTTGATGTCACTTGAATAGACCCTTTCCGCATCATGTTCAGGAACAATTTCCGTGAAATAATCTCTTAATGCTTTGCCATCACCTCCAGCCGGTATTGCTGTTGAAGAATCCCTCATTCTTCGAAAGACATCCACAATAGGGAGTCCTTCTTGGTCGGTATAAATTGTAATATTATCGAGGGGTGTGAACATATGCTTTCTCGATGAAGCAAAGCGCTTTTTATCGCCCGATAAACCACGTATAATTAAACCGTTTTCTCGTTTACCCTCCATAAGATGCAGGCCTGAGATACCGGTAACAACTAGAAGTTCAGAAATTGTCATGAATCCATTTTTAATCGCGTCAAAAGTAGCATTTTCCCCTTGAATCTATTGAACGACTTATAGGGCATTCTTGTTTTTAGTAATGTTTGAAATAATGGTAAATTTCTTGTCTGTCTAATCCTATGTTTAAACTTGAATCAACGTACACCCCTAAAGGAGATCAACCCACGGCCATTAAGGAATTGGTCAATGGACTAAATGAAGGCAGCTTAGCGCAAACACTTCTTGGCGTTACAGGTTCTGGAAAAACCTTCACCATTGCCAATGTTATAGAACAAACCCAGCGCCCTACACTTGTGTTAACCCATAACAAAACGCTGGTTGCTCAACTCTATGGAGAATTTAAGCAATTCTTTCCAGACAATGCAGTAGAGTATTTTGTATCCTATTACGATTACTATCAACCCGAGTCCTACATCCCCTCAAGTGACACATATATCGAAAAAGATCTCTCCATTAATGAAGAGATTGACAAACTTCGTCTTAGCACCACATCCTCATTACTATCAGGCCGTCGAGACGTTATTGTAGTTGCTTCCGTCAGTTGTATTTATGGGATGGGAAATCCCAAGGATTTTAAGACGGGGGTAATAACCATCAACATAGGACAAACCATCAGCAGAAATACGCTTCTTTTTGATTTAGTTAATGCACTATACTCAAGAACGGTAGCTGACTTTTCCCGCGCTACCTTTCGAGTGACAGGAGAGGTTTTAGACATCAATGTACCCTACGCAGATTATGGGTATCGACTACTCTTTTTTGATGATGAAATCGAAGGCATTCAGAAAATAGACCCCAAGGACAATGCCGTACTCGAAGACCTTGAACAGGCTGTAATCTTTCCAGCAAGCTTTTACATCACGCCAAAGGAGCAAGTGCAGTCGATGATTCATCAAATACAAGATGACTTAGTCGAGCAAGTGGATTACTTTAATGAGGTTAAGCTTCACTTGGAAGCAGCTCGATTAAAAGAGCGCGTCGAGTTTGACCTCGAGATGATTCGTGAGTTGGGCTATTGCAGCGGCATTGAAAATTATTCAAGGTATATCGACAAGCGGAAGCCCGGTGAACGACCCTTCTGTCTCTTGGATTATTTTCCGGATGACTTTCTCCTTGTCGTTGACGAAAGCCATGTTACCCTCCCTCAAGTAGGCGGGATGCACGCTGGAGATCGTGCTCGAAAAATCAATCTTGTTGAGCACGGATTCAGGCTACCTGCTGCTATGGATAACAGGCCCCTTAACTATGAGGAATTCAATCATTTAATCGGACAAAGAATCTATGTTAGCGCAACCCCAGGGGATGAAGAAATTGAGCGTTCTGAAGGTGTTATTGTCGAACAAATTGTGCGTCCAACCGGCCTTATTGATCCTCCGATAGACATTCGACCAAGTAAAAACCAGATTGACGACCTTTTGCATGAGATACAACAGCGAACGGCCATTGACGAGCGAGTACTTGTAACCACGCTAACCAAACGTATGGCAGAAGAATTGGCCAAGTTCTTAGCTAAAGCAGGTGTGCGCTGCCGCTATATTCACTCAGGTATAGACACCTTAGATCGTGTTGAGATTATACGTGATTTGCGCATTGGAAAATTTGATGTACTTGTGGGAGTAAATCTGCTTAGAGAGGGACTTGATTTACCCGAAGTTTCTCTTGTTGCCATTATTGATGCGGACAAAGAGGGCTTTCTTAGAGATCGAAGGTCAATGATTCAGACCGCTGGACGTGCCGCTAGGAACGTCCATGGGAAGGTGATTTTTTATGCTGATAAAATAACGAAATCGATGCAAGCTACGCTGGATGAAACCCAGCGTCGTAGAGCGATTCAATTAGCGTATAACCAACAACACAATATCACCCCAACTTCCGTCAAGAAATCGAAAGCTGATATTTTGAAGTCGACTTCTGTGCTTGAAATTCGAAAACCCAAGGCGGACTCCATGCAACAAGAAGAATTGGTAGAGACGACTTCAAGAGCTTCTCTTGACCGCAAACAGTGGCAAAAAGAAATCGAAAATCGAAGAAAAGCCATGCGAAAAGCTGCAAAAAAC
>Ga0208405_1000099_pt1 | contig 14319 bp, 10 predicted proteins | sample ETNtaG_32_FD_185766 | JGI IMG/M metagenome (GOLD analysis project Ga0208405, IMG submission 185766) | Marine microbial and viral communities from oxygen minimum zone, Eastern Pacific Ocean - ETNP201302PF84A (SPAdes) (version 2) | ecosystem: Environmental > Aquatic > Marine > Oceanic ... | reverse complement strand
AGTCAAAAGCGCGAGAGTAGTTGCAGGCTCCCCAGGTTATTACAACAGTATCAACAGGGCAGTCCTTAGAGAAGCTGAAGTAATTGCAGAAAGCGTGTCATCAGTAGGCGTGGGAGCGTCTGCGATTTTAGACATATTTCAAATAGTAGAGACCTTAACTTCCTCTTCGACGTGGAGGTTTTTCATGACAATGGCAGAGCTTGGAAATCAGGTCAGAATGGGTCTAGAGGGACACCCACGAATGGATTCTGGTGACCCTGATGATTACAAAGAAAATGCAGCATCTCGGGTCAAGATGAGCAGAGCCAGCCCTTCTGCGGCGGGTGCCTTTTATCCAGGGTCTCAAAGCCCGGGCCGTTTGGCATGGCGCCACTCGTCGTCACCTTCTCGGTATCTTTTGCCGAGCAGCTTCATCCGGGCAAACATAGGCGCAGGTCTCCTTGGCGATATTCACCTCGAGGAAGAACTCGCTATGTCTATTGACGGTGATCCCTACATTAGAGACGTCGACGGCGGTACTAATTCAAACTTAGGTGCAGGTAAAAAGTTTGAAGGGAATGGCACTACAGAAACTCCGGGAAGGCTTTCAGGTGAGTACGTTGAGTATATAGAAAACGGTTTAGAGGCGGAATATATGCCGTTCTATTTTCATGACTTAAGAACCAATGAGATCATAAGTTTTCACGCATTCTTAGGTGGGTACACAGACGGATTTAGTACAGATTATACTAGCACATCAGGCTACGGAAGGTCTGATGACGTAAAAATATACAATAAGACTACACGAGCTATTAGTTTTGATTTTACTGTTGCAGCAACTTCTGCTAAAGATCTTGACGTCATGTACTGGAATATCAACAAGCTCGTGTCAATGTGTTATCCACAATGGTCCCGCGGTCGCCAGATGACAAATGGAGAAGATGATAGATTTATTCAGCCGTTCTCTCAAATTCCTACGGCTTCACCCATGATCCGTGTAAGAATAGGTGACATGCTTAGATCTAATTATTCAAAGTTTGGTCTTCAAAGAATATTCGGATTGGGCAATCCAGAATCAGAATTCAATATTGACATGACAACAGATAATGCGTCAAAACATGCTGAGGCAAAAGTCAAAGCTAAGAAAGACGCAGCTGCACTTGCTGAAAAGATTTTTAAGTCGAAAGAGATGTTCGGTTTGCAGTTCGGAGATGTCGGGTTTGCCTCCGGCGGAGACGGAGACCTGATATCATCAAATCAAGGAGGAGCTTCACCCCAGCCCGAGCCTGAGTATGGTTATGCTGTAGGGGACTTTGTTAAGCTTGATCCGACACCTACGAAGTACTGGCCTAGAACTTCCGACGGTAAAATGGGCAAAGAACAAAACCCACCCATAGGCCCTGATAGAAAAGAAGGCAGGCTTCACGAATACCCAAATCCAGTTGAAGTTGAAATAATCAAGAGAGTGCCAGGACCTAAAAACAATCCGTCTAGTTTTGACTCAGCTACAGCTGAAGCTAGCTACGATCCTAAAGAAGTAGGAATAGGTGAGCTAGCATACTTGGTAAAGATACACACTGCTTCTCCCGCGCACGATTCGCTAGGGGCTGATATCGACGGGGCATACTTGCATCACCGTGCAGAGCATTCCGAAATAACAGGACTTTCAGAAAAAGGCAAAAAGAGAATTATTGACCTTTTAATAGCAGACGAAATGAAGAAGCTGGGTGATCCTCCTCCTGAAATTGAAGGTGAGGAAAGACTGCGTCAATTTTTTGATGCTGAAAAGAATTTTATTGTCAGGTCGTTTGAAAGCTCAAGAGGTCGCGGCCTCGCAGGGTTTATCACAGGACTTAATTTTGACTGGGCAGAGGCTACATGGGAAATTGATCCGGGGAGAAGAGCTCCAAAGATGGTCAAAGTATCTGTGTCGTTCGCACCTGTTCATGATCTTCATCTTGGTCTTGATCACAATGGAATGATGACTTCTGTTCCTTTCAATGTAGGTCTATTGGCCAATACAATCGGCAGAGATCCATACGATGAATTTGCTCGTCCTGCATCTGATGACTATGTTGGAGCAGTCTCAAGGTCTCAAGCAGACGGTGAGTCTAGGCCGGGGGCTAAACCTGAAGACCCGAAGGTTAAGTCAGCTTCAAAGAGTGCTAGTGGCACCGGTACCGGATTACCCTTTCCCTAGGAGATAAAACATGTCAATTTCTAGATACACAAGAACTAATAGAATACTTGCAGGTAGACAGCTTGGAACCTCAAGAGCACACTCTATTATTCACTTAGCTGTCGAGAGAGGTAGTATTGATTTCAAGACTGTTATAACTGAAGAGGGTGACAGGTTGGATCACATAGCTGCCAAAGAACTGGGAGATGGTAGACTATGGTGGGTTATTGCGGCCGCTTCTAGAATAGGCTGGTGGTTGCAGGTACCTCCGGGAACTGTTTTGAGAGTGCCTACAAACATCTCTCAAGTGAAGGCATACGTTGGATGAAGTCTAGAAAGATAGACGTAATTACAAATCAGATGGCTGCGTACTTTGGGACGATCACAAAAGCAGCGTTTGTTGCAGAAATGCTTGATCCTACTTACGACCCGTCGTCAGACTTCTTTCAGCCACCCACGCCTAATCCAAGCGATAAAGCCGCAAATGCTCTTTTGGATCTCACCGAAGGAGGCGAGACCATGGGGCAGTTTCTGTCAAAAGTTCAAGAAATCTTGACAGAAACAGAAGCAGAGAGCCTAGAAGAAGATAAGAAAAAGGTTGCACAAACGTTCAGAGTGACATTCGAGCCTGGCGTAGTTAATGATGATGAAAATCTTCACATTAATGGGTGCAAGAAATTAAAGATAGGGCAAGGCACTCCAATAAAGGGGTCAGCATACTCTATGAAAGAGGTTTTAGGAATTAGCGGAGAGGGTGAAGGTGTAACTGTTAATGGGAAACCAGAAGATCCCGACAGATCTATCTCTCCAAACTTGTCGGTTGTGCAGATATATCCGGTCGCTTTTGGGCCAGGCACACAAGATACATCTGCTCTTTCACTTTTTCTAAACGCAATACCAACAGTTGAGTTTAGTAGATGCATTCCTTTTATTGATGTTGTTGCAATTACAAATTCCCCACCCTTGTCAAGTGTTAATGATGATGGAGGAAGAATCTCAACTATCGGTTTGGCACAATTCTTGATAGGTTCTGACAAGGTAAAATTTTCAGAAGCATCGGGAATAATGGCAAGATCCATAGATGCTGACGTATTTTCAGAATTTCAGAAGAAGCAAGACCAGAATTCAGACTCAGCTGACGGAGAAGAACTGCCACCGCCTACAGTTCCGCCTCTTTCTACAGCTGGCATGGAGATGTTTACGGCGCCTCAAACTCTGATTAACGCTGATGAGGTTCACCACGAAGCAGACTCTGAAGCATTCCGCAAGCAAAACGTCTTGACAGGTGAGGACATAGAGTCGACAGAACACCCGGGCGGCAAAAGAGCTGCTCCGATTATTGATAGGTTTAGACCGTTTATGAGTCTTGAGAGTTTAAGCTTCAATGTTGCGCCGGGTGGAGGCATGTTTGCCTTCAAGACTGCAAATCTTAAAGTAATTCTTCATGATCGTTCTCGACTAGCAGAAATTCAGCCTTTTATTAAACCTGACGCTTTTGGAAACTCTCATCTTCTGATTGAGTATGGATGGGCACACCCGGACTTTAAGGTTCACGATACTCTGGCGGAAAGAAAAAAGTATCTAATGGGACACTTTCTAGGCTCTTTGCGCTGCAAGGAGAAGTACAGAGTTGTCAATACATCATACTCTTTCGATGAGGTAGGTCAGGTCAGCATCGACATTAAGCTTTCAATGATGGGTGCTAATGCAATTCACCAAGTAAAGATTGGTATGGGTGGAAAAGTTGCTGACTCCATGGCAGTTATGGAGAAGCTTACAAAAGCAATTTCAGAAATTCTTAAAAAATCCGGCGGGTCAGGCATGGCAGCTGATGCTGGAGGCGAAGACTTTTTAACAGCATCTTCTTCCACTAGCGGTGCCATGTCTATGAAAAAAGAGACTCAAGAAAAAATTGCCAAGTTCATTTCTAGAAACTCAAAAGCTCCTGCGGGAAGCCCGATGAAAGAGTTGGCAGGAAAAATGACTGAGCTCTATGGTAAAAATGGAAAAGGTGGGGCAGTCAAAGGAGCACAGGACACTGTTGCCACAGAAGTTAAGCGTAAAGTCTCATTGCTTAAAAAGACGCCTGACCCTTGGTTTAGCGGTTTGTCTACTAAAGACACAACTTGCAAGTATCCAAAGTTTGTTTCGCTAGGGAAGATCATAACTACGTTTTTAGGGCTTCCTATTGCAGCGACCAAGCAGTATGATGACATTCAATTTATTTTCTATTCAATTAATGACAAGGCAAGTTATCTCCATGGCATGAATTTAGCTTCTTTTCCTATTGATGCCGACGATTTTGAGCTGATGTTTAAAGAAGAGACAAAAAATGATCCAAACCTTTCACTAGGAAGATTTGTCGGCTTTATGAACGGAAACTTTTTAGCTGATCAGGGAAACCCAGCATACGGAATGACCAAGATTTATGGTGAGCGGGACAAAGAAGATCTTAAGAAAAGAAAAATGAACTCAAAGTTCAAGGACGCGTCTCGAGCTGAAATCTCAATGGCACAGCAAGAAATTCTTAAGCATGCGTACGGTCAAGGAGAAGCTTCTGACCTAGTTTTCAAGATGCCTAGCATTAAAATGCTTGTTGAATGTGTTCCAGGAAAAAATCCTGACCCAGGAACAGGTGCTTCTTCTGGTGAAGCTCCTAAGGCTAAAAATATTCTTAGAATTCACTTGTATGACAGACAAGCGACCAAGTATGCAGCTATTGGAAAAATGCTCGAAGCAATGCAGGGAAATGCAACAGGACAGCTCACAGGCCTAGCAGGAAAGATTAAACATGGTAACACAGGGCCAAGCGCTTCAGAGTTGGCTGACATCGCAGAAGGTACAAAGTCAACGAGGCAGGAAATCCTGCAGGATTTCAAAGATCAGGCACACGAAGAATTTGCTTCTTTAATTAAAAAAGCTTTGGATTCTAACATGCTTGAACCCATTCCAAAAGAAGCTGGTGCTTCCTTACAAGGTGACAAGGGAGAGATAAATGTTGAAGAGTTTGCAAAAGTTAGATTCAGGATCAAGGGTGGGTTTCCTGCACTTAAAAACTTTGTAGCAAGCAACATGCCATCTGTCAGATACGGAGCCGCTCAATCAGGAATCATTACAGCAAATTTGCAGAGTATGCAAAATCCTCAACTAGCCACGATTAACATGTTAAGAGGAGGTCAAGGTGGATCAACAGATCCTCAAGGCCACCGAGACGCAGGTGTGCCCTTGCGTGTTGCGCCTATGGAGCTTTCTATAGAGACTATGGGGTGTCCTTTGTGGCGATTTGGTCAGCAGATTTTTATTGACTTCGGGACAGGAACAACAGCAGACAACGTCTATTCAGTCGTAGGCATAGATCACTCCATTGCTTCGGGAGAGTTTAAGACGAATGTCAAGATGGTTCAACTAAATACGTTCGGTAAGTTTACAGCCATGACAGATCGAGTTGAAGAAGCCATGAACGTTATTGCCGAAGAAGGCGACGAAGAAGACAAGGCTACCAAAGAATAACTCTGTACAAACTTAATTGTGCTTCTATACTAGAACGTGGAACTATTAATACACAAAAATGTTCTAGGTACTGAACTTCACCTTCTGACTGATCCTGAAAAAGGGTCTATCGAGTGGCGTCGAGACACCGATGACGACGTATGGGTTGTCGGGGATCCCAACCATGTTGGCTCTGTTGAAGCGTTGATTGATGTCTTGGGAAAACCCCCGCTGGATCTCTTTTCTAAGAGTCACATTAAAGCTTTTCATGAGCTGTGTGCTGAAGGCATTAAGTCTCAAATACCCTGGAGGTGGGTGCTTGGTGATGAAGAATACATGAATAGAATAAACAGCATCATACAGAGGTCCAGAGATAACGTCTGTGCTTTAGAAGAGTCAAACTATGATCAAACATACAAAACAATAAGAAAGTTTCTTCTAGGACTAAAAGAGCCACTAGTAGACGTATCAAAATTAGCCAGGTATATAAAGACAAACGATAAGGGAATGACTGTTGAGGCTTCCTTGAGGTCTTTTGCACCATCGAATGGTCGAACATCAAAAATTAAGTACGATCAAGCAGGAACTGCTACTGGTAGACTAACAGTAAAGTCGGGCCCTAGAATATTAACACTTCCTGCGAGGCACAGAGATATCTTAAAAGCAGAAGAAGGATGCGAAATCGTTCAGATTGACTTAGTCTCTGCAGAACCTCGAACTGCTCTTTATGTTGCAGGTAAAGACGCAACGGGCGATGTTTACGAAGGTATCGCAAGAGACTTGAATCTGGACGTTTCTAGGGACGTTGTAAAAGTGGCTAGCTTATCTGCTCTTTATGGTGCAGGGTCATTCAGTCTCTCGAAGCTGTTAGGAAGCAAGGTAACCGCAAAGAGGGTGATAAATAGGCTTCGTGATCACTTTGGTGTTGCAAGAATAGAGTCACAATTATCACATGACATGAAGGTTCACGGTCATATCTCAAATTTGTTTGGAAGAAAACTAATGACAAGACCTGATGAAATCCAAAAAGCGTATAGCCACTTCATGCAGTCAACAACTTCAGATGCTGCAATAGTCATGTTTAGCATTGCTAGCGAAACTATGAAAGAAGTTGACGATAAATTCATGCCTCACTTTGTTATTCATGATGCTATGGTTTGTCAAGTATCTTCTGACAAAAAAGATCAGCTGGCTTCAATGACAAAACATTTAGAACTGACAGGTGTAGGCCTTTATGAAACCAAAATGAGTCCTATAAGTGATAGTTAGTATACGAGGAGACGCATATCATGAGTAATCTTAAAAAATTCCTGAGAAGAGAAGTTGAAAAAGTTCTCTTAGAGAAGAAAAAAGGCGACGGCCCTGTCAAAAGAGGTAAAATTGGCGGAGGGCGTGTTAAGAATAAAATCAAAGAGGCAGGCGCGCTAGCCAGCGAAAAACCTCAAGAGCTGATGAAAAAGCTAGGAGTCAGCGGTGCACCGGGCGGTGCCAGTGATCATGATATGGTTGTCAACTTAATTAGATCTGCAATTTTTGGAAACGATACCATGTCAGCTGCCTATGGAGGCGCAAAAATTGTGAAGCTTGTTGTTGACGACGACGAACAGAAAGTTGTGACTGTCTCAACACGAAAAATTTCACCGCGAGATGGGGCGCTATATATATTACACACACTTACAGGTGCACATAACGCAGGCCTTTTGGGAAATCTAAAGTCAGAGCTCGAAGTGGGCGTAGAGAACGGCGAAATTACAGTTAAATTTGGCTCCACGTAAGATACAACTTTGCCTCCCTGTCTATAATTTATAGAACTTAGGAGGTTATATGTCACAACCCGATTTCGATACAATTAAGTCTAACTGGGAAACATACGAGAAGCTTTGCAACAAGGCTGCAAAATCCGGCATGGGAGATTTGCTGGAAGCTTTAGGGTCTAGGCTAATTACTACGCCTTTCTCCACACATGAAAAAGACGGCGGCTGCTACGCAGGTGGGCTTGTAGAAAGTTCTCTATCTATTACGTCTAAAATGAGAAAACTATCTGCTTCTTTCGATCTAAATGTTGAAACTGCTTCAATATTGAAAGTAGGATTGCTCCATGAAGTAGGAAAGGTTGGAACTTTAGATGAAGATCTTTTTGTTGAGCAAGATTCTAGCTGGCACAGAGAAAAGTTAGGTCAGTTCTATAAGTACAATGAAAATCTGACGAAGGCAACAATCCCGGACAGAACTTTGTATCTATTGCAGCATTTTGGAATCACCTTGACAAACGATGAGTATTATGCCATCAGGCTGTCGCAAGGTGCACACTTGGAAGAAAATAAGTTTTATGCTAATTCAGAGCCAGATCTGGCAAAGTGTTTGCAGATGGCAAAGCGCCTATAAGGGACATAGTTATGTTCATGCGCAATTTACAACTTTTGAGAGAATATGTTCGCTGTCTTCTAGAAGGATCTGATGAAGAAGTCAATGACGATCTTTTAGTCGAGCCTGACGAAATTGAAGAGAGAGAAGAGGACGACGAAGTGAAAGAATTCTCAGCAGTCGGAGCTATCGCAGGTGTGTCAACACCAGTTGGTACGGGCCCCAAGCATCCGGGATACGACAAGCTTCGCAAGAAGCAAAAAAAGAAAAAGCGCAAATAACTACTGATTATTGAACAATTGTTTAGTCATGCCTAGACTATAACACAGGCAATTTAATAACCATTGCACATTAAGGAGATAAAAAATGGCAATTGATTTTGATGCAATTCGTCGAAAGCTAAACAAGCTTTCGGGACAAAACTCTCGACAGAACACGTCGTGGCGACCACAAGAAGGTGAAGAGCATACTGTTCGGCTTCTTTCTTTTCCAGACAATGACGGCCAGCCCTTTAAGGAGTTGTGGTTCTACTACAACATTGGAAATAATCCGGGCCTGCTTGCACCGTATCAGTTTGGAAACCCCGACCCCATTCAAGAGCTTATTACGAAGCTTCGTGATGACGGATCAAAGGAATCATATGAGCTTGCGAAGAAGCTTTATCCGAAGATGCGCTGTTACGCTCCTGTAGTTGTCCGAGGTGAGGAAGACAAGGGTGTTCGAATCTGGGCGTTTGGCAAGACAGTATACCAGTCACTTCTCAATATCATGCTCGATGAGGACTACGGTGATATCACAGACACAGAGGATGGTCGTGATGTCAAGGTTGTCTGCACCAAGGCACCTGGCCGACAGTGGGCTACGACAGAGGTCCGACCACGAGGAAAGCAGTCACCACTCAGTGAAAGTGCAGATACTGTTAAGCAGTACACATCCAACATTCCTAGTCTGGATGATATGTACACGTGCAAGACGTACGAAGAGCTAGAAAAGATTGTAAATGATTGGCTGAATGATGATGATTCAGGCGATGATACTGGTACTGAGTACGGTGGAAGCACCAGCACGACTTCAAACAACACAACGCAGACTGAAGGTCAGAAGTATAAGTCGCTAGACGAAGCTTTCGCAGACCTCGAAGATCTGTAGGATTTGACAAAGAGGGTCAAAGATGGCAAAACGAAAGTATCCGGAACAAGACGATTTTACCAGTGAGCTTATTACCTCGCTGAATAAAGAACATGGTAACAAGGTTGCTTACAATCTTGCCTATGATGACTCTCCCACCCACGTCAATAGGTGGATTTCGACAGGGTCCCGCCAGCTCGACTATATCATTGCGAATCGAGCTGGCGGTGGCCTGCCCGAAGGAAGGATCGTGGAGATCTTTGGGCCGCCTTCTATCGGAAAGTCACATATTGCAATTCAGATTGCGAAGTCTACTCAAGACATGGGCGGTATCGTTGTCTACATTGACACAGAAAACGCAACTTCCGTAGAAAATCTCTCTCTTTTAGGTGTCAACATTTCAAATAGATTTGTGTATGTCGACACACATTGCACTGAAGAGGTTTTGTCTATTGCAGAGGCAACTATCATGCGTGCAAAAGCAATGGACAAGGATGTGCCGATTACCATTATTTGGGACTCAGTTGCTGCAACTTCTCCCAAGGCAGAGCTCATTGGCGATTACGATAAAGACAGTATCGGGTTGCAGGCTCGAGCCATTTCAAAAGGTATGCGAAAGATTACAGGAATCATCGCAAACCAGAATGTCTTGATGATCTGTCTGAATCAGATTCGAACTAAAATTGGAGTTATGTATGGAGATCCTACTACTACACCCGGCGGTAAGGCAATCCCTTTTCACTCATCTGTACGAATCAAGCTGGGCGCCGGACAGCAAATCACTAACAAAGACAAAGAAGTTATTGGAATCAACGTATCCGCCAAAACTATCAAAAACAAAGTAGCACCTCCATTTCGGACTGTCAACTTTGAGATTCATTTCGGAGTAGGCATCAAAGAACATGAGCAAATGTTTGATCTTCTCCGAAAGCACGGCAAGACTGAATGGGAAGACAAGCTGATTGAGATGTCGGGAACCGGCGCTTGGAAAAAGCTGACAGTATTTAGCCAAAACACAGGTGAGGTACTTATCGAAAAGAAGTTTTACAAAGCTGACTTCGGTGAGATTGTCAATGATCCTGAGTACGGCCCTTATATTGAAGCCATGCTTGAAGATGCGCTGGTCAGAAAGTCTCAGCAAAGCGTTGACTTAGAATCTTACGAAGAAGTTAGAGCCGCAGCTCTCGAAATCGAAGACGAGCTGATCTCACCAGAGGGGTAACATGATCGAAAAGCCTGTCTTAATAATTGATGGGTTGAATCTGTTCACTCGGCACTTTGTTGTAAATCCTACTATGAGCCAAAACGGTCATCATCTGGGCGGCTTTGTAGGGTTTCTCAAAGGTATACGCCTTTTGAGTGAAAGGTGCAATCCAGAGCAAATTGTGGTTGTCTGGGAAGGCGGAGGCTCTTCTAGGAGGCGCGCGATATTTTCTGATTACAAGCAAGGTCGTCGACCTCAAAAGCTGAACAGATACTATGATGACATACCCGACACTATCGGAAACAGGAATAGACAGGTCGCACTTTTGGTAGAAGCCCTAAAGCACGTCCCAGTAAGACAGATGTACGTCACAGAGTGCGAAGCAGATGATGCAATTGCTTACATGACGAGATATCATTACCGAGACAAGAAATGTGTTATTGTTTCATCTGACAAAGATCTCTATCAGCTTATCAACGAAAGAGTGACACAGTGGTCTCCCGGTCAAAAGGCCTACATCACTTCTGAAAAGGTGAAACAGAAGTTTGGGATATCTGTTCCTAACTTTGTAACTGCAAGAGCGTTCACGGGAGATCCTTCTGACGGCATTAAGGGTGTTCCGCATGCAGGATTTAAGTCTTTGTCAAAAAGGTTTCCTGAGTTATCTGAAGAGGAGCACGTGTCGGTCAGAGATGTAGTAGGATTAGCAAGAAAGCTCGCTGAGACAAAAAAGCTAAAGATACTCGACGCAATTGTTGAGAATGAGGAAGTTGCCAGTACTAACTGGAAGCTGATGTATCTAGACATTCAGAATTTGTCTGCTCAACAAATTGAAAAAATTAAATATAGTCTTGATTCTTTTGAGCCTAGGCGTAATAAGATAGCACTAATGAGAATGTTGGCAAGAGAAGGGGTCAATAACTTTGATGTTGACTCATACTACATTGCCATTAAAAACTGCAGATAAGGTAAGTCATTAACATGATGATAGAAAGTAGAACAGATAATTCAGGCCTCTTTTCTCAGTATGGAAAACAGTTCCAAGAGACAATCTTTCAAGGCCTGATATCAGATCACGCTTGGGCACAGCAAATGACTGAAGTCATGACCCCCGAGTATTTTGAAGTAAAAGCTCTAAGCTATCTAGCTGAGAAGTACTTTTCTTATCACAGAAAATACAAGTGCTTTCCGACGCTAGGCCTCCTGGTTTCTATCATCAAAGAAGAGCTGACAGAAACAAACGACACCATTCTGCGTGATCAAGTTGTTGACTTCTTACACAGGACAAAGACAAGTCCTAACGTCCAGGACTTACAATACGTTAAAGATAAGTCGCTAGACTTTTGTAAGCGTCAGGCTTTCAAAGACGCTTTAGAACAGGCAGTTGAGCTTATATCGACAGACAAGTTTGACAGTGTTGTTTCACTTATGAAAAATGCTGTTGCTGTTGGAATGCCTCATTCTACAGGCCATGACTTCTTTGAAGACCTTGAGGCACGCTTTGTAAAAACTAGGCGCCAGGTGTGTCCAACTGGGTTAAAAAGACTTGACTCAAAAGATATTTTACAGGGCGGACTCGGGCGAGGAGAAATTGGTGTAGTCACAGCAAATACAGGCGTTGGAAAATCACACTGGCTAGTCGCGATGGGAGCAAATGCTTTGAGGGCAGGCAAAAATGTCGTACATTATACATTCGAGCTCTCAGAGCATGCTGTTGGTCTTCGGTACGATTCCAACTTTTGTGACATGCCTAGTAATGAGATTCCTGACAATAAAGACTTCGTCATTGAAAAATATAAGAATTTAGACTTAGGCAGGCTCATTATTAAAGAATACCCAACAGGTTCTGCGTCTGTTATAACGATTCGAAATCATATCGAAAAGCTTGCACTCAAAGGTTTTGTGCCAAGCTTGGTTGTTATTGACTATGCAGACGTGATGAGGTCTACACGTGCTTACGATTCTCTTAGGCACGAGTTGAAGTTAATTTACGAAGAGCTGAGAAATCTTGCAATGGACATGAACGTTCCCGTTTGGACAGCTTCTCAGGCAAACCGAGATTCAGCGAAGTCTGATATTGTAGGTCTGGAAAATATGTCCGAAGCTTACGGAAAGGCAATGGTCGCTGATGTGGTCCTATCTCTTTCTAGAAAGCCGATGGAAAAGTCTACAGGGTCGGGAAGGCTCTTTGTTGCAAAAAATCGAGCAGGTAAAGATGGTTTAGTTTTTCCTGTTCACATTGATACAGCTAAGTCTACTATTGAGATACTGGATGAGAGTCACATGACTCTTAACGAAGCAGTGAAGCAAGATGAGACTAGCATGAAAACATTATTAAAACAGAAATGGTCAGAAGTGAGTGGAGCATGAGTAAAAAGTACGAGTATAACGATGCGTTCAGCCAGTGTGTTGAATACTTTGGTGGAGATGATCTGGCAGCAAATGTCTTTTTGACGAAGTACGCCTTAACTGACAAAGAAGGCAACCTTCAAGAGTCAAATCCAGACGATATGCACAAGAGGCTAGCATCAGAGTTTGCAAGGGTTGAAAAGAAATATCCTAACCCAATGACAGAAGATGAGATCTACAGTCTCTTTAAGAACTTCAAATATGTCGTGCCTCAAGGTTCGCCAATGTCTGGGATTGGAAATCCTCACCAGATTCAGTCAATATCTAACTGCTTTGTAATTGAGCCGCCACATGACTCGTACGGTGGTATTCTCAAGACTGACCAAGAGCTAGTTCAGATTGCCAAGAGAAGAGGTGGTGTTGGCTTCGATATTTCTAGCATCCGACCCAAGGGAGAATCTACAGGTAATTGTGCTAGAACTACTGACGGCATCGAGGTATTCATGGACAGGTTTTCAAATTCGTGTCGTGAAGTAGCCCAGGGCGGGCGTCGAGGTGCCTTAATGATTACCATTTCTGTTAAGCACCCTCAGGTGAGAGACTTCATTAGAATCAAGAGGAACCTGACAAGAGTAACAGGTGCAAACATTTCAGTTCGACTAACAGACGACTTTATGAACGCTGTTAGAAACGAGACTGACTTCACACTTCAGTGGCCTGTGGATTCTAGCGATCCTGCTGTTACTTCTTCTGTAGATGCCAAAGAGCTGTGGCACGAGATTATTGAAAGTGCTCACGCTTGTGCTGAGCCAGGTCTTCTCTTTTGGGATAATGCAAAAAGAACTACACCGTCTGATATCTATGAAAATGAAGGCTTCGGATCTGTCAGCACGAACCCGTGTGGAGAAATTATCTTATCTCCGTATGACAGCTGTCGCTTAATGCTTGTCAATCTCAAGAGTTTTGTGTTGAGCCCGTTTACGCCTGAAGCTACATTTGACTATGAAAAGATGGGAGAAGTTGTGCAGAAGGCTCAGCGGTTGATGGACGACATGATTGATCTAGAAGTAGAGCAAGTTGACAGAATTTTAGAAAAGATTGACGGTGATCCTGAGCCTGACGCTGTGAAGCGTATTGAAAGAGAGATGTGGGAGTCAATCAAGGAGCAGGCAGTCAGAGGACGTCGAACAGGCCTGGGAGTCACTGCTGTTGGTGACGCAGTAGCTGCTTTGGGGATTCGATATGGAAGCGAAGAGTCCATACGCACTGTTGAGACTATCTATAAGTCCTTGACTTTGAATGCATATAAATCATCGTGCATCATGGCCAAAGAGCGAGGGGCGTTTCCTGTGTACGATTCACAAAAAGAAGAAGGGCATCCGTATCTCACACAGCTTTTTCTAGCAGATGATGAATTGAGCGTGTTACATGCCGAATCAGGAAGAAGAAATATTGCACTCACGACTACTGCTCCTGCAGGATCAGTATCAGTTCTGACTCAAACGACTAGCGGTATCGAGCCGGCGTTCTTGTTAAAGTACATGCGCCGCAAAAAGATCAATACGGACGCTGAGCCGAATGCACGTGTTGATTTTGTAGATGATGTAGGTGATGCTTGGCAAGAATA
>Ga0208405_1000098_pt1 | contig 14326 bp, 8 predicted proteins | sample ETNtaG_32_FD_185766 | JGI IMG/M metagenome (GOLD analysis project Ga0208405, IMG submission 185766) | Marine microbial and viral communities from oxygen minimum zone, Eastern Pacific Ocean - ETNP201302PF84A (SPAdes) (version 2) | ecosystem: Environmental > Aquatic > Marine > Oceanic ... | reverse complement strand
GCATTTACTTTAGGGGAGATTATAACAGGTTCATCTTCTGGTGCTCAAGCAACTATTTTAAGTCCTGATATTGCTAATTCAAAACTATTCATATCTGCAAACTCAAGATTTAAAACAGGTGAAACAATAACAGGTAATACTTCAGGTGCAACTGCAACCGTTAGTAGATATAGAGGAAATCCTGTACAGAATATTCAACAATTTTTAAATCTAGCAGACGCCGATAAAACATTATCTGATTTCTTATCTGATATGAGAAAGTCATTTATGTCCGGTATAACAGAAAATTTATATACAGATGTTGATAAAAGAAAAACAATAAAAAATATAAAAGGTTTATATAAAGCAAAAGGTACTGCAAAGGCAAATAAACTATTCTTTCAGATGTTATTCAATGAAACACCTGATATCTATTATCCTAATAGAGATTTATTAAAACCATCAATCGGTAAATTTTCAAGAAAAAGTATATTAAGAGTCACTCAAAACTCAGGTAATATATTAAATCTTACAGGCAAAACAATATCAATGGTTAGTGGGACTAATACTGCAAGTGCTTTAGTAGAAAATGTCACCTCTTTTGCTATTGGGACAACAGTTCTGTTTGAATTAGAATTAAATACAGAAACAATAACAGGAACATTTTTAGATGGTGCAACGATCACAGGTGTTGATAATACAGATGAAACATTGGTTGCAAAAGGTACTATTAAAACAATTTTAAATGATATAGCAATTACAAATGACGGTCACTTATATACTACTTCTAGTTCTGTTACCATAAGTGGAGGTGGCGGATCTGGTGCAACTGCACTTATTGAAGAAGTTGGTTCTGGTGGTATCGAAGAGATTATTGTTGTAAACGGTGGTTCAAACTATGCTGTTGGTGATACATTAACATTTAATTATACTAACTCTGATGGTGCAGGTGCTGAAGCGATTGTTGCTGTTGTAAACGGAGGTATCGCTGGTGAAACAGGAACATCAGCAGATCATATTATATTAGAAGATGGTACACAAGCAGGCGACCCTTATCAAGGAAATAAAATAGTTCAAGAAGCAGGAACATCAGCAACAAAAGATATTACTGATATAAGAGTCACTAGAAGTGGGCATGGTATGAGTTCTTTACCCACAGCAACAGTTTCAAGTTCTACTGGTTCAAGTGCTGTTGTTAGAGCATATGGTAGTCAAATAGGTAGAATTAAAAAATTTCAAATTTTAGATCAAGGTATTAGTTTCTCAGGAACGCCTACGGTTGTATTAGAAGGTAATGCTGTTTACAACGCAAGCACAGGCACTATATCAGCAGATGAAACATTTACTGGTAGTGGTAGTACATCAGGTACTTTAAAGTCTATTGATACATCTACAAATAGAATTTCATTTACAACTGCTGCCGGTGCTGTTGTTGCTGGACAAACTTTAACATTTTCTGGTTCAGGAACAGTAGTGATTGAAAAGGTAGATCAGGCAACTGCTACTGCTTCAACTGCAACAAAAGTATTAACAACAGGTGCATATACAACTCAAGATGGATTTCTTTCAGAGAAAGATAAAAGAATTCAAGATAGTGTTTACTATCAGGATTATTCTTATGTTGTAAAAATTGGCGAAAGTATTACAAAGTGGAGAGATTATATTAAGAAAGCAATACACCCATCAGGATTCAATGTATCCGGTCTTGTTAGAATTCAGACAAGAGTTAGTGGTGAAATTTCTGTACCTGTTCAAGGTATCATAACTGGTATTGATGAGACACCAATATTCTCAACTTACAAATTCTTATTTTCAACTGTATTTGGTAGAAGAGCAGGAACAGATACAGACGGCACAACTTTAAGAGCAAACCCTAAAGTAGGTAATGACAATAGAGATACACACACTGCTAGCACTAGAGATGTTACCGTAAATAGAAAGGTAACTGTAAAACTATTTGGTGATTCTGAAGATTTAGGTTTCAAAATAAAAGGACAACTTAGAAATCACGGGTTCGCATATGCAGGACCTAGAATGAAAAATGCATTTCAATTTGGGTTGTTCTCAGGACCATACATAAATGGTACTGGTGTTCCTGTATCTCAATGGGGTAATTATCATTTATCAGGAATGTTAGATAGCACATTAAACGGTACTGTATTAACATTAGGAGAATTAAATGATCCTACGAATAATAGTAGAAATCTAAAGACAAATATCGCATTCCCAAGTGAGTTTTCTAAAACAGTAGGGGATTTCTCTTCAACTACTAGGACTTTTGATAGCACTAATACAACTTTTGATGAGGACGATCTAACTTAATCGTATAAATAGTTCATATGGCAAAACAATCAATCAATTTAGGATCAAGTGCAAACGATGGAGGGGGAACTACTCTTCGTGCCGGCGGTGATATAGTAAATGACAACTTTAATGAGTTATATACTGCATTAGGTGACGGGTCAGCACTACAAATTTCAATATCAGGATCACCAAGTAGTGGTGATGTTCTCACTTGGAACGGTTCTGCTTTTGCTTCTGCGACACCTAGTACACTTGCAAACATTGTTGAAGATACAACACCGCAACTTGGCGGTAATTTAGATGTTAATACAAAACAAATTGTATCAGCAAGTAATAATAATATCACTATTACACCTAATGGTTCTGGTTCTATTGTATTAGATGGTCAATCTTGGCCGCAAGCAGATGGTTCTGCCAATCAAGTTTTAAAAACAGACGGTTCAGGACAGTTATCTTATAGTAATCTTGAAAGTGTTGCCGCTACTCACATTCAACTACCTGTTTATGCAACTACATCCGCTAGAGATTCGGCACTCGGTTCTCCTGCTGCTGGTATGATGATTTACTTAACCGCAACAAATAAGGCACAAGTGTATAATGGTAGTTCTTGGACAGATTTACACTAGGGGATAAATATTTGTATAAATAGTTAAATAGGAAATAACAATGGCAGCAATAATCACTTCAAAATTTAGACTTAACAACGCTGAACAGTTCGTAGAATCGTTCTCAGAAACAGCGGCAACTGCATATTACTTGTTTATAGGCAGATCATCTACTTGGCAAACAGATACAGATGTTCAAGGTAATACAGTAAACGAGGGTACAGACTCTACCCCACCTACACCAAATGATGATGTAAGTTCTGAATTTTACAACTATGATGAAATGCTTGGTCTAAAAAAGATCGCCTCTTCAGATGTTTCTCAAGTTATTCCTAAAAGAACCTGGACAACTGGCACAACTTATGATATGTATGAACATAATATAAGTTCTTCAAATACTTCAAATAGTGGTGCAACAAATATATTTGACGCAACTTTTTATGTAATCAATTCTGCTAATAATGTTTATAAAGTTATTGAGAATGATGGCAATACAGCGTCAACTAGTGAACCTACTTCTACTTCCACCTCTATCTTCTCAACTGCTGACGGGTATAGATGGAAATATATGTACTCACTATCTACCGCACAGGTTACTAACTTTGTATCAACTGACTTTATGCCAGTTGTAACCAATTCAACTGTTTCAAATGCTGCTGTTGATGGTGCATTAGACACTATTCTTGTTGCTGCTGGTGGTTCTTCTTATGATGTAAGTGGTGGTGCAACCTCTGGTACAATTACTGCTATACCTATTCGTGGTGATGGTTCTGGTGGTGTTGCCTCGGTTACATTAACCTCTGGTGCAATAACTGCCGCAACGGTGACAACTGCAGGTACTGGTTATACTTATGCATATATTCGTAGTGCTGATGTTGTTGCTGCTACAAACGCTGGTGGTAACGGATCAGGATGTAATTTAAATGTGATTATTCCTCCTAAGGGTGGTCACGGTAAAGATTCTATCAAAGAGTTAGGTGGATTTTTTGTAATGTTAAATACAGATTTAACTGGTAGTGAAGGTACTTCAGATATTTTAGCAACAAACGATTTTAGAACAGTAGGTATTGTAAGAGACCCTACAAACTTCGGTACTTCAACTGTTTCAACAGGTACTACATTAAGAGGTGTTAAGGCAATTAAAATTGCTTCATCACCAACACCAGGCACATTTACGATTGATGAAGAAATAAATCAAGCGTCAACTGGTGCTGTTGGTAGAGTAGTATCTTGGGATTCTGATAATAAAATTTTATACTATTGTCAAACTAGATTCCCAGATTATGGTACAGACACAAATGGAAATTTGACAGCATTTAGTGGTGCAAATGTGATAACTGGACAAAGTTCAAGTGCAACTGCAACACCAGATACAAGTTCAAGTGCAACTGTTAACGCTGTTGTATTCTCTTCCGGTTATTCAAATCAAGAAATTCAACCCGACTCAGGAGATATAATCTATGTAGAACACAGGTCGCCTATTTCCCGTGCTTCTGACCAAACAGAAAATATTAAACTAATTATTGAGTTCTAGGATAAACAATGGCAACCTTAACGGATTTTAATGTCAGTCCATATTATGACGATTATGCTGACAGTAATAACTATCATAGAGTACTATTCAGACCATCTTACGCTGTTCAGGCAAGAGAGTTAACTCAAGCACAAACAATACTTCAAAATCAAGTAGAAAGATTCGGTAATAACATCTTCAAAGAAGGTGCTATGGTTATACCTGGTCAAATTTCTCTTAATACTGATTATGAGGCAGTAAAACTAACTTCTTTCTCTGGTACTTCAACTCTTTCAAATTTACAAGGTGGTGTATTTACTGGTGCAACTTCTGGTGTTCAAGCAACTGTTGTAAATACAGTAGATACCGATGGTACTGATCCTAATACATTATTTGTCAAATATACAAATTCAGGTTCTAATAATACAACTGCAAGATTTGCTGATAGTGAAAATATTACTGCAACAATTTCTATTGGTGGTGTAAACACTTCAATTACCTGTGCTGTAAATACAACAGCAACTGGTTCTGCTGCTCAAGTAGAAGCAGGTATTTTTTACACTAGAGGATTTTTTGTACAAAATACAGCACAAACTTTAATACTAGACAAATATACAAATACACCTTCTTACAGAATAGGACTTGATGTATCAGAAATTATTAATACACCTACTGAAGATGGCAACTTAAATGATAACGCCGCTGGTTCTTCAAATGAAAATGCACCGGGTGCTCATAGATTAAAAATTACCCTTACTTTAGCAAAATTAGCACTTACTGCAACCACAGATACTTCATTCATTGAGTTAGCAAGAATAGTTAACGGGATTGTAGTAAAACAAGTTCGTTCTACACAATTCAATGTTATTGAAGATACAATGGCAAGAAGAACCTTTGACGAGTCAGGTGATTATACAGTTAGAGATTTTGATTTAGATATTAGAGAGAGTGTTCTTGCTAGTAATAATAGAGGTATCTATTCTGATGGTGCTACAACTGAAGATAACGGAACTGCCTCTACTGCAAAACTTGCCGCCCTACTGTCACCTGGTAAAGCATATGTAAGAGGATATGAAATAGAAAAAATATCTCAAGCAATTAAAGATATAGATAAGGCAAGAGAATTTGCAACTATCAATAATAATAAAACTACTTTCGATATAGGAAACTTTGTTAATGTAACCAATGTTCATAGTTTACCTGATATGGGTGTTGTGACCGGTTCAAATGCTTCAGATGTTTCACCTTATCGTACAACAAGTTTGATGAGTGAATTAACTTCTACACCTGGTGCAAAGTCAACTGTATCAGACGCTGAGATTGGTCGTGCAAAAATAAGAGGATTTGAACATAGATCAGGCACTGCTACAAGTAAAGTATTTGCTCAAACAAGTGTATTCAAGGCATTTTTATTTGATATAGAAATGTTTACAACTATCGAAGTAGATGGCACAATAAGTAATTCTTCTGGATTTACGACTGGTGAAAAAGTAACCGGTGGTACTTCTGGTGCAACTGGTATTGTAGAAAGTATATCAACTGAAAAATCTGCAACAATAACTGGCGCTTCGACAGCAACTCCTGTCGTGGTTACTTGTTCTGGTGGTCATTCATTTAAAGAAGGTCAAGTGGTTACGATTGCAGGTGTTTCTGGTATGACTGATATTAACGGAAACTTTACAGTTAAAAATCCTACTTCAACTACTTTTGAGGTATTCTCGGATGCAAGTGTTGGTGGTACACCAACTGCTGTAGGTTCTTCACAAACATATTCTGGTTCTGGTGCAACTGCAAAACACGATACAGTACAACTTTCAAATGTTCAAGGTACATTCTCTGAAAATGAAACTATAACAGGTTCAAGTTCATCTTACACTGCTGTTATTCAGTTTAGTGCTTTCGGTCGTAAAGGGGCAACTTCTAGGACATTTAGTGAAGTTAAACAACTTTATAGTGATACAGCAAATGAAGATTTTACTGCTGATGTTGATTTATCTGCCGACTTTGGTTCAAGAACCACATTAACAGGAAATATTTCTGTTGCAAACTCTGGCACTACAATTACAGGATCAGGTACTAAATTCAATACTGAATTAGTTATAGGAGATCAAATTACATTTATTGACAACGCTGGTTCTACAATAACAAAAATTGTAGAGAGTATATCTAGTGATACAGTATTAGAAATATCTGCTGCTGTGGGTGGTTCTGGTGTTGCAACTTCTAAAGTAGCAACTAGAAATAGGACTGTAATAAACAATCCTGAATTAAATACACCGATATTTAAACTACCATTTACACCTATTAAGACACTATTAACAACTTCAAACAGTTTACAAACAGATACAAGTTATACAGTAAGAAGAACATTCATAGGTAACTTATCTTCTGGTTCAATTTCATTATCTGCTGCTTCTGGTGAAACATTTTTATCTGCCGCTGACGCTGACTATGTTCTTAGTTTAGAGACTGCACCTGGTTCTGGTGCTGTGGGCGATTTAATACAACTAACTTCAAGTGAATTATCTGGCACAGGCACTGGTACACTAACTATTTCTTTAGGTGCTGGTTTTGGTGCTGCTAAAGTTAAAGTGATTGCTTCAATTTCTAGAAGTACTGCAGGTCAAAAAAGTAAAACAGATAACACAGCACAAACAGTACAGATATCTACACAGGCAGCGGCAACTGCTGATATTATTAGTATTGGTAAGGCAGATGTTCATACACTTACTAGTGTTCATATGGCGGCAGATTTTAGTACAAATGCAACAACTGGCGATACAGATGTTACCGACAGATTTACACTAGATACAGGACAAAGAGATAATTTCTATGATATAGGAAGATTAATTAAAAAAGAAAATGCTATTGCAATCACTGGTAGATTATTGATTACATTTAGTTTTTACTCTCACGGTTCTGGTGAATATTTTAGTGTTGATAGTTATCCTTCAGCACAATATACTACTATACCTGAATATACTTCAGACACAACTGGTGAGGTATTTAAACTTAGAGATTGCTTAGACTTCAGACCTAGAGTAGATGACGCTACAACTATTGACTCTGGTGGAAATAATAGAGAGTTTGATGGCACTGGTGCTGCGGCGATTGATACACCTAAGTTTGGTTCTTTAATATCTTCAGATTTAGAACACTACTTAGATAGAATTGATAAAATATTTCTTACTGAAAAAGGAGACTTTCAAATAGTAAAAGGTACTTCAGGAACTAATACACCTGTGCCTAAGAACCTTGATAATGCTATGCACCTTTACACATTAGAGATACCTGCTTATACATTTAGTACTGAAGATATTACTATACATGCTCAAGATAATAGAAGATATACAATGAGAGATATCGGTAATCTTGAGAGAAGAATAGAAAATGTTGAATACTATACTCAACTTTCTTTATTAGAAGCGGCAGCAGAAAATTTACAGATACAAGACGCTGATGGTTTTGATAGATTTAAAAACGGATTTATTGTAGATAACTTTACAGGTCACGATACTGGTGATGTAAATAGTGATGATTATAATATTGCTATGGATATGGCAGCAGGTGAGGCAAGACCTCCACACTTTACAGACGCTGTTAAGTTAGTAGAATCAGATTCAGATGGTTCAACTTCGGCATTAAGTGATACAACTAGATCAAATTCTAATTATCAAAAGACTGGTGATTTCTTAACACTTAAATATACTGAGACAGCACAGATTACTCAACCGTTTGCAACACAAACAGAAAATATAAATCCATTTGATGTTGTTAAATTTGTTGGTGCTATTTCATTATCTCCTTCTAGAGATGAGTGGAAAGAAACAGAAAGACGACCTGAGTTAGTAATTAATCAGTCTGGTCCTTTTGACACAATGACAGAAAATGCAACAAGAAATAGAGATGGTACTTTCTCACTCGGGACTGTATGGAATGAATGGCAAACTTCTTGGACTGGTACACCACAAGTAACCACGACTTCAGTTCAACGCTTTATGGCAACAAGAGCAGCACATAGAATTGATACTACAAGAACCACAACGAGAGTAGGAGAAAGAAGAACAGGAATTAGAACCACAATAGTTCCTAGAACAGTTAGAAGAAGTGCTGGCGATAGAACAATTAATGTTGCTTTTATACCATTTATTAGATCAAGAACGATATCATTTACTGCTACTGAATTAAGACCAAGTACAAGAGTTTATCCTTTCTTTGATAATGTGGCAGCAACTGCCTATGTGACCCCTAACGGAGGTTCACTTGGTGGTTCTTTGATTACAGACGCCAATGGTACTGTATCAGGAACTTTTGCAATACCTGATCCTAAAGTAAATTCAAACCCTAGATGGCGAACAGGTGAAAGAGTATTTAAGTTAACATCAAGTTCAACTAATTCAAATGATGACTCTCTTATTTCAACAAGTGGTGAGGCGACATATACTGCTTCAGGTATCATAGAAACAAAACAAGAATTAATTATAGCAACTAGAGAGGCACAGATAAGAAGAGATACAGTAAATGAAGATAGGGTATCATCTAGAACAAATACACAAACACGAAGAGTACAACTAGGGGATATTGGTAGAAGAGATAGAGACGGAATGCGACCAAGACCTAATAGGCGAGGTAGAGATCCTCTCGCACAAACATTTATGACCGATTTAGAAGGTGGTATGTTTGTGACCTCAGTAGAGGTATATTTTGCAAGTAAATCATCTAACATACCTGTATGTTGTGAAATAAGACCAGTAGTTAATGGGTATCCTTCAAGTAGAGTTGTACCACTCGCAACTAAAACATTAAATCCTGGTTCAGTAAATACATCAACAACTGGTGAGACTGCAACTAAATTTACTTTTGACGCACCTATTTACTTACCTGAAGATACAGAGTATGCAATAGTTCTTCTAGCAAATACAACTGACTATACAGTTTATGTTGCTGAGACTGGTAAGAAAGCATTATCAAGTGGTAGATTAGTTTCTAAACAACCATCAACTGGTGTATTATTTAAATCACAAAACGGATCTACTTGGACTGCAAGTCAAGAACAAGATTTAAAATTTAAAATTAATCGTGCTGAGTTTGAAACTTCAACAACAGGATCGGTTACTCTAGTTAATGACGCTGTTAGTTCAAGAACATTAGCGGCAAATCCATTTAAAACAACTAATAGTTCAAATGTTGTAAGAGTATCACATCCTAACCACGGTATGCATAGCACAAATGCAAATGTTACCATCTCTGGCGTAGGTTCTACACTTAATAATATACCTGCAAGTGAATTTAATACAACACATACAAGTATCTCAAATATCACACACGATACTTATGATATAACAGTTTCTACAAATGCAAACGCAACTAGTAATGCTGGTGGTTCTTCCGTTGTTGCAACACAAAACAGACATCTAGATCAATGTCAACTATTCATTCCTACAATGACTGTTCCTGGCACAGCAATTACAACTAAAGTAAGAACAACAACTGGTACATCAATAGAAGGTTCTCAAACATCTTATACTTTAACATCAGCAACTAATGCTGAGGCAGTTAGTATAGGTGAAAATATTTTATTTAATGCACCTCAAGTTATTGCTTCGAGTATAAATGAAACAAATGAGATGAGTGGTAATAAGTCATTTATGACAATAATTACTATGGATACTTCCGCAAACAATTTATCACCAGTTATTGATACAGAATCAATGAGTGTGTTTGTAACCAAAAATAGAATAAATAATCCTGCAAGTGGCACTACACCTGATTTTGTTGCTGAAACAAATGCAAATCAAACAAGTGCTGAGGCAAAATATTTAACTAAACCAATAGTTCTAGATAATAACTCAACTGCTTTAGATATTCGTATTAGTGCGAATATACAAACTGGTTCTGATATGAAAGTATTTTTTAGAACAACTGGTGGTGAAGAAACTAGAAGATTACAAGATATAGGATTCACACCATTTAATTCAACTGGTGCTGAAGATACTAATGTTGTTGACGCTGAAGATGACGCTACATTTAAAGAATATAAATTTAGTGCTTCAGACCTAAGTGGATTTACTTCGTTTCAACTTAAAGTAGTTCTAACTGGTACAAATAGTGCGATTGTGCCAAGAATAAAAGACTTGAGAGGTATTGCATTGGCTGTCTAATGAGTGAATTAAAAGTAGAAGGTTATGAAAATTTAGTGAGAGATACAAAATCTACTGCAATAGTAAATAAAGATAAAGACGGTTACGAAGTTTATATGAGAAAAGTCTCTACAAGAAAAGTAGAAAGAGAAACAGTTAGAGGATTAGTTAGAGAAGTAAATGAATTAAGAGAAGATTTTAAAGAGATAAAAAACTTACTAAATAAAATGGTAGATAACAATGGCAGATAGAAATGTAACCACATCAAATACTCTAGAAGAGTTTAGAGTCGAGTTCAATGAATTAGCAGTAGATGTAGGTGAAATTGCAAGTATAACCGGCGCTTCAGGAATGATCGCATCCGCAAGTGATATTGTTGAGGCGGTTGTTGCCCTAAATAGTAATAGTGCAACTTCAGCAAATCCTGTAATTACAGGTATCGCAAGTTTCCCAGACGGTTCTGCTTCAGCACCTTCAATCACAAATACTGGTGATACAAACACTGGTATATTCTTTGGCGCTGCTGATCAAGTGGATATAAGTGTTGGTGGTACAGGAATTGTATCAGTAACCTCTACTGGTTTAGGGGTCACAGGTAATATTACTGCAACAGGTAATATCACAATGGGTGACGCTGATACTGACAATATTACATTTAATGCTGATGTAAACTCAAGTATTTTACCTAATACTCATAATGGTTTTGACTTAGGTGCTGACACTAAATCGTGGAGAAGTTTATATCTCGGTACTAGTGTAATATTTGAAGGAACCGGTGTTGACGCACACGAAACTAGTTTAGTCGTTGCAAACCCAACGGCAGATAGAACAATAACACTACCTGATCAGTCAGGTACAATGTTAACAACAGGTGTCACCGCTGCTGATCTTGCTGGTTCTAATATCGCAACAACAGGATTTTCAATCGCTATGGCGATTGCTTTAGGATAATAAATAGGAATAACATATGGCAAATGATTTTAAAAAAGGTTATGTTTCAGGAATGAGCGGTAGTTCAGGGTCTCCCTCTACATTATATACTGTACCAAGTTCAAAAACTAGTGTATTAATTGAGTTAGACTGCTGTAATACCTCTAATGCTTCTCAAACTGTAACCGCTATATTGTCTCACGGTGGAAGTTCAGATATTCATTTAATTAAGAATGTACCGATACCTGCTGGTTCAACTTTAAAAGTTATATCAGGACAAAAAATAGTGGCAGAACAGAATGATGTAGTAAAAGTATATGCTTCAAACGCTAGTAGTGTTGACGCTGTGCTTTCAATTCTTGAAGATGTTAACTCGTAATAAAGGATAATTAATGGGTAATTATACAGGACCATCACCGGCTAGAAGTTTTGCTCCCGTAGCAACTAAAGATAGATTTAGTGGCGACGGAAGTTCAGTAAACTTCGACCTGACTTTTGATATACCTTCAGGCGGATTTAATTCGTTGAATGTATATGTTGAAGATGTATGGCAAGAACCTACTGTTGCTTATACGGTAGGTAATGACGGTTCAGGTAACCCTAGACGAGTAACCTTTACATCCGCCCCACCTAGTGGCACAAACAATATTGTTATCATCAATAGAGATAGAGAAACCGCTCGAGTTATACCAGACGCTAGTTCAGTAGGTAGTAGTCAGTTAAATGCTGAAATGATCACAGGTCAAACTGAGGTAACTGCTGTTGGTGCCGACCATGTTTTAATTTATGACGCTAACCAAACTTCATTGAAAAAGGCATTAGTATCTACACTAGGTAATACTGTTTCAAATAGTGCGAATAATAGAATTCTTACAGACACAGGTACAACTGGTTCAATCAATGCAGAGAGTAATTTAACTTTTGATGGTTCAACTCTTGCTCTTACAGGATCACAAACTGTTTCTGGTACTGTAACCGCTGCAGGTTTCACAATTGGTTCTGCTGAAATTAACGAGACAGAATTAGAAATTTTAGACGGCGCTACAATCTCTACAAACGAATTAAATACTCTTGCAAGTATTGGTTCTGATTCAGTTGCAACTCAACTTGCTACAAAGGCACCTCTTGCTAGTCCAGCATTAACTGGTACTGCAACCGGTGTAAACTTAACACTATCAGGCAACTTAATTGTTAACGGTACTACAACTACTGTAGCAACAACAAATACAACTGTTAGTGATAATATGTTAGAATTAAATACTGGTTCATCTTCAAATGCGAATGACTGTGGTATTGTTATTGAAAGAGGATCAACTGGTGATAATGCAATAATTGCTTGGGATGAGTCTAATGATAGATTTATCGTAGGTACTACAACTGCAACTGGTGCCTCTACTGGTGATTTAACAATCGCTGCTGGGAAACTTGAAGTTAGTGGTATCGTAATCGGTAGTGCTGATATTAACGAGGCAGAATTAGAGATTTTAGATGGTGCAACTGTATCGACAACTGAATTAAACTATGTTGATGGTGTGACCAGTGCAATACAAACACAATTAGATAGTAAACTTGCAACTGCTGGTGGTACTATGACTGGTGATTTAATACTTGGTGATAATATTAAGATAGAATTAGGGAATGCTACCGGTGGTGATTTACAAATTTATCACGATGGTTCAGATTCATATATTGCGGATGCCAGCACAGGTTCATTAAAATTATTAACTGATACTTTTAGAGTACAAAATCCTGCTGGAACTGAAAATATGATTGTTGCTACTGAAAATAGCGGCGTCTCTTTACACTTTGATAATGACGCTAAATTAACAACTGTAACCGGCGGTGTTAACATTACAGGTACAGCAACTGCAACTACATTTAGTGGTTCAGGTGCAAGTTTAACAAGTTTACCTGCGGCAAATGTGACCGGTCAATTAACACCTTCAACTGGTGGTACAGGTATTACAATAGACTTTGATAGTTTACCAAACTCTGATCCGGGAGTTAAAGGTAGATTATACAGAGGTAATATTTCTGGCCAAACATATTTAAAGATAAGTGCAGGATAGGAAATAAAATATGCCATTTAGTTCATACATAGGAAGAGAACCTCAATATGGGGCATTAGAGAAACAAGTTATCACAGGTGATAATAGTACAACTTCTTTTGCTTTAAACTTTAATGTAGGTGATCCTAATATGTTATTAGTAGTTTCAAACGGTGCTGTGTTAGTACCAGGTACTGCATATACGATTGATAGTGCAGGTGCAAATATAACTTTTTCAGCGGCACCTTCATCAAGTCAAACGCACCATATTATATTTTTAGGACAACAATTATCAAGCACTTCGATAATTGTATCCTCAGAAACAGTTTCAGGTGATGGTTCTGGAACAGACGCTGTAAATAAAGATAGATTAGTTACCTTTTTAAATACAAGTGGAGGTACTTCTGCTTTAACATTAGCAACTGGTTCTTTTGCTGGTCAAATGAAAATTATTACAATGAATACAGCAGGTAATGCTGCTACAATGACAGCGGCAAATGGTAACTTAAATACAACTGCGGTATCTACATCAATCGTATGGGATGCTGTTGGTGAAAGTGTAACCTTAATTTATGATGGTAGTAAATGGATCCCAATATCAAGTATAGGGGCAACGATATCATAAGGATAATATATGTCAAGAAATACAATAGGAAATCAGGCAGTAGATAAAACTTTAATCACAGGTAATAGTACGGTCACGGCAGCGTCAGATGACGCTATAATGATATCGGATACTAGTGATTCAGGTAATATTAAGAAGGCAACTATATCTACAATAACTGATACTTTGATCGCTAACGGTGG
>Ga0208405_1000097_pt1 | contig 14393 bp, 26 predicted proteins | sample ETNtaG_32_FD_185766 | JGI IMG/M metagenome (GOLD analysis project Ga0208405, IMG submission 185766) | Marine microbial and viral communities from oxygen minimum zone, Eastern Pacific Ocean - ETNP201302PF84A (SPAdes) (version 2) | ecosystem: Environmental > Aquatic > Marine > Oceanic ... | reverse complement strand
GTGGTCCCTTCGTCTATCGGTTAGGACAGCGGTTTTTCATACCGCAAAGAGGGGTTCGATTCCCCTAGGGACTACCAGAAGGAAAAAGTAATGGCATTAATAAAAGAAAAAGTAACAGAAGTTAGACACTGGTCCGATAAAACATTTACATTTAAAACTACTCGTAAACCGGGTATGCGTTTTAAAAATGGAGAGTTTGTGATGATGGGATTAGAACACGAGGGTAAAAAAATATTAAGAGCCTATAGTGTGGCATCAGCTAACCACGAAGAATTTTTAGAATGGCTATCTATAAAAGTTGATGATGGAGAACTAACATCAAAATTACAAAAAGTAAAAGAAGGCGATGAAATCATAATGATGGATAAAGCCACAGGAACACTTGTAATTGATTATTTGTTGCCTGGGCGTAACTTATACTTAATATCAACTGGCACAGGACTAGCACCATTTTTAAGTATTATAAATGATCCAGAAACTTATGAAAATTATGATAAAGTGATACTTACTCATACTGTACAATATCAAGAAGAATTAGTTTATAAAGAATATTTAGAATCTTTCAATAAGGAAATGGAAATGATTACTGAAGGTAAGTTTCAATATTTCAATACTTTAACTAAAGGACCTTGGGCAAGGCAAGGCAGAATTACGAAATGGATAAAAGAAAATACATTATGGCCGGCTGTTAATAATGAAATGTACGATAGTACAAAAGACAGAATGATGATTTGTGGATCAATGGGATTAAATGAAGATGTAACTGATTGGTTAAAAAGTATCGGAGCCAAAGAAGGAAATACATCAACTCAAGGTGAGTATGTTGTAGAGAAAGCCTTTGTAACAAAATAAGAAAGAAAAATATGAAAATTTTATTAACTGATATTGACGGCGTAGTACTAGACTGGGTAAAACATTTTGAAGCTTATCTTGATAGGTATTATCCAGATAATAAATTAGCAAATCCAAAAGAGTTTGACTTGAATTTAAGGTATACTGATTTGAAGCCAATGTCAGAATCAATGGGTGAAGAAAAAGATTTTATGAGAAATGTAGTTAAAAATTTTAACACTACGGCTTGGATAGGATATTTAGAACCTTTTAGAGATGCGAAAGATATACTACCAAAGTTCAAAGATGAAGGATATAAAATAATAGCCTGTACTTCTATGGGAACAGATCCTTACTCGAAAGCTTTGAGAAAAATGAATTTAGAACAACATTTTCCTGGAGTGTTTGATCAAATAGATATTATACCATTTGCAGAACCTAAAGGAAATTGGTTGAAACAATATAGAGATTCAGATGCTTATTGGATTGAAGATAAATGGTCGAACGCAGTTGCAGGCGCCGATGTGGGGTTAAATACACTTATAATGAAACACGAGTATAATGCTTATATGAAAGATAATAGAATAAGACACGTTGACAATTGGCAACAAATATATTCTATAATGACCAAATAAGATGTATGCACAACAAAGATTATTAAGAGCAAAAAATCAGATAGATGTATATCTAGGAACTCCTTGTGATGAGTGCAAAGCTAGTCCTTTAACTCTAGGTGCAGAATATTTAGAATTTGCAAGAGGTGACTGTTCAGCGATAAGGGATTATTATAAAAATCTTAGTTTTTCAACAGTAAGAGTATTTCTAGACAATGAATATATTTGCCAAGTTAATTTTTTAGACAACAAAACAGAAATTTTACATTCAGAATTTTTTAGACAAAGAAAGTTTTTAACTGATGATAACATTTATTTGTTACCTTTTTTTAAAGTTCTTAATGCGTATAGAAAGAATAATGTTGCAACATCTTTAAGAAAATTACTAATTGGAAGTTATAATGAATATTTGGTAAAAGCAGTTCAATCGGTTTCTAATACAAAAAATGCAGTATATGGAAAACACGTGGCAAATTACAATCCTCCTACAAAGCTACAAGAGTTATTCGAAAAAGAAGAGATAGAAATAACCAGCGATATTAAAGAATTTGTTTCTGAAGAATTTTATGAAAAGCACAAAGGTAAAAAATTACATCTAATATTAACTGAAGACTCAACTGAAATATTTCTCAAGAAGTATAAAAGACGAGATAAAGACAATTATATTTCTTGGTTAATAGTTAATGACTTTTCTAATTGGTACATTAAAAATTCAGGCAATTATAAGAATACGTGTGCTGTATGTTATGGTAAGCAGGAAATGAAAAGATCAGAGAAGCTTTCTGCTATTTTACGAGACAGTTTTTTGAACAATCAGATAAGTGAGCTACAAAAACAAAGAGCTGAAAGGAAAGGCGATCTTTCAAAAGCCCTCAAAGAAGATACTAAAGCAAATCTTAAAAAGTGGAGACCTTCAGTACATAAGGCACAATATGGTGTAGATAAAACTGAGACTATTATTGAAAAAGGTAAGAAAATTACTAGAACTACTACCAAAAAATCTTAAATTATCCTATATATAGTGCCATATTGTTGGTTGACAGATTCCAATTCTGTGTTATATTATTAATATGAAACAGAAGCAATACAACCTAAAAAACGCCCTTTCTATAGCCTGTGATATCTTTGACAAGCAAGGTTACATAAAAGAGGCAGAACCAACTAAAAACTTAGAAACCAATAAATCTATACTATCCAAAAGATTGGAAAGTGAGCCTGATTTTACACATTCTGATGTTGAAGATGTTTTAAATTACAAGCAAGAATTGGTTTTTAAAAAGCTAGGCGGTAATCTATCAGATTATGAACATCTAGTTATCAAGACTTTAGAAAAACAAAATATGGATTTAAGAGAAATGGGCATAGTAGCAAGTGTACCATTGATGTATAATAATGCGATGAAGAAAAGAGCAAGACAAGAAAAATATGAAAACTTTCAGCAAACAAGTCAGTTTCGTGGAGTACTTGGACAAAAGTATTACGCACCTGTGGTACTATTAGACAAGCTATTTCATAATAGAGGATTTTTTATCTATACATTTGTTGAAGATGGAAAGCACATTTTAAAATGGTTGACGGGTAGAGATTATGAAGAATTTAAAAAAGGTTCTAAAATTAAATTAAGTGGAGTAGTCAAAGCACATAATACAACAGCATACTATGGCGATGAAACTACATTAAGAAGTTGTAAACTGATAAGGGATATTGAAAATGCATAAACCTTGGAAAATTATACAAGAGCTAGAAGCTGACAATAGCAGACTAAAAAAAGAAGCAATTATTAAAAGAGAAAGTGATGCTGACAATATAAGATTCTTTGATGGTGTGTGTATGGCACTAGATGGATTTAGAACGTTTGGTGTACAGAAAGTTCCAGTTGCTGAAAAAGATGGTCCTGGCATACCCGAAGCAGAATTTTTAGATACTATTAAAAAGTTAGAAGAAAGAACTCTTACTGGAAATGAGATGCGAGATGTAATACAAGATTTATGTAATAGATCAAATGCAGAAGAATGGAATGACTGGTACAGAAGAATTTTAATCAAAGACTTAAGATGTGGTGTGACACATAAAACAATTAACAAGTTTTCTACTTACAAGGTACCTGTGTTTGAGTGTATGTTAGCAACAGATTCAGCGAAGCACGAAAAGAAAATGGTTGGTGACGTTATTGTAGAACCAAAGCTAGATGGTGTAAGAGTTGTAGTAATTTGTGACGTAGATAAAGATGAAGTAAAACTTTTCAGCAGAAATGGTAAAGAGCTTACAAACTTTCCACACATAAACGAACAATTTGATGATATGCTAGACCAAATGGGAGAGAGTATGGTGTTTGATGGTGAAGTAATGAGCGATAACTTTCAAAAGCTAATGAGAGAAATACATAGAAAAGAAGGTGCTAAAACACAAGATGCAATACTTAATTTATTTGATTGTATACCATTAGAAGATTTCAAAGAAGGTGAATGCGGATTATCTATAACAAAAAGAAAACAATTACTAGAAGATTTCAAATATGGACCAAATATTAATCTAGTAGAGTATGTTAAAATTAATTTAAGTGACGATGATGGGCAAAAGCAATTTGCTGATTACAATAAGATCTGTATTGATAAAGGATATGAAGGAATAATGGTCAAACCAATTGGAGGTTTATACGAGTGTAAAAGATCTACATTATGGTTAAAAGTAAAACCATTTATAGAAGTATCATTAACAGTCAAAGCAACAGAAGAAGGTACTGGAAGAAATGTAGGCAAATTGGGTGCATTGATTGTTGAAGGAAATGATGATGGAAAATTTATTAAAACAAATGTTGGATCTGGTTTAACAGATGGCAACAGAGATGAATTTTGGAAAGCAAAAGAAAAGCTAATTGGACAGGTTGTTGAAATCAGAGCTGATGCTATTACACAGAATCAAGATGCTAAAGATGAGTGGAGTTTAAGGTTTCCTAGATTTTTGAGATTTAGGGGTTTTGAAGTAGGAGAAAAATTATAATGAAGAATTGGATGATTGACACAGCCACCATTCTATTTGATGACACAAAGAATGATTTAAGAGCATTACCTAAAACCGTTAGGCTACAAATTTTGACCGTATTAAGTTTTGTTTGGTCAACAGCATTTACATTGTATATCTGGGGAATGATGAGACCAGATATCTGGACGGGACTAGTTATAGGACATATTGCAATTATTTTTGCTATGTATTTTACATTTAAACAATTCCATAATGTAAAGAAAGCAAGATACAAGTTCCAAGAAGGCTATCACACTTATAATAGAGCCAGAGAGTTTGTAATATACAGGGACAAATTTGGTAATCCCTATAAAGTAAAATTACCAGCAGGTGACCCAGGAGGAGAACACGAATGAAACAACCACAACTATTTGAAACCGAAGACCAGTTTGGCGAAGACATTTACGCAGGTCCAAAACTTGTAAAGCAAGATTTAGACTTTAAAACAAAAATGATTGATCCAAAAAATCCAAGCACGGTAGGACAAAGTGCGTGGAATTTGGGAAACCATACACTTGCAATATTTTTTATTGCGTGTATAGTGTTTGTAATATATGCGAGTTATAAATGAAAAAATTTAAGAAAAAGTTTGATAAGTTCATAGATAAAAATGCCAAAGCTATCGCGATATTGACGTGGATTGTTTTTGGTGGAGTTGGATTATATTGGGGGTACGCACAATGAAAAAAGTTAAATGGTTTATTTTAGATAACTTGCCAACTATATTTGTCATTCTAGTTTTTACATTTGGAATGGTAATGGCGGCCAATCACGCAGGAGTACTTTAGATGCCAGGTAAATGGGACGGAAAGTCAAGACCAACAAACAGTTTATATAGAGAAAACTTTGATTCGATTTTTAACAAAGTGAAATACCAAATTTGGTACATACCAAGGATACAGGACGAATTGCCTGTAGCAAATTTTTATAGTTTAGATGATGCAGTAGAACAAATGAATCAACTAAAAGTAAAAAGGCCAAAAGCATATCCACATCACTATATATGGGATGTTGCTAGAAAGCAAAAGATCAACTATGACAAAGAAATTTAAAGTATTTGGTAAAAAGAAAGTAATAGAGGAAATAGAGAAACCAAAATTTACATATCAAGAAGCAGTTAGTCACTTGAGTTCGATTAGCTCAGAATATCTAAATAAATATGGTAAAACAATGCACGAAACAGATAGACAGATGCTAGAAGAGTCAATTAAAATAGTAGATGGATATTACGAATATATAAAATGGCAAAGATAATAAATTTAAGTAGATATAGAAAAGTAAAAGTTTTAAAGACTGAAAAAGAACTGAATGAAGTTTGGAGGTCTATAATGGAAGATGCTTTAGGTAAACTAATGGCAAATGGAGTAAAGTTTGATCAAAGGACTGAATTAGCAGTAGTACCAGCTTTCAAAATTATACAAAGTGTATTGTTTAAAGCACACGGAATAAAGCACAATTTAGATAAACCATTAGATCAATTTATAAAAACATATTATGGCAAAAACATACATTCACGTAAACCAACACAAGATCAGGAGTAATAAGAAAAATGGCACTAACGAGCCTGTTATTACAATTAAGAAAGGTACTAAAAATACCTACTGCCACGAAGTTAAGATCCTTGGTCCATCATCCGTTGTTTATGGCGGCAATGATAAACCTCTGCTTTCTTGTGGCGCTAGGGTGGTCGTACTAACCGAAGCAGATGTTGAGGTTGTAAAATAATGTTCGAAGTACCGTTCGTCCATAGCAACGTTGCGGATACTTTAGACATCAACAAAGTTGTCAATGAAATAAGTGAGCATTGTAAGACTCTAAAAATGCCTAACCCTTGGGCGAAACAATCTCACGTCATAACATCAATTGCGGCAGGAGCCGAGGACGCCTGGCAAAGCGAAGATATTTTAAAAGCTTGTATGCCCGTAATAAAAGAATATGTTGATAAAGCTATTGGGCTCAACGTCAAGCTGAATTGCCATATGTGGTACAATATCTACAATGAAGGTTTTAACCAAGAGCAACACAACCATATCACGGTTGGTAACATAGCAAGTGGAGTGGTATATCTATCAGTTCCGGAAAAAGCCACGGGTACAACATTTATAAATCCAAATACGTTATTCCTTAATTCCACTGAATATAAAGAAGAATTTAAGTATTACACACCAAAAATAAAGAAGGGTGATGTGATAATCTTTCCACCTTGGCTAGAGCATAGGGTTGACAAGCAGTTTGATATATCAAGCACCAGAATAACAGTAGCATTTAATATTTCTAACAGTTAAACACTAGTTTTTATAAATACTTGTATGAAAACTATTTGTCCTGTAATTGATATTACATATCTTATCGAGCAACGTAAGATTAAGCGATCTATACGTAAGCAGTTGATTAATCTTGAAGTACAAGATATGTTTGTTGAAGAATGTATAGTTAACTTTAAGAACGGAAAAGCAGAGTATACTGGATATGTTTGGTGCAGAGAATCAGGCGAAAAAGTTCAGCTAGGTAAAACCTACGATGTAACAGAAGCATTGGCCTGGCTAGGATAATCTACATATATTACGTTTTTCTTCATAAATAGATAAAGTAATACATAATTACAAGACTAGAATTAGTTTTCTAGACTGTGAAAACAGACTTGTGAGGAAAAATGGCAGTAACGTATAACATTAAAGGAACTACAAATAGTTCATTCAAAGTTGGTAAAAGTGGAACCGGAACGGTTTACCTTAACACCTTATCTGCCGATGATCTCTCAGCAACAGGTAATTTGACAGTATCAGGTAACTTGATAGTATCTGGTACAACAACTACGGTAAACTCAAACACTATAGAAGTTAAAGATAGATTTGTTTTCGAAGGTGCAACAGCAGATGCACACGAAACAACTTTAATAGTTGAAGATCCAACAGCGGATAGAACAGTTACTATACCAAATGCTACAACAACTTTGGTAGGTAGAGATACAACAGACACTTTAACAAATAAAACAATAACTGATGCCGCGAGTATATCTATTGCAAATACATCAACAGATGATAGTTTGTTATTAACAACTACAGAAGATTCAAGCACAGCAGGACCAGTACTTACATTAAAAAGAAATAGTGCAAGTCCAGACGATGCAGATTACTTAGGACAGATTAAATTTAAAGGCGAGAATGATGCTGACCAAGAAATTGTTTATTCAAAAATCACAGGTAAGATTTTAGATGCTTCAGATGGTACAGAAGATGGTCTATTAGAATTTGCATTTATTAAAGCTGGCTCACAAAACATATCTGGTAGGTTTAGAAGTGATCAATTCCAATTATTAAATGGCACAAGTTTATATGTTGGCACAGGCGGCGATATTACGTTTGAAGGCTCGACAGCTGATGCTCACGAACTGACATTAGCAATTGATGATCCAACTACAGATAGAACAATTACACTACCAGATGAAACTGGGATATTAATAGTAAAAGATTCAGTAACAGGAATGATACAATTACCTGTGGGTACAACGGCACAAAGACCAACACCAGTAGCAGGTATGATGAGATTTAATTCAACAACAAAACGTTTTGAAGGTTATAATGGAATTGATTGGACACCATTGTCATCTTCACCAAATGACTTATCATCACGTGATGGTACAGAAGTTGATGTACACGCAAGTGATTTTGGTAGCATAACGTAAATACATTAGGAGAATAATAATATGTGGGATATGATAAAATATGAAATACCTGAAATGTTAGACAACTGGAGAGTGATTCCAAGGTTGCTAATTTTTATGTATGCAGTAGTATTTTACCAAACAATGAATTGGTTTATGTTATTAGAAAATCCAAACAACGCACAGGCAGGTTTTGTTTCAGTGATAGTTGGTGCGGGTGCGGCCTGGTTTGGTTTATATGTAAATTCAGGTTCAGGTAAAAAAGTAAAATTTGAAACAACTAACAAAGGAAGTAAATCAAGTTAATGTCACCAGATCTTAATACATTGTCGATGGATTTAACAGGTATGCTATTACCTTGGATAGCTGTATTGATATCTTTAGTGGTAGCAATTTGGTTCAAAGACTTTGCCACAGGTTTAGCAAAAGGATTGAAGTTTAAATTTGATCCTGCCTTTAATGAAGGTGATGAAGTTTTACTTGATGGTGAACTAGCAATGATAGTTAAGATTGGTGCGAGACAAACAGTATTTGGCGTATATTCAGATAGAGGATATACTTGGAGATACGTACCAAATGAAAGAATACCTTTTTTAAAATTGGAAAAAGTTATTAAAAAAGATTTACACATAGACACAGAAGAAGAAAAAGCTGAAAAAGTAAAAACATTGATTGATAAAGTACAAGACAAACAAATAGCAAAAAATCAAAGAGAAATAGAAAGATTAAAAAACAATGACTAAGATAATGTTAAAATTTGAATCTGAGTTAAGCACAGAGTCTTTAGAGTCATTGTTTGATACGGTAGCAACTGTTTTGTCAGAAGATTTATACTCAGAGCAAAATGTTATTGGAACAGATGGTGTCGAATCCAACTACAATTTAATACATCACGAAACCCACGGCTACCATTGTTATGATATGCCGATATCCAGACCACTTTCAATAGAAGAGAGCAAGGCACTTTATCAAGTTTTGGATAATGCTATAACTGGCGATTATATGTTGGAAATCTCAGCAGATTCAACAGAGCTACAAAACAGATATAAATTCAATAGTTTCGAAGGTGCTATCCAAGAAGGCGATTTAGACTAATCCAACTTGACATATTTTTATATTGTGTTATACTAGTATTATGACACAGCACATTATGATCGATCTGGAGACTCTTGCTACAACTATTGACGCCAATGTTCTAACAATAGGTGCAATTAAATTTGATCCTAAAGAAGATTATAGTAATTGGAAATGGGGAGAATATCCTAAGACGCAGGTTTTTTATAGGCGAGTTGATCCTGAATCTGGATCTAAAATTGGATTAAAAAATGATGACGAAACAATCGCTTGGTGGAGTCAACAAAGTGAAGAAGTTAGAAATGAAGCATTTGCAGAAGAAGATAGATATCCAATTGATCAAGTAATGAAAGATTTTTACAAATTTTGTTTGCCTGGAAAATATTTTTGGGCTCAAGGTGTTGCTTTTGATACTGTGATATGTGAACAAATATTTAAAAAATTAAAACGTGGTGCTCCTTGGATGTTTTATAACTTACGTGATACTAGAACACTATTTGATGTAAGAGACCCAAAAATGCCAAGTGCAAGACATCACCACGCACTATTTGACTGTTGGAGACAGATTGTAGGAGTACAAAATGTTTATAGAGAAATCAACAAAAATTAAAAGGATAGGTTTCTGTTGTAAATGGCTTAATGATCCCAGCGAAACTAGAGGGATGAAAATTAATGCTAAAGACAGAGATCTAAATGGTAGGGCAACTACTATGCGTTGGTTGAGAGAACACCCGGAAGAAGCAGAACAAAGACAATGGGACATTATGAATCATAATGCCACAGCCGCTCGTAAAATGATTGAACGTGTGGCAACATTACCTTTAGAACGTAGAATGGTCAGACTTGGTAGTGAGATGCTACAAGGTTACACAGAACCCAATTGGATTGATTGGTGGCAACAGAAACATATACAAGATCACCTGGCTAAAATATTTGCACCTGTTGGTGACGCTTCAAGAAAACATAATGTCAAAGTAAGTTTCCATCCTGGACAATTTTGTGTACTTGCAAGTGCTACACCCGAAATTGTGGAACGTAGCATACTTGAATTTGAGTACCACGCAGATATGGCTCGTTGGATGGGCTTTGGTAAAAGTTTCCAAGATGGCTGTAAACTGAATGTACATATATCAGGCAAACAAGGTCCAGATGGTATTATAAAAGCATTACCAAAATTATCACCTGAAGCACGTAATTTGATCACTATTGAAAACGATGAAATGGGTTGGGGACTTGATGCCAGCTTACAATTAGAAAAACATCTGGCACTAGTGCTAGATATACATCATCATTGGGTACGTGATGAAGAATATATTGATGCTAATGATGACAGAGTAAAAAGAGTTATAGACAGTTGGCGTGGACAACGTCCTACTTTACATTATTCTTACAGCAGAGATGAGGCACTTGCTCCTGCTAATTTGGGAGATAAAATGCATACAGAAATGCACGATATAAAAGATTTGATAGCAAAAGGCTGTAAAAAACAAAAGCTACGAGCCCACAGCGACTTTTATCCTAACAAAAAAGTAAATGATTGGGCATTGAGCTTCAATGAAGAATTCGATATACAAGCAGAGTCCAAAGGTAAAAATTTGGCTTCACAGATGCTTTACGAACAGGCAGTTGGCAAAAAACAGTTACAAGATGAGTGGCAAGCCGCTTGTTAATACAAAGCTAGGTACAGATAAATATCTGTGTTATGAAGGCAACACAATTAAACACGGCAGTTTTTGCATTTGGCAGGTTTAATCCTCCCACAATTGGTCACGGAAGAGTGGTTGATACTATTAAAAATCAGCCGGGAGTTCCTTTCCTATTTTTAACTCACACGCAAAAACCAAAGACAGATCCATTAACATTTGATCAAAAAGTAAAATATGCTAAAGCTAGTTTTAGTGATATTAAAATTGGAGACAGTTCAGTCAAGACAGTAATACAAGCTCTACAAAAATTAGAGTCTTTAGGATTTGCACACGTGATAATGGTAGTTGGCGATGATAGATTACAACAATTCACAGACTTCTTACCAAAGTACAATGGTAAAGATTATAGTTTTGAAACAGTCAAAGTTGTAAGTGCAGGTGAAAGAGATCCTGATTCAGATGGTGCTGTGGGTATGTCGGCTAGTAAAATGAAAGCTATGGCATCAGCAGGTGATTTTAAAGGATTCCAAAAAGGAACAATTAATCCTGATATAGCAAAGAGTATGTATGATGATGTAAGAGCAGGTATGGGAGTTGCTGAAATGAAAGAAGCACAATATCCAATGCCAAAAGTTTATGTTGATATGGATGGTGTACTTGCAGACTTCTTTACAGCTCTAGCAAAATTTAGAGGAGTTGAACATTGGAAAGATGGTGGAGATGAAAGTGTGCAAGATTCAATTGAAGCAATACAAGGAACAGATTTCTTTTCAACGTTACCAGTATTCAATACAGCACCAAATATCATTAATAGTGTAAAAGCATTCACTGGTGGAGAATGGTATATAAATTCATCACCATTAAGAGGTGATCACGAAAATTCTAAAAAGCATAAATTAGATTGGCTCAAAAAACATAGTTTCGATCCATCAGGTGTTATTATAACAGGTAGGAAAGAATCTTATGCAATTAACAAGCAAACCAATCAACCAAATATATTGATCGATGATAAACCTTCCAACTTAGAAAGATGGACAGCTAGAGGTGGTATTGGAATTAGATATCAAGCTACACAAGATAATCCAGCGAGAGTTCAAAAAGGATTAGAAGTTGTTAAAAATTATTTAGAAAAAAACAATGGAATGATAGATCCTAAAGATGTTGCTGAACTAAACAAAGCAGTTGACACAGGACAGCTAATGGAAAATGGCGGAAAAATTGTTCCTGGTGTTAATACAACACACGACGTTGGTCCAAACGAAATAAAAATACAAGCAAAGAAAATGGGATTTGCAGTTAGCAAAGATGGAGTACCACCAATTATGAAACCAAAAAATTTAAGAGAATATATGGAAGCCATCGAAGAAAGAGAATTAAAGTTTCAAAATAAAGATGGAAAATATTCTATGTTAAGTTTGCCAGGCACACAGAAATGGCAAAAAGATAAAAAAGCAGAACCAGGAACAGATAAATGGTTCAAAGCTTGGAAGACATTACCTTACTTGACTAAAGGTAGAAAGAATCATTATATGCTACCAATTAAAGAAAAGTCAGTAAGAGAAATATTAAATGTATTAAAAGAATATGGAGTTATTAAAAAAGACAAATGAGACTTTACGAAATAGTTGAAGCCAGTTGGTATCAAGATGTAAGGTTACAGCCAAAGAGACTGTCAACTAAAAAGCCTCGTAAACTTTTACCAAAGCCCATAAGAAAGATTATTGTAAAAAGACCTCGAAGAATTAAAAGTCATTTAAGAACTGACTTTACTAAAAGAGCAGATAGAACATCGTGGTTGGCAGGAAAATAGTATGAGATTAGCTGAATTTTTATTAACAGAAGAGTTTGATTTAAGTACCGTAACTTACTACAATAATGAACAACTTAAAAAAGCTCAAAAAGAAGCTGATGATTATACAGCACATCATTTGAAAGATGGTTGGGAAGATATCAAACTTGAATCACCACCTGAAAATGATAGTGATGAAACAAAAGATGAATTAGTTACTATCACAAACATACAAGAAGAAAGAACAGATGAAGATGACAATTCAATACACGTTTCAGATCAAATGGATGCTTTTCATTTCTTTGAATATATGAATGCTAACAATATAGATTACAGAGCTAGTGAAGTATCAGCGATTATCAATGATGTATGGAAAGTGTCAAGGATATTTAAAAATATGTACAACAGACCAAGACCATATCAAATTGCTGAAGCATACAATATGGATTTTGATACTATGCACGGAGAAAGTAATAAAACACCTGCATATCCAAGTGGACATAGCTGTGGTGCTAGATTAGTTGCAGAATATCTTTCAAAAAAATATCCAGAGCATAAAGACAGTTTTTTAGAAATAGCTGAAAAGATTGGTATGGGAAGAATAAAAGCTGGATTCCATTACCCATCTGATCACGTAGCAGGAATAGATCTTGCATTAAAAGTTTTTCCTTATTTGGAAATATCAGAACAACACTTAAACGAAAACTTTGCAGACGGTAAAGTAAAAGGTAAATCAAGACCTGGTAGAGTAAAAAGAGCAGGTGCAAGTTGCAAAGGTTCAGTAACAAGTTTAAGATCAAAAGCAAAAAAAGCCAGCGGTGAGAAAGCAAAAATGTATCACTGGTGTGCTAATATGAAATCTGGGAGATCAAAAAAATGAGAATAGATGAACTTGAAGCAAAAGCAATCACTGAAGCTGAATTTGAAAAGTTAGCTGAAAAGAAAGATGCTTGTTATCACAAAGTGAAATCAAGATACAAAGTTTGGCCTAGTGCGTATGCTTCTGGTGCCTTAGTAAGATGTAGAAAAGTTGGTGCGGCCAACTGGGGTAACAAGAGTAAGAAAAAATAATGAAATTATACGAAGTAATCAAACCTGACGCAGAAGATCTGTATTGGCGTAGTCCGAAATCAGATGATCTATGGGCATTGGACAAATTAATATTATCAAAAAAGCTAGGATATAAATGTGGTCCGGCTGGAATTGATGTGCCAAAGGAAGGTGATTACATAGTAAGGCCTTGTGTGAATGTTTTTGGATTAGGAATGGGTGCCAAAAAAATGCATCTGAAATTAACAACTAATCATCTACCATTAGGAACATTCTGGTGTGAATGGTTCGAAGGAAGACACTTGACGGTTGATTATAACAAAGGCAAACAAGTAAGATGTGTGGAAGGATTCAAAAAAGAAAGCACATTACAGAAATGGGATCGTTGGGTAAAAGTTGATGATGAAATTCCATTACATCCACTAATAAAAAAGCATTTTGCTAAAAGACCAAAACTAAATTGTGAATACATAGGTGGAAAGCTTATTGAAGTACATTTTAGACATAATGTAGATTTTGAGGGTGATAGACAAGAGTACATTCCAGTATGGAAAGGACAAAGTACTAAGGCCCCAGAAGGCTATAAATATATAAAACATCCTGATATACACGGCAGGATTGGAGCATTTGTAAAATGAAGATAGTAGAAGTTATAAACGAAGATTTGAGAGCCTGGTTTGGTAAAGGCAAAAAAGGTGGCGCAG
>Ga0208405_1000092_pt1 | contig 15088 bp, 7 predicted proteins | sample ETNtaG_32_FD_185766 | JGI IMG/M metagenome (GOLD analysis project Ga0208405, IMG submission 185766) | Marine microbial and viral communities from oxygen minimum zone, Eastern Pacific Ocean - ETNP201302PF84A (SPAdes) (version 2) | ecosystem: Environmental > Aquatic > Marine > Oceanic ... | reverse complement strand
TTCTTTTTGGCTACTTGGCCCGTGGTTGGCATATGGCTCACCTCAATGGGCATCTGCACCATGGCTTTCAACCTTAATGGTTTTAACTTTAATCAGTCCATCGTTGACGCAAACGGCAAAATCGTTCCAACTTGGGCTGACGTTGTAAACAGAGCTAACCTTGGCTTTGAAGTAATGCACGAGCGTAATGCTCACAACTTTCCACTTGACTTAGCATCCACTGAGTCTACAAACGTTGCCTTGACTGCACCAGTTATAGGCTAACAACCACGTCCGTTCATTCCTTCGGGAACGCATGACAACCTAGCATGGAACGGGGCTAGGGTATATGGAGATTACCATGCAAGTAACCTACGTATATCGTGGCATTGCTTACACAAAAATTGTGAAGTAATAACAGCACGGGGAGCACCTCAGAGTCGGACTCCCCTGCCCTTGGCACAAGCCTCCACGGAGATACCTTGAGCCGTCTAGACGGTGGGATAGACCACAAACAATCTCGAGAAAAATTTGTACAAAGCAATATCAACCTTTAACAATCCATAATAATGGCACAACAGAACAGCACACTAACCACGGCTTTAACTAGCCCCGGTGCTAATAATGGAGCTGCTGCTAATACTACAGAACGCAGAGCCCTTTATTTAAAGTTGTTCAGCGGTGAGATGTTCAAAGGATTCCAGCGTAACACAATCGCTAGAGACCTTGTAATGAAGAGAACCTTACAAAACGGTAAGAGTTTACAGTTCATCTACACCGGTAGAACAACAGCCGAGTATCATACACCCGGCAACAGCATACTAGGTAACTCCGATGGAGCACCTCCAGTAGCTGAAAAGACAATTACATGCGACGACCTATTAATCTCAAGTGCATTTGTCTATGAGCTAGACGAGACACTAGCACACTACGACCTACGTGGTGAAATATCCAAGAAGATTGGATACGCTCTTGCTGAGAAGTACGACAGAAAGATCTTCAGAGCTATCACTAAGGCTGCTAGAAAAGCTAGCCCAATCACAAAGTCTAACTTTGTAGAGCCCGGTGGAACTCAGATCAAAGTTGGTGCAGCAGGCACTAACGCTGACCAAGCTTACACAGCTACTTCACTAATCAACGCTTTCTACGATGCAGCTGCTGCACTAGATGAGAAAGGAGTTTCTGGTGAAGGTAGAGTGGGTGTACTTAACCCAAGACAGTACTACGAACTTATCCAAGAGACAGGTTCTAACGGTCTTATCAACAGAGACGAGACAGGTGACGCATTACAAACAGGTAATGGCATCGTTGAAATCGCTGGAATCAAGATCTTCAAGTCAATGAACATTCCTTTCTTTGGCAAGTTTGGTACTAAGTACGGTTCAGTAGACGGCACAACTCCCGGTGTAACAGACCCCGGTAGAACTGGCGACTTCGTAGGCGAGAACATGGGTGACGACCATAACCAAACCGTTAATGACTACGGACAGCAAGCTAAGTTCAACAACTCTTGTGGACTTATCTTCCAGAAGGAAGCTGCCGGAGTTGTAGAAGCAATCGGACCACAAGTTCAAGTAACAAGTGGAGACATCTCAGTGGTTTACCAAGGTGATGTAATCCTCGGAAGACTTGCTATGGGTGCAGACTTCTTAAACCCAGCTGCTGCTGTAGAATTGTACGCTGGTACAAACACAGCACCAACAGCATTTGGTTAATTTTTATTTTTATACGGGGGCTTCGGCTCCCTTTTTTTCTTATGGCTACCACAACTATTGACACCGATACCGAACTATCCGCAGTGAACTCTATACTGGGTAGCATAGGTCAAGCACCAATATCACAATTAAAAGATCCTACTACTGGATCAATAACTAACGCTAACCCAGAAATACAATTTATATATAATCTATTACGTGATGCAACTGTAGACGTACAGTCAGAAGGCTGGCACTTTAACAGGGAGCGTCATGTAACATTTAACAAAGACTCTGTTACAAACAAGATAGCTATATCAGATGACATAGTTAAGATAGATTTACCAGACAACTGGAGCAGAAGACATTATAATTTTGTCAGACGTGGCGGATTCTTATATGATAAGATCAAACATACTGATGTCTTTACTGACATGGCTGACTCAATCGAGTTAGATATAGTTAGATTATATAACTTTGAGGATTTACCTCCTGTATTTAAAAGATTTATAATCTACAGAGCATGTAGAATGGCAGCTACACAGCTTGTAGCTAATCAACAACTTGTACAACTACTAGGCTCACAGGAAGCTCTAGCACGTGCTGCACTTATGGAGTACGAGTGCAACCAAGGCAATCATAGCATGTTCGGATTTGAAGATGATACAGCATATACTACTTATCAACCATGGAGAAACATTAGAAGATAATGGCAGGCATTACACAAACTATCCCTAGCTTTGTTTCGGGGATTTCAGAACAGCCCGATCACTTAAAATTTCAAGGACAAGTTAGAGATATAGTAAATGCTATTCCTGATGCTACACTTGGATTATATAAAAGACCGGGCAGTAAACGTATAGGAACAGCTCCTCTAGCTAATGTATATAGCGATCAGACTCATGCTACAAATAAGAATGGATCTTGGTTTCATTACTTTCGTGATGAATCAGAAGGATCTTATGTAGGTCAAGTTGCCAGAAATGGTCAGGTTACAGTATGGCGTTGTAGTGATGGGCAGAAAATGACTACAAGTTATACACATGACTACGGCGACGGGCTTGGACCTGTTGATAAACAATCCGTAGTACAAGCATATTTAGCAACAGATGAACCAGAAAATTTACAGTTCCTTACTATCAACGACACTACCTTTGTTAGTAGTCGTGATACTTCTAATGCTAATACTTTAGTAGGGCAGACAGGTTCAACACCTGATAGACCTACTGGTGAACCTCACTGTGCTATGATAGAACTCATACGTACAGAGAATGGTAGACAGTATGGTATTAATATATTTGACTCTTCTTCTACAGGTAATTTAACAACTGTTAAGCGAGCTACTAAAATTAAAATTACAGGTAATAGCTATGATGAAACTGACGGCTCAGGTCATTGCCCCGGTATAGGAACTGAAGTTTTTGCTGTTTCAGCTAAGAGTAGTTACACTTCTTCAGAAAATATTACACATGTTAAAAACAGTAATGGTGATGTACAGACAGAATCATCAAATAAAAATAACTTAACATTTCGTTGTACAGCTTTAGGTCAGCAAGGTGTCAGCCCAAACTACAGTGCTAATAGCAACGGAGCTGGTGGACAAAACTACAGATGTAGCTATAGTTTAGAAGTTGTGTTACTACATGGTGGTGAAGGTTGGGATGTTGATGATGTTATACGAGTTGTTCCAGAAGCAGCTAGTGAAGCTAGTACCTCTGATGGTCAAGCATATCTAGATATTACTGTTACGGAAATAGAAACTGTACAAGTTAAAGCTACACTAACAAACAATGGAGACGGTTTGATACGTCCAGCTCCTACACCATTTGACGCTGATACAGCTGTAACTGCTGACACTATACTAGCTGGTATAACAGATCAGTTACCATCAGGTATCACTGCTAAGGTTATAGGACCGGGTATATATCTATCCAGTACTAACCCATTTAACGTAGAAGTAGTTGAAGAAGACCTTATGAGAGTCTTCCAAAAGTCAGTAAACGATGTTACAAGGCTGCCTAATCAGTGCAGACACGGCTATGTTGTTAAGGTATCTAACGCAAGAATGTCTGATGAGGATGATTACTACCTTAGGTTTACTGGAGAAAATAATTTAGACGGAGCAGGGTCTTGGAGTGAATGTCCTTTACCCGGCATTACAAATACATTAACCAATATGCCGTTGGTTATACAACGTACAGCTACAACTACATTTACTGTTAGACCTTTTACATATCAAACACGTAGAGTAGGAGATACAAATACTAATCCTATGCCTACATTTGTTGGCAGACGAATTAATAAAGTACTATTTTTCCGTAATAGATTAGCATTATTATCAGGTGAGAATGTCATATTATCTCGCCCCGGTACACTAGGTACACCTGATTTCTTTATAGAATCAGCTTTAACTGTATCAGCTAGTGACCCTATTGATATATCTGCTGCATCTATGTTCCCGTCTGACATGTTTGACGGTATGGAAATCAACGCTGGACTCCTTGTATTCAGTACAAACCAGCAATTCTTGCTAGCATCTGATGATACAGTATTGAATCCTGATACAGCTAAGTTACGAAGTGTATCTACGTTTAACTATAATAAAGATATACCTCCTATATCATTAGGTACTACTATAGCTTACATAGATAACTCTGGTAAATCTAGTCGTATGAATGAAATGGCTAACACAGCTAGAGAAGGAGAACCAGATGTCGTAGAAATTAGTAAGCTAGTCCCTACATTATTACCAAAAGATTTAGATTTACTCACAAACTCTAGAGAAAACTCTCTAATACTTATAGGTAAAACTAATACAGATACAGTATTTGGTTATAAGTATTTATCTATCGGTGACAAAAGGCAGCAGCAAGCATGGTTTAAATGGAAACTAAACAATCCATTACTCTATCACTTTATTATTAATGATGAGTATTTCTATATAGACACTGACAATTTCTTACAAAGTATAAAACTTGTACAAGCAGATAGTGACCCTAGCTTTACACAAGATGACGTAGGTTATCAGATACATATAGACAATCATACTACAATCAGTGGAGGTAGCTTTAGTTCTACTACCAATTTAACTACATTTTCTAATGTAAGTTGGATGCCTAGTGTTACTTCACCTAACTATGCTTTAGTGGTTATTGATATAGATACTAACGCTACTAGAATAGGTAGGTATGCAGAAGCTACTGCTACTGGCTCTAACAGCTTTACAGTTCCGGGAGATTGGTCCGGTGTAACTTTACGAATAGGTTATCTTTACGAATACTTAGTAGAGTTTCCAAGATTATATCCTGTAAAAATACAGGGAGAAAAATCTATTGCAGATGTTAACTCCTCACTTATAATACATAGGCTTAAATTACACTTCGGTAAGATAGGTCTTTACGAGACTAACTTAAAACGGTTAGGTAAACCTGATTATCCTGATGTATATGAATCATCAATATTAGATGAGTATGAAGTATCTGATGCTCCATACCTAGAAGAACATATACAAACTATACCAGTCTATGAAAAGAATAAAAACGTAGACATTACACTTAAATCGAGTCACCCAGCTCCAGCTACCCTAAGAGCTTTGGCATGGGAAGGTGACTTTTCACCAATGTTTTACAGACGTGCCTAATTACATACACCCAATCACAACTGAGGCTGCCATAGAGGTGGCCTCCAACCTACGTCCAGATGACCTCAGAGAGGTTGTAGAAGGTCACGGGATAGATCCTAAGATCTTCCTACCTAAAGTGGCTCAGGAAGGCTCTGCTGTGTATTTCACAGTACCAGACGGCAAGACTGCCGGACTAGCCGGAGTAGGAGATGGCGGTACAATCTGGATGTTATGTACTCCAGAAATACATCGCTATCCAATCACCTTTGCGAGAGAAGCCAAGCGGTATGTCGATAACCGTCCAGAGGATCTCTTGTGGAACATAGTAGACTGTAGAAATACAGTACATTTAAAACTATTAAAGTTTTTAGGTTTCAAGTTTTTACGTCAAGTAAACTGGGGACCATACCATTTACCATTTATAGAATTTTGCCGTGTGCGTAGACGCTAATGCTTCAGCAAGACATGCTGCTAGACAAAGATGGATGGAGAAAGATGCTAAGTATCGCTCCGATTCACTAAAATATTTTAACAGAGAAACTGCTGCCGAACGTGGTATGCAGAGAACAGCTATGGGCTATAGTAAAGCCATAAGCAACGACTACCAGAGAGCCTTGTATACACAGGGTAAAGCTCGAAGACAGTATGAAAAAGGATTTATTAAATATCTAAAATCTAAAGGTACTGTTGATGAAGGTGGTAGAGCAAGAAGAAGAACTACAGGACTGCGAGAGATTACAGCTATGAAAGGAGCTCTTGAAAACGCAGTAGCCTACGAGTTCGGACCGAACATGCAACGACGTTACCGAGCAAGGCTGACACAGATGCAGAACCAACAAGCTAAAGTACGAAACAATCTAGGTCTCTTACCAGAGTATGGAGCACCTGTATTGATGCCGCCGAGTGATAGACTGAGTGGTGCGTTAGGTATTGCAAGTCAGATAGCGGGTATTGTGGCGGCTTTTAAGGGGTTCGGCGGAACTAAAACGCAAGATTTTATTGATCTACCTGACTCAGTAAACTTTATAGCATAACATTATGTCATCATCATATTTTGAATCCCTTGGTAGGCAAGAATCTGCTCCATTTACCATGGATGAGCTTAACTATGCAGAAACAGAACCTGATCTAGTTAAAGCGATGAACGAGCAGATCAATGAAAATATCAAAGATCGCCGTCAATTTTTTGCAGATAATATAGCTGCTTTTAACCAAACACAGGCAGCTAAGAAAAACAGACTCAGCGACCTAGCTGTGTTAACAAAGACTGGAAGAGAAATAATTGATAAGCAGCAAAAGTATAGAAAGTGGGACGAAGAGTATGATAAGTATAAAAAAATCTATGATAATGAAGATGAAAGATTTAAGTTTGTAGATGCTAGTATTAAGATAGATAATGCTGATAATGATATACAAGTAGAGTCTGCTCATGCTGTAGGTCATGCAGTAAAAACTGGACAATCTGACGGTCAGCCTATAGGTTTAACTGACATAGCTGACTTCGAGATGAATGTTGTAACAGACAGTTACAGAAACGGTAATTCTGCTTCTGATGCTATGTTATATCATCTAAATCAATATGAAAAAATAGCATTTGAAAAACTAACTTATGATGATAAGTTCTATAATGAACTGAGTTACAGCGATAAGATAAAGTTTAGACGTAATATGTATGCTAGATACATACAGATGTGGAGAGAGGAGCATCCAAACATAAGTGATAGGCAGATTATCTCTAAAATTATGCCAGTTCTTATGAACGAGGACAGGCGGTTAGACGGCGAATCAGCTGTATCACACGTCAACTCTAGTCGTGAAGAAGTTAATAATATTAGAATTAGAGGTGCAATCAACTACATAAAAGCTGGATATGCTAATAGCCTAGACCCTGAGAATGAACAGTATGTAGATGGCATCTTTACCCGAAACAGTATTATACAGGTTTTTGAAGCTGAAGCTATAGGTCTAGGTATAGATAATCCTATGCAGTATGCTAACGAAAAGTTTGTAAATGACGTAATTATTCCAAACGTAGGAGAGTTTACTGAGAACGAGATGAGATGGTTACTTAACGAGTATAAGTTTAAAGCTAAAGATGGTCACATGACTACCTATGCAGACTTACAGGGAGGTAATGCTCAAAAGATAGAAGCTGCATGGCTGAAAAAACAGGCTGAGGACAACGATCTTTTATTAAAACATAGACTTGATGGTCTATATAAAATGTTTGAAGAGAAAGGCTATCAAGTAACTCAGGATGATATTAATATTTTTAATGGCACGAGCTATGAGCAATCAGCACAAAGTTTATACAAAAGAAGTAATACACACCCCTTACAACTACCAGAAAATGCTAACTATTTAAAGTCTATCAATGACGAGTTAGATGCTAGATCAAAAGATATTAACATATTTGGAGAGCAAGTTTTAGATCGTGGATATCAAATAGATGTTTACCGACACTTGAAAAACAAAACTGATAAAAGGTTTAGGGAACTTCTAAAAACTTATGAGGGTGACGATAATCAAGTCGAGTTAGCTACACAAAAGTTATTAGAAGAGATAAGAGGAACAAAAGATGTAGAGCCTGCGTTTGATAATATTCAACCAGCTTCATTTAACGAGACTCTTTCAATTAATATAGAAGATTCTGTCAAACTTTACGAAGCAGATACATTAGGTACTTTGTCCTCTGATAAGGTGCATGCCTCAGAAGAACCTTACATACCAAATGCCATAAATCATTTTCTGAAGGGAGAAAAATTAAGTAACTATTGGTATGAGGTAGCTAATAAAGCAGTAGATAAGAGAAACGGACAAAAAGTAGCGTACGACAGATTAAAAGCATTAGGCTTGCTTGATAAGATAGGAGGCCCTAGATCTGAGTTTGAAGCTGTAATTGATTTAGGAGATCTTGATACTACACGACTTATTACTAATAAACCTACTGAATCATCAGTTTATCGAGCTATACTTAGCAATGATAAAAATGAAAACGAGTTATTGAATAGAATTATTAATCCAGAAGTCTATGACAATGGTGGTGTTAATGCTATCAAAGGTTCTAATGGACAGTACATAACAGTAGAAGAAGGTCAACCTCAATTAGAAGAGCTAACTGTTGAAGATATACTTGTAGGTATTTCTGATGGAACTTACGATCAAAACACAGAATTTGGTTTATTTAGTATAAGAGGAATAGGATTGCAAGAATTATATAACGAAGGTCTAATTAATTTAGATGATAGTTTTGATAAAGCTTTTCAAATAGGTGTTCTTAAACAAAGACTACGGTACAAGTCTAATAACAAACTAAAATTCTCAGGAGCTGATGGTACTTACAGAAGACTCATCAATATTCCTAAAGAAGATAAAGAAAGGTTAAAAGAAATTATCGGAGATCTAGGTCCTTATCTAGATGCTGACAACCTCAGTGCAGCAGCTCTAACGGAGCTTGTTGAACAAAACTTATAACTATGAATGAAGAATATCCAGTTAATGAGTATGATTCTACGGGATCATTCGCCGTTGACGAAATTCAATCTAACCGACAGCAAGCGTTAGAGTATGAAGAAGAACGAAAAAAACAAGAAGCTTTAGCAACTGAGCAAGCACAGCAGGCTGAAGCTACTCAGGATGATCCCCGTAATGCAGACAAATGGGGCATCAAAGCAATCGCTAAAGAAGCTGAGTCCATCCTATCAGGAGGTCTGCAAGACACTGCATCATCTATCGCAACCTTTGGAGAACGTACTAAGGAAGCCTTAGATGGTACAATGGCTAGAGAGAAAAGAGAGCAAGGCTATTACAAACCAGACTGGGACCCTTTTACAGATCAAGATGATCCTATCATTACCAAAACTTGGTGGGGTAAACTTTTAAGAGGTACAGTACACTTTGGTTCGTTAGCTGCTGGTACAGTTCTAGCTGCAAAAGGATTAGCTGCAACAGGAGTTCCACTACTAGCGGGAGGTGCTACGGCATTACTTAACGCTGGTACAGTAACCAGAGCTATGGCTATTGGTGGTATTTCTGACTTAATATCTAAAGAGTCTGACGGACATAATGCTTTAGGTAGCTTACGTGAACACTACGGCTGGATAGATACACCTCTATCTACGAAAGAAACTGACCATCCTATTATGATGAAGTTTAAAAACATCGTAGAAGGTATGGGCATTGGACTAGCATTTGATGGTGTTGGTTATTTAGTAGGTAAGGGTAGTAAAGCTGTTAAAAGTCAGATTATTAAACGTAATGCAAGTATCGAAAATCAAACAACTACAGCTGCATTAATCCAGATACGTCAACGTGACGCTGAGTTTCGTGCTGCTAAAAATGCACCCGTTGCTCAAAGGCATCAAGGTGCTGATATATCCGAGGTTACACCCGGAGAAGCTAGAGAACAGTTAAAACGTACACGTAAAGACTGGGGATCTGAAGATGGGTCTACTGGTTCAGTTACTACTAATGTAGAACGTGAACGTATCGTTAGAGAATCAGGTACTACAGACGAGATAGTCGAACGTACACTACGAGGTCTGATGAGCGATGATAAGTTTAAAAGAGAATTAGATGCAGTCAAAGGTAATAGAAAAGCTTTAGCTGACGTATGGCGTGATTCTATTACAGAATATCATAAGATAACTGATGGCAGAAATGCTATGGATATGACTCCAGAGGAGTATCTAAATGATTTATTTGAAAAACAGAAAGCTACTATACCACTAGGAGATGAAACATTTGAGACTTGGTCTGCTGAAACAGTAGTTACAGCTGATTTAGTAGTAGGATCTCTAATGAAACAGCTTAGAGATACAGGTATAGCTGGTAGAGAACTAGCAGATTTTGTATCACTTGACGACATTGACGGTCCAGCTAAACAGATTGTTGATACTATGCTAACTGCTATGTATCAAACAAAGAAATCTAGGTTTGTAGCCTCTGATTACTTTAGATCTTTCGGTGCTGGTAAGACAAGAGCACAGGTGAACGATGCTGTAAACCAAGCAGTACAATCTGATATGGCAGATGTTAAAGAATCTATCATGTCCGTGCTGAAAATAGCTAAAGATGATCCTAATGACGACTTGTTAAATGCTTTGTTTGAAGCGTTTACCATGATGAAAGATGTTAATAATCTTGATGATTTTGACAACTGGGCTAGAAAAGTACTAAAAGGTGGACAATTAGAAGAACAAGGTCCTGACCGTACTGGTGCGTTAATACGTAACCTACAGGAAATGATAAGTCATAGTGTACTAAGTGGACCTAAAACTCCAATGCGAGCACTTTTAGGTACAGGTACTGCAACATTCTTACGTCCTTTATCTACATTTTTAGGTGCGACTATGAGATATCCGTTTACAGGAGACTCAGCTACTATACGTGGTAGTCTTGCATCTATGAATGGTATGCTAGAAGCACTACCAGAAGCATTTGATTTATTCTTTACTAAGCTAAATGGTTACTGGAGTGGAGAACTATCTACAATTAAAACTAGATATATTGAATTTAACAAAGGAGATTACAACTGGGAGTTAATACGTAGGTGGGCTGAAGACAGTGGTAGAGCAAGCGTAGAAGATCGTGCTATCTTTGCATTTACTAACATGATACGTGGTGCAAATAATAGTAATTTATTTACTTACTCAACTAAGATAATGGCAGCGACTGATGATGCTTTTACTTTTTTACTTGGTAGAGCTAAGATGAGAGAAAAAGCTATGCGTCGTGTATTAGACTTACAAAGCAATGGTGTCGATATACCAAATATTACACCAGAAGTTATGAAAGCATATCAAGATGACTTCTATGGAGAAATCTTTGATGCTAATGGTAATATAAAAGATGATGCAGCTAGGTTTGCTAAAAAAGAAGTTACTCTTACTCAAGACTTAACAGGCTTTTCTAAAGGATTAAATGATGTATTAACAGCTAATCCATACGTTAGACCTTTCTTTCTATTTGCTAGAACTGGTGTAAACGGTCTAGCACTGACAGCTAAACATACACCCGGATTTAACTTCTTAGTCAAAGAGTTTAATGACATTGCATTTGCAACTGCTGATAACTTAGGTAATGTTAAAAAGTATGGTATCAACACAGCTGAAGAACTACACAACGCTAAAGCTTTACAAACAGGTAGATTAGCGATAGGCTCTGCTGTAACATTCATGGCTATCAATGCTTGGATGAATGGTAAATTATCAGGTAACGGACCATCTGACAGACAAATGCGTCAAGGATGGATAGACGGTGGGTATGAACCTAGAACTATCGAAGTTGGTGGCGTACGTATAGGTTATGATTCTATAGAACCCTTTAACCTTATACTATCTACAATCGCTGACGTAGGTGATGCAAGTATGCTGATGGGTGAAGAGTGGACAGAAAAAGAATTACAAAAAATTTCATTAGTTATAGCACAAGCTATATCTAGTAAGTCATACTTAGCTGGTATTCAACAGCTTGTAGATTTAGCAGCTGGCCGCCCCGGTCAGGCAGAGCGTATTGTTGCTAGTATAACTAACAATACTGTACCTCTAGCTGGACTACGTAATGAAATGGGTAAACTTATGAACCCACACATGAAAGAGATAAACTCTGGTGTGTTCCAATCATGGCGTAACAGAAACTTACTATCCGAGTATTTACCCGGTGACGATTTACCTTACAAATATGACATGTTAAATGGTCAACCAATAAAGCAACATGACTTTATGACTCGAGCATTTAATATGGTAAGCCCTATTTCACTTAATTTACATACTGGTCCCGGTAGACAGCTACTATTTAATAGTGGATATGATCTTAGAATATCTACATTCTACGCACCAGATGGTACTAACTTAACTGACGATCCTAGAATTAGATCTGAGTTTCAGAAAGCTATAGGTCAATTTAATATTGAACTTCAGCTAGATGAGCTAGCACTAGACCCAAAAGTTAAAGCATCTATAGCATTAATGCAAGCTGATATAAGAGCAGGCAAACGTGGAGAATATAATGCAAGAGACTATTATCATAATATTGTCATTGACCGGTTGTTTAAAAAAGTAAGGAAATACGCTTGGGATTCTATTAAGAATCAGAAAGAGATATACGCTTTACGTATGCAACAACAAGGCAAGGATACCCAACAGGCATTTAAAAAAGCCCAATCATACAATTTACAAAACATGTATAAGTAATGGCAACAACTTTCGTAGATTATACAGGAGACGGAAACGCTACGAAGTCGTTTTCCTTTCCTTCCATAAAAGAAGCTGATATTAAAGTAGAAGTCGATGAGGTTATTAAATCAGTCGGCAACCACTTTAATATAACTGGCTACTCAACAACCGGTGGTGGTAACGTAGTATTTACTTCCGGTAATATTCCATCCTCTCCCGCCCGAATACGTATCTTTCGTGATACAGATGTAGATAGTGCAAAAGCTACATTTACAGCAGGGTCGTCAGTTAAAGCAGGCGATCTAAATAGTAATAACAAACAGTTATTATATTCTGCACAAGAAGAGCAGAATCAAACAATACAAACATCTAAGATAAAAGACTCAGCAGTAACAACTGCTAAGATTAGAGATCTAAATGTAACAACTGCTAAAATTGCAAATGATGCAGTTACAGCTGATAAGCTACCAGACGATGTAATTAACTCTGAGCACTATGCACCAGTTTCTATTGATACTGAGCACATTGCAAACGAAAATGTTACTACAGCTAAATTAGCAAACTTAGCGGTAACAACTTCTAAACTTGCAGACGCTAATGTAACTACAGCAAAAATAGCACCAGATAATATCACTAATGCTTTAATAGCTGACAATCAAATAGATTCTGAACACTACGTAGACGGCTCTATTGATCGTGTCCATTTAGAAGCAGATATCATAGATGGTACTAAATTAGCTGACAATGCAGTTGACTCTGAACATTATACTGATGGTTCTATTGATCGTGTACACTTAGAAGCTGATATTATAGACAGCACTAAACTAGCCGATAACGCAGTTAATTCAGAACACTATGTAGATGGATCTATTGACCATGTACACTTAGCTAACGACATAATAGATGGCGATAACATACAAGATGATGTTATTAACTCTGAACATTATGTAGCTGGTTCTATAGATCATGAGCACCTAGCTAATGACATTATAGATGGAGATAATATACAAGACGATGTTGTAAACTCTGAGCACATAGCTGCCGGAGCTTTAGACAACGAGCACTATGCAGCTGGGTCTATAACCTCTGATAAGTTAAATGGTGCTACTGTTATCACATCCTCTGAGCAAGCATCTGCTACAACTAATGATACATCTTTCTTAACTTCAGCAGCAGCTGACGCTAGATTCTTTAACATAAGTACTGGTGATACAATTAAGGATGGTGCTACATTTCCAGACAATGATACTACGATTGCTACAACCGCAGCTATTAATGACAGAATTATTGACCTTGTAGATGATGTTGGTGGTTTTGTACCAATAACAAACGAAACAAGTTTCCCTACATCTAACCCTGATATAAACAACCCTGCAACTGGTGGTACTATTGTATCAGTTTCAGCAGCCTCAACTAACTTAGCTCCAAGTGGAACTACAGTTACTATTGCAAATGGTAGAGGAAGTGGATTAGCAGTTATTATTACTGGTGTACCCGTAACTATACCTTCTGGTTTTGGATTTTTAGTAGAAACAACAACTACAGATCATACATACGCATTTCATAGATTAGTCCCAAAAGCAACAGAGGTGACAACTGTAGCTGCAAACGCAACTAACATTGCTGCGGCTGGAGCTAATACAGCTAATATTAACTCTGTAGTTGCTAATGCTTCTAATGTAAATACTGTCGCTGGTAACATATCTAATGTTAATACAGTTGGTGGTATTTCTGCTAACGTAACAACAGTAGCTGGTATCAGTTCTAACGTAACAACCGTAGCTAATAATAATGCTAACGTAACGGCTGTTGCTGGTAACAACTCTAATATTACTGCTGTTGCAGATAATGAAACAAATATAAATGCAGTTAAAAACAATGCTACTAATATAAACACTGTAGCTGGTATTAACTCAAATGTTACAGCTGTAGCTGGTAATGCAAGTAACATAAACTCTGCTGTTAGTAACGCAAGTAATATTAACAGTGCGGTCAGCAATGCTAGCAATATTAACAGTGCGGTCAGCAATGCTTCCAATATAAATACTGTTGCAGGGTCTATATCTAATGTAAATACTGCTGCTACTAACATAGCTAACATAAACACAACTGCGACTAATATTGCAGATGTAAATAACTTTGCTGGTACATATCAGATAGCATCCTCAGCTCCAACAACAGATGGCAGTGGTAACGCACTAGCAGAAGGTGACTTATACTTTGACACGTCTTCTGACGAGTTACGGGTATATAATGGTTCATCTTGGCAAGGTGGTGTAACAGCTGGTACTGGTTTTGCCGGTTCTGGTGCTAACACATTTACTGGCGACCAGACAATACAAAGTACAGAGCCAAAACTAATATTTAATGATACTAACCATAACAGTGATTTTAGAATAAAAGTAGAAAGTGGTCAGTTTGATATTGATGATACTTCAAACAGTAATGCAACTAGATTTAGAATATCCTCTAATGGAACAGTATTAATACCAAATAATTTAGATGCAGCAGCTGGTATTGACGTAACAGGTAACATAACTGTAACTGGTAACGTGGATGGTCGTGACGTAGCTGCTGATGGTACTAAGTTAGATGGTATTGCTTCTAGCTCTACAGCT
>Ga0208405_1000090_pt1 | contig 15391 bp, 4 predicted proteins | sample ETNtaG_32_FD_185766 | JGI IMG/M metagenome (GOLD analysis project Ga0208405, IMG submission 185766) | Marine microbial and viral communities from oxygen minimum zone, Eastern Pacific Ocean - ETNP201302PF84A (SPAdes) (version 2) | ecosystem: Environmental > Aquatic > Marine > Oceanic ... | reverse complement strand
TGTGATAAGTTATCCTCATGGTCAACTATATCACTATTAATCTTCGCTAGTTGACTAGTGAGATTATCTCTATAACGAGTGAAGTCCATATAAATAGGTAATTTGATTATACGATAGCATAAATACAAGAAAAAGGCAACCCAGTGGCATGGCATTAAAGGCATTTCAAAGAGAAGGATTAAGAAGGGATAAGAACTTATCAGATCTACCCTCACCTAGAACAGCATTAAATAATATCTTAAGCACACCAAAGATGCTAGGAACTAATGAGTCCTTCACTGTTGATGATCTTGCACCGATACAGAATATCTATATTACAAATATCACATCATCCACATTCTCTACATTGAATGGTGTTACACTAGAGTTCACAGTTATAAAACCTGGACCTCCTCCTGAGCTTGACACTACAACTAACCCTTTACCTTTTTTACCATTAGTTAAGATAAAGAATAGATTAGATACAGCATACTTCTCAACAGGTGAACCATTCTTCAATGGTGGTGATGGTCCTGATGCATCATATTATGATTCTCCTAATGTTGTGAGGAATCCTCCTGCATTACAGTTTGATCAAGCATATGGTGTTGATATATTACCTGCTATGCAAGTAGTCAGATCAGGTAATAACTTATACAGGACATCTGAAGGTGCTGTTAGAACAGCAGCAAGTGGTAATCTAACACACTTGGGTAGTGGTGGTGTTGTTGATGGTTTCACATTTGTAGGATATTATAACGAATATGAACCACACTTAGAACCAGCAATCAATGAGTTAACAGGAGAAGATGAAACTATAAGAGATAACTTCTGGGAACGTGGTCAGTTTGTATATGGTAACAAGGTACAATCATCATTCATATCATTGTTTGGTGGTGCTAATTGGCAAGGTATGTTCAAATCAGTTGAACCAGGTTATTCTAGGTTCTTCTTAAGAACTACTGGTTCTACTGTATTCAAGTTCCAACATCCTCTATATCCATCATACTCAGAGTTCAAGTATGGTAAGATAGATCTTACATGGGAACAGAATAATGGCACATTCTCTGCTGGTGGTACATATTTAAGTAATTTACAGACAATACTGTCTGATTCTAGTAGAAGATGGATTAAGGTAATATGTAATGATAATGTACAGTTACAAACAGGAGATGTTATTTACTTAGAGATAGATGAAGGTCCTCTAGTAGCAAGACAGTATCAAATATATGGTTTGAGTGAGAGAAATCCAGATGCTGTACCTCAAGATCCTACATTAGTATCAGGTAAAAGTATATTCTTTGTTGAAGCAACAACTGACTTTAACTTAAAGAATGTCAACTATAATTCTATACCTACAGTCAATGACCCTAATAACACTGCTAGTGGATATAAAGGCATCGCTAGATACTTCCCATGGGAACGTAGACCATATAAGACATACTTTAACTCAACTAAGCATAAGTTTGCAATAGATGCATCTGATTTTACTGTTGGTGGTAGTACTATTACATTCTCTGACGAGAGAATATACAGATCTATATTCATAAACGATTATATCTATGACTATAGAAGAAGGAGTGGTGATGTTATACCAGATCCAACTCCTGGTGCTGCTGAAGGAGCTACAATACCAGTGTATCCTGTTAGAAGATATAATGTAGTTAGTTGTAATGATGCTAATATGTCAATAGGTGTAGAGTTAGATGCTCTTTATAGTAGTCCTAATCCAGCAGGTGACAGTAACGACCAATATGGTTATGTTGATTCATTAAGTGGTCAATTAAAGTTTGATCCATCACCTGTTGAAGCAACAGAGCAAGCAGAGAGAGTACAAAATGTATTCAACAGTGGTGCTATAAGTGATACTATTGACACTGGTACTGGTACATTTTCAGATCCATTATTCCCAAACACACCAACAACAACATTATATTATGTGGCAAGATATGGTAGTTCAGTAGCAAGATACAGATATTTCACTATTGATCAGTTCTTAGAGAGAGCAATTGACTATGCTATTGACTGGACATATTATACTAAAGATGAGGATGTAGGCAGTGGTAATGGCAGTAAGGCATGGGTATTGTGGTATAGAAATGAAACTAATGCTGATTATGGTCCTCTTAACTACAAATATTTGTATGCTAAAGATTATGAGTTCTATGAGATAGGTGACTTTAAAAGATTCTTAGATAACTCTGTATTATTATATGGTACAAGTAGAGAGGATGGTATTGAACAGAGAGCATTTGGTAAACCTAAGTTAGTAGACAAGGGTGATCAATATAATTTAATGTACTCAATATTACCTATTAAATCTGAGTATGATCCTCCCGTTAACTTTAATACAATTGCTACATCAATGACGGGTAGTATAGCAGAAGGATCAAGGGCAATTAGTGTTAGTGATCAAGCATCAGTAACAGAAGGTAATTACATTTTAGACAATTCATCTGCTGATGCATGGATCAATGGTACTAATGAATTTAAATATAGAGCTAGAGCTATTGAAAAACTATTTGGTACATCTCTTGTTATAACAAGTAAAGTAGCAGATGCTGCTGTAGATAATAGACCTTTATATGCTGTAGATCATAAAGGATTCATTACTACACTTAAAATAACAGGTGGTAGTGGTAACAGTTGGAACTTTGCAGGTGATGGATCAGAGATTAAGATAGGTCATGTTATTGTTTCACCAAGTTTTAATAATACAAGTTACGTAAGAATAGTTAAGGTTGATTATGATAGTAATGCTAAAACTGGTACATTTATACTAGACACATCAGTAGGTCTTGGTGCTGATACACTAGTACTTGTGTACTATGATAGAGGTATAGACATAACAAAACCACTAGAAGCATTCTGTACTGATAGTGGTTGTGGACAACATGCTTATAGTGGTGAGTCAACAGATACACAATACATTGCAATTAGAGCAACATTTAATACTGGTATTGATAATCAAACTAATGGAATGGAGAGTTATTTCAATAGTAACCAAAGTAATGTACAAACTATTAGTAATGGTAGTGCAGATGTAAAATGGTTACTAGAGAATAATATGGGTGATGTTGATGAAACTAATTACAATAATAATATATTTAATCTAGGTACAGTCAAAGTAATGTGGAGTAGTACGTTTAAAGCACGTGGTAATTCTAATGAAGCAGGTGCAACAAGTATTCCTAGTAATGCAGAATTACCTATAGGATGGGTCAAAGGTATAGTTAGAATAAAAGGTAAGATATGGGATGGTACGCTTAGTGGTGACGAATACGAATACTATTATATTGTTAGATTAGGAAACAGTTGGCAATCTAATGTAGATACAGCACCAGTACCAGAGTCAGCTACAGGTGCTGATGATGCTAATGGTTTAGATCGTAATGTAGGATTTAGTCCTAGAGCAATTCCAGGATCACAATGGGATGTACAGACATTTACACTACAAATCAATGGAGGTCCTGCTAATTATAGTAAGGCAGGTGATATTGCTAATCAAACTAATTTAGATAGTGCTAACTCTGGTGGATCTACTGGATTCTGGAGAATTACTTCATCATTTGATATATCTACTGCACAACAAGCATTGTTTCAAAACCTTCTAAGTTTTACTCCTAATTCACCTAGTACAACATATAGATTAGAAGCAGGTAATTATATTAGAAAAATAGGTAGTAAATTCTGGTGGTTTAAGGATTTCAATGACTTCCAAGATGTATATACAGTATGGGGTAATATTGGTGGTAGTAATAATCCTCCAGCAAGTGGTAACACTGGTATATCAAATGGTAGTGGTAAAGTACAACAACTACTATACCTACAAGAACAACAAGGACCAGTCAAAGTAACTGGTAGTGCATCAGTGTTAACTGAGAACTTCAAGTACGTACACTACAGAAGAAAACAATATGAGGTGATACCAGTAAATCAGAGTGTAGAGAATGCTACTACTGGTCATCTTAGAATGATTAATGTTAATGCTAATACATCAGAACTTGTAAGTAATACAATGCCAGATAGCACTAACAAACTATCAGTGTTTACCTTCGCTAATACTACTGACAATAGAGAGTTATGCTGTCCACCATTAGATACATCTCCACCATTTGATAGTTCACCAATAGGGTTAGCCACTACTACATTAGAACCAGACATGAGTATTGATGGTCTAGTTAATGTTAGAAGTATAAATGGTGATCATCCAGTCGGAATGATATATCCTATACCTCCTAATAGTAATGAGGGTCAACCATATAACTCAACAACTATTAACAGTGCTCCTGTTAATAAGAAGTTTCAAGTTATGTTTAATGGTGTAAAATATGATATGCTACTTTCTGATATTAATCCTGTTGCTATACCCTAAGTTTTCTTCATCATAAGATAGAATACTTCTCCGTTGATAGTAACCTTAAGTTTATATGTTTCTGGATTTGCTTCATCTATTATAAAATTCTGTCCTAGTGTTTGATTTAAATTATTATTTCCTTCAGTAAATCTAACCTGACCACCTCTATCAACCCCATTAATAATTGTAGGTGAAGGATATGTTCCTATATCAAATCCTATTTCTGATGTCCATACTAAATCATTAATGGTTACATTTAGTGAGAGTGTTTGTAACTTACCTGTAGGAATACCAGGAACTGCTTGCCAAGGGTTAAAGTCACTAGAGAATGATCTTGTCTTGTTAGCATAATCAGATGCTAATGGATTAGTTATCTGTGATAAAGAACTACTAATGTATATGCCTGGTGATAGATCAGTAGTTAAATCTGTTTGTGTTAGATTTAATTCATCAGGATCATATGATGTGATGAATCCATTAAACTTAATTTCTTTTGTATAATATAAACTTCTATCAATTCTATATTTGGTAGTTCTAAGATATATTGACTCATCAACATTATCAGTTACACTAGCAAGTGTTGCTGCATATCCATCTTGTACACCACTATAACTAAATCCACCAACACCAGCACTATATTCGTTTTCTCCATCATCTATGATCTCTGGTACTTCTAAATTCTGGATATTTGATAGAGTTAAAGAGTCATCTCTCTTCAATATTAAATCAGGTATTAATGTTGTAGTCGGTATTTGCATACCACCATATTGTGTACTTTCAGATGATGTTAAATTATAAATTTCAGCAAATAGAACCATCTCTTTAATTGATTCTACTGATGATCTAGGGTTAGTTCTAAGATAGAATTTACCAGCACCATCAGAATCAAATATACCATACTCTGAGTTCTTATTAAACACTGGTACTCCTGTACTAGCAGTCAAGGTTGGATTACTACCAAATACTTGACCATTTGTAAATCCAGTACCACTAGCAACTATTCTTACATTATAATTTGTATTAGTTCCATCAAATACAGTAAACTTATCTATTATTGTATATTTTATATTACCTTGTGTTTTAGATACACCTATACTTGTATTAAGATAATCATTTTGTGAAGTGCTACATGTTTGTGCTGTTCCATACTTATCAAAGTTATCATATACATTTTTCCATTCATTACTCTCATATTTTTCTATAAAGAAGAAAGGAGGAGTGTATATGTCTCCAATACCTAAAGCTGATTTATCACCTGGATTAAATGGTACTTTACATGTAACACTAATAGCATGTTTAAGTGCAGCACTGTATGATTGTCTTCCAGTTGCTAATGATGTTGCATCTTGTCTTACGTAAATGAATTGAGGATCACCTTTTTGTGATGCACTAGTTACATAAGAATTGATTAATGATACATCAACAGAGTCAGCAACACCAGTACCATCTACATCTAATACAGATGGTGCTAATCCATCAATATATCTGTATATCGCTGGTCCTGTTTGTCTAGTTGATCCTGCCTCTACTGGATTGGATTGAATATAACTTGTAAATGCATTTTCATCATCACCATTAATATACATTTCAATATATGTTTTATCATCATTCCAAATGTAACCATCACCATCAATATCATATATGTCAAGATTAGCATCTATTTTCTCTTGTACAGTTATCTGTCTATTAATATCATATGCTAGATTAGATGCATTATTAGGTACACCCCATATATTTTTATTTGATGCTCCCTTTGCTATTTCATAAGTACCATCTAAAGATGGACTACAATTATCAAAAGTAACTCTTAAATTTAAGTTATCAAGATCTTCTATATCCCAAGCATGATTTCCTACTGCTGTCGCTTCCCATGGAAATGCTGTTATTCTAATTACAAATCCAACACCATCTCCAAGATCATCATTACCAAGCACTAATTTTTCACCATAATTATATCCATCACCACCTAAACCATTTATTTGAACAGATCCTATTGTGCCATCTGGTTTAACAAAAATATTTGCTGTAGCATTACTACCAAGACCACCTGATAATGGTACATTCATATATCTTGTTCCATCTGCTTTTGGAGTATATCCTTCACCAATATCATAATTAAATTCATTAGAACCTAATGGATCAGATATTATAGCATTACCATCTGCAAATCCAATATATGTTACACTAAAATCTTTTAATAAATTTATGGGTTCTATAAAAATAAAATCATCATCAGTATATGTGTAGTTTGTATCCCATTGGAATTGTGTACCATTTTTTAGTGATGCTACTGACTGCTTAATCTCTGCATTGTTTGCAAATCTGTTCCATATTAATTGTGATTTTTCTGAAGATAAGCCAGCAAATACTCTCAGGTCTTTATCAACAGTACCACCTGCTAAGTTTTGAATGGTCGTTGAACCATCATCTATCTCATTTAAATTGAGAGTTTTTACAAAACCTTGATTAGCCATTTAAATTTTAACAGTCCAATTTCTTACTTTAAGATAAGTCACTAGTGTAATACCACCTACAGTTTCCTCTCTAAATCCATAATTAGTTCCCCATACTTCTACTTTAAGAACAGCTCCATGTGGTGGATATTGTGTAACATTACCAGGACTATTACCTAAAAATGTAATAGTATCAGTAGCATAATCAATACTTATCGTATCACTATTTAGTTGAACATTGTTTAAAAACACTCTAGTTTCAAATTGTGTTCCGTTTGATGTAGTTCCATCTAAATCATCTCTTAAATTTATTTGTATTTGATGTGAAGGATCATTTGAACCTAATCCAAATACATATTCAGCATCTAATGGATTTGGGACAAAGATCGTTTCATCGTCTTCAGTTCCAAGTATGCCATCTGGTCCAGGAGTTGTTACTGTACTTCCATTATCAAGGAATTGTGATTGATTTACAGTAATACTTTGTGAAGTAACCATTGAAACAGTTACTGTAGGAATCTGTATTATAGTAGCAGTTGGACCAGCATTACCTGATAGGTTAATTGTAACTCCACTTCTTGGTGCAGCATTATAATTAGCAACTAAATCAGTTAATATTTGATCAATTGCTGTATCATTAAGAAGATTATTTGATAAATCTACCATTTTTATTCTTGTGCATGTAGCTAATGATCCTACAGGGTAGTTTCTAAAAAGATTGTTATTAAGTCCAATATCTCTAATAATAGGTGAACCAACACTAAAGTTAGGTAAATCAGGTCCTAAAGTTTTACCACCATCAATATCACCACCATCATTCTGACTAGAAATAGAGACGTATTCTAATTTAGGTAATTGACTCCATCCAGTAATTGCATCTAATTGGTTACCTCCCATATAAAACTCTCTTAAGTTAGGTAGATTAGTTAATGATAAATTTCCACTAAAAGAATTGTTTGATAAATCTACATATTCAATACTTGGATTACCTGCAAATGATGGGCAAGTAGTTCCTCCAACTATATCTAATCCCCATCCAGTAGAGTATGAAATTAAAGTTTTCAATGCTGGTGCTTGTGAAGGATCAAAGAACTCTCCTCTAATTCTTTGTTCTGGGCATAGTATTTCTAATACAGTTAAGTTAGGTAAATTAAATGTAGCTCCTTGAAATGAAGCTTTAGAATATGTGTTAGTTGCAGCATCATATTCACCTATATTTCTACCAAGAACACCACTACGTATTCTTATTTCTGTGATATTCTGAGCATCTTCAAATGTATCATTCCACATAATATATCTTCTACCATGTTCACCATAATTTTCGCCACTAGCACTTGGTCTACCACCTTCTATAGAAGTATTACGTAAATCAATACTAGTCAAAGAATTATTTCCAACTAACTTAGGAAAGAATCCATCCATTCTTGATGAATACATTGATATTGATGATAAATTAGAACAGTTTTGAAATACATATGCTCCAAAATCATTAGGGTTCTTAGTATTAAAGAAATGATTATTATTATTTGAAGATGCAGGATTACCACCACCAAGACCATCTGATACAGGTGGTGCACTTCTATTAGGAAATCTTGAGTAAGAACAGTTAACAGAACTTAAATTTGGTTTTCCATCTAATCCTAAAGGTATTGCTAATGCAGTATCACCTATATTAATATTTCTAATCTCATCCATTCTACCAAAGTTTAATGTACCACTCAAACTATCATTATCATATACATAATAATTTTCCAAAGAACTAGGTGTATTTGTAGGTAAGTAATCTTGTGGATTTAAAAACTCATCTGATGGTACTGAAAATCCATTACTTGTAATATTATAAGTTTTAATCTTTAAAATATTAACTCGTGGAGTTTGTTCACCAGCATTATTTAATTGTGTAAATGGATTGAAATTATCAGGACGTTTTGTATTTGAGGTTGCATATAATACTTGATTTCCTGATCTTTGAATAGTAAAATTCTCTAAGTTAGGACATCTAGTTCTAAGATCTAACGGTTGAAATACACCCATCTTACTAAACAATGATGGATAAGCAGCTTCTAATTCAGCACCTGTTTTATCAACACCATTAATTTTAATTTCTGGTTCATCTATGTAAACATATTTGTAATTATTTGCACTAAATTTATCATAAAATATACCTTTGATTGTCATCCCATTTACTATACTATCAAATGGATATGTTTGTTTTGCACTGATATCACATTTAATAAAAGTGAAATCATTAGATGACCAGCTCTCTTTCATAAGAACTAATGATTTATCTGCAGTCAAAAACTCAGTATTCTCTCTATAACATCCATTGATGTATAAACTTGTCAAACCAGATGGCACTCTTTCTATAATATTAGTTCCGAATGATTGGAATTCTTCTTCTTCAGACAAATATAATGGGTTAACACTAATATTAATAGTTTTTAATTCCTGTGTTGGTTGAGCATAACCTGGAGCAACTCCAGTAGATAAACTTCCTTGATATGCTACAGGTACATTTTCTATATCAGGTTGAAGGGGTAATCTTTGATAAACGTAATTAATATTTCTCCAATCAGGCATTTCACCTAACAAATTATTATTAATATCAATTGAATTTAATTGTAAAAATTTAGCAGCAGGTAGATACCTAAGGTTAATACCAACTCCTGATATTCTTGTGATATTACCTGGTGGATAATATACTCTAATATCTCTTTCTTTATATGATTGAGCACTAAATCTTAATCTACTTGTAAATCCAGATGTAGCACCATCAGATTTTATTTCTGGTTCAGAATCATCAGTTGCTTTGAATGTATATATTGGTTCTTGTGCTGTCATAACACCATTATTCAATGCATTAAATGTTTGAAAATCAAAGTCCATTGATATAGTTTTAAATGCTGTAGTAAAAATAAATGGAATACCACGCATAGCATACATGTATTGTGAAGTACCATTAAATTTAATCTCAATTATATCTGTAGGAACTTCAGTAGTAAATCTTACTGGTTCTGGTGTATCTAATACATTAAGCAAACACTCACTAGATTGAGGTAAAAACTGAGTGGATTGACCTAACATTAATTTACCTCTTACCTGTACTGATCCACCATATGATATTGCTTGAGTAAAATTAGTTTCATCACTAGTAGCACTACTCCATGAACTTACTCGTGATGTTGATATGTCACCATATTTAAGATTGCTTGCATTTAAACCAGTACCACCATCATTAGGAATATACTTATATCTTACTGCACCTCCAGACACAGGACCAAATGCTTCTAAGTTACCTTTAGTTGCATAGTTGTAACCTGCTAAATTATTAACTAAAGAATTATATCTACTAGTGTCTGCACTCAATCTATCAAGATACCTAGTCAAGTTGGTATCAAGACCAGATACGTTTTGAAGATCTACTTTATCAACAGGTACATCAGATATACCTCTAATAACTTCAAGATCTCTTATATCTAATCCTAAATTTCTTAAGGCAGTACTTTTTGACTCAATATCCGAAAAGTTGAACGCTACTTTGAGTCCAAATAATACTCTATTGGTTACTGTTGTTGACATGTTATAACTGCTCTACGTATGTGATGTTTATGGTGACATCAATGTTAGTATTGTCTAATGATCTTCCAGTTATAAACACTGCTTCGGTGTTAACAATATCAGGAGTGATCACTTTTCTATCAAATCCAAAGATGTCAGTTAGATCAAACATTTTTGTCTCATCATTAATATATAGAGTCGTTGTTGTCTGTCCAGGTCTTAATAATGACTCTGACTGTCTATCAATTTGAGATGATGATAATCTATCTACTTGTGTAAATGCAGGTGGTACTAAATCATCTGCAATGCCTGGTGTTTGAGATATATTACCAACTCCATCAATATTTAATTCACCTGTCTGTGCATTACTACTAGGATCATATACTGCAGTATCATTACCATCAATTTGATTAATTTTCCATTGTGGGTTAGCAGTAGATATATCACCTAGTAAATTTATATCATGTATTTCTGCACCATTAACTGCAGAGTTATCATACATTTCTATAAATGGATATAACGGAAATGCATCAAACTCAAATACCCCTGTTGCAAGAGCACCACCACTATAACTGTTAGGTGAATCATATCTACCATCTGAATTAGGTTCTTGGAACCATGCTTTTATGGTTACACTATTATAACCAATATCAAAATTTGTTCCTGAAGAAACTAATAGTGTTCCTGAAGAATTAAGTGCAGAAGATGCTAAACTTGCACCAGTTAATGCTGTTCCATCACTAGTTCTGTATAATTTAATTGGAATAACGTTGAAAGTTACAACCTCGTTATTTACTGAATTTTGATATGATTGTTGAACACCTGCAAATCTTATAACACATTCTGTATCAAATGTTCCATTACCATCTGTATCTACATAAACTACTTTATTAAATACACCTCCAACCCTTACTGCTAATTGACCACCCTCTGGACTTTGTGTACCAGAGTAGATATTATCTGTGTCTGCTTGTATCCACAAATCACTTAAATTAAGATATGCGTTTGCATCACTTGTATTATTAAAACTACTCCATCTTGGGTAAGCACCACTAGAAATGTTTATTTGATCTAGATTACCACTAACAGCTACTTCATCTACTGTTTTAACAGTAGGATCATTCTTTTCTAACATTATTTCAGAACATATACCACTATAACTACCTTTAGGATTACCTATTCTGAAATCTTGAACAAATGGATGTATTCTTCCAAACCAATCTTCACCTTGTTCTAATCCTGTAAAACCTATTTGTTGATTATATTGATGATAATCTAATGCAACATATGCTGACTCTGGTAATGCAACCACATTTCTAACATTACCTAATGAATCTTGTTCTTCAACTGCAACATCAAAATTCTTTTTGACATCATCCCAACCAATTAAGTTACCTTGATTATCAAGTTTTGGTCTATTAGGAGTAAATCCCATTCTCCAATTACAATGTTGTCCTGTAGATTCTTTTACTACGGGATTTAAAAACTTAATAAAAGATATAGGTCCTGATACAGGATTAGGTGATGCTACTATAGCACTACGTTGTGATAATCTAACATCAAATGTTCCAGTATCACCAAAGAAATCTGCTGGTGGGAAAGATCCACTACCATCTTGAGTTTGACTAGCAACAATTTTAGTAGGATCTAATTTTCTTTCATAATCTAACTTATGTCTATCTGACTGTACATACATTAATAAATCAATAGTTTCATTATATGATCCTGTTGTATTTGTACCAAGATAAGTATTCCATATTTTAGGATAGATTACTTTAGCATAACTATCTCCTCTTAATAACCCATATGTGATATGATCAGTAACACCTGCTACTGATGATATAAACGTTGGTTGAACTGTTATTACTACACCTTGTGCTATTCCATTACCAGCACCATCACCTTGAGTTCCAGTTATTGCAAGATCATAATTAGATCCATTTGCAGTGATTGATACTATACGTGCTCCTGATACTTGATTAGCAAGATCTTCAAGTATATAATCACCAGGTCTCAAATAACCAATATTATCAGCAGTAACAGTAATAGATTGTGCCTGATCTGCAGTAACAGTTGCTGTTGTAATATTAATCTCTGATAGTGTTAATGATGATGAGTTTGATCCAGTAGGTAATTTATTAAACTTACGTGTTATTCCATTTGTACCTGCAGTCACATTTGGCATATAAACAAATCCATTACCTCTACATGCTGTACATTTAGTAAAGTTAAGTTCAGCAAATCCATTTGCTGTGACTGATATTTGTTTTGGTATTATAATTTTCTTATTAGGTATTTTAACTCCACCACCACTAACAATATCACTCTTAGGATATATACCCATCAATGTTGTATATGCTCCAGTAGATGATAATGCTTTAGTGTCTGAAGTTTGAGAGTATACATTAACAGTACCTTCGTCACCACCATCAATATACATTGAAGTACCATACTTATATAAAAGTTGTGGTGACTCTAAATCAGGTGCTTGTCCAGCACCTATTCTAACTTCATATTTAAATCTAAAGAATGGATCACCCATAGAAGGTACATCCAATTTGTTTTCAATAACGAACGTATGTACTACCACCCATCTTGCTTTACCATGTTCAACTGGGATATATGCATACATTCTTAATCCAATAGCACCATACCAACCAAACTCAATTTTATACATGGTAATCTCATCTGTATTCAACAGATAACCACTAGGTCCATTACCATTTAAACTATCACCATTAAATTTCTCTTTACCTAATTTTACTTCTTGTATAGTGTATTGTTTACCAGATATAGTTTTTGGATATGTTCTAACAAAACTAGAATCTATATTACCATCACTATCTGCTACACCTAATTCTTGTAGCATTGGAACATCATATGCTATGTTAGATCTTCTTACAATATAAAAATTAGCACCTTCTCTTCTGAATACATATTCATCAAAGTCATTATATATTCCCCATTCTCCATAGTTAGAACCTTCTGTCTTATCCATGAATGCTCTAGTACCATAAGTATATCCACTAATACGTCCTGGTTGGTACCTAAATGCCTGTCTGGACTGCAGTAAAGCAAACTGACCCCCAACTTCACCATAACCAGGTACAAAGTCGTCTATGTTTGGTATACTACCATCCTGTGATGCACTATTAACAGTACGATTAATAAATGTCTCTTGATATGGATTCTGATCTTGGTTTGATGCTGGATTAACTGCAACACTACCTGCTGGTGCAGAACTTCCGTTTGCATCAAGCATTCTTATATCTTTTCCTGTTCCTCTTAATGGCATACCAGTAATATTAAATGTTCCATCAGGATCATATTCTAATACTTGAACTGGATTATTAGTGTCAGTAGGATCAAGTGCAACAGGAATATCAACAATAGGAAGTAAATTTATCATGTCACTGAATGTTAAAAAATCACCCGAAACAGGGTTTAGTAACTCATTACCTGCAACAAGTTTCTGATATGTTTTTGTCCATATATCAATTTGAAGATAATATCTATCTGCATCATTATTATAATTTCTTGAATTATAGTATGTACTATCGTCCCAAAGATTTATTGCTGGTAAAAATCTGGTTAATAAATTACTGTATTTTACAAAATTTGAATTTTCATTATCTGATACTGGTTCATTATCTCTTTTTATTAAAAAGTATTCATACAATGATTTACCTAGTTGTAAAAATGATACCCATTTATTCCACATATTTTCATTATATAATCCTAAAGTATCATTACCTTGATCATCTAAGTTTACTGTTAGTGGTGGATATGGAAAATGATATGGAACAGGATATGTAGATACTCTTAATGCTCCCTCATTTTTCTCTTCGTTAATTTGTGCTGGATATCTTCTTACTCCATCTTCTGTAAATCTATTAGACCATTCAGCAGGTCCTGTGGGAGGATTATCTGTATAAAATACAAACTCATCACTATTAAAACCATATGTAGATACATTAGAAAATAATGATAGCTGTGTCTCAGCTCTGTCAATACCTAGTAATGTACTACTAACTTCTGATGTGGATGCAAATACTTCTTCTACTTTCCATGTACCACTTCTTTCTTTTACTACTAATCTTCTAAGGAATGTATATAAACGAGTTGTACTATCTACTGATGGATCAGCACTTAAATTAAATTGTACTTCAAAAGTTCCACCCTCATTATCTCTTGAATAATCATATCCTGTATTTGGATCAACATTTATACCTGCAGTTGGTGGTATTTCATATACAGCATCAACTATAAATGTTTCAAATTTATGACCATCTGCAGCAGGATTCCCCAGTAGTTCAGTTCGAGCAGGTAAACCACTTGGATATTGAATTGGTGATGCATTTCCTGTGACCTCAGGAAAAGCATCTATATTTTCTGTTACTGGTGCACCTGATGCTATCTGTATTCTAGCACCTTTAAATATTGCTTTCCATGTAGGATCTGGATTCTTAATCTTTACGTGTGCAGCTTTCTTCCATAAAACTTGGTTAGTTCCAGAAGAATCTGGAAGATTTGATCCGTTAGTGTTATTAAAATGATCTTCTCTGTTAACGTCTGCCTTATTTACTACAAATTGATTACCAAAAACTACAGTATAAAAATTACTTACAGTCCTAGTTTCAGTTGGAGCAACAACTGATACTGCTTTCTCTGATGTTAATTCACTAGTAACAAAACCTTCTATCTCACTGATAAGTTCATTACCAGCTTCGTCTGTTAATTGTGAACCTTCAACGTCTTGAAGAACAACTGCTAGATCTCTCTTAGCAGCTGCCCTCTTATCATATCCGATTTTAACATCAAGTGAATTACCTTTTAAACTTTCACCTGAAAACGTTTGTTCGTTATCAATGTTATCTGGCACAATTACTGTTCCTCCCAAGTAAGAGCGGCTGTCAGAGTCGTAGCAGAACTACCATTGTAGGTGCTAGATTGACTTGCAACAACAAATAATGTTTCAATATCGTTTGTTAATGGGAACGATAGATAATCTTTATTATAGTCAAAGAATTGTTGAAGTGGGAAC
>Ga0208405_1000086_pt1 | contig 15951 bp, 12 predicted proteins | sample ETNtaG_32_FD_185766 | JGI IMG/M metagenome (GOLD analysis project Ga0208405, IMG submission 185766) | Marine microbial and viral communities from oxygen minimum zone, Eastern Pacific Ocean - ETNP201302PF84A (SPAdes) (version 2) | ecosystem: Environmental > Aquatic > Marine > Oceanic ... | reverse complement strand
TATCATCAAAGGCAACTTTTAAACCCTCACTAGTAATAGCATATAGGGTGTCTTCGTCTTGACTAAAGTCATAGCAAACTACTGCTTGCCCGCCATTACCGATAATGTAGGTGGCCTCAATTTCTAGGTTGATTAAATCAACGACTACAATTCCAAAATCACAAGAAAGAAATGCCTTACTTCCCTTAGTGTATATTGCATTAATCAGTTTCGATCCTGTGACAGTAGAGTTTAGAACATCCGGGATATTCGTGACTACTCCAAAATCATTGACTAAGTCAATGTTGCTGTTTTCGTAGGCAATGACTAGGCTTTCAATCTCAGCATTCCAAGCGATTTGGCGTATTTGGACATCGCTCAAGCCATTGGTTTTATCGTAAGTCTGAATTTCTCCACTTGCCCTGTCATAGCGCAATAATCCAGTAAGGGAGGCAGACCAAACCGCCACATCATTTGCCTCCAAGGCCGTTGATGTTTCATAACTGTTATGGTAGCGCCATGCATTGTACTGTTGTCCCAAAAGCAGGGTAGTTGCACAAAAAAAGAGGTGCATAAAAAACAAACGGACAAGCAGCATTTTACCAGGCATTTTACGAATTTACATATTCGATGGTATAGGGCAAGAACTTCCTTAGATTTGGGGTGTAAAAGACAGAACACTTTGACAAAGTTTAGAAACACAGCAAACGAACAACTCAACCTACCTCAGATTGATGAGGCAGTACTAGCGTATTGGGGAAGAGAAAAAATCTTCACTCGTAGTGTTGACGAGCGTCCTAAAAAGAGGCCCTTTGTTTTCTATGAGGGCCCTCCATCAGCCAACGGAATGCCAGGTATTCATCATGTAATGGCACGAACGGTTAAGGATGTTTTTTGTCGATACAAGACCATGCAAGGTTATCGCGTGGAGCGAAAAGGAGGATGGGATACTCATGGGTTGCCGGTTGAGCTGAAAGTTGAACAGGAGTTAGGGATTACCAAAGAAGACATTGGGACAAAGGTTACCATTGAAGAATACAACGCGAAGTGCCGCGAGACCGTCATGCGATTTAAGTCTCATTGGGATGATCTTACCCAAAAAATGGGTTATTGGGTTGATTTGGATAATCCATATATCACGTTTGAAAACGACTACATTGAGTCAGTTTGGTATAATCTAAAACAACTTTGGGATAAAAATCTTTTGTACAAAGGGTATACCATTCAACCCTATTCTCCTGCAGCGGGCACAGGCTTATCAAGTCATGAGCTCAATCAACCCGGGGCCTATCGAGAGGTAAAGGATACCACAGTGGTTGCGCAGTTTAAAGTAACCACCAATAAGGAGTCATCCTTCTTATTTGACCGTGACGAAGAGGAGGTTTATCTACTCGCTTGGACGACGACACCTTGGACGCTCCCATCCAATACGGCATTAACCGTAGGTGCATCTATTGATTACGTAAAAATAAACACGTTTAACAAGTACACTAAAAAGGAAGTTAGTGTGATTCTAGCTGAAGCCTTAGTATCCAAGTGGTTTACCGAAGATCAGTTTGCTACAGAGTATACGCCTGACTTTGACGGAAAGTGTATTCCCGCTCGGCGCGTAGCAAATTACCCCGGAAGTCAGCTAGTAGGCCTTCGCTATGAACAACTCATTGGTGAGAGTGTCCCAACCGATGGGGATGCTTTCAAAGTGATACCGGGGTCCTTTGTGACGACTGAAGATGGAACAGGAATTGTACATACCGCGCCAAGTTTCGGAGCGGATGACCGTTCTGTAGCAGAAGAAAATGGTATTGGCAGTTTAACCCTTGTCGATGGCACAGGGAAGATGACCGATAATGCTGGACCTTTTGCAGGGCGTTATGTTAAGAATTACACTGATGATGAGGCGTATCAATCGCTTGATGTAGATATTGCAATTTATCTCAAGGAAAACAATCGAGCCTTTGATGTGCGTAAGTATGCGCACAGCTATCCTCACTGTTGGCGAACTGACAAACCCATTCTCTATTATCCTTTAGATTCTTGGTTTGTGCGCGTTTCCTCGCTAAGAGATGAGCTTGTCGCTACCAATAGTCAGATTCATTGGAAACCTGCGCATACTGGTGAAGGACGATTTAAAAAGTGGTTAGAGGAAGTAAAAGATTGGAACCTAAGTCGCTCTCGTTTCTGGGGGATCCCTCTTCCAATATGGTCAACTGCCTCGGGCGAAGAAAGAGTGTGTATTGGTTCGGTTGAAGAATTATCAAACGCTATTGACCAAGCCAATAAAGCCCTTGGATTAGAGCAATCGCTTCCTGAGGATTTGCATAGACCTTATGTTGATGACGTGGTCCTTGTGTCGAGCAAGGGTGAGGTTATGAAGCGGGAGTCGGAAGTTATTGATGTCTGGTTTGATTCGGGCTCGATGCCATATGCTCAGTGGCACTATCCTTTTGAGAATAAAGAGGATTTTGACTACCAGTTCCCTGCAGATTTTATTGCGGAAGGAGTTGACCAAACACGCGGTTGGTTTTACACGCTACATGCTATATCCACTATGCTCCATGGTAAGCCTGCCTTTAAAAATGTAATTGCCAATGGCTTGGTGCAAGATAAAAATGGACAGAAAATGTCCAAGCGCTTAGGCAATGCTGTAGATCCCTTTGATACACTAGCGAAGTATGGAGCCGATGCGACGCGATGGTATATGGTGACGAATGCGCCACCTTGGGATAATCTAAAATTCAATATTGAGGGAATTGGGGAGGTACAACGTAAGTTTTTTGGCACCCTGTACAACACCCTTTCCTTTTTTACGCGCTATGCGGATATTGATGCCTATCGCTACGATGTAAACACAGCAATAGACTACAATGACCGTAGTGAGTTAGATCAATGGATGCTTTCAGTCTATGCATCAACTGTCGAGCAATGCACAAGCCTATTGGATGATTATGACCCTACTCCTGCAGGACGTTTAATTCAAACCATGATGATTGATCAAGTGTCTAACTGGTATGTACGTCGCAGTCGTCGAAGGTTCTGGAAAGGAGATATGACTGAGGATAAAAAAGCGGCTTATGATACGCTATTTGAAGTCTTATTAGGTACAGCAAAGCTTATGGCACCCATTGCTCCCTTCTTTGCAGAATGGATGTACGATCGGCTATCAACTTACACTACGGAGACAATGCATGACTCCGTCCATTTATCACCATGGCCTGATGCTGTCTCGATGCAAAGTAATCAAGCATTAATGCATAAAATGCATATTGCCCAGCGTCTTTCCTCAATGGTATTAGGTATTCGAAAAGCTGAAAAGATAAGAGTCCGTCAACCTCTATCAAGGATTTTGGTTCCCCTATCCAATGAAGTGACTTCCGAATTAATGCAATCCATCGAGCGGATTATTCAAGAAGAAGTAAATGTCAAGGCTTTAGAGCTTATGCCTGAAGATCACCCGTTAATGCAGCGCAAAGCAAAGGCAAATTTCAAAACATTAGGTCGTCGATTAGGTAAGAAAATGAAAGCCACTGCTGCTTGTATTGCCCAATTGGATTCCAACCAGCTTAAAGAACTTCAGCAAAAGGGAAATATGAGTCTGACGGTTGAAGGCGAAGTCATTGATATTACAGAGGCTGATGTCGAATGGATTACAGAGGATATTAAGGGATGGAGTTTTGTCAGTGAGGGCAATCTGTCGGTAGCCTTAGACGTTGAGGTGACAGAAGAACTCCGCCAGGAAGGATTGGCAAGGGAACTTATCAATCGTTTTCAGAACCTCAGAAAGTCAAGTGGTCTAGAGCTTACCGATCGAATTGATATCTTTCTAGAAGACTCCCCTTGGTTAAAGAATGTGATGGATTTGCATAAATCCTATATTTTCGCAGAAATTTTAGCAGATAAGGTACATTGGGGTATCGACGGAATGCAAGCGGAGGCGGAAATCGATGAATACCAGTTCACTATCGGACTTAAAAAAACTAATTCATGAGCAAGACAAGTTACACAGATGCTGAGCTCCAGGAGTTTGAGGCAATCATCTTAAAAAAAATAAATCGCGCAAAGGAGGACTTAAAAATTCTTCAAGAGCAAATTTCAAATGGTACAGGAAGTGGTGACGGTGATTATAAGTTTAATGGGCTTGAGGATAGTAATGCCATGACAGAAAAAGAACAGCTTAATCAAATGGCTGCTCGTCAGGCTAAGTTTATCTCGCACTTGGATAAGGCGCTCATGCGCATCAAAAACAAGACCTATGGCATTTGCCGTGAAACGGGCAATCTAATAGATGCCAAGCGACTTCGAGCTGTGCCTCATGCTACCTTAAGCATCGAAGCAAAACTCATCGAGTCGAAACGAAAAGGGCGTCGATAAGTTGGAAACCTTACGCAAAAATCCGGGATTTTTAGCCCTGACTATCGTCCTCTCTATACTAATTGTTGACCAGGTCGTCAAGATTTACATAAAGACAAACTTTGAGTATGGCGAAAGCCATCACATTTTAGGCGGCCTAATGAATATTCAGTTTGTTGAGAATCCAGGGATGGCTTTTGGGTTTGAGTACGGTGGAGCCCTTGGAAAGTATATACTATCCATCTTCAGAATGATTGCCATCACTGTGATCGTTGTATTTCTTCGAAAGACCTTAAAGAAGGATGAAATCAACTTGGCATTTATTGTTTGTCTATCCCTGATTTTAGCAGGAGCGGCAGGCAATGTGATTGATTCAATGGCCTATGGCCTTTTGTTTGATCGGGGTGGTGGTTATCCCGGCATCGCTCAATGGGGCGGATCATATGCTCCATTTCTTCAAGGCCAAGTGGTTGATATGATCCAGTTTAACGTTCATTGGCCTGAATACGTTCCTAAGCTTGGAGGTAATCTTGTTTTTTCCCCAATCTTTAATATTGCTGACTCAGCTATTTCAATTGCGGTATTGGCCTTTTTGTTTTTTCCTAAACGAATTATACCTCAGTAAACGACTGTTTAACTTTCGCTTTTCGCATGATTTTGTGCTTGGTACAAGGTGAAGTAGAGCCCTTTGCTTTGGATAAGTGATTCATGATCTCCTCGCTCTGCAATTGTACCTTCTTGTAAAACAAGAATTTCGTCAGCACCTTGAATGGTACTGAGTCTGTGGGCAATCGACAATGTTGTCCGGCCTTTCATGGCGGTTTTCAATGCGTTTAAGACACTTTGCTCCGCTGCAGAATCCAGCGATGACGTCGCCTCATCAAGCAAAAGAATATCAGGGTCAAACAAGAGTGCGCGCGCTATCGTTAGGCGTTGGCGCTGGCCACCAGATAGCTGTAATCCCCGATCACCAATTACGGTATCCAGCCCATCGGATGAATCCTGGATGAAATCCCAGGCATCCGCTTTTTTACAGCATTCGATGACTGTCTTTTCTTCAAAGGTTTTGCCGAGCGTTAAGTTTTGTCGAATGCTATCGTGTAGTAGAATGGGATCCTGGGTTACCAGTCCAAAACATCTTCTGTAGGATTGAATATTGAGATTTTGGATGGGATTTTCGTCAAAGTAGATAGATCCCTTTGTAGGCTGGTAAAAACCAAGAATCAAATCAAAAAGGGTTGATTTACCACTTCCGGATGCTCCTACAAGCGCAATGTGTTGTCCCTTCTTTACATGGATAGACAGGTCATTTAGGACGGGTCGTTCTGATTGATCCTCATAGGCGAATGAAAGATTTTCAATGCGAAGATTTTGGGCCATCGAAAGGCTTTCTAGTTTGGAATTTTCCTTTGTTGGAGTCGTAGCGAAGGCAGAAACTTCAGATAAAAAGTGTTGGATCCGTTCTGCTGCAGCACTTCCTCTTTGATAACTAAAGAATGCAGAGGAAAGACTTTTTGCTGGCCCGACGATATAGCCAAAGGCTGCGATAAAAAAGATAAACTCTGAGGCGAGGAGCTTATCGTTAAATACAAAAAGACTACCTATAATCAAGATTGAGGCTACTACGATAATGGCCAAAAACTCTGTCAAGGGACTTGCCAAGTACTTTCGAAAAAGCATGGACTGATAACCTTTCTTCCATGAATCATTTAAGTCGTCAAATCGTTGTTTTTCGTTGTCCTCAACCCCATAGGCTTTGAATAGCCTAAATCCTGAGATGGCCTCGCTAAAAAAGTCCATTAGTCTTCCTTGATCAAATTGCACTGCTTTAGAATCTTGCTTGAGTCGTCGGCCGATGCTCCCGATCAAAACCGCGACGACGGCAATAAGAGCGAGGATAAAAAGGGTAAGCATGGTTTGAATGGAAAACAAAACATAGAGCAAGGCTAGAATGGTTAAGCTATCTCGAAAAAGGGCTTCTGCAACGTTGAGGATGCCATGTTCTATTTCCGTGAGATCATTGCTTGCCTTCGATAAAATTTGTCCTCTCCGATTGGACTTAATGTAGTAAAGGGAGGCGGAATTAAGTCCTGCGTAAAGCGTTTCTCTTAAGTTGGCGTACACTTTTGTCCGCAATTTGGTCATAGCGCGGGAAGCTAAATATCTCGAGGCATTTTGAATGCATGATGCAGTAATAAGCACCACGGCGATGCCATATATGGCATAGATTGGTTGGCCTGAGATCTCAATAAGTGCGGACAGTTCTTGAGTCAGCCATGCCTTAAGTTGGCCAAATCCCAGACTTGGGCTATCGCTTGGGAATGTATCGCTTTGACTGCCAAAAATTATCTCTAAAAGTGGGATCAGCGTAGCAAGTGTAAAGATGCTGAATAGTACTTGAATGGCTGTGCATAGCACATAAAACAGGAAGTAACGTCTGTGCGGCTTGACAATGGAAAGGATAAAAGTGGACGTTTTCAATGTATTCTGTGCGTGCTCTTAGACAATAACTTTTCTTAATCCATTCCTTGGAAAAAGCCGTCGTTTAAGATAATCTCTCTACCTTCAATTTATGGAATCTCGGCGACAGCAAAAAGTAGCTTCTCTTCTTAAAGATAGCATGGCAACTTATTTTATGAAAAAACGCGGCGATTTCCTTGGTAATCCCGTGTTGGTCAGCATTCTGAGCGTCAGCGTAACGCCGGACATGGGCTTTGCACGTTTCTATGTTTCTTTCTTGCCCGATAAGGAGAAGCAAGCTATGGTCGATGCTCTAAATGCCAATGTGCGTAAGATACGCGCTGATATTGCTACAGACCTTCGCCACGCATTGCGCGTGATTCCAGTAATTGAATTTTATCTTGATGATTCAATTGCCCATGCAAGTCATATGGAAGAACTCTTTAAAAAACTAAGAGAGGAGGGAGAGTTATGAGGTTGATTCTCTTGTTTGCAAGGCGCTATTTGCTCGTTAAGCAGCGAACCTTTGCTATCAATATCATATCCTGGGTCACAATTATTGGTTTGGCTATTGGTGCGGCGTCAATTATTGTCTTACTATCCTCCTTTAACGCCTTAGAGTCCATGATTTATGAGAGCCAGGGAAACTTTCGCCCTGAATTGCTCATCGAATCAAACAAAGGAAGATTGTTTGAGGTAGATAGTATAAAAGGTCAATTAGAAGAAATAGAAGAGATCCATCATCTTGCAGAAGTCTACGAGGGCTATGCATTTTTACAGATTCCGCATAGCTATGGCGATAGTTCAGCTACTAAAAATGTGGTCGTGCGTTATCGAGGGGTTGACAATTCTTATGACGAGGTGTATGCTCTATCCTCTATTCTCACTGAAGGATACCATATGCCTTTTGAACAGGATTCTTTAGCCCTTTATATGGGGAGAAACCTCTTCGCAGAACATAAACTATATTTTCAAGATTGGCCCTATTTGTATGCTCCGAGGGAAGATGTTTTTCTTGAGGATATTGACCGCTGGAATGGATACGTCCGGCTCTCCATACCGGGGCAGGCTTCTCTAGGTAGACGAACACCTAGTATTCCTCTACAACCTATGGGTTTATTTCTGACGGGCGACGAGCAGTTCGACGTCCATTATGTCTTTGGGGATATTGACCACCTCCGAAAGCTCAATCCGAGTCACAAAGGCTTGGTCAGCCAACTGGGCTTATCCCTGAAAGCAAATACGGATATTACCGCAGTAAAAACAGGTATTCAGCAAACATTGGGGTCAGATTTTAACGTCTTAGATCGACGCGATCAAGATGCTTCTGTATATCGCATTGTCAAGCTCGAGCGCTTTTTTATGGTCGTTATTTTAGCTTTTATCGTTGGGATTATATCATTTAACATGATTGCTGCACTAAGTATGTTGATTATGGAGAAACGACAGGATATTATAATGCTGCGTGCGCTAGGCGCTGAACGCCGAACGGTTTTTTCCCTATATCTATTCCAAGGAATGTTTGGGGCGGCAATCGCTACTGTCCTCGGCGTTGTTTTGGGTTCATTAATTGTTATCGCTCAGGATAAATTTGGATTAATCAATTTCCCACAACCCAATCCTGAAGCGACTCCCATTCCTTATCCGGTAGACTGGCGTCTAACCGATGTTCTTCTTATTGCTGTTATGATGCTCGGAATAACCTGCCTTGCTTCTCTGTATCCCGCTTGGCGTGCTTCGAAGGTATAAAATAGAGGGAAAGGTTTTATCGAAAGGCTAAGACACTCTGATAGGCCTTTTGTAAAAGGGCTTCCTGGGCATCGTTAAATGGAGTGGGAATTCTCTGTGTATGAGCGGCTATTGTATTCTTAAGCAATTCTTGATATCGGTCAATCCATGCTCGATTAAAGTACAGCATTCCACTTCGTTGGATAGTAAAGTCTGATAGGCTGCAAACCCGCTCATGCTCTATAGTATATTCCAATTCAGCTTGTAATAATTCAGAGAGCGATACATCGTTCTCATTGGACGACTTCAATTGAGCTCGCTCAATGATATCCATAGCAAAGTGGCCATACAGATGAACAAGGCGCTCTCCTAAATAGTCAGGTCCCTTTATGATTGCGCTAGCACTATGGCATAGATGCTGTACATCAGTTGTCGAATCAAAGTCTTGGCCGTATAAAACGAGGTTTTTAGTTTGACATGCTAAACGCTTTCCAATGACTCGTTGAGCCCGATTGACAATGCGCTCGGCCATCTTTCGGTACCCTGTGAGTTTTCCTCCAGCTATCGATAGTAAACCATCTTTGGATTCGAAGATTTCGTCTCGTCTTGATAGCTCTGACGGACCTTTCCCTTTTTGCTGGATTAATGGGCGAAGTCCGCTCCATGTCGATTGAATATCCTTTTTTCCAATGGGATAGTCCGGGAACATGCGAAGGGTTGACTGCAAGATGTAGTTCACATCGTGCTGTGTGGGGTAGGGTTGGTTTACATCGTCATTATAGGGAGTATCTGTGGTTCCGATGTACACAACATTTCCTCTAGGAATGGCGAACATCATGCGTTGGTCAACAGCATCGAAATAAGCTGACTGCTTGAGGGGAAGCTTTTCACGGTCAACTACTATATGAATGCCCTTTGTTAAAAAGAGATTGCGGTCGGTTGTATCCTTTTGAAAGCTGCGAACATTGTCTACCCAAGGACCTGCTGCATTGATAACCACCTTGCTTCGTAGAGTATGGTCTGTGGCGTGGATATGGTCAGTAAGCTTTATCCCATCGATTACACCCTCGTTGTTGTACGTGAATTCCTTTACCTCGGCATGATTAAGGGCTATGGCACCCTGTTGACAAGCGGTTTTTATCACACTGATGGTTAGCCTTGCATCATCTGTCCTGTATTCATAGTAGAGTCCTCCCCCTTTTAAGTTGTCTTTCTTTAAGAGGGGCTCATGGAGCAACGTTTTTTCGGCAGAAAGCATTTTACGCTGCTCGTCTTTGGGTACACCGGCAAGCCAATCATACACTTTCAGGCCGAGAGAGGTTAGCCCCCATCCGAGGCTTCCATCAGAATAAATGGGGAGGAGCATGCGTTCTGGACAGACTAGGTTTCGTGCGTTTTTATGCACTATGGCTCGTTCCTTGCCAACTTCCCTTACCAACCGGATGTCCATTTGTTTTAAGTAGCGGAGGCCACCGTGAATCAATTTAGTGGACCTGCTGCTAGTACCCCAAGCAAAGTCTTCTTTTTCTACAAGTACAGCATTTAATCCTCTGCTCTGTGCGTCGAGTAGTATACCTGCGCCAGTGATTCCACCTCCTATGACGATGATATCCCAGACGGTGTTTTCTGCCTTTTTTAGATCAGTCAGTCTGGTGGAAAAAGAAAACGCCATAAACTAAAGATAAAGGTCTAAAGTCTATGGCGCAATTAGGTTAAGATTGGATTAAAAAAATCCTTTCTACACATTTACTTTTTGAACCATATGGGATACAGCCCTGATGGTCGATTTATTCAAACTATAGTAGATGAATTTTCCGTTACGTTCCGTTTTGAGAACGTCCGTTTTTCGCATGATAGCTAAATGTTGCGAGGCAACAGATTGCTCGATACGAAGCTTGATGTAAATCTGGGTTACGGTCATCGAACCAAACTCTTCTAAAAGGTTTAAGATCTGTTGACGCAAGGGATGATTCAACGAACGAATAACAAGAGATGCCTCTTGGAGTTCATTGAAATTCAACGTTACATCTTCCACTTGGGGATCATAAGAACGGAGCGTTATTGAATTTTTGGTATTCATCTTTCACAAATTTTATCATTAATTGGGCTTATATAACCCCTTTAGATAAACTGGATTACAATAGCCTACATCATCAAACTTTTTGTTGCTCCAAGCTTGCCATACATAGGATTCCATTCCCCGAATAGAGGGATAGACGTCGCTATCTACAGGTGGATTTTGATTGGGCCAAAGATGACTTCCCTTAGGAGCGCCATCACCAGCAAGAAAGAGTGAATTCGAAAGATTATAAAGATCTTTTACTTCTTCCTCTTGATCGAGAATACGTGGTCTATCTTGTAAAACTTGTTGACCGTCTGCGGAGTATGCACCGAGATACACTTCATTGCGACGTGCATCCATCATACTCAGGATGGTAACAGAAGAATCTAACTTGTGTTTTAAGGCAGTTTCTGCTGCTATGGTTTGCAAGGTAGATGCCGTAATCAAAGGAATTTCTAAAGAAAGACATAATGCCTTTGCAACGGAAAGACCAATCCTTAAGCCAGTATATGACCCAGGTCCTATTCCAATAGCAATAGCATGTATATCAGTCATTGACCAATCTGCTTGGAGTAGTAAAGAACGTATTGTCGGAACAAGCACTTCACTATGACGTCGGCCGGATAGTTCATGGTACGCTTCAACAATCCGACGCTCAGAAGAACTACCCTCGAGAAGTCCTACCGCGCAACATATAGTTGAAGTGTCTATACACAAAAGCTTAGTCATAAAGGAAATGGATTAAATTTCCCGACTTATGTTCTAATACGTAGGATATCACAAGAGGTTACAAACGGGATGAAAAATTTAAGGTTGCAAGTAGGCATCATAGGTTGCATCATCGTTTAAAACAGTACATGCACGTTGGATTTGTTGGTCATATTGAAAACTAGATTCGATACTTCCCTGTTCAAAAAAATAGCGTCGAACGATTTCTTCGTTGAGCAACTGACGTAATTCATTTTCATGCTTTTCAATATCAGCTCCTTTATCTCTTGAGAGTTCAACGTCTAGGGCATCTAGTGTCTCCTTTATGGCTTCATAATATCCATCCTCTTTGCTCTTCTCTCGGAGGGATTCGAGCGCGTCCTCACTTTGTGTGGTATAATCAAAGTCTTGAATGCGCAGCCATTTAGCGAAGGCTGAAAACAATGAATCCGAAACATAATATTCACCTGGACGCTGAGGCAAGTTAGCATGATGAGCCGTGAAAATCGTAGCATAATCGAAGATTAACTGCTCTGACAAAAGCGTGAAGGCAATATCGCTTAATGCAGGCATTTCCACTTCAACATCGGGCATGATTCCTCCGCCATCATACACCGTGCGTCCATTGCGAGTAGTGAATTCCTGAATCAAGCTATCGGGTATGCGTCCAACTGATCCATCATCTCGTCGTTCAGCATAATTTAAGGCTTGAATACAGCGACCAGATGGTATATAATACTTGGCCGTCGTCAACTTAAGTTGTGCATTGTAGGATAGCGGGCGTGTGGTTTGCACGAGTCCTTTTCCATACGATCGCTCTCCAATGACTACGCCGCGATCGAGATCTTGGAGCGTTCCTGAGACAATTTCGCTTGCAGACGCTGATGAGTGATTGATGAGCACCGCCACTTTGATCTCTAAATCAACAGGATTCTCCCGTGTTTTAAACTCGGCGTCCCATTCAGAGAGTCTTCCCTTTGTTTCTACGACTAACTCATTTTTTTCAATAAAGAGATTACAAATTTTAACGGCTTCTCGTAACAGTCCTCCTGGGTTTCCTCTTAGATCAAGAATAACGGACTCCATTTGTGCATTTCCATCGCGTAACTCGAGAAAAGCACCTTCTACCTCAGCGGCAGCATTTTCCATAAAGTTGCTCAATTTGATGTAGCCAACCTTCTCATTAATCATTCCATAGAAGGGAACATTGAGCACTTGAATCTCCTGTCGAGTTGGGTACACTTCCATTTCAGCGTACGCTCCGTTTGCTTGGAGTCTTGCTATGCGCATGGTTACTTTGGTATTGGGCTCACCACGCATGATATCCCCCACTTCATCAGTGGTATACCCTTGAACATCTATTCCATCTACAACTAAGATTCGGTCCCCTCCTTGAATCCCTGCTTCCTCTGCCCCATATCCTTGGATTACTTCAGCAACAACCATGTGATCATTGTATTGGCGAACATAACATCCAATACCACCATAACGCCCTGTTGTTTGAAAGCGGTAATCTTCTATGTCTGCTTCACTGATAAAAACCGTATATGGGTCAAGTCCTTCGAGCATGGCATCCATTCCTCTTTGCATAAAAGCATTGGGTTCTATATCATCTACATAGTACGAGTTGAGCTCCTTATACATCGTGGTAAACATGTCGATGTTCTTACTGATTTCAAAGTAGTTACCCCCTCCATCAAAGGATAAAAGTGAACAACTAAAGAGAATAAGGATAAGTCGTATGCGAAGATTTCTCATGGCTTGAAAATAAGGCTTTCACAGTTCACGGAACGGGATCATATCCAGAACTTCCCCAAGGGTGACATTTGCTTATTCTTCGGACCATAAGGTAGCTCCCTTTAATCACACCATGCTTACGTAAAGCCTCTGCGCTATATCTACTACAAGTTGGTTGGAAGCGGCATGCGCTAGGTATAAAGGGTCTTAAAATCAACTGATAGATTTTAATTAGCAGAAGCAAGGGTAGGGCGAGAACTTGTAGGATGACTTTCATGTTTTACTTACCTTGAGCAAGGATTAGTTAAAGGTAATGCACTTATGAAAATTGGTATTGTATGTTATCCTACTTTCGGCGGAAGTGGCGTTATAGCTACCGAGTTGGGGATTGCACTAGCTAAGCAAGGACATGAGGTGCACTTTATTACCTACAGTCGCCCTAAACGGCTCAGTGCACTTCTGCCCAATGTTTATTACCATGAGGTAAGTTTTCAGAACTATGCCTTGTTTCAGTATCCTCCTTATGAAACGGCCCTTACAAGCCGTTTGGTTGATGTTGCGCTCTATCACAATTTAGATTTGCTTCACGTTCATTACGCCATCCCTCACGCCTCGGCAGCCTATTTTGCTCAGTCGATTTTACGGGAAAAGGGTAAGGATTTACCTTTTGTGACAACTCTTCATGGGACAGATATAACATTAGTTGGCAAAGCGCCCAGCTATCAATCTGTTGTGGAATTTTCCATAAACTCATCCAACGCGGTTACGGCTGTATCCGAGAGTTTGAAGCAGGACACATTGGATAACTTTGTCATAAACCAGTCCATTGAAGTCATCCCAAATTTTATTGATATCCATCGCTTTGATACTCGAAAAAATGGCCATCCCAGACCTTCCTATCTTCCAGAGGGTGTTCCGGTGCTAATCCATGCTTCAAATTTCCGAAAGGTTAAGCGAGTAGAGGATGTACTCGATGTATTCTACTTAGTGCGGCAATCCCTTGAGGCAAAATTAATTTTGATTGGAGATGGCCCAGAGCGTGTTCCCATGGAGGTGTTAAGTCGTCAACGGGGGCTGGATAAAGACATTATTTTCTTAGGAAATCAAGATCGAGTAGAGGATCTTTTGCAATGGGGCGATGTTTTTTTGCTACCATCAGAAAAAGAGAGTTTTGGCCTTGCTGCCCTTGAGGCTATGGCGTCGGGACTTCCAGTATTTAGCACAAATGTTGGAGGTCTTACTGAGGTTAACGTCCACGGTGAGACGGGTTATTTGGTGAACGTCGGAGATACCACAATGCTTGCCAAACATGTTTGTGAGGCAATAGGAAATAAGAAAACACTAAGTCAACTAAAAACCAATGCAAAGGCTCGATCTCAGGCATTTGCTAAAGAGACCATTGTCCCCCAATATCAAGCCTTGTATGAACGTCTTATTGGACAAGCATAACGCTGCCCATCATGATTTCTTGAGTTTTTGATGCCTCATTATAGAAGGATAACTTCCAAACATAGTTTCCCATTGGGGCAATTTGGCTCATATAAAATCCATTCCAGGATAAGTCATTTCCACTAGAGCTTTGAAAAACAAGATTTCCCCATCGGTCGAATATCACTAGCTTTTCCTCGCTGATTCCGCGGGTTTTCATCAAAAAGACATCATTCATACCATCGAAGTTTGGAGAAAATGCTGTGGGTGCATCAATTTGTGAGGCGATTTCAACACAAAAGGTTTGCGTAGTGCTGTCGGAGCATCCATGAATATCTGTGAGGTATAGATGGACAGGGAAGGTGCCTGTGTCCTCAAAGGAGTATTCTACTGGGCTACTTGCCTCATAGGCGAAGGAGTCTACGTTTCCGATGATCCAGCTTCCTTGATATCCCTCACTGCTCTGGTCAAGCAAGGATAATGAGTTATTGATTAAATCCAGGCACTCATCGTTTGGAATACTGGTAAAATCTGCAATGACCCTTGGATAGGCTGGAATGGATCCCCCTCCATTAGCGAAGCAATTTGTTAGAGGGTTTTCAATGTACACATCAACAAAGTCACCAGCCTGTCCGATAAAGGTATCGATACTAACGAATGGACTGTTATCCCATGAATAGATATAGTTAGCAGGGGGCTCAACATCCACATATACAAATCCAGGTTCTCCAAGACACGAGGAATCTGAGGTGGAAAAGGATAGCGATGGACTTGGTTTGACAAATACAATTAAGTCGGTAGTATCAGGGTCGCTGCATCCGTCGGAGGCAACAAAGGTGTAAGTAAGTGTTTGATTAGGCGAGGCAATAAATGCAATCACATTTCCTTGGTCTGGAGACCATGAATAGACATAGTTTAATACGTCACCACCCGTAACTTCTGCCTCTACTCGAAACTCATCGCCATTGCATATTGAAGTGTCTGCATTTAAAATCTGTGCATTTAAGGGAAGGCCAATCTCAGTTGACAGGTTTGCTGTAGATGCACAATCTCCGCTGCCTACCGTGTAACTTACCGTAGAAAGGCCAGGGCTAAACTGAGTTGGATTAAACAGGCTGTCCGCAATTGCGTTACCCCAAGCTCCACCAACGGGTAGGGCCGATAGAACGTAGGTGGTATCCTTAAAGCAATAGAACTCGTCGAAATTAAGAATACTGGGCTGGGGTGCGGGTCCGTCAACTTGGATATTCATAGAGTAAAAACACCCCAAAGGACTTATGTAGTCAATCCAATAACTTCCAATACCTGCATTGGCTGGGGAGAATAGACCAGTTGTTGGATTGACTATGCCCATGCCGGCCCAATACCCCGGGGGAAGATTATCGTTTAGAATACTAGAGCTGCTTAAGGCACAGAACGTCGTATCGAATAAGACAAATTCTTCCTCGCGGTAGAGGGTTATCGTATCAGAGCAGGTGTTATTGGTAAAAACAAGGTTATGG
>Ga0208405_1000082_pt1 | contig 16263 bp, 12 predicted proteins | sample ETNtaG_32_FD_185766 | JGI IMG/M metagenome (GOLD analysis project Ga0208405, IMG submission 185766) | Marine microbial and viral communities from oxygen minimum zone, Eastern Pacific Ocean - ETNP201302PF84A (SPAdes) (version 2) | ecosystem: Environmental > Aquatic > Marine > Oceanic ... | reverse complement strand
GACTCACTAGAGAAAACCTTTTGGTTTAATTCCACGGAAGGTTGAAAAGAATTGGGGATGTCCATGTCTACTCTTGAACCGAGTAAAATATAGCCCAACTCCTCTCCGGCGTGAACTTCCTGACCAACCCTTATATATGGCTTGATGCGCCGGGCTAGAAGACCAGCGACAAGGGTCAAAGTCACTATTTTGCCATTCGCATGCTCTATGCTAACTTCGAGCCGTTCATTAAGCAAGGATGATTTGGGGTTAAAAGCAACCAAGTGTTTGCCTGGGTGATAGGTCACGTTAACCACCTTACCGGAACAAGGAATTCGAATAAGATGGGTGTCGGTTCCATGAAGGTAGATGGAGAGCCTCAGCGCATCTAAGTCTTCATGCAGTGAAGGCTCAAGGGCGACAACATGACCGTCTGCAGGAGATAGCAATGATTGCGAAGAAAATTCCTCAGGAAGTGCAGCATCTCTATACCTAAAGAAGTAAAGTGTAAAAAGTAGCAACGAAACTTGTGCGGAAAACCAGGCAAGGGGATAGTACCATGGTGTTGTATACCAAAAAAAGAGTCCTGAAGCGATAAGTACACAGATGCTATATCCAATGAGATAGGGTTTAACCTCTCGATGTATACGGGTCGCAGTCATGTTATAAAAGGGCTGTGGTTTCTGTGTATAAATATACCCAAGGAATGGTCATAAGATAACTATCAAATCGGTCTAACAATCCACCATGTCCAGGGAGTAATTTTCCAGAATCCTTAGCTCCGGCGCCTCGCTTTATACTGGATGCAAAAAGGTCGCCAAGGGTTCCGAAAACACCTGCTATGGCAGCAATAATTGTCCAATCTATTGCTGACCACGATGCTTTGACAAAGATTAAGGGGATCATATAGCCAATGGCCAAAGTGACAACTAAGGCAAGCCCAAACCCTTCGATGGTCTTCTTTGGGGATATATTGGGACTTAGTGTACGTTTCCCAAACACCGATCCAAATCCATATGCCGAAGAATCAAAGACCCATAGAAGAAGGAAAATGCCTAATATGTTTTGAGGCCGAAACAGCCCACCCTCATGACGACTAAGTACTAGACTAAGGCAAAGCGGAAGCGTAACATACGCTAGGGCTAGAAAATGGCTTGCCAGATAGGCCAGGGAGTTTCCTTTATAAAAGATGACGTGCATACAGAAAAAAGAAAGAAAAACAGTTAAGAGCAACAACAAGGGCCAATCAATAGGCGCACCTACGATATGCAAGCCAACAATACCAATGCAGCTAGAAGAAAGGAAAACAAAGCCGAGCTTAGTGAGTGTTTTGTGTATCTTTTTTTGTGGGCTATCCACTTGGGTTAACCCGATTAGTTCAGCGCTAAGGCCTAGGCCTAGCAACATGGTGAATAGGGTAAAGACGCGAAAACCAAGAAACAACATGACAATAATGCTAGCCACTAGTATGCTTCCTGTAATGCCGCGTTTCAATAAGTTGTTCATGGCTTACTGCGCATTGTTTGGATGGGCAATATCTTCTGAGCGTAGAGTTGTATGCAAAGATTTCAATAGCATTACAGCTGTAAATATAGCCCCCACGCTAATAACCCAAAACCATGGACTTGATTCATCAGTGTTTGGGGCTCCTCCTAAACCAATTAATAAAGTGATGGAGAAGGCATTGTTCAAGCCATGAAAAAGCACAGAATAGTGTAGGGTTTGTCCATGATAGTATAACCACCCCAGAATAGAGGATAAAATCATCATGGGCAATAGGTTGACAAGTTGTAGATGCATGACGCAAAAGATTAAGCTACTCAGCCCAATGGCCCATATCGGCTTTAAACCACTAACCTGCATTCGATGCTGCAAGATTCCCCGAAACACAAATTCTTCAATGATGGCAGGCATCGCCGCTAAGGCAATGTATAGGCTAACTATAACAAGTGCAGAATGTTCCATTTGTTGAACAATGTAAATGGCATTTGATTGCTCGTTGATGGATTGAGCGGCCGTGCTTATTCCATCTGGCAAAAGAGTGAGAAAATGGTCAACCAATATGTCTACAGGCATTAAGGCTGCGGGAAGTACGATGGCAAGAGCTATGATACTTAGCACAGGTTTCGGCTTAACATCTTGACTGACCATGGGGTTTAGCGTGACTTCACTAGAAGACCGCCACCATATATAAAGGATTGGGGAGAAAATCACCACTGTGCCTACAACATTAAGGAATAAGGTTTCTAGCGTAAAGTTTGGTTCTTGCGTATTTGATGGGATGAGCATCAGATAAAGAGATAGTCCTGCAAGAAAGAGTAAATAGCCGCTAATCAAGAAGACATCCTTTTTTGCTTTTGCTTGTATTGATGGTGTATTCATCATAAGGAATTATTGACCCTTTTTAGCGAAGGTAATGGCCACGAGCTTAATAAGTAGTGTAATTTTGTGTTATGGGTGTTAAAATAGGCAACATGGATTTAGGAGACTTCCCCTTGCTCTTAGCGCCAATGGAGGATGTCAGTGACCCACCCTTTCGAGCGCTGTGCAAGGATCAGGGGGCTGATATGCTGTACACGGAATTCATATCAACTGATGGCCTTGCCCACGGGGCTGCCAAGAGTATACAAAAGCTAGATATCTACCCCGAAGAACGTCCGATAGGAATTCAAATTTTCGGTTCTGACGAACAAGCGATGTTAACCTCTTTAAAAATGGTGGAGGAGGCAAATCCAGATGTGATCGATATCAATTATGGTTGTCCAGTAAAAAAGGTTGTGTGCAAAATGGCCGGAGCGGGGATTTTACAAGATATTCCTCGCATGGTGCGATTGACCAAGTTGATTGTTGACAACACCAGCCTTCCGGTTACGGTGAAGACACGCCTTGGCTGGGATGAAAGCACAAAATTTATTGTAGAAGTCGCTGAGCGATTACAAGATGTAGGAATCCATGCCATTAGTATCCACGGCAGGACGCGCAAGCAAATGTATCGGGGGGATGCTGACTGGCGCCTAATTGCCAATACGAAGGATAATCCAAGGCTTCATATACCCGTTTTTGGCAATGGGGACATTGACCATCCTGAAAAGTTGATTGAGTACAAAACCAAGTACGGAGTGGATGGAATTATGATTGGTAGGGCAGCCATTGGCAACCCATGGATTTTCAAAGCATGTAAGACTTTTATGGAAGAAGGAACTCATGCACCAAAGCCATCGATTTCAGAGCGCGTTCAGACGGCGAGAAAGCACTTAGACACAGCGATTTCTTGGAAGGGTGAAAAGCTTGGAATCCTTGAAACACGTCGTCATTACGGACCATACTTTAGGGGGCTTCCCGGTGTAAAAGAATTCCGAAAAATTCTAGTTACATCAATGAGCATCAATGAGTTACATGACACACTAAGCCAGGTAGAGTCTCGCTATCAAAGCTTTTAATCAGCATGTTCATTGCCTGTGCACCAACCTGTGTTACACCTGTGTTTTCTAAAAGTAAAATAAATGTAATCAACACTCTAACTTCCTAATAAATAGACAGATACGTTTATTCACTTTTAAGGTGTTGAAAACAGAACTTGCAAAGCGAGGAATATGCTCTTAGATTAGAGTCAGAAGCAACGGAGATGATGGGATTTGGCTTCACGCAATTTTAAGGGTGGATTACCGAAAACATTCTTCATTTTCTATCCCTTGCACCTAACATAAAGATAGATATCCTTTTCAAAATGTATTGACGTTTTGACAGGGATTTTTTGTCCCTATTGTACGGTTTATTGCGTTGAATAATGTTGTAAAAAGACCAATTACAACAAGCTCAATGAACTGGCAGAAGCGAGACAAAGAAGAGACTAAAGGCAAAAAAAAGTCATTAATAGAAAACGACAAGGAGAAAATAAATAGAGAAAAATAACCATGGAGAATAGCACAATTGACAAAACAATGACACAGGCAACAAACTTTGACGCTCAAGAGCCCATTCTGCAGGACACCCAGGATCGCTTTGTATTATTTCCTATACAGTACGAAGAGATGTGGCACATGTACAAATGTGCTGAAGCTAGTTTCTGGGTAGCTGAAGAAATTGATTTGGCCGATGATATGATTGATTGGGAGGAAAAGCTCAATGACAACGAACGACATTTTATAAAGCATGTTTTAGCCTTTTTTGCGGCAAGCGACGGAATTGTCAATGAAAATTTGGTTGTCAATTTTATGCAAGATGTTACGATCCCTGAGGCCCGATGCTTTTATGGTTTCCAGGTAGCTATGGAAAACATCCATGCAGAAACCTATTCATTATTGATCGACACATTCATTAAAGACAATGAGGAGAAGACTAATCTTTTTAATGCATTGGAAACAGTTCCTTGTGTAAAGAAGAAGGCGGAATGGGCTTTGCGTTGGATTGACACGGCGCCTTCTTTCGCGCACCGCTTGGTGGCCTTCTGTGCGGTGGAAGGTATTTTCTTTTCGGGAAGTTTTTGCTCCATCTTTTGGCTCAAGAAGCGTGGTCTTATGAAAGGGCTAAGTCAATCCAATGAGTTGATTAGTCGTGATGAAGGAATGCATTGTGAGTTCGCCGTTCATCTCTACAAAATGCTTAAACAAAAGTTGTCTTATGAGGACATTAAAGCCATTATCTGTGATGCGGTAGAGGCAGAAAAGGAATTTGTGCGTGATGCCCTTCCTGTGTCCTTGATCGGTATGAATGCAAACAGCATGATTGAATATATCGAGTATGTAGCGGATCACTGGATTACTGCATTGGGTTATCCGGCCCACTACCATACGTCGAACCCATTCCAATGGATGGACATGATTAGTATGGAACGCAAAACAAATTTCTTCGAAAGCCGCGTTTCCGAATATCAATTAGCTGGTGTAAAGAATAGAGGAAAAATGGGTCAATCACAAGATGAGACAGAAGAAATAGATGAATTCGAGTTGGGAGACATTGAATTCTAAATCAATAAGCGAGAAAAAGTAAACCACCAAAATATTTAGAACAAGACTATGTATGTAATCAAGCGAAATGGCAGAAAGGAACAGGTGATGTTCGATAAAATCACCTCACGGATTAATAAACTTTCTTATGGTTTAGATCCCAACTATGTGCAACCCTTTAAAATTGCCCAAAAGGTTATTAATGGTTTATACGAAGGAGTCACCACTGCAGAGCTTGATGAATTGGCCGCTGAGGAATGCGCAACCATGACAACGGAGCATCCTGATTATGCCATTCTTGCTGCCCGTATCGCGGTTTCCAATCTCCATAAGCGCACCAAGAAAAATTTCTCGGAGGTTGTAACCGACCTTTACAACTATGTAGACCCTGTGACACAAAAGCCAGCGTCACTTGTCAGTAAAGAATTGTACGAGGTGGTACAAAAAAACCAAGAGGAATTGGATGCTGCCATCATCCACTCTAAGGATTATCACTATGATTTCTTCGGATTCAAAACGCTAGAGCGAGCTTACCTTTTGCGTCTTGATGGAGCGGTGGCAGAGCGCCCTCAACACATGTTGATGAGGGTTTCGCTTGGAATTCATATGGAGGATATTGAGTCGGCACTTGTTACATATAAACTCATGTCAGAGCGTTGGTTTACTCATGCAACACCTACCTTGTTTAATGCAGGGACACCGAAACCTCAAATGTCTTCATGTTTCCTTTTAACCATGAAGGATGATAGTATTACAGGCATTTTCGACACCCTAAAACAGTGTGCTGAAATTTCGAAGTCTGCCGGTGGAATTGGTCTAAGCATTCATAACATTCGAGCGAATGGCAGCTATATAAAAGGTACGAACGGAACATCGAATGGCATTATTCCAATGCTTCGTGTATTTAACAATACGGCTCGCTATGTAGACCAGGGTGGTGGAAAGCGAAAAGGTGCTTTCGCTGTGTACTTGGAGCCATGGCATGCAGATATTCATGACTTCCTTGAGCTCAAGAAAAATCATGGTCATGAAGAAAATCGAGCCCGCGATCTTTTCTATGCTATGTGGATTCCTGATTTATTTATGGAGCGTGTCAAGGAAGATGCGGACTGGTCACTATTCTGTCCCAACGAAGCGCCAGGTCTGGCGGATGTACACAGTCAGGAGTTTAAGGATTTGTATGAGCGATATGAGGTAGAAGGAAAGGCTCGAAAAGTTGTTAAAGCCCGTCAAATTTGGTTGGAGATTCTAAAGAGCCAAATTGAAACAGGAAACCCATATATCCTATATAAGGATGCTGCAAATGCTAAGAGTAATCAGCAGAATCTGGGAACTATCAAATCGTCCAACCTCTGTACAGAAATAATAGAGTATACAGCACCTGACGAAGTTGCCGTTTGTAATTTGGCCTCGATTGCTCTCAACCGATTCGTTACGGATAAAAAGGAATTCGATTTCCAGAAACTGTATGATGTATCCTATCAGGTAGCCTTGAACTTAAATCGTGTAATTGATGGTAATTACTATCCGGTAGAGGAGGCTCGCAATTCCAACATGCGCCATCGTCCTATTGGTATTGGTGTTCAAGGACTAGCTGATGCATTTTTAATGCTTCGACTACCGTTTACATCCCATGAGGCAAAGGTTTTGAATCGCGACATTTTCGAAACGATTTATTTTGCGGCAGTGACAGCATCTAAGGACATGGCTAAGCGCGAGGGTGCTTATCCAACCTTCAAAGGATCACCGATGAGCGAAGGAAAGTTCCAGTTTGATCTATGGGGCGTTGAGCCTACGGATCGCTATGATTGGGAAGGGCTTCGAAAAGAAGTTATGGAGCACGGTGTGCGAAACAGTCTGCTTCTTGCCCCTATGCCAACAGCTTCCACGTCACAGATCCTAGGAAACAATGAGTGCTTTGAACCTTATACTACCAATATTTATACAAGAAAGGTATTGAGCGGAGAGTTTATTGTAGTTAACAAGCATCTCCTTCGAGACTTAATCGACTTGGGTCTATGGAATGAGCAAATGAAAATGCGCTTAATCAAGGCAAGAGGCTCTGTCCAGGATATTGAAGAAATCCCTGCCGAGATAAAGCAACTGTATCTGACAGCCTGGGAGCTTTCTCAACGAGACATTATAGACATGGCTGCAGACCGAGGAGCGTATATCTGTCAAAGTCAAAGTATGAATGTCTTTATGCAAGATGCTACCATTAAGAAACTCAATGCTATGCACTTCCATGCTTGGCAAAAAGGTCTTAAGACGGGAACTTATTATCTCAGAACTCAAGCAGCGCGTGCGGCAGTTCAGATGGGACTAGACAACTCGTTAAAGAAAGTGTCAGCCCCAAAGGAAAAAGCACCAGCTGTACAGCAGGTTGTTGCTACGCCGGCACAGGCAACTCAGCCAAGCGCCCTGCCCACACAAAACACTACTTCACCTTCACAAGGAGTCATTCTATCTGAGGACACTAAGCCAGTAGAAACAATGTCCGAACAGGAGGCTATACAAGCTGTCAAAGCATGTAGCATTGACAATCCAGACTGTGAAAGTTGCTCGGGTTAAGACCCTGTCAGCAGCTTAAGTAGAAAGTGGGTTAGGATTAGAACGGGTAGTAAGTATACCATACTATACCTGATAATGTAACCCATAAAAGATGGCATTTTAACACCGTTCTGTTCAGCAATTGACTTGACCATGAAGTTGGGCGCATTGCCTATATAGGACATTGCCCCAAAGAATACGGAGGCTATAGATATGGCCAAGAGCATAGGCTCGGGTCGAGATAAAAACAGAAGGACATCGGCCTTGTCTGCAATATTTAGCCCATACTTGCCCATGCCTGCGGATAGAAAATTAAGATAGGTTGGCGCATTGTCTAAGATGCCTGAGAATATACCGGTGCCCCAATAAAGCGTATCGGTGGTAATGAGTTTCGCTCCTGTCTCGGATTGGGCAAATCCCCTAATCAAATCTAAAGCAGGCATCATGGTTGCGAATATTCCAATAAAGAGAAAGGCAACTTCTCGAATGGGTTCAAAGGTGAATTCATTTCCTTGTAATGCACTTTTTGAGGACAAACGATAGCCAATAAGAAGTGTAAGCATCATTAAGACTTCTCGGAGATAACTCATTTTCCCCCCGTCATAGGTGATATAGGCCCACGAAGGCATATCAATCACATTGGGGTCAAGAAAAACGAATCCACAAATGAGCCCAAGAAAGAGGATATTGTGGCGTCCACTAATCCGTATACTATTGGCTATTTGACTGTCTTCGGTGTTTACACGCTCTTTTCGGAGGGACCTTGTGTCCAAGACAAAGAATATCGACGATAGCATCAATACAGCAAAAGCCCAATAAGGTGCAGCATGTTGTAGCGTCCAAAAGAAGGGCACTCCTTTAAGGAACCCTAGGAATAGCGGGGGGTCCCCAATGGGTGTAAGTGATCCACCAACATTACTTACAATAAATATGAAAAAGACGATGTGAAAAGGCTTTATTCGAGACTTATTTAGTCGAATAAAGGGTCTTATCAAAAGCATAGAGGCTCCTGTAGTACCAATAACATTAGCCAATATCGCCCCAAACACCAACAGCCCCACATTGATCATCGGTTTACTTTGAAGGTCTGCTTCGATTAGGATTCCTCCTGATACAACGAAAAGGCTTCCTATCAGGGCGATAAAGGACATGTATTCAAACAAGGCGTGAATCGGAGCATGGGTGTTTTCTAAAGCAAACACATAATAGACAACGACAATCGTTCCAAGGAGAATGGCGACTAAGGGATAGCGTTTGTGCCAGAAATGCTCGTAAAACAAAGGTCCGGTTGCAATCATGCCTAGTAAGAGGACAAAGGGCAAAACGGCAATGGGATGTGGGGCATGATCGCCATGCCCGCCATGGTCTTCATCTACAGCATGTTCGTGGTGGTTTCCTTCAATCTCGGTGTGATTGCCTTCATGGTTAGGAGTGGCATAGCCTGGAGTAATCCCTGAAAAAGAGAGCAGGGCTAATGCAAGTAAAATTTGTTTTGGTTTCATAAAGTTAGGCTCGAAGTTTGGCAATTGCTCGTCCGAGGCTTCGGCGGGCTATGCCATGTTTGTCTTGGTTTTCGTTATGTACATCTTGTAAGGCCTGACGCACACAATTGGAGACATCCTCAAAAATGGTGTCTTCATGGATTACAGCATTGGGCTGCATTAAATAGCCAAATGTTCTAGCCATACCACAGTTGGCTATAAAGTCAGGAATAATGGCTGTGAGGTTATCGGCGTAATTGGCGGTTGGGCCATAAAAGATATCTTCATCGGCAAAAGGCACGTTCGCTCCTGCACTAATTGCTTGAAGACCTGCTTTAGATAATCGCTCAACATTATCTTTGGAAACGAGCCTTGAGGCGGCCGATGGTAGAAAAATCTCACAGGGTACATCCCAAATCGAACGGTTGACGTCATCGAATGAAAGCATACCTTCTGAATGTAGGGCATTCCCCTTACGTGTATTTATAAGCTCGATCAAACGCTCATGAGGAATGCCTTCTTCATCAATGATTCCTCCAGCACGATCAATAATTCCTGTTACAATGGCCCCACGCTGACTTAGATAAAATGCTGCTGGTGCTGCGACATTACCCCATCCTTGCACGATGACTCGCTTTCCTTCTACGCTGCTGTCATTCCATAGATCATAATAATGTTCAATACCCTTGGCTACGCCATATCCTGTGATGAGATCCGCAATGCAGTAATTTTTGGACAGGCTAGGAGTTAGGGAAGCATTTTCAATGCGTTTACTGACCCCCTTGCGCAACTGTAAGATGCGTTGTACACGGTCCTGCTCTGCCAAACCAAAGTGCCCATTGAGAATGCCTTCTTGTGGGTGCCAAAGTCCATAAGATTCCGTGATGGGAACCACTTCTTTTATTGCATCAACATTAAGATCACCTCCTGTGCCATAATATCGCTTTAGAATAGGTGCCACTGCTCTATACCAACGTTTAAGAACTCCTTCTTTGTCAGGGTGGAATGGATCGAAGTCAATACCCGATTTGGCCCCGCCAATGGCCGGCCCAGTAATGGAGAACTTTATTTCCATGACCTTAGCCAAGGATACAACTTCATGTAGGTTGAGGCCTTTACGCATTCGTGTTCCTCCTCCAGCAGCACCACCACGTAGTGAATTAATGACGAGATAACCTTTAGCATCCGTCTTGCTGTCGCTCCATTGAAAAACGACTTCAGGTGTTTTGGCTTTATATTCTTCGAGAAAGGGTATTGTTTTCATATGGATAGGTTAAAAATACGCCATCGATAGGAAAGTTTTGTGCTGTCTCTTATGCTTTACATTTCGTGCTTTGCAGTCATGTATCTATGGATAACAAGATTAGATGATACCATGTGGCTTGAGTATGTTTGAAATGAACAAACGATTATGGTCTGGGAAGCATTACAACCGATTGACCCCTCAAGCTTTATTCAGGGAGGGAAATACAACAAGGCACAAATTGGGAGTCATTTGATTTCATGGGACGGCGCACCAGATTGGGATTCATTTGATATTGGCATTGTCGCGGTTAAAGAGGATCGAACATCTGTCTATAATCCAGGGTGTGGCCATGGATCTCATGACATACGAAAACAGTTCTATAGCCTTTATGCGCACTATAAATGTCCAAGAATACTTGATTTAGGCGATATAGAAGCTGGACAAACTGTAATGGATACCTACTCTATTCTTTCTGAACTGAGTGCAGAATTTGTGCGTCATGGCAAAGTCCTCTTAATCCTTGGGGGTAGCCATGATCTTACCATTGGTCAGTACAAGGGTCATGCCGATGCTGGACATAGGGCTCACTTAATTCAAGTGGATGAGCATATTGATATGCGCGATTCTGAAGATGTTGATTCAACAAGCTTCCTACGGCACATGTTAAAAAACAACCAGGGATTTGTCGAGGATTTCACCCATTTTGGCCATCAGCAATTCTATAACGACCCTGCCTTTGTTCAACATCTAGAATCCCTTGACGCCGACCATATGAGGATGGGGGATTTTCGAGCAAACTTGAATGATGCGGAGGCTTTCTTTAGAAATGCCCATGTATTGAGTTTTGACGTGTCGGCCATGATGAGCGCGTATGCTCCGGGTAATATCTTAACCTCACCGAATGGATTATCAGGTACTGAGGCGTGTCAGATTTTTAGATATGCAGGATTTAGTCCCTATATGAATTCTGTAGGAATCTATGAATACAATCCGCACCTGGACCAAAATCACCTAACAGCCAAGCAAATCAGTCAAATGCTTTGGTACTTTTTAGAGGGGTACTCTATACGAAGGGATGAGACTCCGGCACTTAATGATGCTCGATTTGTTCAGTATCAGGTTGTTATGCCAAGCCTTGATCAGGAGTTGGTGTTTTGGAAAAGTCGCGTAACCGAGCGTTGGTGGATGGAGTTTGCCGGCGATAATGAAAAATCAGTTTTTGTGGCCTGTCAGGATAAGGATTATGCGTTAGCCTTAGAAAATGAGTTGTCCGATCGCTGGATGAGGGCTTTTAGGCGAAGTGACCTTGGTTAGTCCAACAATTCTTCGAGCCTACAACTTCTTGAACCTTTAATAAGAATTGAACACGGACTACTACTTTGACGGAGTAAATGCTCCTTTAGATCCTCTTTGTTCGTGTAAAAACTTTGATTTCCTGCTAAAAGAGCGTGTGAAAATTCATCGCCAAAAAACAGGGACTCCGATATGTCCAAAGCCTGCAGATAATCTACTAAGGCTTGGTGTTCATCTCTACTGTACTTCCCGAGTTCTTTCATTTCACCTAGAATCAAAATTTTCTTTCCGGGTCTTGCCATAAATCCATCAATCGATGCCCGCATACTGCTTGGATTTGCATTATACGCGTCAAGCACTATAGTTGCTTTATTCCTATTTAGGTATTGTGATCGATTGTTTTGGGGATTATATTCTAACAGGGGAGGGAGGTAGTCTTCTGACTTGATAGAAAAGTGGTTACATAGGGCTGCTGCACCGATTACGTTATTTCTATTGAAGCTTCCTTTGAGATGAAAAGGTGTTTTGTTCTGCGGGTCACAATATTGAAGAATGTCTCCATCAACTTTGATGGGTAATGAAAAGTCTGCAGATGGTTCTAATCCGTAGGTTGTGGTGTGTGTGTAGTTGCTCAACATTTTTGCAATGCCTTCTTCATCGGATGGGTAAAAGACTTCTCCTCCTGAGGAACACACCGCATCAAACAACTCCATTTTACCTTTCAAAACCCCTTCCAATCCGCCAAAACCTTCTAAATGGGCCTTTCCAATATTTGTAATCAAGCCATGACTTGGCTTGGCCCACATGCAATAGCTTTTGATTTCTCCTTGATGGTTGGCGCCCATTTCTATAATAGCAATATCATGATCTTGCGTGATACGAAGAAGGGTAAGTGGAACGCCTATGTGGTTGTTGAAGTTTCCCTTGGTGGCAAGCACGTTAAATTGGGCGCTTAGTCCCCGTTGAAGAAGCTCTTTAACCGTAGTTTTTCCGTTTGACCCTGTTAATCCGATTACTGGAATGGTAAAGCGTTCCCGGTGTTTTAAGGCCATGTGTTGTAAGCACTTTAGGCTGTCTTCAACGAGGATACAGTTTTCTCCAAGGACCGCTTCTTCCTCATCAACAATTGCACCCATCGCGCCTTGATTTAGTGCATCTTGAACAAAGCGATTCCCATTGAAATTTGGTCCTTTCAATGCCACAAAAAGTTGGTTTTTATAGACCTGGCGTGTGTCGATGGTTATTCCGCTACTTTGAAGAAAGAGCTCGTAAGCTTTCATGATGATAAGTTATAAAAAAAAAGCCTTCACAATGGAAGGCTTTTGAATTGAGAGGGCTGACCTTTCTTAGTCATGCCATATTGATTTTTTACTTGCAAAGTCGTTACCTGTATTAGTTTCAACTCCTCCACAAAGCGCACCGATACAAGGCATAGCCAATCGGAACCCAAGTGTATTCAATGATTCGTCTTGGTTAAGGAAACGACGAGTTCCAGGGCTCATATACCAGGCCATGTCTTTCCATGAACCGCCCTTGTAGACGCGGGCCTCATTGTTTACAAAGGTATTTTGCGCCATATACATCGATGAATCAGATTGACCTTGGGCTCGAGATAAACTGTCACCATCGATATAGTCAATAGCGTTTGCCACTTGATAATTTCTTCGGCTAGAAAGCTCTTGGGCATCTTCTTCCACTTGGATAACTCTTCCTGTAGAGTCGTTAAAAACTGGGTTGTTCGAAGCATCCATGCTGTCCGAAGTAAATACATTTCCACGATAACCATTTAGATTCCCAATGTCAGCTGATGACATGGGGCGGTATACATCTTTGACCCACTCACTGACATTACCTGCCATATTATATAAGCCGTATGCATTAGGCATTCCTGTGATAACTTTTGCAGTGTAAGTCGCTCCATCTTCCTTAGACCCAGCCATTCCGGAATAGTCTCCAGGGCGACGTTGGAAGTTGACTAAAAACTTACCCATATCTTTTCCTTGATCATGACGGAAAACATAGGAAGGGCCCTCCCAAGTGTACATTTTACTTTCAACTACGCGGTTATCGTCTGGGTGCAATTTGCCCCCGATCTGAGCAATTGCCGCAAACTCCCATTGTGCTTCCGTAGGTAGTTCGTATGCTGGAAAGAAAATACCATCATCTGCGCGGATGATTCGACCTTCTTTTGATCCTGAAGAATCAGCAGCATAATTTTTAGGAAGGTTTTGACCATTTACAGTATTCTCATCGTAAGAGAAGTTTTCGTTGAGGTAGCCCTCTGTTGTGAAAAATGAACCTGAGTTTTGGTTGGTAAGTGCACCCTCTTTGATATTTAGGATTCCTCGGTCAACTAAAACTTTTTCGTTGACACGGTCCGTTCTCCACGCGGCATAATCAACAGCTTGTTCCCAACTCACACCAACTACAGGGTAGTCATCGAATCCAGGAGAAGTGAAGTAATAGTTTCTTAAGTTTTCATTGTATTCCAACTCTTCTCTCCACACATCCTGGTCAGGCATTGCAGCCTCTACCATGTTTGGATAGTTCTCTTGATAAATTGCACGCATCCAGTAGATGTATTCGCGATAATTAAGATTTGTTACCTCGCATTCGTCCATGAAGAAGGGGTCAACTTCCATAGTTTTGGATTGGTTATCCCATAGATACATCACATCTTGCGAGCGGTTACCCATTTCAAAGGTTCCGCCAGGAATAAAGATTAAGCCAGGGGCTGTTTCTTGACCTGATTTCGCGACTTCTGTCCGTTTTTCTATACCTCCGAATTCTTCGTTATTGTATTCCCATCCTGTGTTTGAAGAGGCTGGTTTTTCACAACTCGTCAGCACAAGACCAAGGAAGGCAGCAGATAAAAATGCTAAGTTTCTCATTTGTGGATAAATTTCAAGAAAGACAAATATAATTGAATATATCAATGGTTAGTATAAAAAATGGCTAGGACACAATAATTTTCCTTCGATATAACTTGGCCGAACGCTATTGGATTCTTTAGATAGGTTAAAGATTAGGGAAATCTCATGAGAAGCTTGCATGGCCGAAGCTTGCGCAAAGTGTATATCGTGGCTGTACATTAGTTTAAATTGCTGAAAGGCAAAACCTAACCCTGTATAAACGGCATCACTACCCCCTATAGTATGTCGAAAGCCCAGAGAAAAAAACATGGGGTAAATCGTTACCTCCGCTCCCAAAGTCATTCGGTTTAATTCCCCTTGATGGGAGAATAGCGCAAAGGGGCTTATAAAATTGCTTGATTTCCTTCTCACGTCAAGAGGAAAGGAATAACTTCCATGAACACGAAATCCCCCATTTTTGATTGAATTTTCAAAGAGAGCAGGACTTGGTAAAAAGTTGTAGAAACTCAAACCAAGATAACCTCGAGGGCTTACAATACTCAGTCCGGCATTCATATTAAACTCATGGAGATTGGGTTGAAGTTGACCAGCGTCTGCGCTCGTATTGGGAATTCCACTAATATTTGTGAAGCCATAGACAGGGTCAATTTGATCCAAAAACCTGAGGTTATTTACATCATATCCCTGAAATTGATAAAGAGCACTAAGGCCAATTCTGAGGGCAAATGTATTGGTGCGATTTCGTGCCTGATAGGCATAGGATGCAGCAAAAGCACTTCGCTTGTAGAGACCGTCACCCACTTGATGTTGATCTACAGATAGGCCAATTCCTCCGCTTAACGATTCTACGTGTTGGGCGTAGTCCACATGATAACTTGTAAATCCGCCATTCGCCCCTCCGTTGAGCTGTGGCCATTGATTGCGATAGAGCAGTGCAATTCTTGGGCCATGTGCAATGCCGGTGAGCGAAGGATTTAAACTACTCGGAGACATTTGAAACTGACTGTATTCAACAAACTGCGCTTGAACACCACCTATTGAAATCAACAACATAAAAAGTGTTGCTAGCAGAATTTCTAGTTTGAATAGAAGTCGATTCATATTCCTTGTTGAGTAAAGGTACAGTCCTGTGAGCATTTTAAAAATCTTACGCTCACCAATATGGCGCTACGTTGCAATATTTTACCTTTATAAACGTTGATATCTTGCACTCCAATAAGCATAACGCCAAGGTATATGATTGATTGTGTCCAATTCATGTTTTCTCTGCTACGCTCTTACCGCTCTGTTAACGTCGCATGGGGCAATATGCGTAATAGGATTTCTCTTGCACTTCTCTTTATCGGGTGTATGTATGCCGCCTCTGCTCAGTTGAATAGTAGCGTGCTGAGTCAAGGTTCTTGGTATTTTCTAGAAACATCAAGTGATGATGCGTATGTGTTGGATGGAGACCTTTTGTATGGAGACATGCAACTTTCCGCGCCAATTCCTTTTGCTACTCTTGGATTGTTTTCGTCTTCTGAGGGTCCTTTAGAAGAGGAGAACAGTGCTCGTCGTGCAGAAGGATTACAAGAACTCCCAACCCACCATGTGGATGAAAACAACAACGGCTTGTTTGATCAAGAAGATGCTATTGTTTTTTATAGTCATGGACCCCATGATTGGATTCTTGAAAACAGTGAAGTAAGTCTCGATTTTAATCACTATTCGGATGTGGCGGGGTTTTTCTTTACGCCAGATCAAGGAAGTGGTCTGCAAGCGAATCAAGTGATGAGTGTTTCATCAACCACGACGGTTGGAGATTATGATTTTCTAGCTTTCTGGAAAGAAGATGATGTTAATCTTTATCGATCAGGAAGGCGTTGGCTGAGCAATCCTATGACGACAACCAATTC
>Ga0208405_1000081_pt1 | contig 16320 bp, 5 predicted proteins | sample ETNtaG_32_FD_185766 | JGI IMG/M metagenome (GOLD analysis project Ga0208405, IMG submission 185766) | Marine microbial and viral communities from oxygen minimum zone, Eastern Pacific Ocean - ETNP201302PF84A (SPAdes) (version 2) | ecosystem: Environmental > Aquatic > Marine > Oceanic ... | reverse complement strand
TCCCGCAGAACATAAATCTCACAATCTAATTCAATTGGATAACGGCCAGTTTTGTTTGTATCCGAATAATAGATTAAGAATTTTTGACAATAGTTTGACACCAGAGAAACCAAAGATGCCAGACTTTAAAGTTTCTACACAATATTATCAAGTTGAACGTGGATATGAACGTCTTGGAATGGGAGATGAAGAAGAATATTTTTGGAAGACTTCGAAAGAGAGAGAAAATAAATAGTTTCCTGGGATAGAACCCCTAAAAAAGTTCTGATTTGTTCAAATCAGAGGAAAATCTCATGGCTAACTCTCCCGTAGACAAGAGTAAGGATTTTATCAAGTCTGGCATGACACTAATTACAGAACTTGCAAGCGATAGACATTTAGGGAAGTCAAAAAAAGTTGAAAAAAGTAAGATAAATAAGTCAGAATAATAATATTTCATGCCTCTAGAAAGGGTAAGTCAAGGTTTTAAAGACATAAGCATGTCGTTTCAGAGTAACCCTCTGAATGGGGATTTGATTGCCCTCAAAAATGAAAGTGCTATATCTAGATCTATTCGAAATATTGTGTTTACTTTCCCTGGAGAAAAGTTTTTTAATCCTGATTTTGGATCTCAACTTTATAGTGTTCTTTTTGAGAACATTGATGATATTTCTGCACTCAGAATTAAAGACGAAATTAAACAATCAATAATTAATTTCGAACCAAGAGTTGATTTAATTGATGTTAAAGTATCTCCAGACTTTGACAATAATGCATTTAATGTGACAATTATATATGAAATCATAGGAGCTGATGTTCCATCACAAGAATTACAATTTGTATTGCAACCAACTCGGTAAAAAATGCCACTAGTCAACTTTTCTAACCTAGATTTTGATCAGGTTAAAACATCTCTAAGAGATTACTTAAAATCTAACTCCAATTTTACCGATTATGATTTTGACGGATCGAATCTTTCGTCAATTCTTGATGTATTAGCCTACAATACGTACATCACTTCATATAATGCCAACATGGTTGCGAATGAAGTTTTCATTGATAGTGCGACATTAAGAGAAAATGTCGTATCTTTAGCAAAAAATATAGGATATTTACCGAGATCTAGAAAATCTTCAAGTGCTGTTATCAGTTTTTTCGTCGATACTACCAATATTTCCCCTCCTCCAGCATCTATTACTCTTAAGAGGGGTCCAATTGTTACCTCATCATCAAGATTTGGAGGAGGTTCCTTTGTTTTTTCAATAACCGAAGATATAACAGTACCAGTTTTTGATGGAATTGCATCCTTTGATGATATAATCATTCATGAGGGGGTCCTTTTAACGTCAAATTTCACGTTTACGTCAAGAAACCCAAATCAAAGATTTATTTTGCCCAATTCTGGCATCGATACAGACCTTATTAATGTTGCAGTCAAGAGTAATGAGCAATCCACATCCAGAGTTAAGTACACATTAAAGGATAATTTGTTAGAGATCGGTTCAGATTCCAAAATTTTCTTCCTACAAGAGATTGAAGACGAAAGATATGAGATTTTCTTTGGTGATGGTATCTTTGGACATGCTTTGGAAGAGAGTAATTTCATAACAATCGATTATATTTCATCAAATGGAGATTCTTCTAATGGCGTCAGTCAGTTTTCTTTCTCTGGAAGACTCTCATATAATAGAAATGGAACGGAATACACAGTAACAACGGGAGTTTCTCTTGTAACTACTGTTTCACCATCATCTGGAGGCCAAAATATCGAAAGTGTGGAGTCGATTCGTAAGTTTGCACCCAAAATATACGCGACTCAAAACAGAGCTGTCACTTCTGATGACTATGAAACCCTAATTCCATCAAAAATTTACCCAGAAACAGAATCAATTTCAGTTTTTGGCGGAGAAGAAGTAGTTCCACCACAATATGGTAAGGTTTTTATAAGCATAAAACCAAGAACAGGCGATTTTCTATCAAATTTGGCAAAAGAAAACATAAAACTCAAATTGAAGAAGTATGCAGTTGCTGGAATTGTTCCAGAAATCTTAGATTTGAAGTATCTTTATGTTGAGATTGATTCAAAAGTGTATTATAACTCAAATTTAGCTCCAAACCCAGCTTATGTTTCTAGCATTGTTCAAAATAATGCAAATAAATACGCAGAATCGACAGAATTGAACAAATATGGCGCGAGATTAAAGTATAGTAAGTTTCTCAAGATAATAGATGACAGTCATGAGTCAATAACATCAAATATTACGACTGTAAACATCAGAAGAGACCTTAGAGTTGCTCTTAATACTATCGCAGAGTACTCAATTGGTTTTGGTAACGAATTTTATGTTAAATTTTCGGAAGGATTCAATATAAAAACATCTGCCTTTAGAATTAATGGATTTGCAGAGGATGTTTATATATCGGACCTTCCAGATTTTGACCGAAAAACGGGATCTTTGTTCCTTTTCACCTTACCGACAGAAAATTCCCAAAATCCAAGCATCATAAGAAGAAATATTGGTAGAATTGATTATGTAAGGGGCATCATAACAATAAATCCGATTAATATAGTATCTGGAAAGATAAAAGATGGCCAAACTATCATTGAAATATCTGTTTCTCCAAAATCCAACGATGTTGTTGGATTACAGGACCTTTATTTGCAACTAGATATTAATAACAGCAATTTTGAAACTATTGTTGACGATATTTCTTCTGGATTAGACCCATCTGCTTCCAGTTATATCGTGTCTTCAAGTTATCCGGATGGAAATCTTGTTAGATCTGGTGGAAGATCTAATATAACTAACACAAGTACTCAGGGAGGAGATGTGCCACCAACAAATCAATCAATTTCTAATAGAACCACAAATCCCGGATCAAGATCTTCCGGATCATCATATTAAAGACGGATAGATAAAGAATATGTCAGAAAAAAGAATTCAATTCAATAATATTATTCAAAATCAATTACCAACCTATGTTAGGAACGATTTTCCCCTAATATCGGAGTTTTTGAGGCAATATTACATTGCTCAGGAATATCAAGGAGCACCTATTGATTTAATTCAAAATATTGACAAATATGTCAAACTTGATAACATTACAAATCTGTCATATTCTGCAAAATTAGCATCTAATATTGATTTTGATGATACTGTCATCACGGTAGACGCTACAGAGTCATATACCGGGACAAATCAGTTTCCAGATTCATACGGTCTCTTAAAAATTGGAGATGAGATCATAACGTACACTGGAAAAACCGATTTTTCGTTTACTGGGTGTATTAGAGGATTTAGTGGCGTAGAATCATATAGAGGAGAGATAAATCCCGAAGAACTCGTATTCAGATCCACTGAAGCTTCTTCACATGAGTCTGGAACAGAAATTATAAATTTAAGTTGCCTTTTTCTTAAGGAATTTTTGTCAAAAACAAAAATACAACTTATTCCAGGATTAGAAAACAGACAATTTTCTGAAAACCTAAATGAAAATGTTTTTATCAAAAATGCAAAGGATTTTTACCTGAGTAAAGGAACTGATAGGGGTTTTGAGATTTTATTTAAGGCATTATACAATGAAAACGTAAAGATTATTAGGCCGTCAGAGTTTTTAACAACTCCATCCAATGCCCAATATAAAGTAACAGACAATCTTATTGTTGAACCTATAGATGGCAACCCAAATGATTTAAAAAATAGAACTTTATATCAGGGTAGTTATGGAAAAAACATAAACTATGCATATGCCCCTATTACAGATGTTGAGGAGATACGAGTTGGTATCGGAGAAACTTATTACAATCTTAAGTTAGATGCTGGGTACAATAGAGACATTGGAGTTAGAGGTGCGATATATGGTGAGTTCTCAGTATATCCCAAGACTCAAGTAATTGATCGTGTATCTTCTGGATCAACTGTTATAACTGTTGATTCTACCGTTGGGTTTGATTGTCCTGGTGAACTGTACTTAACATATGATGATAAGTCTATTGGAATAGTTTCATATACATCAAAATCTTTGAATCAATTTTTTAACTGTACAAACATATCTGGGACTATTTTAGATAAATCTGTAGTTGGAATAAACACATTTGCCTATGCATCATTTGACGATCAAGAGATTAGAGTTAGGATTAATTCTGTTTTAAATGAGATAAGCTTCTCAGATAATTCTAGATATTATGAGAGTGGAGATGTTGCTCAGATAAAAACTCTTGGAGCATCGATTGATGGTCCATTGGCGAAAAATTGGTTTTACAATGTGTCACCAACATACAAAGTAAACAATATTATTCTTGTAGATAGCTCCGATAATACATACAGAGTTAATCTGAACGTAGACCACTACTTTAAATTAGGAGACGTTGGTACAATTACTTCCAACGATGGAATATCAAAATCTTCATCTATTATTGATATCCCGTCATCCAAATCAATTGTCATTAAAGGGCAAGGAAATCTTTCACCACTTAAAAAATATACGTTCAAAAGAAACCTATTAAAACTATCATCTAACTTTTTTCCAGAATCATCTTTTTATACAACAAACGTACAAAATGTATATCAATCAAAAATTGATAGAGATGAATATATTGTTGCGTCACCATCTATTCCACACTATGAATCTCAACCGATAGAAACATCAGATAGATCTGTTACATTTTCTGGTAGATTTTTTGGTGAAGAATTAGAAATTTCTTCAGGAAGAGATCATGGATTCTATACTGGAGATGCTGTTTATTATATCCCCGAAAAAATAATAACTACAACAACTGATGATGATGGGCAAGAAGTAACTAATACTACAATTTCTTCATCACTTTTCACCGAAGATTCTGGTGGTGAAGGATTGTATTTTGTAAAGAGAGTTTCTTCAACAACAATAAAACTTTCTAGGAGTAGGACAAATATCTATAAATCAGAATTCATATCTATAGATTCTCCATTAACTGTAAACAACAATACTATAAAACCATTTAAATTAAAGTCAAAGACTTTAGAATCGCAAAAAATATTCAGAAAAATCTCAAAACCAACAAACAATGGATCCGTATTTAATACTGATCCTGGGTTTACCGGTATTTTAATTAATGGGGTGGAAATATTAAATTATAAGTCCAATGATTTTATTAATTATGGGAAAATTGATATGGTTGATATTTTATCACCAGGATTTGACTATGATGTTATTAGTCCTCCTCCAGTGGTGGTAGAAGACCCTGTGGGGGTGGGTGCTGAGGGATTTGTTTCCCTATCAGGTTCTTTGAGAGAGATTAGAATTTTAGATTCTGGCTTTGACTATGAAGAGACCCCAAAAATAAACATAAATGGGGGGAATGGTTCAGGTGCAAAAGCCTTTGCTAATATGAAGTTGATTAACCACTCAGCATCATTTGATTCACAATCTCAAGTTGGCATAGGTACCACAATCTCTACTATTGAGTTCAGTACATATCACAAATTTAGAAACTCTGAAAAAGTAATTTACAGTACAAACAGTCAGGATGCCGTTGGAGGACTGATTCCCAACGAATCATATTTCGTGTCGATTCAAAACGATTTATCCGTAAAGCTTCATAAAAACTTAGCAGATTCTATCTCTGGAATTAACACAATATCTTTACTTTCATATGGTATAGGAGTTCATGAGTTAAAGTCGTTTAATAAAAAGTCAATAGTCGAATCCATCAATGTAGTTTCTCCAGGATCTAACTATCAAAACAAAAAAAGATCTATAGGACCTGTAGGAATCAATACTTCATTAGATATTGTCAATATTAAAAATCATGACTATGATACCGGAGAAATAGTCAAGTATACTTGTGATGGAAATCCTGTTGGGGGTCTATCAATTAACACCGAGTATTATCTGACAAAAATAGATAAAGATTCATTCAAGTTATCAAGAATAAACACTGAGTTAGGATCGAAAGAAAAAGATTATTTTTATAAAACTGGTCAATATGAAAATCTAACAAGTTCTGGTATAGGAACACATATTTTTAATTATCAAGATATTTCAGTAAATTTAATTGGAAAGGTTGGAATATCCTCAATTGACAATGAAACTTTTGAAGCTAAAATTGAACCAATTTTCCGTGGAGAAGTTACATCATTATACTTATCGAACGGTGGAGTTGGATATGGATCGTCTGAGGTCATAAACTTTGAAAGACCTCCAGAAATAAGATTGGGATTTGGATACGGGGCTCAAGTCAAACCCGTTATAAGAAATGGAAGTATAGTAGAAGTCATAATACAAAATTCTGGTAGAAATTACACCCACTCACCAGATTTAAATATTATTGGTAGCGGAGTTGGCGCAGTTTTGGTCCCCATCATAGTTGATGGGAAATTGTCATCTGTAAAGATAAATTCTGGTGGATTTGGATATGATCAAGAAACGTTTATAGACATCATATCTTCCGGTCAAGGAGCAAGTTTTAAACCAATACTTCAATCTTGGAGAATAAATCTTTTTGAGAAAAACTTTTCAAGAGTATCTGATGACGATGGTTACATCACTGAGGGTTTAAATAAAAATCTTGGACTCCAATACTCTCACATATACGCTCCCAGAAAATTAAGAGAATCTGTTTTCTCTGTTGATCAGGATGCAAAAATTTTATATGGCAAAAAAGACTTAAAGCGTGTCAATAGTTTAGAAGTAAAATCATCAGATCACTCACCAATTATTGGGTGGGCGTATGATGGAAATCCGATTTATGGCCCATATGGATTTGCAACAAAATCTGGTGGAATTGTTCTTCAAATGAAATCTGGATATAGTATTGATTTAAAAGAGTCGAGACCGCCAGTATCTTTATTCCCGGAAGGGTTTTTTGTAGAAGACTATTCTTATCAATATATTGCAGACGAAGATATTCTTGATGAAAATAATGGAAGATTTTGTGTTACTCCCGATTTTCCTGAGGGAACATATGCATATTTTGCAACGATTAATGATAGTGCTGTAGATTCTTCAGGACCGTTTGCAAAGTATAGAAGACCCAGTTTCCCATACTTAATTGGAAATAATTATAATGACAATCCAATAGATTTTAATTTTCAGGGAAAATCAAATCAAGATGATATTGATTTAAATGATGAAAATTGGTGTAGAGTCATAAATCCATATAATTTGATTGAAGATGATATTAAATACGAGTACCTGTATATACCTCAAAATTTATCACAAAAATCAACTATAAATTTTGCATCTAATGGAAGTATAGATTCTGTAGGAATTACTAGTGCAGGAGATCTTTATCAGGTTGGAGATTCAATCTCGTTTGAGGATAGAAGTATCTCTGGAAATAAAGTATCTGCCAAAGTCTCAATGGTTGGCGGAAAACAAGTAAATAATATCAGTGTGGCCACAAGCAGTATTGGAGAAGTTGAGATATATCCATCATCAATACGGGGAGAGTATGTATTATATACTCCAAATCCACATGAATTTAAAAATCAGGATATTATTACAATTTCTGGGATATCTACAACAACAACTGAACTTGGGGGTTCGTATAAAGCAAATGTAAAGAATAATGTTTTATTTGTAGTTGGATTGGGAACAGATGTATCTGGAATTGAACCATCGACATCAACTGGATTGGTGACACATTTTAATGTTTCTGGAGATTTGACATATCCAAATATAAGAGAGAATGATATTCTTAGTATCGGATCAGAAAAAGTGAAGGTTCTAAACATTGATAGAAAACTATCAAGAATAAGGGTCTTGAGATCTATTGACGGAACTATCGGATCTTCACATCCGCCATTCGAAGAACTTTTAGAAGTTTCTAAAAAAATAATCATAAAATCAAAATCAAACGAAGGGGTTGATTATAAACTCAATAAAGAGTTGTATTTTGATCCAAACGAATCCATTGATTTGGGTACAAACTCAATATACATAGAAGACCATAATCTTAATACCGGAGATATATTAACGTACTCTTCAAATACTGGGAGCCCAATAGTAGTTTCCAGAGAAGAAGACCTTTCTTCTCCAATATCCCTTTCAGATCAGCAAGAGGTTTTTGTTGCAAAGATAAATGACGATTTGATTGGTATTTCCACAGTTAGAGTTGGTCTCAACCCTTCTGGCAATTTTGTCGGTATTGCAGAGACTTATAGAGACTCTGGAACTTTATATTTCTCTGGAATTGGAACAGGTGTTTATCATAGTTTCTCTACAAATTATAAAGTTAATACTGGAAAAATTACAAGAAATATTGTTACGGTATCGACTGCTCAGACACATGGATTAATGAGTGGGCATGATGTTTTTGTCGATGTTAATTCATCAACACCAACAACATTCTCTGTTAAGTATAATGATTACAACAGAAGAGTTATTATAAACCCCAAAGACTTTTCTCCTGCAAATGTAAATACAACTAATGATAGTATAATGATAGAAAATCATGGATTTTCTACCGGAGAAAAAGTAATATACACTTCACCATCTCCAGCACAAGGTCTTGAAAATAACGGAATTTATTATATTATATGTTTAGATGATAATAATTTTAAATTAGCATCCAGCTATGAGGATTCTAAAAATATTACTCCACCAGCAGTTAAAATATTAGAAGCATCTTCTGGATCAATCAACCCAGTAAATCCACAAATAAAAGTATATAAGAATTCCAGAGTAATTTTTGATCTATCAGACAATTCACTATCATATTCAAGCCTTTCGACATTATATTCTGCTTTTGAGTTTAATTTGTATTCTGATAACAATTTTACAAATAAATGGAGTAAGGTAAAAGATGGAACGACATTTAATGTTGAAAAGATAGGATCTGTAGGAGTTACTGCAGATGCCAAAGTTATTTTGACAGTTAATGAAGAAATTCCAGATACTCTTTATTATAAGTTAGATCCAGTATTTGAAAGTAATATTCCAGAAGAAAAGCAGAGTGTTGTTGTAGACTCAGAAGTTATTTCTGGGTCGGAAATAAAATCTACGTCTAGCGAATATAATGGTCAACATACAGTATCTCTTAAATCGCCAACAGAATTTGTATATACCATTGATAAGACTCCGGAAAGGGTATCTTATGCATCCTCAATATCAAATATTTCGTATACAACAACATGCACAAATGCTTATGGACCAATAAAGGAAGTAGATATAAAAAATTCCGGTGGAAATTATAGTTCTTTGCCAGGAATATCTACAATAACTTCATCATTTGGAATTAATGCTGTTGTTGAAGCTTCTAGTCAAACAATTGGTAAAATCAAGAAGATATCTATTGACAATATTGGATATAACTTCCCATCAGATAAAACATTGAGTCCATCTGTAATGATGCCTCAGATAGTTAAAATTGATCCATTGTATTCTATAGAATCTATAGGAATATCTTCCGTTGGGAAGGGATATATTAGTTCACCCGATCTTATTGTTGTGGATAGTAGGACAAATACTGTAGTATCGGATTTGGATCTTAAGTATTCTTTGGGAGATTCTGATGTATCAATCCTTAAGAACACTAACGGAATAAGTAACTTAATTCCAACAATAATTCCAACAAAGAACAGTAATGGTGTAGGAATTAGCTCATTATCATATAATTCGAACAATAAAGATGTAACAGTAACATTATCATCAGGATTCAGTGATACAGATTCTTTCCCATTTAAAGTAAATGATAAGGTTCTAATTGAAAATGTTAGTATCGGTGTTGGTTCTACAGAAAGAGGATACAATTCAGAAAATTACAACTACCAGTTGTTTACAATTACTTCTACAGATGAGAATATTGGTGGTATAGGGACAGTAACTTATAGTATGTCAGAATTTTTTGAGGGAACTAATAATACCCCAGGATCATTTGACGATATTAATTCTGTGGGAAGAATTATACCTCAGAAACATTTCCCAACCTTTAATGTATTATTAAAAAATAATCAATATTTTGCTGATGAGTCTGTAAGATCAGATTCGGCAACCGGAATTGTGAATGGATGGGATCCCAGAACTGGCATTCTGAGAATTTCATCGAAGCAAAACTTTGTTGTTGGAGAACTTATTGAGGGTGTAACATCAAAAACTCAAGGTATTGCAAAGAATATAGAATCTCCAGATTCATATTTTAATTTAAAAAGCACTTCAACTGTAGTTGATGGACTGCAAGTAAAATCAGGATTCTTAAATGAGAATACACAAAGAATTCAAGATGGTGACTATTATCAGAAGTTCTCATATTCTTTAAAATCAAGAGTTGATTATGATACTTGGAACGATCCTGTTTCAATATTGAATCACAGCGTTGGATATAAAAAATTCTCAGATTATCAACTAGAATCTTCGCCAGATAACAAAACTTCCTTAGTTGTTGGACTCTCCACAGATTTAACATCATACGACACTATTAATGATTTAATAGGAGTTGCGAATTTGAATTGTGTTTACGATTTTGACTTAGTGAAGGAAAACTCATTATCAATAAACTCAAACACAATATCAAATGAAGTTATCTTTGCAAATAGAATTATTACAGACTTTTCAGAATCTGTTGGAAACAGAGTTCTTTCGGTTGATGATGTAAGTAGTACTTTTAATAGCAAACCAAGGCCAACAACCTTTAGTGTTATCGATAACTTTGATGTTAGAGATAAGAGAGCGATCAAGTATATAACGTATGTTAAAGATAGAAGGTTTACGCAGCAGAGACAATTAATGATTGTTGATCTCATTCATGACAGATCATTTGGATATATGAATCAATATGGAAGAGTTGGGACAACTTATGACCAAGGATTTTTCGATTTTACTATTTCTGGAACAGATGGTCAGGTTCAATTTTTCCCAACAAGATTCTCCATCAATGATTACGATATTACTAATGTGTCATATAATTTGGACGACAATTTACTTGGTGCAGGAACCACTATTATTGGGCAATCCATTATAGACACCAGTAGTATTGCTATTTCTTACGGACACTCATCGACCATTGTCGGTATTGATAGTGGATATAACTCAGCAAAAGTTCTTGTCCAATTAACAGCAGATTCGTATCAGGGTAATGAGTTTGAATTCACACAACTCAATATCGCACATAATGGAAACGAGGTTTCTATGCTTGAATATGGACAACTAACCACAAGCTCTGGACCATATGCAACATCGGGATTTGGCACGTACTTTGCGTATTTAAGTGGATCGAAATTGAATGTAGATTTCATTCCAAATGCCGTTGGTGTAGGATCTACTGGAGTAATTAATACAATTACTGTAGGACTTGCAAATTCAACCTCTGATCAATCCGAATCGGTAGATATGAAGCACTCTAGAATAGAATCTAGAGTAACATCAATTCCATCCTCTATATTGCCAGAGGAGACTGTAATATCAGAGTATCCATGTGATGGTACTTATGATGTGGGATATTTTATGATTCAAGCTCATGATTCTACGAATAATGAGTATCAATTCTCAGAGTTTGTTGTTGTAGATGACTATCAACCAACAATTTCTGGTTATGAAACTTATGATACCGAATTTGGTGAAGTTACAACCCTCTCCGGTTTAGGAACAATTGGGTCAAGAGTAGTTAAATCCCAGGTTGGAACCGCAGCAACCACTCAAGTTTTATTCACACCATTACCTGGTATTGATGTAAATGTGAATGTATACATGAATGCACTCAGAAATGAAGATGATGAAAAGGATCAAATTGATTTTAATAATGGATCAATAGAAACTGGTTTTGGACTTTATGAAGGAAACGAAAAAGATATTAAACGATCTTTTAACTTGACATACAAAAATGACCCAATTTTTGAAAAAGTATTTAAGGGCAATGATCCATCTATTGTTGATGTAAATGAAGATACTATCATAATACCAAACCATTTCTTTGTTTCTGGAGAATCTATAAAATATTACAATACAGGAGTGGGATCGACCGAATCTATCGGAATCTCGACCGAAAATTTTGTTGGAATAGGACTTACAGATAAACTACCTGGAGAATTATTTGTTGTCAACATCAGTGATAATAAGATTAAATTGGCGTCCAGTGCTCAAAATGCTCTGAAGAGTATCCCAGATACCTTAGATATTGTTAGCGTCGGCATAGGAACAGAGCATAGATTTGTATCGACAAATCAAAATTCTAAGGTAATAGTTTCTATTGATAATATCATACAATCTCCAGTTGTCTCTGTTGCACTAACAACAACCTTATCAGATGATGTTACAACTACTGATGATTTAATAGAATTCGCTGGAATTACATCATTCTTTGGAGGAGACCTGGTCAGAGTTGGTAATGAAATTATGCTTATTGAAGGCATTGGTATTGGTGTTACGAATAGACTCAGAGTTCGTAGATCTTGGCTTGGAACATCTGTTGGCAGTTATCCTTCTGGAGAATTGGTGACTAAGGTTACTGGGGATTATAATATTGTAGATAATGTTCTTACCTTTATTGAAGCTCCATCAGGAAATATTCCTTTGGGTGGAGAAACAAATACTCCTGACGAAAGAGATTGGACTGGAATATCAACAGGATCTAGTTTCCACGCAAGAGTATTTTTGAGATCTGGTATCCCAAATACTTCAAATGAAACTTATTATAAGAACTATGTTTTTGACGATATATCCCAAGATTTTAATGGAACAAACAATGAATTTACACTCAAATCAAATGGAGCTGATGTAACGGGAATTTCTAATGAAAATGCTATCATTTTGGTCAATGATGTATTCCAAGGTCCAGGACAAACTAGCGATTATGTTCTGTCTGAGAGTGTAGGAGAGACTGCTCTTACATTTACAGGAAACTCTCAGAGTATAACCAATGATGTTGGAATATCAAGTTTCCCCAAAGGAGGTATTATAGTATCGGTTGGATCAGATAATGGATTTGGGTATCAACCTTTAGTGTCTGCAGGAGGAACTGCTATCGTTTCTATTGGAGGAGCAATTGAATCGATAAGTATTGGAAATAGTGGTTCTGGATATAGACCAGGCGTTCAAACCGTCAATGTTGGGGTTAAGACCTCGGATTATGATTTTACTCATATTATTGGTTCAGCTTCTATAAGTGATGGACATATTTCAAGTGTGTCAATTACAAATCCTGGAGTTGGATATACTTATACCAATCCTCCTATTGTTATTTTTGATGATCCCCTTTCATATGAAAATATTCCACTAATCTTTAGTGATTCTAGTCCATCATCTGGAATAGGGACAAGAGCAACTGTTGATGTTGTTGTTGGACAGGGATCAAGTATTGTTGATTTTGAAATAAAAAATACTGGATATGGATATAACGTTGGTGAAGTTTTGACTATTCCATTTGGCGGTCAATCGGGAATTCCAACTACTTCTTCATTCCAAGAGTTCAAAGTTACAATCGATAAGATATTTACTGATAAATTTACTGGATGGTCTTTGGGAACCTTAGAGGTTTTGGACAGTATTGAGAGGTTTATAGATGGAGAAAGAACATCTTTCCCTCTATCTCTTTCTGGAAATATAGTTTCTATTATAGCTTCTAAAGGATCTAAAATTAATGTTCAAGATGTTCTTCTCGTTTTTGTCAATGAAATATTGCAAGTTCCTGGGGAAGGGTACATATTTACTGGTGGTAGTGTTCTAACCTTTACTGAAGCACTCAAAGTTGGAGATAGTGTAAAAATTATTTTCTATAAGGGTACTGGTGGAGCAGATGTTATTGATAGAGAAATACTTGAGACCGTGAAACCTGGAGATACATTAACAGTCAATAGTGATTCTTCAATAGGACAATCTAAGTTTTTGGATGAAGATTTAAGAACTGTCAATTCGATAGAATCAACAAATCTTGTGAATACAAACTTATACTTTGGTCCAGGAAATACTAGTGATGAGAACTTAGAAAGACCAGTTGATTGGTGTCGTCAAACTGAGGATAAAATTATTGATGGCCAAGAAGTTGGAAAGGATAGAGAAATTTATGAACCAATTATTAATCCAATTGCACATATTATATCGCCCATAGAAATAGGATCTACCGTTCTTTACTGTGATGGAGTTAGACCAATATTTAACGCAAAGAATGAGAATGACACTTCTATAGATTTCCAAAACAAAGTAACATTGATATCTCAAGAATATGCTGTTACAGAAACTAATAACGTAGTTGCATATGATGGGGATTTCGGCATAGTAGTTGGATTTGGAACTCACGAAAAAGACACTGGTGAGAAACAATTTATATTTGATTTGCACATACCATCAGATTCTCCATTAAGAAATACTAAATTAGTTGATTCTGAAATTACTATCAGTTCTTTGGATGTTGGGGATTACTTTACTGTCAGTAAATCAAGTATTGGTAGTGAAGACTCTCCAATCACATCATTAGATGAAAACGGCAATTTAATTAGTACTGGGTTATCTTTTGTGGATAACACATACAAGGTTGATGCAGTTGAATCAATAGAAGTTCCAGTTAAAGTTGACTCAGATGGAGTTTCTACCGAAAGTGCTCTCTGCAGAAGGGTATATGTCAATGTAAATGAATCTATTTCTGGTTTTTCTGACATAAAGATATCAAATCAGTTTGCAATCTTCAGTTGGGGCAAAGTAACTCTTGATGGGAGATCCAAGTTGATTTCCTACCCAGTAAACACTATTCTACAAAGAACTAAGCAACTAAAGTATAAAAATTATATTGCTTAGTAGTGTGATAAATAGATAAAAAAACTGTGTGCAATGGCTGCAATCGTAACTGATCAGATTAGAATATTAAACGCAAAAAACTTTGTAAATGAAGTTAGGTCTTCTGGCAATTCGTATTACTCTTTTGTTGGACTACCAAACCCAACAAATTATCAATCTAATTGGGATGTAGATCCACCTTCTCCAAAGGATAACTTTGATGAAGAGAACAATTATTGGGATACAATGATCGCTCTCAAGAGAATAAACTCTTCGGATGTGAGAAGGGTTGTTTCTAGAAGACTGTGGTCTTCCGGCACCACTTATGACATGTATCGTCATGACTATAGTAGAACAAATACGGCAAAGATTTCTGGTTCAACCAGTTTATATTCTGCATCCTATTATGTTTTAAACAGCGATTATAGAGTATACATTTGTTTGCAAAATGGAACAGATCCAGATAACCCCACAGGAAGACCATCTCTGGACGAACCAACATTTACAGATTTAGAACCAAGATCTGCGGGAAGTAGCGGTGATGGATATGTTTGGAAGTATTTGTATACCATAAAACCGAGTGATATTGTAAAATTCGAATCTACAGATTTTATTCCCGTTCCACAAGATTGGGAAACTAGCTCTGAAAACTCTGATGTAAGAAACAATGCAGTTGATGGATCTATAAAAGTTATAACTATTACAAATAGAGGAGATTCTGTTGGCCCAATTGGTGGAACACAGTATACAGGAATTCCTATTTCTGGGGATGGTGTTGGTGCTGAATGTACTATCGTAACAAATAACGACAGAAAAGTTGAATCTATAAGTGTGTCAAATCAAGGATTTGGTTATACTTATGGAACCGTAGATTTAGACGCTTCAGGAATTTCTTTTGGCACAGTAAAACCAACATTTGATGTTATCATTTCTCCAAAAGGTGGTCATGGATCAAATATTTACAATGAGTTGGGATCATATAACGTACTGCTTTACTCTAGAATAGAAAATGATATATCTAATCCAGACTTTATAACTGGAAATCAAATTGCTAGAGTGGGGTTAATAGAAAATCCACAATCAACAGATTCTACGCTGTTATCATTGGATAAGGCCAGCGCCACATTTGCACTAAGATTGGTTGGTGCTGGATATAGTTCTGCAACTTTTACTCCAGATTCTTTTGTGAGTCAAACTATTTCTGCTGGAACTACAGCAGTTGGTAGAGTTATTAACTATGACCAAGTAACAGGAGTATTAAAGTATTGGCAAGATAGAACTATAGCCGGATTTAACAGCACTGGAATAGGAATTACAAATCCACAATATGGATTTGAGATTAATGAGTTTACATCTACTCCAGAAGCTGGTGGTGACCTGACAATTGTTCCGTCATCCGGATCAAATCTACAAATAGATAATTCATTTTCCGGTATATCTACCGTAATAAATAATAGAACATATTATCTTGGTCAGGAATTTTTTAATGGTCTATCCAATCCAGAAGTGAAAAAGCACGCAGGAAATATTATTTACGTTGATAATAGACCATCTATAACAAGATCTTCGAATCAGAAAGAAGACATAAAAATCATTTTGCAGTTCTAAAGAATTATGCCACAGCAAACTAATCTTAACGTATCCCCTTATTTTGAT
>Ga0208405_1000079_pt1 | contig 16342 bp, 26 predicted proteins | sample ETNtaG_32_FD_185766 | JGI IMG/M metagenome (GOLD analysis project Ga0208405, IMG submission 185766) | Marine microbial and viral communities from oxygen minimum zone, Eastern Pacific Ocean - ETNP201302PF84A (SPAdes) (version 2) | ecosystem: Environmental > Aquatic > Marine > Oceanic ... | reverse complement strand
TGTGCAGGCCAAGTAATTTTTTGTGCAGTATAATCTGCTATTGAATCTAATAAAGTTGGATCTTTTAAAATTACTAATGTAAATGATAACATTATACTATTTCTTTTTTGCTTTGCTTTTGTACTTCGTCTTTGTTGGCTTCCCAGAAAGTTTTGTAATCAAGATAATGATAGTCTCTGTATATCATTCTGTATTTTAATTCATTCCAAAGTGTCGGATCCCATAAAACAAATTCGCCTTGTCTTGATATCTTAACACATAATAACCACTTGTCTTGTGACTCACAACTGTCCTGTGCTTGTTTAATCCATTCATCTAGTTGTTTCACTTCTTGCCCAAGTGCTAATTGATTCCATCTGAACTCACCATAGTTTTTTGCTTCAATAACCAACAACTGAAAATTGTCAGGAGGAATTATATCACCCTTGAAGCCTCTAGTTTGATTTTCAGATAGCTTATCAATCCTAGCAAAATTTTGTCCACCAATAAATGCACCTGAATGTGGAACCCTTGTAAATGACTCTTGATAGAGTTCACTTAAAAAATTCGCAATATCACGTTCGTAGGATTTACCTTTGTTTTTCGATTTAGTACCACTCATAATTTGTATTATACAACACTTATTTAAAAAAATCAAATCTTATATTGACAAATAAATATTTTATTATGTCAAGTATTTACGAAGATGGTTTTATCAAATATAAAAAGTGGGTAAAAGAGAACAATATATATGTGGATCTAAGAGAAACTGAATATAATTTTCTATGGATATTTTTTAACTTATTAAAACCTAAAAAAGTTTTATCCATAGGTGGTTACACAAACCTTGATGCCATCTTTAGTTGTAAAGACCTTAATGACTGCTCAATTGTAAATATCGATCATCTTTTATTGAATAAATTAAATGTTGATAATGAGAGCGAAGATGAAATTAGAAAAAAGCAAGAACTTATCATAGAAAAAACAAATTACAAAGGAAAATACAAATGGATCAATGCCACGTTTGATTCTGAAAAAATATTCGAAGAAAGATGGGACATCATCTGGGAAGGAGTCTTGTCTACTAGAATTTATAACATCCCAACAACTTCAATTTATATCAAATACATTTATAGCAACCCCAAAGCATTTTTCGAGACACTACCAGCAATAGATAAGCTTATGCCCATACAAATATTAAGCAAATCATTTGCAATATTTGGAGATATAAAAAATGTTTGTAATGAAAGAAATGATCTTCATTTTGAGAGTCATATAGAATGGCCTTTTGGATCTGAAAAAAGATTGATTCCGGTTGTTGAGGGAACATCATTAGAAAATGCCTTACACGGCAACTGGAACTCTTTTACTTAATATAAAGACTAAAAAGAAAAGCTTCTTTCTTATTAGAAAAACTTATAACAGCTTGTTCGTCATTCCAATGAACACCATCTTCATAATCTTTGAATTGTTCATTAGTTGGTTCAAAGTGCCAGCCAAACTTTCCTTTACAATGCTGAGTGCACCAATCTAAATATTCTCCTTGTACTCCGTGTGCAGGTAATTTAATTTGATACTTGAAAGTTTTGTTGTAGCCAGACGTCTTTGGTATCAAGCCATTGTTTTCTAGTCTACAATCTCTGTAGTCCCATTCATTATCTTCTGGTTCGATCATCATTACCTTTTTATGTTATAGGAACCTATTCTTGGATTATAACCTTTTGGCCAATTTAAATTGATTGTTAACATATCTCCATTTTGAGAAACAATGTCAATAACGTGACCTGTTGGTGTTGAATTATCCCAGTATCTTTCGTAGTTGTTTATAGTAATCGTTTTGTGTTTTGATTTTCTATTTTTTCTACGTTCGAGACCTTTTATAAGTGTTTTTACATAGTGATCGTTTCTTGGATCTTTTGTTTTCATACTTTAATAGTACTAAATTTTCCGCACAAATGCAAGAGATTTTATAAAGTTGGAAAAAAAGGTTGACTATTTTCATATTTGTATCGTATTTTAACAGCATAGGCAGAATAATTCAGGCAAACATAGGCAATATAGCATCTTCGGTACAATAGGGAACTACGGTGTAACAACACAGGCGAATCCCTTGATGCAAGGCGAGTGTTAACTAAGGCACAAATGATAATGGCTCTGCTAGAGAAAGAAATGCAACCATTAACTTATACATAAACAGCCAACTTTGGATATGTATAGGTCCCGTTGGATGAAGTAGGATTGATAGGGGTATCGGCCAACCACCTCTTTAGAGTCCGCAAGTTGGATGACTGATCTCTAATAGTGAGATATCTTCACCCGTAACTGGGTGAAGTATGGCCAAATCAGCTAATAGTGGAATACAAAAAACACATACAAATATCAATATTGATATTCTTTAAATCTTAAAAAAACTAACGAACGTTGTACAATAGAACTTTAGTTCTATTCCTACGTAGATACTGTTGTTATTCTTTGTCTAATTCTCTTAATGAATTTAATTTATCTTGAGCTGTGGCTAATGCTTCAAGTTTCTTCTCGGCTGTTGCAACATAATCAATATGTTCCGCGACACCAATTGGCTGTTCCATAAAAGTAACAAGGTCAGCTTTTGCCATTGCCACTTCACCTTCGAGTTTTTTAATCAATGCTTCTTTAATCATTTTGTTGCTCCTTGTTGCTAATGCTAATTATTCGCATTACTGCTAAAACTAGAAAAGGAATCGTGAGATTCCTTCCTTAAAACTATTTACCATAGCCGTACTTTTGCCAGCTTTTAATTAATAGTTTTTTCCAATCTGGATTTTTTCTTTTACCGTGTGCGATAATATGCAGTCTTGCTTCTTGTGAATTGTTCCATACTGCGTGATCTTTTCCTATGTCAATTAAGAAAGCACTACCGTGAGTGAAAGGAATAGTACCCCAATTTTTATATCTGAATTCACAACCTTGGGGATTGTATATAGAAACGTTAACAGGAGAAAATGTTCTTTCTTCATTATCTCTATGTGGTAAAATATAACCGCCGGGTTCTACCCACATAAATCTAAGTCTTTTATATTGTCTAAATGGAAATTTATTTTTAAAAAAGTCAGTTGTTACAGGACATTGTTCTGATAGTTCAGTCCATTTGTATTCTACTTGATCTTCGGTTAGATGTTTAAACTCATCATAGCTGTCCCAGGTGTTAGTATACTCTGTGCCTAATCCGTGTAAGCAACCACTTAACCAAGTTCCGCCTCCAGAATATTCTCTATGCACTACACATTGATCTTTTACCGCTGTTGCTTCTTTATAAATTTCAGGATAAGGAATATCTATATCAAGCTTTAAGTATGGAATATTTGTTTCTTCATTTAACCAATCGTAAATGTTTTTTTCATTAAGCCATTCTGGTTGCCAGTGCTTTTCTAATTCTTTTTTTACTTCGTCTGGACTACTATGTTCGCTGTCGTAATATCCCATTATTTTATTCTCTCTCTTAGATTAGTTGAACTAAATCTGTGTTCACGTTTGTTAAAATAAACTTCGATATTTCTTCTTTTACAAATGTCTGCACCAGTGAAAGGTTTAGTTTTATATTCTTCACCTATGATACGTATATCGATCGGTAGTGTAGACAATATGTCTTCGCAATCTTGTTCCGTTTGGTAAGGAACGATCTCGTCGACATACTTCACTGCCTTCAACTGCAAGTATCTTTCGAATATAGTTTGCACGGGTTTATTTTTTTCTTTTGGTCTGTCTATTGTAGGATCACTTTGCAAACCTACTATAAGATAATCACATTTTGATTTTGCTTCTTCGAGCATCGCGATATGACCTGCGTGTAACAGATCAAATGTTGAAAATGTTATGCCTATTTTTTTAGACACTTGGGCCTAGTCCTCCACCTAATAACATCTTAAAGAAATTCATCATAGCATTATTCTCTAATTGTATCTCGTATAGTTCTACGATAGATTTCTGCATATCAACTATTTGATAGCATAGAAGTAATACCGATAACGATAAAACGATCAATAGAGTTAACATTAATTTTTCTCTGAACTTCATTAATTAAATTTTCCAACTTTTTAATTGCTCTTTGGTAGGCTTCATTGGTTTACATTTTTCAACTTTGCCACCTTTAGCTAGAAACTCATCCATTTTCTTTTTTAATTCTTTTGCTCTTTCTTCAGGTGTCTTGCCACCATACTCATCTGTAGCTGAATAGTTTCTATTAATTCCTTGATGCTTAGGCATATATTATTCCTGTTCTAGTTTTCGAAAAGATTCTATAATCTCTTCTATAGTATACTTACCAGTTATTTTCCTTCTATCAAAAAAATCATAGGTATCGTCTTCTCTTATATAGACTTCCCATTTATCATCAGGAGTGATTATCCTATATTTGATCTTTTTCATATGCTATTATAATATAGTAGTATCAGTCATATATCAACCTTAAATATCTGTATGACTATAAAAAGTACGTATAATGACCAGGAAACAAATCTTTATATACCACCAAGACACAAAATTGTAACTATTAGTGTCAGTGGTGGAGCTGATAGCGCCTTACTGCTTTGGCATCTTTTAAAATATCAAAAAGAATCCAATAATAGTTTTAAAGTTATAATTTACACTTCGGCAGGTAGAAACAGAACATACTTTAATTTTTATCACGCACTAAAAGTACAACAATGGATTTTTAACTATACACAATTCGATCACGACTACTCTTGGTGTACATTCAAACATAAAGATACTACTACTTCTAATATGTATAATCATATGAAAATAATTTCTAAAAAATTCAAATCTACTTTATTCATCTCTGGAAGATCGAGTTGGCCACAATCAGACGGGTTAAAGCCTTATTATACAGAAGGTATGACAATAGGCTGGAATGGCTTCCCTATCGATGAAGAAGAAAAGGTATCATATGCTAGAGATAAAAATAGTCCATCAATGGAAAACATAGTATCTGTAGATCCAGGAGCAAATAAATGGTTCTCAAACGACACTTATTACTATACACCTCTGATAGCTGTGGATAAAAAATGGATATGGGGCTCATACAAGTACTACGGCATTGAAGACCTGTGGAATACTACTAGAAGTTGCGAAGGTGAGCAACCAATTTTGCATCAAACCTGCGGTAAATGTTGGTGGTGTTTAGAAAGAGAGTGGGCTAAAATATAACATCTTATAAATAGTCTACAATGTTAGAGCAAGAATTAAAAAAAGTAGTCAAACTCACAGCACACACTCAAAGAAACTGGGACGTTAGTGTGCCATTTCCTCAGCCACATACTAAAAAGATAGTTGACTTTGCTACAGACATACCGCAAAAGAACGGAATCAACTACTTTGACTTGGTAGTTATAACAGATGACACAATCAAAAGAGAATTATATCATTGTACAGAAGGTTATACAACCGACAGCGGTGATAAAAAAAATTCTCAGGTGTTAGCACCTTTGGTTTTAGTTTGGTTAAACAGATTTCAAAAAGCACTTGGTCCTGGATATGAGTTCAGAGGTAAGACTGAAGAATACTATCAAGAAGAATTAAACTTGAAAGAAAAGACTTGGAACGATTACGTATTCTTGACAGAGCAATTAGTTAATATGCATATTGGTCTCAGTAGTGGCTATGCGAATATAATGGCAGGTAGCATTGGATATAAAACTGGATTTTGTAAATGTTTTTCTGATCACCAAAAAATGATGCATACTTTAGGCATTGATAAAAGAGTTGAATTAATGCTAGGTATAGGTGAGGCTAATGAAACATTAAAAGCAAACATACATCACGACGAATCATTTGAGTATGGAACTACTATAAGAGAACCTATTAAAATAATTAATCTATAAATTCTAAACCTTCAACTATATCACCGTCAATGAACATATCAACTGGGTGCTTCTCTCCGAAAAACTCATTCGACACCCAAGCTTGTTCTTCTTTGATATAATCAAACCACGGACTGACTGCGTAAACTAGATTGGTCCTATCTAGGTTAGGTTTATCTGCAAATGGCCTATGCGTAATTCCTGTATCCCAGGAGTACCAATTACCTGGTTGAAGATAATAACGACCGGCGCCTTCGATCTCCATACCAAAAGCATCCTGTGGAGAAGTAACACTTAAATTGATCCTCGCTTCCATAAAGATAGAATCATCTCTGTGCCACATATACTCATTAACATTTTTTCTTATTTCTTCATTATCTAACTGTTGCAGTTTTGCTAGTCTACTTCTTATAAAACTTCTTTTAAACAGTTTTGTTACTTCTGCAAGGTATTCGTGATTCATTACGTCGGTAGGCGTGTTGAATCCCCAACTATCTTGATAGGTATCTTTTAAGACGTGCTTGACTTTCTTTTTTTCATTTGGATACTTTTTTCGAAGCGACCTGTATTCATCTTCGTTAATCACATTATTTTTAAGAAGAAATTTAAATGCAACGTGAGTACCATACTTTGTACTTTTTCTCCAGATATCTTTATCAAGTTCAGCTATCATAACCTTTTTCCAAAGATCTAAATTTTCTAATATAAAATTTAAATTCATATTGTTACGAGGATAGCCTAATGTTTGAGCATTTGTTTCAACCTGATCTTTAAACTTATAATTTGGATTGTATACTAAACTTAATCCACCGTATGTTGGATCTCTAAACATCTCTTGTCCGTAAATGTTTAAGAATCCATAAAAGCCAAACTTTTCAAATGCTGACTCACAAGACTCTTGTACTTTTTTTAAATCAATTCCTGAATGCTTGAAAGATAAGAACTTCTTATCAGTATTGACTGGCTTCATATTATCCATATAATACTGCAAGTTGACTTTTTCTTTAATCCAGTAGTGAGGTACATTCCACTCAGGACAATCTTTTACATAGAACTTATGCTTCATTATTGAAATGCCGATAACTCGTTTAACTCTTTAATTTCTTTTTGTAGAATAATTTCAGTATCAAATATAGTCCACTCTAATGATTCAATATCTTTAAGATATGCGTCTGCAGAATTTTTTGATTTAAAGACTATCGTATCTTCCATTGTATTAAAATCAATATCAACAACTTTACAAGTAATAATATCACCAGCTTGTTCCATACGGTTGAATATATCTCTAAACTTATCTGTATCTTTACCCATAAGAGATTTATTCACGTTCAATGGACGTAATATTGCTTCTTGTCTAAACAAAGGAGCTAACTCAGGCTGATGTTTAACTTCATCTTCATCAGGAAATTTACTGATAACGTAAGGTGTTAGTCCGTCTGTGCTATAATGTCTCCATACTATACAATACATTGATTTTTCCTTATTTTACTCTATTTATTGTAATATAAGTGGTTGCAAAAAGCAATAAATATAATTATATTTAAAGGATGATAAGAACAATGGGAAACTATACTAAGGATCAGTGGTTACTATTTTTTGCACAGGTTATAGCACATTTATCAATTATACCTATGATTATGTACGGTAGTTGGTATCATTGGGTTATAGCAATCTGTGTATATTTTGTAACAGGTTGTTTTGGTATGACTATGACATACCATAGACTGTTAAGTCATTACAGCTGGAAAGCTCCTAAATGGTTTCATTACTTTGGAACACTATGCGGAACTTATGGTTTGACTGGATCAAGTATCGGCTGGGTAGCAATACACAAAGAGCACCACAGACATACTGATATGGAAGGTGATCCACACGCACCGGGTGTTCACGGTTTTATCAAAGTACAATGGTTGAGTATGTTTTATACTCCTAAACCAAGATACGTTATTAAATTAATTAGAGATAGTTTTCATACGTTCTTACACAAATACTATTTTTTAATACACCTAGGAATAGCTGTAACTTGGTATGCAATCGACCCAATGTTAATGGTTGCCGCATATCTATTTCCAGCGATGATATTATGGAATGCAGGATCTTTTATAAACACACTAACTCATACAATCGGATATAGAAATCACGATACAAGAGATGGTTCAACTAACATACCACTATTAGGATTTTTAATGTGGGGCGAAGGTTGGCATAATAATCATCACAAGAATCCTGGTAGTGCTGACTTCAAGCACAAATGGTGGGAATTTGATGTTGGGCACCAATTTATAAAACTAATATCAGTAAAAGAAAAATAAAAATGAAAATATTAATAATGGGTTTGCCTGGATCAGGTAAAACCACAATAGCTTCAAAGCTTACACCTATACTAAAAGCAAAATGGATCAATGCTGATATTGTCAGAAAGACTGATCAAAATTTTGATTATAGTAAAGCCGGCAGAATAAAACAGGCAGAACGTATGAAACAACTTGCTGATAGAAAAGTAAGTGAAGGACATATTGTTGTTGCTGACTTTATATGCCCTACAGTAGAAACAAGAAAAATTTTTAATGCTGATTTTACTATATGGATGGATACTATTGAAACAAGCGACTATGAAGATACAAACGAGATGTTTGAAAAACCAATAGTTGCTAATGGTGATGATGCTGATATTATTATCAAAGAAAAGAATGCAGATGCGTGGGTTGACACAATAGTTGGAACATTAAACACTATAGGAAACAACTAATGCACAAGATTATTGTAGGTACTCCTCGCAGTGGAACTAGCTTCGTTACTAAATGGTATGCAAATGAATATCCTCAATGCACTCCATTGAATGAAAGAAGATTATTTGAACACTTTGAGCCAGACTATGCTGACTGGCCAGACTTAGGTGACGTGGAAGGTATAGATAAAGAAACACAAAAAAGAATCAATGAATTACCAAAAAATTATATCTTTAAAATGCATTCTGGTCCAGATATGAGCAAATATATCTGGGAATACGTATATGACAAACCTATAATACTAGTAAAAAGAAAAGACTTACTTGGACAATTTATAAGTTATGGAATAGGCTGGACAACTTTTAAATGGTATCAGTATGCTGACTGGAAGATGCCATTGGCAGGACTGAAAGAAGGCCAAACGTTCGATTACAAAAAAGAATGGTTTGATAATTTAGTATGGCGTATTGAAGATTTAAAAAAACGTGAAAACAAATTGAACATCGAGAGAACTGTTTGGTTCGAAGACTTATCTAATTTTCCTAATAATGGCGAAACAATGATAAGACAAAATCCAAAAAGCAACGATGAGAAACTTAGACTAATTAATAATAAAGAAGAATTTTTAAAGTGGTTGAAAGACTGGGTAGGCGAATGGAAAGTATAGTACAATATGATTCATCACACAAGGAACTTGTAGAACAGTTTCTTGAAAAGGCGAGAGCTGAAGGTAGTGCCGGCACATATACTCAAAAGAAATTTGACTTAGATAAATTAGATCCTAAAAGTAGCTTGTGGTTGGCAATAGTCGACGGTGAAGTTGCAAGTATCAGTTATGCTGAAAGAAGTTTTATTACGGACACGCCAGAATCAATTAGGAAGTGTAGATACCATATACTTAAAAAGCACAGGCACGGTCGTTATGGATTCAAAATGATGAAACATCAAATTGCCTGGGCAAAAGAAAATGGATTCAAACACTACTACTGGACACACGATGTTAATGATAAAGCAATTAATAAATTGTTTCAGCATAAGAGAACTTACATTGTAGGTGATAATAGTTGGTTCAACGATGAAGACTATAAAAAATTAACATTAGAAAAAGAATTATTATTCCACGATTCGCCAAAGTCAGATATGTTACAATATATCTACAGTTACTATATAGATGAATCATACGTATGGAAGCCTACCAAAGCAATTATAGAACATAGTCATAATGGTGAAGATGTTGATCCTGCAAAAATACTTTATTACAGGCAAAGCAAATTTTGGTAATGAAAATTTTAATGTTTAGTTGGAACGGTGAAGTTGATATAAATCAGTTTGATTATGATTTATGTTTTTTACAAAGATATAAAAAAAGATATGCTGAACAAATAGCATATAAAAATTACTATACTAATAATTACGGACAACGTGGATTATGTATTATAGATAAAAATCAAGTTGCTTTAGACGTGGAAGTTAATCAGTTCGATGATTATATTATCGATGTTATAGATGAGTCGCAAGGACAATATTGGCAGACTTTCAAAGTAGGAAAATATAAAATTATTAACTCATCTGTTTGTTATCCTAGTACCGAAATGCCTATATCTGTTTATTATAATCAAGGTAAACAGTTATTAAATTTAATAGATGACAATACTTTAATTCTTACCGATCTACACGGTGAAGATTACGAAATAGAAGAAGAAAAAATATTAAGTTTTAAAGAAAGAAATCTAGTAAACCATTTGTCAGAAACAAAAGCTTTCACTAATAAAGAAAACAAACAGTTGAGTCTTGATAAAATAATTACAACACAAAATAGTAATATTAAAATTAAAGATGTTTCAGTAATTAAGTGCGTAAAGGAGCATTCAGACTACGGACATTGGCCCATACAGTTTGAAATACAATTTGCTTAAATACTAGCAAATGTTTTCATTAATCACACCACAGCATATACACACTATTGAGATAGAACCTACGACTTTCTGTAACGCAGGGTGTCCATACTGCTCTAGGCATAAGCCAGGTACAAGTGATGTCATCGAAGATTTAGCATTAGAACACTTGCCTATTCATTTATTAGAGAAAGTGAAAGATCAGTTTGATTTATACCAAGGTGCTACCCAAGTTAATGTATGGTATTGTGGAAACTATGGTGATGCCTTAATGCACCCAGAGTTTGAATGGCTATACAGATTCTCATCTAAGTATTTTAAGAATGTGGGTGTTCATACTAATGGTGGCGGACGTACAGCTGAATTTTGGCATAACTTAGGCACTATATCTAAAAACAAAGGATCAACAAGTTGGGATAAAGGAAGATCAGGTATAACATTTTCAATAGATGGACTTGCAGACACTAACGAGATATACAGAAGAAAAGTAAACTGGGATAAGCTAATGGAAAATGTCAAGGCTTACATAGGTGCCGGTGGACTAGCTGAATGGAAGATGTTGGTATTCGACCATAACAAGCACCAAGTGGAAGAAGCTGAAGAACTATCAAAAAAATTAGGATTTGTACATTTCTCAGCTGAAGTAACAACAAGAGAGCCACCACCAGAAGAAGATTATCAGAAAGCTGTTAAGACTGCAAGAAAAAAACCTAAAGAGAGAGTTGAGAGAGTTGAGAACGTCGAAGAAATAAGACAAACTAAAGCATTAGAAGTTAAAAAAGAAATATTTAAAGAAATAAAGCAAGGAGAATCTAAGTCTTGTATTTCTTGCAGAGGTATTGATGACCATAGAATGTACTTGAATCCTAAAGGTAGAATATGGCCTTGTTGTTATTTGTCTGAAGAATACGATTTATCAATACATCAATTAGCAAAAAAAGAAGCTTGGCTAGTAGAACATTATAAAAACGATTTTAATAATTTCAATACACGTTCTTTAAAAGAAATATGGGACGAACCTGCCTGGAAAGAAATAACAGATGCCTGGGTAACTAAAAAACATAAGTTACACAGATGTTGGCGTAGCTGTGAAAATGGTAGATGGAAGTCTTCTAATACCGTAAAAATCAATAAATAACAATATATTTGTCGTGTAAAACAATCTAGGTTTGGACAATAGCATTATGAAAACAGTACAATTAGGAACAATATCTGTAATTCACGAAACTTGGCTTCCATACGCCGCGGCCTGTCTAATTAGCTATTGCAACAAAATACCAGAAATAAAAGAAAACTACACATTTAACGAACCACTATACAAATACAAACCTGTAGAAGAATACACAGAACTTTTTAAAACAATAGATGTGTTTGGCTTGACTTGTTACGTTTGGAATCAAGCATACAACGATCAACTAATGAGTCATTATAAAGATGTCAATCCAAATGGTATTGCTATGTATGGTGGACCTAATATACCAGAAGATACAGAACTTGCTGAACAGTTTGCAAAAGAACATCCTTACATAGATATATTTTGGGTCGGCCCAGGAGAGAAACTAGTTAGTAATTTTTTAAAAAATATTGACGCACCTATGCAAACACACGATGGTGGATTTGGAATCGGTTGGAACAATGTTGAAGTAGGTCGTAAGTTGTATCAAATTGAAACTTATGAAATGCCTACTCCATACCTAGACGGCACGTTTGATTCTATACTTGCAAGAGAGAAGAGAGTTAAGGCATCTTTTGAAACCAATCGTGGTTGTCCTTTTAAGTGTGCATTCTGTGATTGGGGTGGACAAGCGAGATCTAAAGTTACAAAATTTGATATAGATCCAGTGAATGCACAATTAGACTTTTTATACAAGCACACAAACATAGCAGAACTTGAAATACTCGATGCTAACTTTGGTATGCTACCTAGAGATCTAGATGTTGTTAAGAAAATGAAAGAGAACAAAGAAGCAACAGGTAATAATCCTAAGATATCATACTCAGGACTTGCAAAGAATGGTAGCAAATGGTTGCCAGAGATTATAGACATTATACATAATAATTTAGACGCAGATCAACGTAACCTTAAAGTAAGTTTTCAAACACATTCGCTAGAAACTTTAAAAGTTATTAACAGAGATAATATTAATAATGATAAGCTATTGCCTTTAATTGATAGCTTTAAGTCAAAAGGATTGCCTGTAACAAGTGAAATGATTATTGCATTACCAGGAGAAACAGCAGACAGTTGGTTATATAGTCTAAACAAAGATTATGAACTTGGTATTGATTTTATGCGTTCTTACTTTTTAAATTTAGTACCCAATACAGAAATATATACAAAACAATTTAGAAAAGAATATAATGTTAAATCTAAAATATTGGCATTTCCATATTCATTTTCAGGACTTGGGTATAAGAAATTACATAATGAACCTGAATTCAGAGATGAAAGAAGCACATATGAGTTCGAAGAAATAGAAATTATGCATCAATGTTCATCATATGACTTGCCAGAATTATTGAAAATGTTTGATTATTGGTGGTTTTACCATAACTTTTATAATGCAAGGACCCTATCAAACTCTATTAAATACCAAGTAGAACGTGGTACATCGGTTGCAGATCAAATAAGAATGTTTTATAATAACTTAGATAATATGCCACTTATGAAATGGTTGGTTGGAAAAAATAGAGATATCATTACAAAGATATTTTGTGATGAGCCAAGAACTGAAGTACAGGATCTGGCCACATATCTTTACTTTAGTAGATGTCTACGTTCTGATGAGATATATCAAATTTGGCATCATAAAGAAAGTATAGTTGACGAAATGTCTAAAATATATCCTTTAGATGTTGTTAAGTCAGATGTTGATGAATGGAAAAAAGAATTTGATATGAGTATGTATGGTACAGATGCAAGAATGAAAAACGTGAGTGTGAGTGTTATTAATAATGAAAGATAATATGAAAAGATATGTGTTTTGGGTTACTTTAGAAAACAAAGCTCCAATGAAAGTTGCCGAAGAAGGTAGGACATCAATTGAAGCAAAAAATATTGTAGAGTCACGATTCCCAGGTGCAAGAGTTGTTTTAGCGGAGGTGTTTTAATGTGGAATGAAATAGTAAAAAATGAAATTTGGGAGATGGACGATTTCCTTAACGAAGAAACTGTCGAACATATCAAAAGAGAAATGTTCAAAGCAGGAACAACTGAATTAGAACCAGGTGAAGCAATATTACCAAACTTTAGGAACTCTGGTGTTAATGCAACAACTTACAACTATACAGTTCACAGAACAGATATACACAAAAATAAAATTATGATTGATTTGTATATGGATAAAGTTAACGAACTGTTACAACCATTAACAGAAACACCTGTACCAAAAACGAACCTAGAAGGTTTGCAATTATTCACAAAAAGTTTTAGTAAACGAGGTTGGTATGATTTACATACTGAACCAATTAACAAATACGGACCATATGCATTTATGCATTTTTTGTCAGACGAAGTCGGCGGACATCTTGTATTTCCAAGTAGAGAAGGTTGTGAAAAGCATTTAGAAAAATATCCAGCACAAAGGAATCGTTGGGAAGAAAATATAAAATTAGTCGAGTCAAAAGGATTTCCAATGCGTTATCTCGATGATGTTGTAATAAAACCAAAAAAGAACAAGTGTGTTGTCTTTGCTATAGGATCGGCACACTACGTTACGTCTTTAGAAGGTGAAGTAAAAGAAAATGCAAGACCTGTTGTGACTGGTTGGCCTTATGCTACCAAAGAACTTATTGATGGATTAGACAAGCATTGTAATTTCAATTATTACTTTGACGCTGAAAAACATCAAGAACCAAAACCGGAAGATTGTCATTAATGTTAGAACTAAAAAATATAAAAGTAACAGTTGATAATAACGAGATTATTAAAAGTGTTGATTTAAGTGTAAAGAAAGGTGAACTTCACGCACTAATAGGTCCTAACGGTTCAGGAAAATCAAGTTTAGCAAATGCAATAGTTGGTAAAGAAGCTTATGAAACTGAAGGATCAATTAAACTTGAAGACAAAGAACTACTCGACCTTGATGTAACTGAAAGAGCTAAAGCTGGTGTGTTTATGACATTCCAGTCTCCACCTAGTATACCCGGTATAACAAATTTTAAACTAGTAAGTCAGTTTTCTAAACAATATGAAAGATACCTCGATGACATACAGAATTTAAAATTACAAACAGGTTGGGCTCAGAGAGATTTTAATGATGGTGCATCTGGTGGTGAAAAAAAGAAAAATGAAATACTACAACTATTACATATCAATCCTAAAATTGTAATTTTAGATGAACTAGATACTGGGCTTGATGTAGATGCATTAAAAATTGTAAAAGAAATTGTAGATGAATATAGAGATAAGTTTGGTTGGATTGTTATCAGTCATAATTCTGCTGTCTTGAAAAGCTTAAATCCAAACTATGTACATATATTACAAAATGGAGTCATAGGAAGAACTGGTAATGTAGAATTACTTGATGTTATAGAAGAAAAAGGATTTGAAAATGACAAGTAGTGACTATGTTATCGAAAAACAACTTGAAACAAAAATTAATATTGCTAATTTTCATACTTTAAATTTTAAAGTAAAGCCAAATGCAAAAGCTTGTTTATTTTTTGAAACAAAAGGTAAAGATATTAGTGATACAAAAATTAATGTTGAGTTAGAAGAAAATTCATCTTGTGAACTTTATGGTTTTTTTAAGAATAATAAAAAAACAACCAACATAGTTACTAATGTAGTTCACAAAGGTAACCAATCAAAATGTAATCAAGATTTTAGATTTGTTAATAAAAAAGGTAAAAGCTCTTTTGAAGGAAAAATTACTATTCCAGAAGACGTTGTAAAATGTGAAAGTCATATGTTGAATAAAAATGTTTTACTAGATGATGAATCAGATGCTTTTGCTAAACCAGAACTAGATATCAATAATGATGATGTTATTTGTACACACGGTTGTACGATTGGTGCACTTGATGAAGATCACTTGTTTTACTTACAGAGTAGAGGATACACAAAAGATGAAGCTACAGAAATACTAGTCGAAGCTTTTGCTCATATGAGAACACAGGAACATATTTAGATGTGGGAAGAAAGAATCAAAAACGAAGTCTGGTATACTGATAATTTTGTTGATGAAGAACTAGTTGACGAAGTTTTAGAAAAAATAAAAAATTCAGATACAAAAGAACTAGACGGTAATGAACAACCACATATAATAAGTAAATCATATTACAACTATAATCATATCAAATATAATATACACGAGAATAGTAAACTTGTTGTACAAATCATTACAAAATTAAATGAAGTATTGGAAGAAGTATACAAGCCAATATTAATACAAGATATAAATCCTAAAAATGTATTACAATTTACTACAAAAACTTTTAATCCTAAAAGTATATACAATGTGCATACTGAAAGAAAAGATATCTATGGTGACTTTGTTTTTGTACATTATCTAACCACAGAAGAAGGTGGCGAACTAGTGTTTCCAAATGAAATTATGCTAATGGATCATTTTGATACATTTCCAGATGAAAGAGAAAACTGGGAGCAGTTTAAAGAAAAACTAGAAACACAACCGTACCTTGCAGGACCTCTAGCAGTAAGACCAAAAAGAAATTCTTGTGTGCTGTTTAGAGTGGGCTCTGCACACTTTGTTAATCCTGTTAGAAATGCTAAACCAGGATGTCGTGCTGTAATTACGGGCTGGCCTTTTGCAAATATGGGCTGGAAAGATAAATATAGTTTTGATGTACTATCAAAAAAAGACAACCCGAAAAAAACTTCCTAAGAAACGCAAAACAAAATCCTATTCTAAAAAGGATCCATATGGTTATCAGCCAG
>Ga0208405_1000078_pt1 | contig 16442 bp, 7 predicted proteins | sample ETNtaG_32_FD_185766 | JGI IMG/M metagenome (GOLD analysis project Ga0208405, IMG submission 185766) | Marine microbial and viral communities from oxygen minimum zone, Eastern Pacific Ocean - ETNP201302PF84A (SPAdes) (version 2) | ecosystem: Environmental > Aquatic > Marine > Oceanic ... | reverse complement strand
TATCATATCTAATGGAGGTAATTCGTAAGTTGATGACATTTGTTCTCTAATTTCATTAACTTCTTGAACACCATCCTGATAGATTTCTCTACCATTAAACTCTATTCCACCAGGTAATTTTACTCCTCTAAATTTAATTAAATTTTGTCCCCATTGTTTCTTAATCATCGCAGTGCAATATCTTTTTAAGAAACTATCATTATAAACTTGACTAAAGTTTTCGGGATCTAATGCTCTATAGCAGTCAAGAATAATATATTGATCTGCATCTTGAGATGCCCAATCAATATCAAGATATAATCTATCTTGTCTTTTGTTGAATCTTATTTGCTTATCTGTTGTAAGTAGAAAATCAATATCTTCCAAATATCTTTTTGTCATTGCATATTGTAGTAATTCAACTGAGTTGAAAAAATACAAATCATTTAAAAATAACTGATATTTGATACTAAACATACCACCAGATATAGAACTGGTATCAAACTTAAATACCTTTTCTACACCAATTACAGAATCTGGGCAATTTATAAAGTTTGAATTTTCATACCATGTATTACTAAATCCACCACCAGTTGCTGTTGTGGTTACTATTCCAACATCATTTGGGGGATCTGCTTTTCCTCTATCAATATCTTCTTGCGTAATTTTATATTTTAAATACATTCTCTCGACACCATCAAAGTGTCTTTCGTTAAAATATTGAATTGCATCATCAACTATATCATCAAGTTGTTCATCTGATACATTGATTTCAAGAACAGGTGCACCAAGTTTTCTTAAGCAATGATCTATTAACTCTTGTTTCGTGGTGGGCTTTGCCATTAGTTAGAAATCTCCTTCATCCTCACTATTTATTGTTTTTGGTTTAGTTTTCGACTTTGATTTCGGAGCAGTAACTATTTCTTCTTCTTTTTCTGCTCTTTCCAACTCTGCTCTTTTTAATTCTACTACAACCTCTTTTGCATGTTCTAACTCTTTAAGCAAGTCATTAACCTGTTTATTGAGTGCTTCTATAGTATTATTATTTTGACCCACTCTTGCCTCAAGTGCTATTACTTGAGCGAGTAAATCCGCAGATTTTCTTTGGTATGTTCCCAACAAAACCTGATAATCCAATTCATTATTTGGCATAATTAATTATTCAGTTGTACTATTTATAGTTTTAGAATGAACCTCCGTCAACAGTTACATTTGATAAAATTCTATTACTACCATCGTGACTTATTACAGCAGACTGTCCTGCAGCATCGTTAACCCATAATCCACCAACTTCAAAGTTTGCGTAAACAATTTCTGTCATTACGTTTGAATTCTCAGTAACAGATGATGCAACTGCAACTCTTGCAGCAGAGTCATCCCAATATACAGCAGCAGTCTTTGCAGCACCTCCTGTATAGTAGTGCATAATCATACCAACATCAAGGTTATTATCTGTTGTTGGTGCTACTAAGTTTCCTCCACTATTAACAAGTCCAAGTTCAATTATTGGATCTTCAACTTTTAATGCTTCTGTATTAACAATAAACTGAGAACCTAAGACTGTTATATCTCCAGTAACAGTAACACTACTTGCAAAACTTACGTTACCAGTGGTATCAGAGAGACTCATCGCACTGCTACCATCAGATGCCTTAATTGCTCCTACTGTAAGATTAGGAGTTGTTAATGTATCTGAGTTTGCATTATACTTAAGTTGTGGATCAACGAACATGGTCTGTCCAAGACCTGTTGATGCCAAATCTCCTGCAGATGCATTTGAAAATGTTAGGAATCTGTCGTTTGAATCTGAAACAGAACTAACGTCTATAGAACTTGATCTTTGTGAAGTTGATATAGAACCTGAAATAGTACCGTTAATCTGTCCAGTAACAATCAAGTCTGATAAAACTCTTACAGCATCAGATCCAGTAGCAGCTCTTAGTTTTAAATCTCCTGAGTTTGTGCTAATTGTCTGATTATCTATTGTGCCGATTCCGATATTACCAACCAGAGCACCTTTACCAACACCACCTGCTACAGTAATACCGTTGGTAAATGTAGACATTCCTGTTACATTTTGCTGTGCTGTAACATCAATTGTATTAGTAGCAGCATCTAATTTTAGATTTCCTGCAGATGTATTGATTGTAGTAGCATCAGCAACACCAATCTGAACTGAGTTAATAGTTGAACTACCATTAACATTAGCATTACCAGTTACAGTTTGAGTTCCTTGAACAAGATGATCTGCATCAGTAACAACAGTATTGTTCTGAGCATCCAGAATTAAAGGACCGTTATCAGAGTAAATTGTACGAGATGAAGTTACTCCAAGTTGAACTGTTCCAAAGTCACCACCACTTGTAGCAGTAACAATACCACTTAAACTAGCATTAGCAAATGTCTTACCTGCAGATTGATCACCAAGATTAAAGGTGTTGTCAGTTTCTGGTAAAATATCTCCTGAAATATCAGCATTTATAGTAATAACGTCTGTCTCAGCATTACCAAGATTTACGTTACCATTGAGTGTTGCAGTTCCTTGTAGTGTTGTTGTACCAGTAACACTTAAACCTGCACCAACATATGCGTTCTGTCCTACACTTAATCCACCTTTAATATCTACAGCACCTGTTCCTGCAGCATTTGTTTGTGCGGTACTAGCAAATGTTGTAATTCCAGTAACACTTAATCCTGCACCAACATATAAGTCTCTTGCGATTCCTGCACCACCATCAACAACTAAAGCACCTGTTGAAGATGAAGATGAAGGGGAAGTATCATCAACGTTTAACGCACCAATAAATGTACCAATACCACCAACTCTTAAATTAGAACCAATGTTTGTTGCTAGTTCTACACCAAGACCACCTTCTAATACTAATGAACCTGTATCTTTATCGGATGAATCGATATTAGAAGTAACTTTTGCAGCACCTTGGAAAGTTGATAAACCTGTTACATAAAGACTACTAAATTCTCCATTACCTAATGAACTAGACCATGAAAGAGTACCATTCGCATCGGATTGAAGCAGACCTCCTGCAACTGGTGTAGCTGGGAAAACATATGTTGTAACACCTGATAACGTATTCGGTGCTCTTAATGCAATTCTATTTGTTCCGTCTCTATCTACTAAGTTTAGTCGTAACGAATCTATTCCGTCTTCTCTAGTCCAATATCTTGACGCTCCTAAGAATTTATTACCTCCAGAAGTCCCGTCTAAACCTATAAAAAAATCGTATTTGTCAGTTGAAAACCCTGGTTCACCCGCATTTAGTGCAGGAAGTCCTGCATACGTACCTCGTTTAAACTGAATAACAGCGGCTGCCATTTAATTATGCCCTCGCGTTGAGAATAGTCTTTATTTCACTTTATTCATTTAATCTAAGATGTATTTATAATTTAATCTACCAAACCCCTCCATCCATATCAACATTAGCACTCCTATTAGGATCTGTATCTAGTGCATCTATGAACGCATCTGGTAATCCACTGCTTCCAATTACTGTTCCAGTAGTAGAAGCTGCTGCTGTTAGAACAACATCTGGATCTACAAATTCATATTTTTGAGTATTGGAATTGTATGTAAGAACAAACCTATGTGACTGAGTAGTAGTATCTACATCAGATATATCTGATAGTTTACTTCCTGAACCAGATAATGAATTTGATGCAATAACCTTTACAGCATTAGTTGCTCCAACTCTTGCTCTGATACTCGCCATTTAAGTTACTCCTTCTCTTACTAATACACTGCCCTCAATAACTCTTGTTTTTAGAGTTGATGAAGTATTTGTTATAACAATATCATAAACGTGTCTTCCTGCTTTTAATGCTGATGTTTGTGTATCAGTTAGTGCAAGAGAGATAGTTCCATTAGCAGCATTGTCAATGGAAGCAGTAAAAGAAGTTGCTGAAGAATCAGCAGCACCTGCATGCTTTTTCATCTTAGCGGCTATTGTGTATCCAGTTAAATTAAAGGAGGTATCTCCTATTGTATTAGCAAGATTGAATGTCTGACTAAAATCAGATCCTTGATTAACTTGGAGATTAGCAACATAGACTGCCATTAATAATGCTCAAATATAATTTCTAGTTATAATTATTTAGTTTTTAGTCAATTCAATAAGTAGTTTCTTAATTTCACTTAATTCATTCTTTACGTCTTCAAGTTCTTTCCTATCTTTCATCCTTCTTTCTCTTTCAGAAAGATATTGTGAATACCCTTGTGTATCCTTATTTACGATGGCACCAGAACTTGCTTCTCTATACAAATTCTTCTCACCTTCAACTCTAATTAAATCTGACATTATGCTAACGCGATTGCACGAAGGTCTTTAAATCTAGGTGCTCTTGCTTCATTGGTACCACTCATAACCAACTTGATTTGATATCCTGTAAATTGCTCAAGATTCTCAATGCTGAATTGATATTCATTGAACTCATCAATATTACTTGGAGCAACAAGTGCGTCTGCTCTTCCACTATTTTTAGAAGCATCAACTACAGTATCTCCAAATCCATCTTGATCTGTATCATTCATATTATCATAACCAGGAAATAGCACGTATGCCTGTTCCACTTCACTAGAGTCTGCCTTGAATAATCTATACATTACTCTAAAGTCGGCAGATGCATCTTTGTATGCACCAACAAATACCTTAAGAGAAGTTGCAGGTTGCTCAAGAGTTACTCTATTAGAAATATAAACTGCTGAGTGTGGATCTCCACTAAGTTGATTTGATCTAGAATCATTTACATAATCTGTAATTGGTTGATTCAAACGATTTCTTCCAAAGATCGCAAATGCTGTTTGTGTGTCAATCGCAGGAGATAGATTAGGATCATCTGGATCTCTAGACATTGAAACTCCAACAGTTAGAGAGCGATTCTTAGGTAATGCAGTTAATCTAGTAGTTTCATTTATTTGTGAGCAAACTATTCTTGTAGTAGAAAGATCATTTACATCATTGATTTGAACTGCTTCAAAACCTTGATCTATGAATGATGGTTCTGCACCACCTGCACTTGTTCCACTAACAGTTCTAACTGTTCCAGTAACACTAGATGATCTACCAGGTGTAATAATATCAAATTGTGGTTGCATCATATTGAATTGAACATTTCTAGATGCTCTAATATTCTTTCCACCAACATTTGCTTCATCTCTGAAGTTAATCATGCTTTCTCCACTTGATCTACCACCTCTATTAAATTCTATGTGGTAAGTATCAATATCTCTCAAGTTAGATAGACCTGCTGCCATATCGTGTTGTGCATTGATTCTAATTAAAGAAACATCTGCAACTTCATATTTGTAAACTGGGTCATTTGTAAAGTGTTTCTGTATTGCAGTTCCACTAACACCACGAGTTGCGATTCCAAGAACTCCACTTCCAATACTGTTGTAGTAAATGATTTCATTATTTACTTTCAAATATCCTGAAGCAGTTGTAATTCCTTCAAATGTTGAATATGAAGTTGTATCTGCAAGAGATATTTGTGTATCTGTTATATCAAGATCAACTGAAAGAGTTGTAGGTACAGTATCTGGTGCGATTCCTTGGATATCAACTACATTGTTATCTGCACTCATACCATGATTGTAATGATTGAATTCAACAACATTACCTGCAAATTTACCACCAACAGCAGTAGAACTTGTAACTATAGTACTTGCTAATGAAACTCCTACAGTATCATTTACATAAATTTGTAAGTTTCCACCAACAGTAAAGTTATCTCCTTGAACATTTGTTAGATATAGGGTATCAACATTAACTGTATCCCTAATAGTCATTCTTGCTCCAGAACCTTTATTTCCTACATCAGCAGTTGTAATTCCGATAACATCTCCAGTCGCCCAACCATTTCCAGTTGATATACCTAATGTGTTGAGAATAATTCCATCTAAAGTTCCATCTGCCTTAAATGTAACTGTCTCTGCCATCAAGTTTCTACCTCTACCCGTAATTGGATATAATCCTACGTTTCTGTATGTTCCTGCAGAATATGCAGTACCTACATTTGCTGTAGTAATACCTGTAAAGGAAACACCACCACCTACATTTTCAATATAACCATTTGTAAGAGATGCACTTTGCTTAACTCTTGTGCCTGGTACTAAACGATCTACAACTAAACCAAGTGTTGAACTTGTAATACCTACATCAATCTTTCTAGGATAAACCTTAACTGCATCTGGTTGTAGTGCAGGTACATTCTCATTTACAGTATCTAAAGATGGATTATAGAAGAATGCTGTTCCTGCTTCTGGAATGAAGTTTGCTTTATAAAGTTTAAACTTCATATCTTCAAACTGACTTGGTGTCCAGATAGTTCCATTCTGAGATTTGAATAAACTACCACCAATATATTGTTTGGTTACTATAACTGCTTCGGCATCAGGTAAGTTCTGTCCATTTACAGTTCTCTCTCCCATTTGAGCAATCCAAACTTCATAGTTATTTGTTGTTGGTGCAAGAACAACGATTGCATATTCTCTTCCTTGCTGTAAGTAGATTGGAGATGGGAATTTGACATTTGTTGCTACAGAAGCATCTGTAGAAGTTGTTATATCAGATGGATATAAAACTGCTCTAGCGTATTCATGAACCAATCTATCTGTTGGAGTTCCGAGTTCAACTTCCCTAACTTCAACGAATACTTTTTCATTTTCATCTTTCAATGAGAAGTAAAGGTCTACAGATGTTAGGAATGCTCCTGTCTCATCCACAGTAAATGATTGTGCTAGAGGATCTTTACCACCTCTTCTTCTCCTTCTACGACGTTGACGGACTGTTTGAACAACAGTATCTTGTCTAAAGGTTTCAACTATTCCTGTTGCTGCATATCTTCCTTCTCCATGAGAGATTGATATACTGCCAGGTAATTGTTCAGCATCAGATTCGCTTGTTGTTACTCTGAATGTTCTATCTCCAGACTTAATTCTAACTGTAGGAGGTGGATTTGTATTAGGATCTCTAATGAAGAATGATCCAATTAAATCTCCGAATGTATCAGTAACTAACCTTACATCGCTAACAGTCGCTGTAGCACCGCTATCTGCTCCTACAAGAGTCATTCCTGTTGTTATGTACCCAAAGTATGTTCCTTGTGCATTGTTTGACAGAGAGCGTGTATCGACATTCAAGACGGTTCCTGATGCAGAATACTGAGTAGTTAACTGTTCTGAAGTATTATATGGATTCGCATTATATGTTACTTCTGGATTATTGTAAGGACCATCTTTATGATTTGGTTGAGATGTTCTAAATGTTATTAACTTTTCTGCACCTACAAATCCTTCTACATTTTCTCCAACATTAAATGATCCAGAGACCATTGAGATTTCAATAAGTTTAGGTATAACATCTATACCCGATATTCCATCCATAAATGGGTAGAATCTTGAAACAGGTCTTAGACCACCAGCTTGGAACTGTACGTTTCTTGAACGCATAAATGTATCTGCTTCGCTACTGATTAGAATATCTTCAGTAAATGTTCTTGCTGTATTACCAGTTTGCCTTCTTTCTCCACCAGGTACAATAACAGTTCTTGTCCAGTTATCTGTTGCAGGAGTCATAACAACTCTTCCAACAAACTCAATCATATTAAATGGGTTTACATTTTCTGATCTAGATGCTAAAGGTTGTTCTAACCAACTAGTTTCATCATATCTTAATGTAATTAAATCTCCTGTTTTCTGTACGTTAGTATCAAGTAAAGTTAAATCTTGACTAAGATCATCATTAAATGTATTAACATTAGTTGAATATGCAGGTTCTAGTTGTAGAGAATAAACATCTATTGGTGTTAATAATTCTCTTCTACGTGCATCTATGTCTGCCTTTGCATCAAAGTTACTTAACTCCATTCTGCGATTATCCGCAAAATCATCAACAAAGAATCCAGACTTAAACCTGTTCAAACCTTGAGCATCTTGGATTTGTAAAGTTTGAGTATTTAATTCAAGTAAACTTAATGAAGTTACAGTTTCTAATGTATCAATTCTATCTTCCAATTCACCAATATCTTTCATGGTAAATCTCTTATTATCAATCACACTTACTTCTGCATCATCAGGATTGAAGAGATAAGGTGGGAATTTGACAACTGCAAGAGTCATCGTATCATCAATACTTGTAGGTTCTTTTGGATTTTGAGCAGATGTTCCTTTAACAACTGAGATATTACCCTCAATATCTAAAATAATCTTATCAATTCTACCTAAGTAATATTCAACACCCAATACTGAACTTTCATTTGGTGCAGAAACTAAAGTTGTATTTACACTACTTGATCCAAATGCACGACTTGCAAAATCAAAAGGAGATGTAGAAGGTATGAAAGTACTGAAATCAGCAACTCTTGGTCTGAAATCAAGAATGTCTGATAGTCTAGTTCCATCTTTTAATGATGGAATTTCTTTACTATATCTCTCTTTATCATAAGAGTTAACAGTATAGAAATCTCCATTATCATTTGCGGGAACAATATATCTGTTGCAGATTACTAATAATTTTTTAGAAGGTGCAAGTGCTTGATTATTTCTTACAAGTTTTGAGTAATCATAATATTGTTCTTTCTGTCCACTATCAAGAGTAAATCTATCTGTAATATCAAGGTAACTACCTTGTGTCATGGATTGAACTGAAGTTACGATTGAAGATTCATCAAAAGTAACAGTCTCTCCAACTTGGAAACTATTTGCATTTAAAGGAACATATCCAATTTCAGTTGCAGAAGGTTTAGTTACTATTTGTGCTACAGCATTACTCTTCTTACCAATTATTTTTTCTCCAATAATCGCATTTACATCCAATCCTAAACCACTAACAAACTGAAGTGTGTTTAAAGTTGGAGTTAATTTATTTAAAGACTCATATACTTTTAATACTTTTACTACATCAGGTGTGTTTAAAGATATTTCTCTATCTTCTACTCTTAGACCATAATAGAAAGTAGTAGATAATCCAGTTACTGATGTGCTGATTCCAGAAATAGACTTATCTATAACAACTTGATGACTTCTGTCATAAGTTTTTTGCTTACTAACTATACCTTGTCTCTTAATAGTTGTGTTAACTGTAACATCAGATTGTCCCCCTCTAAGACCACTGAAATTAACTGTAGTACCATTTGATCCAAAGGTAACTTGTGATGAGTCTAGAGGTTCAAATGTACCATCAGTGTAAGCAATACTGTAAGACTTACTTTCAAATGGTTCAAAGAAAGCACTTGAGAAACCTATATTAGCAGTATTCAAACTTAACTCACCAAGAGCACTTGTTGATTTACCTGTTTCTTGATGAACAATCGTAAGTGTAGAATCACTCAAGTCTAAAGATGCGACATTTGGAGATGATAGTTTAGAGTATAAGAAAGCATCTCTCTCATTTCTAATTCTTGGTTCTCCTACTGTAAATGTAGTTGTAACTGTATCAATACCAACAACTCCACCATCATTAACTCCAGTTACTGTGGCAACACCAGTTAGAGTTAAGAATTGTAGATCGCTTGATACTCCTACTACTCTAGCAAATGTTTCTGTTGTAAAGGCATCTCTTTGATAACGAATTATTGTGTTAGTTGATATTCCACTAAATGTTTTTCCTGCACATGATGCGATTCCTGTTGGGGAAATTGAAATTTTATCTGTAATCTTAAAGTTTCTTGGAGTTATACTCTCAAGAACTGTGTCTCCTGAGAAATCAGTAGTTATACCACCTGCACTTGCAGTCTGATAGACTGATTTAATATCTTTTATATTTTTTGCATCAACAGCAGTAATTGAACGAATATATTCTGTACCTTCATTGAAAGAAATTTGCTCTCCGACAATAAATTCTCCAGAAGTTTGAGTTACTGTTATCTCTAAACTAGATGCACCAGGAGAACTGACAACATAACCTGTAGCACCACTACTTAAACCTTTTATGTAAGATGAAGCAGGGCAGAATCCAGATGAAACTGGAGCACTTAAAGTTAATGTTGTATATGTTTGAACATCATATAAGTAAAGATCGAACTGAGAACTATCATTAGTGTATGAAATATCATTTAATGAGAAACTATAAACTCTTGCTTGTCCTATAGTTACACCATTAGGACCACCACCAGTGCTCTTTCTACGACTCTGTAAGGTTACTACGTTATTAGTATTATTAATTCCTACTACAGGACTTCCTTGAACATTGTTGACTTTCAACAAATTACCCATTTTAAATGGGACAGATGCTCCAGTAAGTGTTGTTGTATCTCTGGGTTTATCAAGATCTAAGATTGTACTACCAGGAAAATCAACATCATATCCTCTAACATATGCTGTTCCTGAAGATACTCTAGCACAAACTAGGTCTTCACTAGGATCATTAAGTTGTTCTGTCTTTTGTTCTGCTGTGTATATACCGTTATTTGATATCTTATCATTTAAACACTCTTCAACATCAATCGTAAATTCGTTTACTGTATAGTTTCCAGATTCATCAAATGTTCTCTTAGCAAAGTAATCTCTAATTACAGAATATGTTGTTTTATCTTGTAATTTCTTTATTTCTCCATTAACAATTCTTACTAACTCAACAAAATTCTTATCATCAAAATCAGTTATTGATTTCTTACCTAATTTTGCAGTTATCTTTAATCTATCTGCACCTGGTGCAGCAAAGTTAGAAAAACCTCTAGCATTATCATATAGACTTGATTCATCTCCTGCAGAGACTAATTCCTCATTTACAACTAATCCAACTCTGTATGATGAGTCATTTTTGTATGGATCTAGTACAATTGTATCAGTTTGAACACTTGCAAACACACCACGAATGAAATATATTCCATTAGATACATGTACTGCTGATGAAGTTGCAGTAGCATTTAAGTCAATAACAGAAGCAAAACTGTCTCCTGCACTAATTGTAGTGTTTCCATAAGTTACTGAATCTTCAGCAATTAGAGTTTCTCCATCTGAGAAAGGTCTGAATTGGAAATCTCTATTAGAATTAAGATATTTTACGTAAAGTGTTGGAAATTCTATTCCATCAGTTGGTGGAAATACAACTTTTTGAATAGTTCCTGTTACACCAGAAGTTCCTCCAGATATTTTTTTACCAACAAATTTATCCAAATATATGTTCAAATCTAATCCAAAATGTGTTGGATTTATTTTTACTGCCTCATAAAATCTATCATATGTAACTCCACCAGGAATTACCATAGATCCTTCTTTGAAAATATGGCTACCGAATGATTCAATCTGACTTTGCAGTATTGATTGTAAAGTCGTTAGTTCCCTTGCTTGGATTGGATATCCAGGTTTAAACAGAACTCGATAAAAGTTATTCGCCTTATCGAAATCATCATAATATGGATTTATATTTAAATTGGTCTTTTGTGGCATCTTCTTAGAACTCTAGAATAATCTTAATGTCTTCTTTTTGCCTTGCATCTCTAGTAACTACTGGTCTATTATCCAAATAAATTACATCACCCGACGTTTTATTTATCTCAGGTTCGGCAAGTCCCCTTGTAAATTGAACTCCAAGGTTGATATTTTTATTACCAGATGGATTTGTGGTAATTCCAGTATATCCATTATCTATTTTTCCAGAGAATCCATCGCCTGTAAAAACTTTAGGACCATCTGAATCAAATGAATATCTTCTACCCTCGCTACTTACACCAACATAATCTTGTTGATTATAAGTTGATGGGTGGAAATTTTGAGATCTGTCTTGGAAAAACTTAATAACTTTTGTAGTTTCATCATATGATGCAACATATCCTTCAGCAGTAACAGATTTACCATCTACTGTTACACTTTGAGTTATCTTTTTACCAATGGTTAGGAAATTTTCTCCTGCAATTGTTCCATCATCTAATAATTTGATAGCATTTGTACCACAGAACTGGTTATCATCAAATACATTAGTTGAATTAACTCTTAGAGGGTTCTTAACTACAGAAATTTGAGCAAATGCAGTATCTGTTGGGAAATCTTTATCAGAATCATCAAATCTTGCATACAGTAAAACTCTGTCAGTTCCTAATTCCTTATAAAGATCATTTCCATGTCCTTTAGCTGGTGGAATAATTGGAATTAACTTAGCAGGAGTGGGTATACTACCAACTGGTTGTAATGTTCCCAAATCAACCATTGCATAAGTATAACCTTTACCGCCAGATGAAATAACAGCATCTGTTATTCTACCTAAACTATCAACAGTTATAACTGCTTTAGCACCTGAACCATCTCCAACTATAGGAACTTCTCCTCCTGCATAACCTGCACCAGGATCTTCAATAAAGATGTGTTTTATCTGGTTTTCATTCAGATCTGAATTACCATTCTCCCTAACTGCTTGAATTTGAGAGTCAGTTGATGTTGACCAGTCGTTTGGAACAGAAATATATTCCGTAGAGTCAAATTTGATTATATCGCTTGGTGCAACAGTAAACAAATACTTCCAAATATATCCATCTCCACTCTCTCCTGCTTTAGATGGTTCTAAATCAGTGAAGAATGGTTCATCTTCTGAACCTTTACCAGTTGTATTGATACCAGAGGAACCATTGTTAATACAAACATAGACTCTGAAATCGCTATTCATCACATAATATCTTGCATCATAAAGTCTTGTAGAAGAAGTTTCTGGGGACTTATTATCAGAACTATAATCATGTCTGAATATTTCATACGTGGTACCACGTTTCCAGTCAACTCTTCTTATTAATCTTCTAATATTAGAAGTGCTTAGTTTTTTACCAAATAGAATAGTATCTTGTGCGTGGTTAATATAACTAAAATTATCTGTGGGGTCAGGTGTTGCACTATCCCAGTTATCAACTCTACCAAAACCAACTGGAGCAGCTGGATTCGCTAAACCCACGGTAATATAGTATGAGTTACTGGTATTAGCTACCGACTCAATAAAATTGTTCGCGTTTAATATTCTGAATTGGTCAGTAATTATTGCCGACATTGTTAGACAGTTTTCTTTCTATTTATTACTTTAATCTGGGAGTATTTTTCTGATCGCTCCATTATCCCTCAAACCGTAACCTCTTCTTTGCATTAGAGGGTATGTTGAGAGACCTGAAGTTACAGTTCTACCAGAGACTCCTATGGAAATTGGTTCAGCATTTCTTACAAAATTAGTAAGTCTTCCCCAAGAATAGTATCCATTAGGATTATATATCGAAGATCCAAGTGCCTGTAATCCAGTAGTTACTGTATCAGACTTAATATTACATACAATTTCATTTGCAACAGGAATTTGATGAACTCGATAAACGTTATCAACAAACTCTGTTCCTACTCCGATAATATCATTATCATGTGTGTATATTGAAGTAACACCACTTCCAACTGTGGTATCGGTAACAACAATATGATAACCAACTTGTAGATCAAGAGTATTATCAGCAAAGAACTTGATCGCTAAATCAGTTCCAATACCTGCAACTGTTGAAATACCAGTTATGATTCCAGTGTTACCTTGAACATTTTGAATGTTTGTTACTACCTCATTAACCAATCTTGGTTGAGGTATTATAATCTGAGGAGCAACAGGCACATTAAGTGAATTGGTGTATCCAAAACCTGGATTAGAAACACTTACTACTGAAACTGATCCATTTACTATGGTTGCAGTTCCTGTTGCTGTTGTGCCAATACCAACTCCAATATTCTTAGGAGATGAGTATTTAACTTCAACAGTTGCTGTTGTATAACCGAAACCTGGATTGGTCACGGTTGTCCCAGTAACTTTTCCACTTGAATCTATTGTTGCAGTCGCAGCAGCACCAACTATTGGAATATCATCTATTACAACAGCATCAACGTATGCGGTTACTACACTAGACTCATTTTCTTCATAATTGAAGAATTGTGCATTATCAAGAAGAATATCAGTATCTCCAACATTAACATCTCTGATAATTCTTGAAGTTGGGAATACCATTCCCTCAATAGAATCTCTTGCCTTAGAAACAAATCTTCCATTTATAAAGAGATCCCTCTTCTGTTTAGTCCAATTGACACTTCTATCATTGAACGCATCAATACCACTATCAGCATAAACGTTAGTTTCAACTCTATCTGAAGTTGCAATATCATAAACTATTCTTCCTTCTGTTTGATTTACAGATGTTGAAATACCAGCTGCTTTTCTAACAGATAGGGTGTCTCCGACTTTTACTGTTTCAGCAATATCAGTTTCTACACTATCAACTTCTCTAGTTCCATTATAGAAGAATATAGAAATTTTATCTTCTGGTTTTGGTGCTTCAAGGAATTGTACTGATGATCCACCATCAAAGATGTATGCATCTTTTGGTTCCTGTAAGACTCCATTTATGAAGATTACTAATACAGCATCAATATCAATTAGTTTTGAATCATTATCATTTTTATCTAATTGGAAACTAACTAATTCAGCATTGTATAGAAGTGGGAATACAGTTCTTACACTATCTTGTAGATTTTCAATCGGATCAATAAAGTCTAATTGTCCAAACTGCCAAGAAGCAAATCTATCGTTGAATACATCAACAACTTCTATTTCAAATGGTGATATTGGTTTTTTCAATCCTTTTGCTGTTACTAATCCAACAGGTTGGAATTTATCTCCAAGTTCAAATGCGTATCCAACACCTTTGATTGAGAAATCAGAAACTTCAAAGAACTGAGCAGGAGCAAATGATTTTTTAGCAGATACAGTACTGAAACCAATTGCACTAGTAACAATACCGACAAATGAATTGATTGCTGATTGTACATTAGCACAACCACCAGGATCTGTATTGTACCCTACAGCAGGATCTGCTGTAATTGTTAGATCGAATACTTGATCTCTTACTGTGTAGTCAGATTTAGCAACTGCTACGTTATTAATAACTTTATTTGCTAAATCCCTTGCAGCGTGGAATACGTAGATTGATTCTTGCTCTTCTCCTGCAACATGTGCTCCAGTGATATAAAGATTTGCAGCATTCCATACTTCATCATTACCACCAAATCTTAAGTTAAATGCTACTGCTTCAAGAACATCAATAACATCATCCTTACAGTTTTGTGGTCCGCCTGGTACACTGAATGATGGATATACCTTTAACATCTCTCCTACAGAGATATCAGCAATTAATAATTTGTTTGCATCTATTAGATCCCCTGCATCAGCAAAGCGATTTTCAAATATTGGTTTTGAATTAGGTCCTAATTTAAGATTAATTAACTCATTAACACCAGTTTCGCTAGTTTGTCCGATTCCTCTTCTAAATGTACCTTTAATATCTAAGTTTGTATAACTTGGTTCATCAACTAATACATCTGGGTTAACATATCCAGTACCACCATCTACGATAGTAAATTTAAGTTGACCACCTGTTCCATTTACAGATGTTCCTGCGTTAACTGTAATTGTTTCAGTTGTTGTTGCACCTATACCTAAAACTGCTCTGTGTATTGGATCTGTTGCTCTTGGGTATGAGTGGAATGTTGCATGATTATCTTGTGCACAAGTAAAGGTTAAACTTCTTGTATGGATACCAATTGATCCATTCGGGCCATCAGTTCTAATATTACCAGACTGTGCACCTACAAATGTGTGTGCAGATGTGTCAGATGACGTGCCCACAACCACAGTGAACGTGTCTGCATCAACTTTAGTTATTGCTAACCATTTAGCTGCAGCTGGATCATCTTCTCTTGGATAGTAATGCTCAGATTTATTATTATCTTTTGCACAAGTGAATGTGAATGAGTTAGGAGCAAGTTGAACTCTTTCTCCAGTTACCATACCATGTGGAACACTTGTGGTTATTGTTAATACACCTGTAGAGGGGTTATAAGACGCATCACTGCAAGTTAATATTCCTGCAGCAGTAAACCCGTGTCCTGCTCCAAGGTTCAATACAAGATCACCTGTGGATGGTTCGTAAGACGCTGTGGATATTGATACACTAGAATTCAAACTTCTTCCAACATTTAAAGTAAATGCAGTTGTTGAACTTACAGTAACAGCAGTTGTTACTCCTGAAATTGGATCGTGTGGACGAGGATAAGCATGAACGGTAGCAAAATTATCTCTTGCACATTTGAAACTAATACTACCATCATCAAGAGTTATAGTATCGCTAGTGCTCATTCCATGTGGACTAGCAAATGCTAATGTCATATCTCCAGTTATTGGATCATATGAAGCACTGGTAGGTGTCTTTTGATTACCAGCCTCAGCACCACTTTGAACATTTACGGCACCTGTAGAGGCAGAATCAAATGTATGTAAGTATTGTCCACCATAATAGATGTTATTTGATGTTCCATACCAGTATTTGTGCTCGTTAGTTAGAACTTCTGCAGATATAACAGCATTATTTCCTGTATGTCCAGGTTCATATACACTAACACCAATAGCAACTCTTCCATTATAACCAGATCCAAATGCTCTAGAAGTAGA
>Ga0208405_1000077_pt1 | contig 16494 bp, 30 predicted proteins | sample ETNtaG_32_FD_185766 | JGI IMG/M metagenome (GOLD analysis project Ga0208405, IMG submission 185766) | Marine microbial and viral communities from oxygen minimum zone, Eastern Pacific Ocean - ETNP201302PF84A (SPAdes) (version 2) | ecosystem: Environmental > Aquatic > Marine > Oceanic ... | reverse complement strand
TTCTTTATTTCCTTTTTTATTTTTGGATATATGCTCTATCTAGTTGTTCTGCCGTTAGAGCAGATGGTATTGATGTCAACAGAGCGACAGGCCAATGTTATGCCCATAACAGCCTATCATCCATCAAGTTGATTGATTATGACAAGATTTGGTTAGACCCGACTTTGGACTACAAATATTCTTTGGACAAGGACACAGAAGGAGTGAACCAGGATAGTGTTTGGTTGGAAACGGTTTGGAAGTTCCACGACATCTACAGACAATCCATAGAAAGATGTGCAAAAGGTGAGACTGACATCTGTAAGAAGATTGTTGAACATACTGAATATCTAGCATCGGGCGACAAGATGTTGAAGAACAAGTATTGGAACAAGGACGGTCACGATTTTTATGAATCAACCATATTCAACAATCATAGCATATCACATATCTTGATGGCGTATGGAGTTGCCATCCAAAAGGTAGATGTTGATGCGGGTACTCATCAAATGATAGGTGAGAGTTTCAAGAAGGCTGTGAAGAGCAATAAGAGAACCTATTGTGGTTCGTGCAAGACGAAGATAAACAACCACCATCTTGCCAGTGCTAGGGCATTCGCTTTATATGGTACCATCTTTGATGACGACAAGGCAGTTGCTACGGCGAGAAGTTTATTGAACAAATATTATAAGGTTATGAGCAAGGAAGGTGCTTTGAGAGTTGAAGCGATAAGAGGTGAGATGGCACTTGCCTACACAGGTAAATCTATAACGGCTGTGATATCTATCCTTAACATATTGGAGGACGGTGGCGAACAGGCTTGGTCACAGACAGAATTAGATTGGGTTGCAAAGGCCGTGGACTTTTACATTGACGCCAGCAACGACCATATGAAGATCTACAAGTGGGCGAAACAGAAGAAACATAACAAGAACGGCAATCCAAAATATCAGAAGATGACCCACAATCAACAGGGTTGGGTTAGACCATTCATTCAGAGATACCAGGACAGCCACCCGGAACTTGTGGCGAAGATATTGAAGCAGAAGGATGTGAGAAGATACCTACAGAAAGATGCTCGTAAGTCAGGTGATCAGTGGAGTGCGATAGATAGTAAATGCTTCTTCAAGATCGTGGACATAACACAGGATTGGAACAAGAACAAGGCGAAAGTGGATGCAACGATTCCAGTTAAAACGAAATGGGGAACGACCCACATATACTAGATGATAGAAAAGATAGAGAAATTCTTACAATTGACAGGCTACCTATTAAAGGATCTATGGGACGAAATGGTTCCGTGGTTATATGCTTTGATTATCGTTGGCCTGACATTATTAATATTATCAATGGCCATATAGATTTGGTAAAAGGGAGGTACAGGAATGACCCTGTCAAGTGCGTCAGCAAAAAATTTCACGAGTAGGAATGCTCGTATGATGTGGTATTACCAAGCGGAGACTGACCCTATAATTCCTTTAGGAATTAGTGCGAAGCAATTTTTTGACATCGTATCCTATCCTACCTACACCCTTAATACCTTATTGATATCTACCTGCTCTTCGCAGTTAAAGATAATCCAAAGTTGGCTAGATCGCCAACTTTTATCCTTGAGCCTACACCGTTCTCTTGGTGCTCCTACAATATGTGATTATAAAGGAGGTCTAAAATAAAGCGATTATGACAGCAATGAATCCTACTACTACGGCTATCCTTAAGATGCCACATACTGGGCAATCCTTTATGAGTGAGATGAACCTGTATATGCGAGAGTCGTACAATCCTACCTTTAAGTCTGCTAGATGCTTGGAAATGGCGGATGGTGATACCGGATCTGAATGCTTTAATTCTGGCTCTACTTCTTGTGTGAGAACTAATGGCTTACGGAATTGTTCTGGGTCTTGTCCTAGATCGTTGATTGACATATATGCTTATTTAACCTGGATAACGGAGGTGGAGCATTTTAGTATAGTACCCCATCCTAAGGATTTTTCTTTCTATAAAGTACCCTTTGCCCTACAAAATTGGGCGACACGATCCGTACGGATGACCAGGCTAGGGACAGAGCAGGATCTGGAACATTATAGCCAAGTCGTATCGTGTTTACCAAGCATTACCAAACCTTACCAACCTAATTCATCACCGCTACGCTTCCATGGCAAGTCACGACCGTTTTACCAATCTTTACCAAGATATCAATGTGGATCTATCGTTGGTAAGGTTCTTACCAAACTTTACCATTGGCTACCAATTGACATATACAGATATGATGCTATAATGAACACTATAAACAAGGGAGGAAAACTTGCAGAAATACATTAAAATAGAACAAGGAACCTATCGTAATAAGGACCAGTCAGGTCGTATATTTCCGATAGTGAAAGACTATCAGAAGTTCGCAGGCAAGCCGGGTGGATTCGTCACCGTTGCTGTGACTGATATGAGTGACTACGAGGGCCTGGATAAGGTCAGAATCAATGTGGGTAGCATTGGTGATATCAGGGTAGTTAATGAGGGCGAATACATACGATTCAGAGACGAGTTCCGAGGTGGAGTTACCGCCGAAACAAAGGACACAGAAACTGACGAAGAAGCGATCGGCCGTATAGAGGCACGATTCGAGATACTGAATGAGATGACCGAAGCAGTGGCACAGAAGAAGGTACGGGCGATGATCGTTAGTGGCCCGCCTGGTATTGGTAAATCTTATGGGGTTGAGACCACCCTGGAGAAGTATAGCACCTTCGATGACATAGCAGGATCCAAGCGGAAGTTCGAGGTGGTAAAGGGTGCGATGAGTGCCGTGGGATTATACAAGAAGTTATACGAACACGCCGACGCAGGCCATGTTGTGTGCTTCGACGATTGCGATGCTATACTATATGATGACCTATCGTTGAACCTGCTTAAGGCGGCATTGGACACGGGTCGTAAGAGAACCCTACACTGGAACACAGAGTCTAGTGCATTACGGAACGAAGGTGTGCCCAATTCATTTGAATTCAATGGCGGTGTTGTGTTCATTACCAATGTGAAGTTCGACAATGTCAAGAGCAAGAAGTTGCGGGATCACCTAGAGGCATTACAATCTAGATGTCATTACTTGGATCTAACTATTGATAGTATGAGGGATCGTATGCTTAGGATCAAGCAGATATGCAGACAAGGTATGCTGGACAAGTACAATATGGACCAAGAGACACAGGCGGATCTGGTGCAGTTCGTATTCGACAACAAGGCCAATCTACGAGAGATATCGTTGAGGATGGTATTGAAGATAGCAGACCTTTGGAAGATGGCACCAGACAAGTATAAACAATTGGCTCAACAGACCTGTATGAGACCAGGAGGAGTAAACACATGAGTGGACTAGAAGTGGTGGGTGCAGTATGGATCACCCTGTTGGTACTCGATATCATATTATAGAATTCTCGACCTCCCTTGAGAATAAAGGTAGGCCCTTGTGCAGAACAGCAGGGGCCTATTCTTTTGAACCATAACACACAATCAAGAATGGTAGGCATGGTGGCCGATGGTGGCACCAGGGGCTTCAGGCTTATAAAATAAAACTGGTATTTTTTTTTGGTAAGGGGTAAGAATCACCGGCCTGATGATAAAATACCCCCTATATAAAAAAAATGCACAAATGCTGTAAAGGGCACTATACCGGTCTTCCAAAATGGGTCATAAAAGCAACCTGGGTATAGTGTACCTCAGATCCAAAAAATTTGCACAGCAGAATTATATGGGCACTTATACACCTCTCCGTATACCCGTAAATACTTTTATGTTTAAGATGTTCGCAATTATTTGTGCTGTGACTGTGATGGATTGCGTCACACTGTATGAAGACCCACCTAGAACATTTAATACCAAACAAGAGTGCGAAGCCGCTTCTAGCATAAAAGCAGAGCAAACCCTAGAGATGCTCACAGACGAGGGTGAGTTGACTGTGGAACACTTTGAAGTCGGTTGTGAGAAGCAATAATGTTACGAATGCTGATAGGTTTCTTCTTACTTGCTATACTGATCAGCATAGCACTGGGTTACTATCACAAAACTCTCATATGGTTATGATCAAGACTGCGTTGTGGATAATACTGTTCTTTACACTGCCTGGCGTGGTGATGGGTTTGGTGTCATCCTACAGGGCGGGTCATAGGCCACACGAACCGATCGCTCGTTGGTGCAGTACAAGATGGCGACAGATACCTTTCCGCTCGATGTGGATCCATTGTAAGAGTTATTGGATGTACTACGGCATGGTCATACTGTTCGCACTGATGCTGGCACAAGAACTGTAGATTATGTGATGTGTGCATAACTGTTGTGTGCAGATAACAGTGTACTTTTCTCCCGATAGAAGATAAAATAAAGCAAAACAAAGGAACAAATGTTACCATACACAGACGCAGAGATGGATTGGTTATCCGACAGCAAACCCACAGCCAAGAAGAAACGAAGAAGCAATCAGACAGCGGACGGGCAACCCCCGAAAGAGGACAACAGGATGTACACACGAACCTGGGGTATAATGACAACGATAGAAGTGGACGGCAAGTCATATGTCGTTCCGGTGCAGTTATAATGGAATACACAGAGAGGCACGTGATATAATGAGCGAGACTCAGAAATACAACTTGGTGGAGAAGCATCGACTGGACACCTGGGCGTTCTTGACGTTCATGATGATCTGTGCTGTGATCTCCTACCTGTAATTAGATTACCAACCCATACAATTAAAGGTTGCTATTAAGATAAATATGTCGTACAATCCGGAGCGATTGTCGGCCGGCAATCGCATTATCATAATAAATCGAAAGAAGGGAGATAAAAGGATGAAAATGACAAAGAAAAAAATGGGCCTAGGTGTGGCAATAATTGCGGCACTTGTAATATTATGGTCTGTATTCAAACCTGCACCGGCAGAAGCGGCTGACGTCGACTTCACATTTGGAGCAGAAAGAAAAGTAGAGGCTGAAACTAATGCCATGTACTTGGACTCACACGTGGATCTATGGGCAGGCATCGGCGCTACATCTGGTCTGAATTATGATGTTGACGACAATATGAATGCAACATTTAATAGTTTTGAACTTGACTTTGACAAGGACATTGGCGAGAGAGCCTCTGTCTATGTTAATAACGACTTCGACGTGAACCTAGATCACACTGAGACTGTTATTGGCTTTAAATTAAAATTCTAAATTTTAATTGAACACACAGGGTCGGTTCCCGCCTGCCCTGTGTGACACACTTCCAAATTTTTTTACCAAACATCGTTGACAATTTTTTTGCATATGCTATAATATCAGTACTATGGGCAAGAAAACATATCAATTCTATCCGGAATACCAGTTCAGTGGATGGGTGTTGAATGCGATCAGGATATTGGTCAGCATAATAGCCTGTGTGTTGTGTTTCTTCATAATACTGCCACTTGCTATGTTGATACTGGGCACGAGATGGATTGTGAAAAAAGTTTACCAAATGCTCTTGTATTTTAAAAAATAATGTTTATATAGAAGTTATGACAAAGATTATAGGAATAGATTTAGGAACAACCAACTCTTGCGTTTCCGTCATGGAAGGTAGCGGAGCGAAGGTTATAGAGAACACTGAAGGAAACAGGACCACACCATCGGTGGTGGGTTTCGGAGACGAGCAACTGGTGGGAATGCCCGCCAAGAGGAACGCAGTCACCAATCCTGCAAACACAATATTCGCGGCCAAGAGATTGATAGGTAGAAAATTTGACGGCGACTCTGTGCAGAAAGACATCTTGACTTCCCCTTTCAAGATAGTCAAAGCAGACAACGGAGACGCTTGGGTAGAAGCAAAAGGCGAGAAGTATTCGCCATCGCAGATATCTGCATTCGTTTTACAGAAGATGAAAGAGACAGCAGAGAAGTATCTAGGACAAGCAGTGACCAAAGCGGTCATCACTGTGCCTGCGTATTTCAATGACTCACAGAGACAAGCAACCAAGGACGCGGGTAAGATCGCAGGACTTGAAGTTGAACGTATAGTGAACGAACCAACAGCGGCCGCTCTCGCATATGGCCTTGACAAGAAGAAGTCAGGCACAGTTGCAGTGTACGACCTAGGTGGTGGTACGTTTGATATATCCATATTAGAAATAGGTGACGGAGTATTTGAAGTTAAATCCACAAACGGTGACACGTCATTGGGTGGAGAAGACTTTGACAATGTTATTGTTGATTACCTATTAACAGAATTCAAGAAAGACAACGGAGTCGATCTAAAATCGGACAACCTTGCTCTGCAGAGAGTCAAGGAAGCGGCGGAGAAGGCCAAGATAGAACTATCATCTGCGGCACAGACAGAGATCAATCTGCCTTTTATCACTGCTGACAAAACAGGACCAAAGCATTTGAATATCAAAATGACTAGAGCAAAACTAGAAGCACTGGTCGAGGACCTAGTAATGAAAACACTGGCACCCTGCAAACAAGCATTGAAGGATGCCGAACTACAGGCCAGCGACATAACAGAGATAGTGCTTGTTGGTGGTATGACTCGTATGCCGAAAGTTACGGAAACAGTTAAAAATTTCTTTGGCAAAGAACCTCACACAGGAGTTAACCCAGACGAAGTTGTAGCCATCGGAGCCGCGATACAGGCCGGAGTACTACAAGGTGACGTTAAAGATGTATTACTTTTAGACGTAACTCCTTTATCATTGGGTATTGAAACACTAGGTGGTGTTGCAACAAAACTAATTGAAAAGAACACAACCATTCCCACAAAGAAAAGCCAAGTATTCTCAACAGCAGAAGACAATCAAGCGGCAGTTACAATCAGAGTTGTACAAGGTGAAAGAGAGATGGCGGCAGACAACAAGGCATTGGGTAACTTCAATCTGGAAGGCATCGCACCTGCTCCACGTGGAATACCTCAGATAGAGGTTGCATTTGACATAGATGCAAATGGTATTGTTAGTGTAAGTGCAAAAGATAAAGGCACAGGCAAAGAACAAAAAATTACTATACAAGCATCAGGCGGACTATCAGATGATGAGATAGATAAAATGGTCAAAGAAGCAGAAGCAAACAAAGAAGCAGACAAACAAAAAAGAGAAGCAGTTGATGTCAAGAATCAAGGAGATACTCTAGCACATCAAATAGACAAGCAGTTGAAAGAGCACGGCGACAAATTGTCAGCAGAAGACAAGACCAAAGTCGAAGCGGATGTCAATGCTCTGAAAGAAGCATTAAAAAACTCTGACACGGATGCGATCAAAAGCAAGATCAAAGATTTAACAGAATCAGCGATGAAATTGGGCGAAGCAGTATACAAAGAACAGCAAGAGCAAAAACCTGCAGAAGAAAAACCCAAGGAAGATAATGTTGTTGACGCAGATTTCGAAGAAGTCAAAAAAGACAAATAACACATATCATACGAACCCCTAGCACAATATATAAATACAACTGTGTTTTAATAAATACAAGTATTAAAAGGAACTAAAAACTATGGCAATAGAAGTAGCAAAAACTTATACAAGACCAAACAACTCCAAAGGTTGGTTTTCTGATACTCAAGCAGGTAAAACAGCGGCGGCGGCAGTTGCAACTCACATGGCAAACACTTATCTTGACAACGGACAAATGAAAAGAAAAGTGGAATACCTAAGCGAGAATCAAATCAGAGTAACACAACGTTGGGTTAACCAATCAGTTAAAGATGCTTTTGACTCAGATTCAGCATTGGCTGACATCAAAGCAAAAAGAATCGCTCATTGTGAAGCAAATCTAATCACAATAGCAACAGGATCAGCAACTGAAGTTAACAGTGTTAGTTTTGGTAGTTAATACAAAATAGTATTAAAACTAATACGCAAGGACCCTAACCTTGTGCGTTCCTCATATCCTAAAACTATTTGACCTAAACGTCGAATCATTATATAATATCAATGTATCCATGGTGAAAGTATAGACACCCATTGAGTCAGGCGAGAGTCAAATCAACTGGAGTTTCCTGTATGCAAGAGCAGGTGGATGCACAAAACGGTCTGAAGAACCACCCGGTGTTGTCTTCAGCAATACCGGGTATATAAAAATATGTTTAATAATGTAAAAGGTAATTGGCCAAGCGAAAAAAGATTTATACTTTGTTCTTGTGACGAAAAATACTTTAAAGTTTATTTCAAAAGATTTTACGACACGTTTACTGAACTATGGCAACTGCCTGTACACATACACATAATTGATCCCAGCGAACAATCTCTAAAATGGTTAGAGAGCAAACAAATATCTCATACGCACTGTAACACAAACGATTACAATTGGAAAGTGGCAATAGACAAATTTCGAATGGCAACGGAAAGAACAAACGAAGATAGTGTTATAAAGAAATGGATATACGAAAGTTATACACAATGCCAACGTTTTGTTTTGTTAGGCTACAATATGAGATCCGATCAATCGATAATTGTTGCCGATGTTGATGCATATGCACAGCGAGTACCGAACAGGAAATCTAGAAAAGAGTTATTCAGACAAACAGCATTTTCAAGACACGGAGGAAGAATAATGGCAACGTTCTGTCATTTACATCCAAACGATTTATCTAAAATTCGAAATGTTGCTGAAGACATTGTACACACAGCAAACAACGATCATTTCCAAATTGGTTTGGATCAAAAGGCATTATTGAAAGTTTTTAATCAAGGAACGTGGACGAACCTAGATAAAACTTGGATAAGACACTTTGATGTTAAAGATGAAACAGATAGGCATCACCATTCACTTTGTTACATATATCATGAAAAAGGTCTACGTGGTAAAGACTTTAATGTCAAATGGACATCTTGGTAGTGGTTGACATTAATAACATTTTAAAGTAATATTAATTTATGAGCTCACTTGTACCAATAGTTATAGAACAGACTAGTAAAGGAGAAAGAAGTTACGATATATTTTCTCGTTTGCTGAAAGACAGAATTATAATGCTCGAAGGACCGATCGGTGAACACACTGCGTCGATTCTTTGTGCCCAATTATTATTTTTAGAATCACAATCCCCATCGAAAGATATTACAATATACATAAACTCTCCAGGAGGACTAGTTACAGCAGGTATGGCCATTTATGATACTATGCAATATGTTAACTGTCCTATACAGACTATCGTTACAGGACAAGCCTGTTCAATGGGATCATTACTTGCATCAGCAGGTACAAAAGGAAAAAGATTGATGTTACCTCATTCGAGACACATGATACACCAACCTTTAGGTGGTGCTCGAGGACAGGCAACTGATGTTGAAATACAAGCGAACGAACTGTTAAGATGGAAGAAAGAGCTTACAAAAATTTACGAAAAGACAACAGGACAACCATACGATAAATTAAAAGATGATATGGAAAGAGATAAGTTTATGACTTCGGAAGAAGCAGTGGCTTATGGACTAGCAGATAAAATTGTATCTTCGAGAGCAGAGGATAACAAGTAAGATGTTTAAAAAGCCTGCTAACACTAAAGTATGGCGAATTTTAAAAAACAATACAGTAGATCCTGCTAAACATTTAGAAAATTTTGTAAATAAAATCTATAAAGAAGATTGGATAACTGGATATAGAAGATGGCAAAAGACAAACCAAAAACGAAAAAACCATACGCAAAAGTAAGATTGGTTCCCGAAGATTCAAAAATGAAGGACCATGGCTTTTACTATTATGCGATGAAACCCACCAAAGGTGAAAAGAAAAACCAAAAACTCAGAGTTAGAAAATATGATCCAATCACTAGAAAGCACATATGGTGGGTAGAAAAAAAATTACCACCACACTCTAAATAATAGTTGACTAGTTCAACAATTAGCATTATTATTACAATATGTCAGAATCAAAAAGAACATACGACGATCATAAAGAGCACGGCAACGATATGACCTACGAGAACGAAGGGTCACGTGATCTTTCTCCAATGGTACAAATCTCTTTGAAGGAATACGACAAGTTAAAAGACAGAGCAAAATATATCACAGATAAAGATATGATTGCTTGTATAGATAAAATTGAAGAACTTGTTAGAGCATTGAGAAAACATATTGTTAGAACAGATCTAGATTAATATCTACACATATTATTTTGGATATAAGAATTCTAAATAATTGTGTGTACACTCTTGAAAAACGAAAACTAATTTATATCATGACTCGTAAAATGGTCTGGAGGCATACTCATTGTCTCACTCCTGGACCAGGCACACCTTTATGGTTTGACCCAACTTGGGTAATTGATAAATGTGAATTATGCAGTATGGATATCGATAGCCAAGATTGGTTTAATAATTGTTCTTACAATCAATCACAAAGAAAATTATTCGATAATATCGATCTCGACAGGAAGTACTGGCACGGCCATTAATACTTTACGTTCTTCGGGATAAGTTGTTGGTGTAGGCATTAAAAACGTTTGATTAGTTGTAGCACACCCGGACAACACTACCAAACATAGATACCCAAATATATAGCAACGCCAATTATAATTAACCATGTCAACCATTGACTCATTATTCTAATATTATTTTTTTAATTGATTTACTTCCGTCTATGTTTGACTCAAGTTCTGCTTTTGCCTTTAGGCACTGATATTTGGTTCCAGCACTGTATTGTCTTTCTGCTGTTCGTTTGCCTCTAAGGCAAACTGCCATTGTTTCTTGTATCCTGTGTTCTTTGATCTCACCGTTCACAAGCATTAACAATGCCACTACCGTTTCTATCATTGGTGATCTCCGTTGCCGTTTTTGTACACAATTTCTCTGTCTGCATCTTTTAATTTTTCAATGTTTAATTGTGCTTTTTCCATCTGTTCTTTCAAGAACTCTATGTTCACTCTATTGTTGGCCATGTCATCCAGATGCTTCTGCATTCTGTCTACTGTTTTGTAAAGGTCCTCGATCAACATGAACTGCTCTATGTCTTGAGAACTTTGACCTAACTCACCTCTAGGATATTTTATTCTGAAGTCTGTGTTTTTTGTCACTTCGTTGTGCAGTCTTTCGTCTTCCGCTGTCATGTCTTTTTCTATTAACACTGCTTGAGTTTCCAACTTGTTTAATCTCTCGATCACACCAAAGTACGCCCAAACTCCCACGGCAACTGCGGCCACTATGGACAACAGATTCCGCATAGGCATTGAAATTGATGTTGAATCACTTATTTTCATTATAGTAGTATTTATTAGATATTCTATTTGCTTTTTCGTGCAGTCACACGTTTTTTAAGCACGTATTTCTTTCCTTTAATACGATACACATTTTGCCTCTTTTTGACGGGCTGATCTAGGATATCCTCATATCCCAGGAGACAAATTTTTTTGAGCCAGTTCCACATAGTAGAACCCCCTACTTAAAATGTTACTTTTTAAAAGGATTTAAACTTTTAATACCTTTAGTCGCACCTTTTGTTGTTGACTTAACACCGTCACCTACTTTTTTAGTAAGATCTTTTGCTTTACCAACAACATCAGGCATTTTAACTTTGGGTAATTTTATTTTTGGCAGTTTAAACATTACTTCTTCCACCACATTAGTTTCTTACTCATTGCACCTAGGTCCTCGAATTTTTCATTCACATACCAACCTGCAACAAAACCAATGATAAAGGCTATTGTTAAAAACATATTACCTCTCCTTATTACTGAGCTTCCACTGGAGCCGGTTGTCCTGACCAAAGCACCCAAGCGAATATGATTACCACTACTGCGGCACCAACCCATACTTTTTTATTTTTTAGAAAATCTTTCATTTTAAATCTCCTTATTTTCTACATTTTTTACAACCACAATCAGGACAGTCTCGACATTCTGTACAAGAACGTTTACAGTGCTGTTCACAACCGCAGTCATCACAAATATATTTTATCATACCTATATTTACCTAGGTTGACGTATCAACAATTATGCATTATTATATATTATGTACGCATATAAAGGTAAATACGTCATATGAAGAACATAGGAATTATATTAACAGCATTATTATTAGTCGGTTGTTCTGTACCAAAAAGTCCAAAACTTTCTTTTGGAAAGAAGTGTGCAGTTCAAAATGATCAAGTTGTTTGGTCACACGTTTGGATTTACAGTAAAGATACTGGTCTAAATGCAGACAAAGAAACTTGCAAACTTATTGAAAAATAAAATTAACACTATGAAGAATATATTCGGAATAGTAACAATAATAATTTTATTAAATGGTTGTTCACTGCCATTGATTGGTAGTTTATCAACAAGCACAGTAACAGGTGCGGCAACAGGAAACTATCAAAAAAGTGCATTGTCGAGTGGACTGGATCTTGCTGTACATAGTGCAACAGGCAAAACCCCGAGCCAACATTTGTTAGAGTGGCATAAAGAAAGACGATGAATTTAATATATACCACTGCTGGAGTTTTAGCGGTTTCAATGATAATAGGTGGTACTGCATTTTTTCTTGTAAGATTGGTATTATTGTAATGTATAAAATTTTAATTCTGGCTTATCTTATCACACAAGATCCTATCGCTACCCAACAAACATTTCAAATGGAAAGAACTTTCGACACAATGGAAGATTGCAAAAAAGAATTATTGTTGCAATCAAGAAACAACGGAACATATGATGTATTGTGGGAATTCGTAGAAGACGGAAACTTCAAATGGGATTGGTTGTTGGCAGGATGCAAGAATGATGCAACTGGCGAAGAGTTCACAATTGAGCCATCGTATCCAAAAGGAAAACCTAAAGAGCTTGAAGGATTAGACTTCACAGATCAACGTCTAGAGGTTTAAGATGTATACAAGTGGCGGTGAGACTTGTTCAGTCGAATGTTACCCAAAAGAAAATTACGTTATCAAACAATTCAAACCAAGAAAGCCAAAGTACGGGTGGGAGGTTGAGCCATTAAGACAAACATTAGATCTTTGTGTGCAACGAGAAATAATATGTTTAGAAAGGCTACAAAACGAAAAAGGCTTCCCTAAGATACTAGATTATAATGAAAAAGAAAAATGGATCAAAATGACTTGGGTAGGTTTACCCTTTACGCATTTTGCATTAACTGAACGAGAAAAATATGTTGAACAAGTGGATCCATTAATTGACAGTCTAGAAAAACATAATATCCAAGTTGCATATGATTTCCATATCCAATGGAGCAAGGTTATAGACAAAGACGGAAAGTCTGTTAGAAAAACTGGATACTGTAAAAGTATGATGATGGTTAAGGAGTATGAATTGAGTTTGATAGATTTTGAAAGAGCCTGGCCGTTAGGTTGCGAACAAGAAGCAATCTTCAACGATACCTTTAAAGATAGTTTTGCTTTACACGACAATAATGAATTTAGAAGAGCACTGAAAAACACCATAAGAGAAACAATAATAGAGGAACCCGGACAAGACTATGAAATTGAGTGAAGCAGAAAATTTACACGCCTGGGATCAATATCAACATAGTAAAATTGGAAACAATGTTGAGGAACGAATTAGGTTATTTGATTTAGAAAAATATAGCGGAAAAGATCTAACTTTGTTAGACACAGGAGCCAACAATGGAAAATTTACAGCACAACTGGCACACTTATTCAAACACGTTACTGGTGTGGAGCCGTATGCAGAACCAGTTTCACAACCTGAAAACGTTACTTGGTACAAAACAGGATTTAAAAATTTTTGGGAAACATATGCTCTGAAGTTTGATGTTGTTTATAGTTTTGCTTGTACAATACAGATTGAAGATATTGATCTTGTTGATACAGACACTATCGCAGAAATGTATTTTGATGTCACAGCCAATAACGGAATCTTAATTTACGAAAGCCAGAAACTAAACAGAGATAGGCACAAGCAACACGCACAAAGAATGATTGCCTCATTTCGTAAAGTATTTGGCAACGAGTTTCAGATCAAATCAGGAAGAAGCAGGGATCAAAGAACAGTACACTATTATAGAAAGAATTCATAACCATTTTCTTTTGAGTTGGTGCATTATAAACAATTCTATAAAACCCATTTTACCCGAAAAAACTTTTCCAAATTTTAGTTTGGCAATCATTAGATGTTTCTCATCGGCATACAGATCTATGCAGTTACGAGATTTTATGTGACGTATTTTTAATACTTTCTTTTTGTGTAGGTATTCTACAAAAGGTGATTCGGTTACAATTAATTTTTTAGCAAGTTCGAGTGGAACATTCTCATTCCAACCTTGCTTTAGTTTCATTGAAAAGAATTTTTTCATAGTAATACTTACTCATTATGGGCAACCCAAATTGTGAATCCTACCTTGCCCTCACTACAATAACCGCTGGTATGTAGTTGTGCAGAATCGAACATAAATGCAGATCCAACTTTCCAATCGAAAACGTTTTCAATACTCAATCCGTGTAGTTTTTTTCTTCCATATCTGATATGTCTTAAACAATTATCAAATTGTTCTTGTGTAATTGACATCCTGTCTGTCATATATTCAATATTCTTACCGTTCCAATTATACCAACCGGTTAACTTTTCTCCACTGTAATCGTATTGATCAAACGTAACTGTGGTCGCTTCTCCAGGACACCATAAAGGAACAATAATTGTTTTCCAAGATGGAATGACATACTGCGGATTTTTAGTTGCCCAATCTCTAAATTCTTTTCCATTAGCAGAAGGACATCCTTCTCTTGATGCACGTTCTACCTCTTCCGGACATCCTAGGCCTTCCCAAACCTCTTTTAGGTCCTCTGCTCTTTTACTTTCATACAACGAAACATCAGTATGCACAGTGTCCCAGACATAATCTTTAGGAACATAATAAAACTTTCCAGGTAATGCACGAAAATTATCTGTACCCAATGCTTTTTGAATTTTAGGTTGTAAAATCTCTTTTAGTTCTTCGTATGCATATGAATATCTTAAATTACCAAGGGAAGTTCCGTTGGGCACTTGTCCCTCGTTCTCCAATTGGCTGTAATCACCTTTGGCTTTTTCTCTGTGCCTATGATCCTGCCACCATTTGTAAAAGTATTGTATTTCTTCTGTGTTTAAAAAATTATCGAGAACAGAGCTATTGCTCTCATTATCTTTCATAAGTTTGTAGTGTTTGGCAGATCTATGCGGCGGCAGTTTCATCTATATTTACAGAGTTGAGTAAAGCCGTTAGATCAGGATCTAAATAGTCTGCATAATTCTGATCTCGAGATTTATCAAATAAAACAATTTCACGTTTAACTAGATTTAGGTCTTCCTTGTTCTCTTTGATCCAATAATCAAAGTATCTCCTCATTTCATCTCCTGCCTCACTTTGGTGTGTCACTTTTTCTTTACACTTTTTAAGATAATCAACAGGTAAGAACCATGGATATATTCCTCTGGTATCTGGAAATACAGGATAAGGTAAAAGTTCTCCGTCGATACTATCAACGTATTCGCAAGTATCCTGCATATTTGATAGATTGTAAACTTGCATGGTAAATGCTATTGTTACTTTCTTTTTCCTATTCTTGACTAATTTTTTATAGTTGTTCATATTATCCTGGAACTCCTGCCAAGTAGAACCGTGTCGCACATAGTCATAAACTTTTCCTGTGCCATCGCAGGATATTGTAACCTTTGCAGTTTTAAATTCGTTTATCATATTACAGACTTTATCGGAAAAACATAATCCGTTTGTATTGGTCCATAGTATTGTATTTTTTGCAGTCCCCTTCTCTACGTATTTTTCATATACCGCCAAACAGTGCTTATCATAAAAAGGTTCACCGCCTATAATCTTTAAGGTTGTGAACTGTTCGGTGTGTGCCATTAAGTATTCGTAAAATTTAGTTTTCTCTGTATAGTGAGGAGTGCTATCCCACCAGAATGGTTTCATCCATTCAAAATCTACACTTGCATCTTTCCATTTCTTTTGATCAATCATTAATTTATTTGATTTCGTAGGAGTACACATTCTACACATTAGGTTGCAAGAATTACTCATTGTTAAATCGAGAGTGTTTAACTCTGCTTCTGGTTGATAAGGTGTTGTTATTCTAAATGAACGTTGTCCTCTTGCCTCTCTTTTCCAACAAGCATCACAAGTTGGATTTTTAACACCTGCCAGTAAATCACTTCTTAATTGTTTCATTTCTGGACTATTGAATAACTCATCGGGCGTAGGATCATCATTGGGCATCTGTAATCTTGCAGATGGCTTTATATGACAACAAGGTGCATACTGAATAATTTTTCCTCTCTTTATCTTTTTAACAGCAACTTGTTTGAATGGAAATGTACAATAGGTATCTTTCATTACCAATATTTATTGCAAATTTTGGTGGAGGATACTGGACTCGAACCAGCCACCTCCTGAATGCAAATCAGGCGCTCTCCCAGATGAGCTAATCCCCCTACACGTAATTATAGTCTGGCTCCTGAGGCAGGACTCGAACCTGCGACCAATTGATTAACAGTCAACTGCTCTACCAACTGAGCTACTCAGGAACATGGTAGTCCCTAGGGGAGTCGAACCCCTCTTTGCGGTATGAAAAAC